>Ga0351942_1189_pt1 | contig 21988 bp, 27 predicted proteins | sample TotcelT113001N10_FD_206838 | JGI IMG/M metagenome (GOLD analysis project Ga0351942, IMG submission 206838) | Enriched cells from coal bed in the Powder River Basin, Montana, United States - Total cells T11 rep2 HSBNCT.T11.300.1.N10 ... | reverse complement strand
GGTCTGCACGCATGAGCGGAAGAAGGTGCGTCACGCCGCCCGGGTCATTCTGGCCGCGCCGGGGCGCTGCGGCGCCTACTGGTTCCGTGATGCTGCGAAAGATTTGGGCATCCGTCACCGGTTCGGCCCGATCGACGTGGGCATCCGGATTGAACTGAACAGAAAGTTTTTCAACACCCTGACCGACATCGTCTATGATCCGAAATTCATTTTCCGCACGCGGCGGCACGGCGACAAGGTCCGAACCTTCTGCACCAATCCGGGCGGCCGGGTACGGGAGGAAAGCTACCTCAACTTCAAGCTCGTCAACGGCGACGCCCTTGCAGGCCGGAAAACGGAAAACACGAATTTCGCATTGATCAACACGGTGGCATTGACGGAACCCTTTTCCGATACGACCGAGTTCGGACAGATGATCGCCAGACAGTTTTTTCTGCTGGGCGGGGGCAAGCCCATTGTGCAGCGGATCGGCGATTTCAGGGAGGGACGAAGAAGTTCCCTGTCGACCTTCAACAGCGTCACACGTCACTTCGGTCAATGCAAGGCGACCTATGCAGCCGTCCCGGGAGACATCACGCTGGGGATGCCGGCCCGCATCATCGATAACATATGGGAATCTCTCAAGAATCTCGACAAGATCGTTCCCGGCATCCTGCACCCCTCCACGCTGCTGTATGCGCCTGAAATCAAGTTCTTCGACACGCACTTTCCCACGGACCGCAATCTGGAAACAAACCTGGAGGGCATCTTTGTGGCCGGCGACGGCGTCGGAAAGAGCCGGGGCATCGTGGGCGCGGGCATCTCGGGGATCCTGGCGGCGGACGGCATGGTCCGAAAATACTTTCACACACAGGCGATATGACCACCGGACGGTCCGTCGTTGATTCAACAACACGAGACCTCTGCAAAATGGCTCAAAATGCCCGCGCCGTTGCAAGGATGATACGGTCCCGCCCTGGATTCAGAGGCCGCCGAACCTGTTATTTCCCCTTCTCAGCCACCCTGGCCCAGGCGTCCCGCAATGTCACGGTGCGGTTGAAGACCGGTGCGCCCATTTTCGTATCAACGGCATCGGCACAGAAATACCCCATGCGCTCGAACTGGAAGGCTTCCCCCGGCGCCGCTTGAGCCACACTGGGTTCCAGACGGCAGGATTTGAGTATTTCCAGGGATTCCGGATTCAGGTGTTCCATGTAATCCGCATCGGCCGCCATGGGATCGGGCACGCGGAACAGGCGGTCGTAGAGGCGCACCTCCGCTTCAACGCTGTGATCCGCCGAAACCCAGTGGATCGTCGCTTCGACCTTGCGGCCGTCCGGTGCGAAGCCGCTGCGCGTCTCTGGATCATACGTGCAGTGCAGCTCGACGACGTCGCCGGTTTCGGGATTTTTCACGGCTTCGATGCATTTGATAAAATAGCCGTAACGCAGGCGGACCTCCCGTCCCGGGGAGAGCCGGAAGAATTTCTTGGGCGGGCTCTCCATGAAGTCGTCCCGTTCGATATACAGCATGCGCGAAAAGGGAACCATGCGGGACCCCATATCGGGATTCTTGGGATGATAGGGGCAATCAAATTCCTCCACGCGGCCCCCCGGATAGTTGTCGATGACCACGCGCAGGGGCCGCAGCACGGCCATGACGCGCGGCGCCTTTTCATTGAGGCTCTCCCGGATGCAGTTCTCCAGAAGAGCCACATCGACCAGGCTGTCGTTTTTGGCCACGCCGATGCGTTCGCAGAAGTCGCGGATCGCCTCGGGCGGATAGCCCCTCCTGCGCATACCGGCAAGCGTGGGCATGCGCGGATCGTCCCATCCATCGACGATTCCCTTCTCCACCAGTTCAATGAGGCGGCGCTTGCTTAAAACGGTATAGCTGATGTTGAGACGTGCAAACTCGATCTGCTGGGGCGGGTCGGGGATTTTCAGCGCCGCCAGGAACCAGTCATAGAGCGGCCGGTTGTTCTCGAATTCCAGCGTACAGATCGAATGCGTGATGCCCTCGATGGAGTCGGACAGGCAGTGGGCAAAATCGTACATCGGGTAGATGCACCACCGATCGCCCGTACGATAGTGCGACGCCTTCTTGATGCGGTACATAATGGGGTCCCGCATCGTGATGTTCGGAGAGGCCATGTCGATTTTGGCGCGCAGAACGCAGCGCCCGTCCTCGAACTCGCCGGCCCGCATGCGCTGGAACAGATCCAGGTTTTCTTCCACGGAGCGTTTGCGCCAGGGACTTTCCCGGCCCGGTTCCGTGAAGGAGCCCCGGTATTCCCGCATCTCGTCTGCGTTCAGGTTGCAGACGAAGGCTTTGCCCATTTTGATAAGCTGCAGGGCATACGCGTAGAGCTGTTCGTAATAATCGGAAGCATAGTACAGGCGATCCTGCCAGTCGAAGCCCAGCCATTTCACATCGCGGATGATGGCCTCCACATACTCCACACTTTCGCCTTCCGGATCCGTGTCGTCCATGCGGAGATTGCACGTTCCGCCGTACTGGGCGGCAATGCCGAAATTCAGGCAGACGGACTTGGCATGGCCCACATGGGGATAGCCGTTGGGCTCCGGCGGAAAGCGCGTGGCGACGCGTCCCTGATGTTTGTTGGTCTGTAGATCTTCGTCGATAATGTCCCTGATGAAATCAGAGGGAGGCAATGTATCGGGTTGGGACATGATTCCATTTCCTTTCTGCGGTTCCGGGTCAATGATGCAGGGTACGCCTACCATATTTTTACGCATTTATCCGCCATTTTTTCATGATCAGAGACCGTCAGCGACTTTCACCGCCGGGTCTTTTTGCTTCAAAAACACTACATTTTCTGTTGACTCTTTGATTTCACTGCCTTAAGGTGCCGGACAGGAACTTATAAAAATGAACTCACCCCATGAACCCGACAGGGAAGAATTGATTGATCTTCTGAACCGATGCTGGATGACGCATGACGGCATGTGGTTTTATCACTGCTTGCAGGAATTCGGCATTGAGAAGGCAAACCGTTTGAACAGGGCAGCGATCAAATCCTTGGCCCCTCTGGAGATTGAAAGAATTAAAAGGACCCTGGGTATTGAAAAAAAGATCGAGAACTTTTCGGAGTTGAAAGATTTTTTTGAGCGAGCGGCGCCCTTGTTCATCCCCCCATTTATGAATGCATCCATGAGTTTCCCCTGTGAAAATATAATGCACTGGACATTCGCACCGAAAAACTGCTTCGCCTACAAGGGAATAAAGAGAATCGGCGCAATCGAAAGGTATGAATGCGGCGTGATTTACAGATTGGCGTGCTGGTTCGACAGCCTCGGTGCGGCCTATCACCTTTCCCCTCCCCTGGAAAGGTGTCAGATGCTTGCGGGAGAGACCTGCAGCGGCAATTTTGAATTCTTTTTTCCATGACGCATATCGAGGCGTTGAGACAAGGAGCGACATCAATGAAGAAAGGGAAACGCCTGCAATTTTTCATGATCGCAGCGGCATGCTTGCTTGTCGCCGGATGCTCCTGCGACCGGGACCCCTCCGCCAGAAGGGTCAAGCAGGCCGGTTATATTACAATCGCCACAAGCGCGGGTTTCTCGCCCTTCAGTTTCTATAACGACAGGCGGGAGCTGGTCGGTTTCGATATCGACGTTGCCAGGGAAGTGGCCAAAAGGCTGGGTGTCGACCTGAAAATCGTCGATACCCCCTGGGAAGGCATCCTCGACGGACTTAACGCGCGGCGCTATGACGGCATTTTGGGAAGCATGACCGTTACACCGGAGCGCCAGGCCGTGGTCAGTTTTTCGACGCCCTATTACTATTCGCGAACGCGGGTCATGGTGCGGATGGATTCGCCGTTCAAAAGCCACGTCGACCTTCAGGGAAAACGCATCGGCATTGCCGCCGGCACAACGTTTGAAAAGGATGCGGGGCGCCTCGGAGCAAAAAGCATCCGCTCTTACGCCACGAACGACGAAGCCCTGCTCGGACTTCATCGGAAGGAAGTCGATGCGGTCGTAACCGACGAAATCGTGGGTACTTATACCCTCACGAGGAAGAAACTCCCCATTAAAGTCCTGGGCAGCCCTCTGGGAGAAGAACAGATGGCCGCCGCCTTCCGCAAGGAGGACAAAGTCCTGCTTGAACAGGTGAATGCTGCGCTGAAAGCGATGCAGAAGGACGGCGCCCTGCGACGTCTCATGGAGAGGATGGCCAGAGAGGGATATTAACACGACGGATCCGGCAGCCCGGTCCGTTTTCGTTCGTCGATCCGGGGTGGTTTCGCCTTTTCGGGTTCTTTTTTACGCGGCGCATCAAGGAATCGGAATCTTGCCGGCAATCCAGAAAAGGGCCATCCCGACGATCACCGTACCGGCCAGTGAACGGGTTCTCCAGGCAAAAAGAAACGTGGGAATCGAAACGAGCAGGGCCGGCTGAAGGACGTCCAGATGACGGGGCTCGCCCGTCGTCACCAGCGCCGGCAGGATCAGGGCGCTCAGGACGGCGGCGGGAATGAAGTCCAGCCATTGCCTCAGCCACTCAGACAATTCCCGACGCGACAGTACGATCAGGGGGATCCATCGCGGCAGATAGGTCACGATTCCCATTCCCAGCACCAGCAGCAGATAATCCGCCTTCATGACATTTCCCCGCTTTCGCGGGCCTTCCCCTTCCATCTTAGCAGGAAAACACCGATTGTCGCCGCAACAGCCGTTGCCGCGACAATATAGGCATTACCCGGAAACATCAGCGAGAAAGCCACGGCCAGCAGGCCCGAAATAATCGCCACGGCGACGTAGAGTCCGCCCCGGAGTTGCAGGACCAGCAGACAGATGAACATGGCCGGCAGGGCGTAGTCGATGCCGAAGGCTCCCGCCGGGATGAACCGGCCGCCGTATCCCCCGATGATGGTGCTGGCGATCCAGGCCAGATTGGCCGTATGGTTCAATACCAGCGCCCGCCGCCAGTCCCAGGACTCCTCCCGGAACCGGGTCATGTTGAGGGCGAAGCTCTCATCGGTGATGCCGTAGGCATACAGCGAGAGCCAGCCCGCGTTCAGTCGCCGGAGATGGACGGCCAGCGATGAACTCATCAGCAGGTGGCGCAGGTTGACGGTGAAGGTGGTCAGAACGATCGAAATCGCCCCGGCGCCGCCGCTGAGCATGGAGACGGCGATGAACTGCGAACTTCCGGCAAAGACCAGCAGCGACATCAGACCGATTTCCGCGGGCGTCAGGCCGGCTTTCTGGGCCAGGACGCCGAAGGCCAGGCCGATGGGCGCGTACCCCAGGCAGATGGGCCAGGCGGCGGCGACGCCGTCTTTCATCACGCTGCGGAGGCTTTCCCTGTCTTGATCTCGTTGCAGGCGACGACTCCTTTCCGTTGTTCCGTCACGTTGAGACCTTTGAAAAATGGCTTCGCCGCGGCTCAAAATCTTTTCCGCTTGAAGGATGAGAAGGCGTAAAAATGTTAGAAATCAATAAAATATTTTAATTTCTGGAAAGGCGAATAATCTTTCATTCGCCGCTTGCGAACCCTTTTCGCCGGTTATGCAAAACTCCCCCATGAAGATGGCGGAAACTCCGAGTGTACGCGTCAGAGCATGACGATCTCAAAATGTTCGAGTTTCCCCGCCAGCGCCCTCTCCACCTGCTCTCTTTGGGCGGCGCTGAAGCGCATGCAGACCCCGCAATCGGAACTGAGCCGGCGCGGCACGGGGATCAGTTTGCAGGGGATATTTTCGGTTTTCATGATTTTTTCGGCCCGTAGGGCGTGGCTGACGGATTCAAAGAGGACGACACCGAAGGAGTCTTCCCGGATCATAAGCGTGTCCTGGTCCTTTCAACAAAGTCAGCCATCAAGGAGGTTCCGCAGGGCCTCGGCGGCCAGATCGACCTGTTCTTCCGTGTTGAAGAAGCCGAAGCTGAAACGCACCGTCCCCTGGGGAAAGGTTCCGATGGTTCGGTGGGCGGCCGGGGCGCAATGAAGTCCGGGACGGCACAGGATGCCCCACTTTTCATCGAGATAAAGGGCTGCGTCGGACGGTGATATATCCCGGATATTGAAGGAAATCAAGGGAATTCGGTCTTGCGCCGACCGGGGACCGTAAAGGGTGACGTCCCCGTCAAAAGCCTGGAGATGGTCCAGAAAGCGGCGGGTCAGGACCTCTTCCTTTTCGCGTACGGTTGCCACACCCTGCGCCAGAATGTATGCCGCCCCGGCGCCCAGACCGGCCAGGCCGATGGTATTGGGAGTACCGCATTCATACTTGTCGGGCATAAAGTCAGGCTGCTCCTCGAATTCGGATCGGCTGCCCGTCCCCCCCCGCATGAGGGGTCCAATGTGCTCATCAAGACCTTTCCGGATATAGAGGCCGCCGGTTCCCTGGGGGCCGAAAAGCGATTTGTGCCCTGTAAAAGCCAGCAGATCCACGCCCATCGCCGCCGCGTCGATAGGCAGCGCCCCCGCCGTCTGGGCCGCATCGACGCACAAGACGATGTCTCCGCGCGTGCGGGTCAGGGCGCCGATTTCCTGAATCGGCATGATCGTTCCGGTCACGTTCGAAGCGTGGGTCAGCACGACGGCCCGAGTATTGGCCCGGAAGACGGCGCGGATATCGTCCGGGTCGATCTCTCCCCTGTCAGAGCATGGGACGACCGTCAGATCGACCCCCTGCGAGGCGAGAAAGCGCAGCGGGCGCATGACCGAGTTATGTTCCATCCCCGTCGTGATCACGTGATCGCCGGGCTTGAGCAGGCCGGACAGGGCGATGTTGAGGGCTTCGGTTGCGTTTTTCGTGAAGACGATCCGCAGGGGGTCATCGACATTGAAAAGACGGGCCAGGGTTTCCCGGGTCTCATGAACGATGCGGCCGGCATCGATGGAAAGCCTGTGACCGGACCGTCCGGGCGATCCGCCGATTTCCTGCTGATAGCGCATCATGGCATCCAGCGTGGTTTGCGGCTTGGGATAGGACGTTGCGGCATTGTCCAGATAGACCACTTCCATGAATATCTCCTTTTTACGTTCTCTGTCATGATTCTCCAGTGTTGTCAATCAACCAGGACCCGCGTTGATGATCAACTTTTCCGGATCGTGATGCTGAATACGCCGCCTTCCTCTGTGATATCGGCCACGCTCCACCCCCTGTTCCTTGCAGCGCGCGATACGTTTTCCTTCGAGGCGTCGTTATCGACCCTAATGATCATTTCATCCGTCTGTCCCGCCTTGATCCCGTCCAGCGTCATCAGGACGGGTTGGGGGCACGAAAGCCCGCGTGCATCGATTATTTTCGACATATCTTCCTCCTTTCAGGCCATTCTCTTTCTCATGGTCAAACCGACAAACAGGCAAAAGGCCAGGCCGATGATAACCGCCGGGATTCCGTGCGGGCCGACGCCCGCAGGCGAGCTGGCCAAACCGAAGTTGTGACCGAAGGCGGCCCCGACGATCATACCCATCACAAAGACGGCGGCGTCGCCGTCGCCCTCACCGGCGAGGAAAAGCTGGCGTCCCGGGCAACCGCCGGCAAGGCAGTATGCCAGACCCGACAGGGCCATCCCGGCAAAATTCCACAGATGCATCGTATGGGCGACCGGCTGTTTCTCGAATCCCGGGTTGAACTGCCCGAGGGTGTAATTGACGATCAAGGCGGTGACGATCAGGGCGATAAACCCCGAAAGCAGGTGCGTCTGCCGGAACAAAATGAAATCGCGGATGGCGCCCATGGTGCAGAACCGGCTGCGCTGGGCTAAAAAGCCGATGAAAAGGCCGACCGCAAGAGCCACGGCGAGCGGCACATGCATAGAGCCGGGTCCCTTCACACTGTAAAACAGAATACCGCTTTTCCCTTCGCCGGCGACCTGGGGAAAAATGAACATCAAACAGAGCAGGCCCGCCATGAACAGGGGGAGCATCCAGCCCGCCGCCGTATGCGTTTGCTGGGTCCGGCCGAGGTTATAGCCCCCCCGCAGGAACAGCGTGCCGATCCCGATGCCGACGATGAGGCCCAGCAAACCGATGACGGCCGTGCCGTCGCCGCCCGCGAGACGCAAAGCCGCCCGCCACGGACACCCCAGAAAGACCAGCGCGCCGATCATGGCGAAAACGCCCAGAAAAAAACGGACGATGGGCGCCGATCCCAGACGGGGACGGAATTCCTTGAACAGATAGGCGGCAATCAGGGAGCCCAGGACAAAACCGATGATCTCCGGCCGGATATACTGCACCACATCCGCCCGGTGCAGACCGAGGGCGCCGGCGATATCGCGCTCGAAACAGGCCACGCAGATCCCCATGTTGCCGGGATTTCCCCATTTCTGTAAAAGCGGGGCCAAGACGCCGATGACGATACCGACGCCGATGATGCCCCCGCTCCCGGCAAAGATGTTTTTGATTTTGTTCATATGTTTCCCCTTTCTCACTGGTTGTTTTATCTTCGGCGTCAGCGTAAAGCATATCCTTCCTGTCCGCATGTTCAGCGTTGCTAACACAGAGCCGCCGGAATAATCCAATTCATATTTTTAATAATAGAATAGTTTCTATTGCCATATTGAATATTTGTGCGGCTCGTTGGATGGCGGCTATTATTTCATTGACACACACGTTCGTTCGGTTTAAGCAGACCCGTCAACTTCATTCCCGGACCTGTAGGAGCATAAGACATGCCTGCCCTGGACGACCATATCGATGATCTGTTTGAAACCTATTTTTATCACGTCACGACACCGGAGATGTGGGAGCAAATCAGAACGGAAGGTCTGAAGCCCGGCAAGGACGGGATCATTCAAGCCCTCACGACCAACCGTCAGGATGTCATCGATGATTACACAACACGGCGTTACGGCACGGCGGATATTGTGGTCATTCGCTTCAACCCATGCAACCTGGGGATCTATCCCACAACCAAAGCCGATCCGGGTTCATCGTCGGCCGACGCCTATGTCACGGAGATCCGGGTCAACGTCATCGGCCCGCTGCTGCTGGAAAAAGAGAGTTAAAGAAAAAGGGACTTCTATGCCGACAACCATTGACGCCAGAGGGCTTGCCTGTCCGCAGCCGGTCATTCTGGCGAAAAAAGCCATCGAAGAAAACATGGAAGTCGTCGTGATGGTGGACAATGCCTTTGCCGTGGAAAATATCCGGCGTATGGCGGCGAAAATGGCCTGTCTTTTTTCCATGGCGGAGCAGGCAGGAGAAATCAGGGAAATCACCCTGACACGGGACGGAGAAACGGAACAGGCGCTGCCGGATGGGGCGGCGCCGGCCGGCGAGCTGTTCTGCCCGGCATCGCCGGCGAAGGATCGTGGGCCTTTTGTGGCCGTCCTTTCGGACAACCACATGGGACGGGGAGACGATGTTCTCGGGGACATCCTGATCCGGGGCTTTGTTCATACGCTGCTACAGCTGAGCCCGCCGCCCGATACGATCATCCTTTACAATGCCGGCGTCAAACTTGCCATGAGGGATTCGGCGGTCCTCGAAGACCTGCAGCAACTCGCTCAGTCGGGTGTGGATATCCTGGTCTGCGGAACCTGCGTGAACTATTTCGGCCTGGGTGATGCGATCGCGGCGGGTCACATATCCAACATGTACGACATCGTCGAGACCATGGCCGGCGCCGGCCGCTTGTTGCGCCCCTGACGAAAAATAATCCTGTCTCCACCCGGAATCTGCACCAATTCATTCGTCAAGCGTGGCGGCTTCCTAAAATGCCTTCATGCCCCCGTTGTGAACCTGCAACGCATGGAGCGTTTTTTCATTATCCTCTCAAATCTCCTCGACTTATTTGAAGCTCGTCAATGTCAGGCTGACTTCCGGTGATGTTTTGCCCCCGGTCCGTTCGATGGACGGTGGGCCGTTCCGGACCCGCCATTTCGTTCAATCCAATTGAAAGATCCATTCAAGCAACGCTCCCTGGAATCAGGCAAAGATCCTCCTCCTTCACTTCTTCAAACATGACATTGCCATATATTTCATGTGCTTACATAATATGCGGCGAGGGGCGCCAATCCTGGCACGCTTCCCGCATTATAGAAAGTCAAACAAAACAAACAAACTCCAAAGGAGGAGACAGATCATGAAAAAGACATTAGGAACAATGGCAGTCGCGGCAATGGTGGTTCTTCTGACGGGAACGTTCGCTCTGGCGGGATACGCAGTCGCCGGCGCGGCCAACTTCCCCTACTTCCAGCTCGGGTGCCTGATCGTCGGCGGCCTGATCATCATTTCGCTGAAAAACAAATATGCCAAGATGTACACGAGCGAAACCGTCGGCGCCTTCGCGCTCTACACGGTCCTGATCGCCCTGTTCACGAATCCCGTGATCGACGCGATCAAAAACATGGTGGGCTAAGCGGAAAACTGTAAAACCGGACAGGCCTATCTTAAGGAAGGGAGGAACGGATCATGAACGCACCGACGACCCCAAGAAACACCCTGCAGCAGATGCAACGATACGGGCACATCCTGATGCTCTCCGCCTGGGGGTTCGCCATGGTCATCGCCTCGCTGCTGTTCCTGTATCTCGGCCATCTCCTGGATGAATGGCTCGGGACGGCGCCCAATTTCATGTTCGGACTCTTCTTCCTGGCCCTGGTGAGCTCGATTGCAAGGCTGTATCAGGAGGCCTGGCTCAAAAGAAACAAAGTATAAACCAGGGGGGGCCTGACGAAGTCCGGTTCCCCTCGACATAAGATCTTTTCATGATCTGCCAAAAGCCCCTTTTCACGATCGTGTCGCGTCAAGGGGCTTTTGTTTTGTCGCTGTACCGTTATGAATGCGTCAGATGTGCCTTGAGCATGTCGTAAGCGGAGGCTGGAATCGGAACAGGCTTGTGGGTCGTGTAATCAAAATGGACGAAGGTGGTCGAGGCGCGGACGCACAGACGGCCTTCCTGATGGATCTCCTGATACAGGACAAAACTTGAAGAGCCGATCTTCTTCACGCCGGTCCGGACTTCCACGTCTTTGCCCAGAAAGATCTCCTTCAGAAAATCCACATTCAGATTCACCATGATCAGGCCGGGATCGGAAAGATCCGGATTGAACAGCCGGAGAATATCGGCATAGCCCTCTTCCAGCCAGACCGGAATGGCGTTATGACCGATGTGCCGCGTCATATTCGTCTCGGATATTCTCGGGGTGATGGCTTTTTTGAACATATCTTCCTCTATCACAGAATGAGTTCGAAGGTCTGTTCGCGCACGGTCTTTCCCCAGTGGGCGCCTTCCTGTTCGGCGATAACCCGGAACCCTTCCCTCTCGTATAAATACCGCGCCGCATCAAGGCCGGCGAACGTCGTCAGATAGATCCGGCTGAACCGGGCCTGCCTGCAAAAATCCATCGCCGCGCTCATCAGCCGTTTCCCGTATCCACGGCCCTGACAAGGAGGCGCCACGATGAGCCAGCGCAGCCGCGCCCCGATCGTCCCGGCGTCCCGCCCGCTGACGGCAATCGCCCCGATGATGCGCTCATCCCTCATCGCCGCCCACAACCCGTCCCGGGTTGACTCGAAGTGCTTTAGAAACTCGGCCAGTTCGACGGCCACCTTGGCTTCAAAAAAGAGATCGAACCCCCAGCGGCGATGGTAATACCCGGCGTGCAGTTCCGTAATCCGGCCCAAGAGGCCCGGCATATATTGAGAAACACGGATGATCATTTTTGAGGAGAGCCCTTCTGGGCATCAAGAAAAGAGGCTGTTCACCGCTTCTTTGCCCCGCCAAAGAGGGAACCCAATACACCCCTGATAATCTGCCGCCCGACCTGGCTGCCGATCGCATGGGCCGCGCTTTTGGCGGCGGCGGCGATCAGATTCCCCGCTTGCGTGCGGCCGTCTGCGGGCCGTTGTGGCTGAGCGAGAACCTCTGTGACTTCCTTTTGCTGCCGGCCGGCCCTTTCTTTGAGAATTTCATAGGCCGACTCCCGGTCAACGTTTTTTTCATAATGCCCGTACAGGATGGATTCCCGGATGATCCGGCGTCTTTCATCGGTGGTTGCCGGCGTCAGGCGACTTTGCGGCGGGCAGATATAGGCGCGCTCCACCGGCGTCGGCGCGCCTTTTTTATCCAGCACCGAAACCAGGGCCTCCCCTACCTCCAGTTCCGTGATGACGCGGGCGACGTCCAGCCCCGGATTGGCGCGGAACGTCTCCGCGGCGGCTTTGACAGCCCGCTGGTCCCTGGGTGTAAAAGCCCGAAGCGCGTGCTGAACGCGATTTCCGAGTTGCCCCAAAACGGTTTCCGGCAAATCGAGGGGGTTCTGCGTGATGAAATACACGCCCACGCCCTTGGACCGGATCAGGCGGACGACCTGTTCGATCTTGCCCACCAGCGCTTTGGGCGAATCATTGAAGAGCAGATGGGCCTCATCGAAGAAGAAGACCAGCCTGGGCTTTTCCGGATCCCCCGTTTCGGGCAGCCTCTCGAATAGTTCAGACAGCATCCAAAGTAGAAATGTCGCATAGAGTTTGGGTGATTGCAGCAGGCGATCGGCGGCAAGGATATTGACAACGCCCCTGCCATCGGCGTCGGTCTGAAGAAGATCTTCGAGATTCAGGGCCGGCTCGCCGAAAAATATGCCGCCCCCCTGTTCCTCCAGATGCAGCAGGCCGCGCTGAATGGCCCCGATGCTGGCGGCGGAAATGTTGCCGTACTGTTTTTGGAGTTGCGGCGCCTGTTCTCCTACAAACTGCAGCATGGCCCTCAGGTCCTTCAAATCCAGAAGAAGAAGACCCTCGTCGTCGGCGACCTTGAAGACAAGCGTCAGCACGCCGCCCTGGATCTCATTGAGCGTCAGGATGCGGCCCAACAGCAACGGCCCCATTTCGGAAATGGTCGTGCGGACGGGATGACCCTGCTCGCCGAACACATCCCAGAACATGACGGGAAATCCCTGGAAGCGAAAGTCTTCGAGTTCCAGCGACCGGACCCGCTCCGTGACCCGGACGCTCTCGCCTCCGGGGAACGGAACGCCGGAAAGGTCTCCCTTGACGTCCGCCATGAAGACCGGAACGCCGATCCGGCTGAACTGCTCGGCCATGGTCCTGAGCGTCACCGTCTTGCCCGTACCCGTCGCACCGGCGATGAGGCCGTGACGATTGGCCATCCCGGGGAGGATGGCGATTTCGGCTTTCGATTTGGCAATGACCAGTGCTGCGGCGTCCGTGTTCATATCCCTCTCCTCGGCGTTATTGGGCCGCGTAACATACAGAAGGCCGGGCGTCCCTGTCAATGGCCTTTATTGACCACTACCCCTCTCCGGCATCGCTCCGTAAGATCCATCGTACCGGTGGGTTGAGATGCCTAATCCATGGCGCTGCCCCAGGGGTTGATCCCGGGATTCGTTGCGCAGGCCAGACAGAAGACCTTTGTGGGGATGGAGCCGCAGCCCTGCTGCCACATATCGAATTTGCGGCAGGATCGGCACAGGGGTATTTCGCAGCCGTCGCAATAGATGACTGAGGGGATTGTTCCGCAGACACGGCAGGCTTCCGTTCCGTCCGTGATTCGCATCGTCTCTTCTTCCTTTCTGGAGCCCGGATCGGATATCATCCTTCCCGCTCCTCTTTTTTTCCATCAAACCGGCGCATAAAAACAGCGCTTCGGCGACATGATCTTCCCTTCCTTCTTGAGCTTTTCAATGATCTTCGACACTTCGTCCTTGTTCATTCCGGCTTTCGCGGCGATGTCGCCGGGCCTCATAGGTTTTGCTTCCTGTTTCATCGTATTGAGAATCGTCTTCTCTTTGGCATCCATAAACGTTGCCCTCGCTGATCGACTTTCCGGGAACCATAAGAATATATTCGTTTCAAGTCAATCGAAATTCAATGCCATGATTTGATTGACACACCCGTGCATTATTCGTATAAATTCGTATTAAACAATGAATCCATGACATCGGTCCGGACGGGCTTTTGCTGCGGAAAGGACCTGGGAGAGGAACTGAAAATGGAAAAGATGATCGCCATCGATACCCGGGAAATTCCCTGGGAGGAGGGTTATAACGAGAAACTGGGACGCATGCTGTATCGGAAAAAGCTGGTCAGCGACCCCGAGACCGGCATGGAGGTGCGCCTCGTCCGTTACCCCGCCGGGGTCATCAACGTGCGGCATACCCATCCGTGCGCGCATGGCATGTATGTTCTGGAGGGGACCCTTGTGACCCACGCGGGGCATTACGCCCCCGGCAGTTTCGTCTGGTTTCCGGAGGGGATGGCAATGGAACATGGCGCCACCGCCGAGTGCGATGTGACGGTTCTTTTTATGACCAACAAACCCTTCGAGATCCATTATCAGTGACGCACCCCGGGGAGGGGGGGCGTCGAGGTGATCGCCGATCATGAAGCGTTGTAAACTTTGCAATGCCGACCGGCTGTTTGCGTTCTGCAACGGCTGTCGCACCCCCGTGTGCAAGGACTGCTGCCGCATGGAAATGACCGGTTCCGGCTGCGTCTGCGCCTGGCCGGTCTATTACTGCCTGACCTGTATCTCAAGCCGACCCGCACCGCCTGTGCCGTTGCAGTCCAATAATTCTTGATGATTCTTTCTCCCTTATGGGCCGTCCGTGAATTCAAGCAATTGTCTGAGTGAGGGCAAGACATAGATTTCACTGAGATCGCGCCGTTTCAGCACATCCGCCAGGATATGAATCCGCTCTTGCGTCGTCGCCTTCTTGTGGATCATCACAAAATCCTGCCCGTTGACCCTGCAAAATCCTCCCCTGTAAAGAGACCCTTCTATTTTCAAAGGTTCGTAGCGTACCCTCATGCCCAGCCTGTGGGCCAATTCTTCAAGTTGATTCAAGGTCGTGTTGTCGTCCATGCACCTGTTTCTCCGGGGGCTTCGTCGTCTTGATTAGAAACGCATTGCACATTTTTTTCAAGAAGATTTAACAACTCTTTTAAAGATCCTGCCGGAGACCTGAGAACAGACCCGCAGCACCCTCGCACCCGATGCAATATTCTTTTATTAATCATATAGTTAACGGCAATATTGGCACGACCTTCCCTCTTGGCACGCTTCCCGCAATACATAAAGTCAAACAAAACAAACAAACTCCAAAGGAGGAGACAGATCATGAAAAAGACATTAGGAACAATGGCAGTCGCGGCAATGGTGGTTCTTCTGACGGGAACGTTCGCTCTGGCGGAATACGCAGCGGCCGGCGCGGCCAACTTCCCCTACTTCCAGCTCGGATGCCTGATCGTCGGCGGGCTGGTCATCATCTCTCTGAAAAACAAATATGCAAAGATGTACACGAGCGAGACCGTCGGCGCCTTCGCACTCTACACGGTGCTGATCGCCCTGTTCACGAATCCCGTGATCGACGCGATCAAAAACATGGTCGGCTAAGCTGTCTCAAGCCGGTTTCGGCATATTGATAAAGCCTCACTCCGCCGGAAGCCCCTTGCTCCGAGTGCATCGGACAGGGGGCTTTTGTATTACCGGGATTGTGGTCATATCCCCGGACTGAAGGCCGGAAAGACGTTCGTGACGCCCCGGATGAAGGGATCGGGCAGGATGCCTGCGAGAAGCGTCATGAGGACAATCGCCGCTATCATGACGCCGATCAGGCTTACACCCCTGCGCAACGGCGGCAGCGCCTCCTCCCCTTCACCGGCCATGTACATGACCATGACGACCCGCAGGTAATAGAAGAAGGAAACGATGGTGGCGACAAGGGCGATCAGGACGACACCGAGGTAACCCGCTTCGATGCCGATTTTGAAGAGATAGAATTTCGCGAAGAAGCCGCCCGTCGGCGGGATTCCCGCCAGAGAGATCATGAAAACCGCAAGGGCGAAGGCATGCCACGGTTGCCTGGACGCCAGCCCTTTCAGGTCGTCGATGCGAAGGGTCTCCTGTTGCCGCCGCGACAGGTAAGTCAGCGAGGCGAAAGCACCCATGTTCATTAAAATATAGACCGCCAGGTAAAAAGCGATGGCCGAGGCCCCGCCCTCGGGAATGGCCAACAGTCCGATCAGCATATAACCCACCTGGGCAATCCCGGAATAAGCCAGCATACGGGCGACGCCGGACTGCCTGAGGGCGGTGAAATTTCCGATCACCATGCCGGCCAGCGACATGAAAAGGACAACCGTCCAGACCAGGTTCTGGCCTGGTCCGGCCATTGCCGTGCCGAAGCGAAGGAGAACGGCAAAGACGGCGATCTTCGGCGCAACCGAAATCAGCGCGGCGACACAGACCGGCGCCCCTTCATAGACGTCGGGGGCCCACATGTGGAAGGGCACGGCAGCGATCTTGAAGCCGAGGCCAACCATGATCAGGGCAAAAGCCGCCAGCATCAGCGTTGGGGCTGATGTCGGTGCGGCAAGCGCCGCCAGGCTGGTCGTGCCGGATGCGCCGTAATAGAGGGCAAGGCCCAACAGAAAAAGGGCGGAGGAAAAGCTTCCCAGCAAAAAGTATTTCATCGCGGCTTCCATGCCCGTGCGGATGACTTTCATGAATCCGACGAGGACATAAAGGGACAGGGAAAGGATTTCCATCACCAGGAAGATGACGAGGAGATCCTGCGCGGATGTCATGATCCCCATCCCGATCAGGGAAAAAAGCAGCAAACTGTAATATTCTCCGGCGTCTTTAAGTGCCGGCAGGAAATCCCGGGAAAGGACCAGGCTGATGAGCGCCGTCGTCAGAATCATCCCCTGGAACAGGAGGGCGCCGTTATCCTTGACGATGAGGCCGCCGAAACCGGAGGTCCCCTGATCCCATAGATAGCAAACGGCCGCCAGAGCGGCGATAACGGACAGGACGGCGACCGGAACAATGCCCTGTCTGTTATCGCCGCCGCGGATAAAGAGGAGGAGCGTCGCTCCGGCCAGGAGGATCAACTCCGGAAGCAAGGAGGATAGATTAACGTCGGGAAGGATCATGTTCATAAGTCATCACCTTTGCAGGGTTGGGTGGAACGGGATGAACCGGCGCGAGAGGGCCGGCCGCCTTTATGGTCGTGGCCGCGACAAGCTGCCGGGAAGTGAACTCGATCCGGTTCGTGATATATGAGGGATACAATCCGATAAAAAAGACGAGCAGCGTAAAGGAAACCAGGACCAGCTTCTCCGGCCTGAACAAATCCGCAACCGCCTCCGAGCGGCCCGACCGGTCCGTTTCGAAAAAAACCCGCTGCACCATCCAGAGCATATAGACGGCCCCGAGGATCAGGGTTGTCGCAGACAGGGCGCCGATCCACCATTGGTACTGGAAAGCGCCCAGAAGCAGCAGAAATTCGCCGACAAAGCCGTTGAGTCCGGGAAGCCCCAGGGACGACAGCGTCATGATGACGAAGAACGTCGCCAGAACGGGCGTCCGCGCCGCCAGTCCGCCCAGCTTGTTCATGTCGCGCGTTTTCTTCCGTTCATACAGCGCTCCGACAAGGATAAACAGCGCCCCCGTACTAAGGCCGTGATTGAGCATCTGGATAATGCCCCCCTTCATCCCGGCCAGGTTTCCCGCCATGACGCCCACGACGATAAGCCCCATATGGCTGACACTGGAATAGGCCACCAGCTTCTTCAGGTCGTCCTGGGCAAAGGCCACGAAGGCGCCGTAAATCACACCGATAACGCCCAGGGCCATGATCGCCGGGGTGAAGTACAGAGAGGCTTCGGGCAGGAGGGGCAGACAGAAGCGCAGGATGCCGTAGACGCCCATCTTCAGCAGGACCCCCGCGAGGATGACGCTCCCCGCCGTCGGGGCTTCCACATGGGCGTCCGGCAGCCAGGTGTGAAAGGGAAAGATGGGAACCTTGACGGCAAAGGCGATGAAAAAGAGAATAAAAATACCGTACTGCCAATGGGACGGAACATTCAGCGCCAGCCAGGAAACCATGTCGAAGCTGAATCCACCGCCGAGGTTCTCGCTCAGAAAGGCCATGAGGATCAGGCCGACCAACAGAAATAAGCTCCCCGCCATGGTGTAGATGATAAACTTGATGGAGGCGTAACGGCGGTTTTCGCTGCCCCAGATCCCGATAATGAGGAACATGGGAATCAGCATCGCTTCCCAGAAGACGTAGAACAAAATGGCGTCCAGGGATGTGAACACGCCCAGAATTCCCGTCTCCAGAACAAGAAAAGAGATAAAGTAGGCCCTTTCCTTGAGCCGGACCTTGTTCCAGGAAACCAGCACGGCAGCGACAAACAGGAGCCCCGTCAAAGGCAGGAGAAACAGCGAAAGGCCATCGATTCCAAGATGATAAGAGATTCCCAGCGTCGCAATCCAGGGAACGGACTCGACAAATTGAAATCCCGCCTGTTCCGGGCGAAACTGCAGCAGCGGCAGCAATGTCAGCAGAAAGGTCGCAAGCGTCGAAATCAGGACGACCCCCTGCGTCCATGGCCTGCTTCTCGTCGCCAGCACGCCCAGCGCCCCGGCCAGGGGCAGAAAGACGATCAGCGTTAAGAGGGGGATATCGGCGTTAAAAAGCATCTTGACGAAAATCTCCTTTAAAATAACCCGGCAAAATAAAGGGCTGTCCCGACGACAACAAAGGCCCCGGCAATGATGGACACGGCATAACGCCGGAGTTCACCCGTCTGCAGCCCGGCCAACAGACGCCCGATCAACATGGAAAGATGCCCCGTGCCGTTCACGACGCCGTCAATGATGCGGCTGTCGATGATCCGTGCGCTGAAACGCGCCATGATCTTCACGGGCGCGACGATAAGAACCTCGTTGATCCTATCCAGCCCGAGCCCGCCGGCCAGCAGGGCGGCCGTCTTCGGAAAGGCGTCGCCCAGGGCCGCCATCCGGTCCCCCTTTTTGGTAAAGAGATAAACGGCCGCTCCGAGGACCGCCAGGATAATTGCCGCCTGCATGATCGTCATGATGATCTCCAGCTCATGGTCGGCAGGGCCGGGAACCGCCCCCGTAGCGGGGAAGGCCAGGAAGTTTGCAAAGACCGTGTCTTTCGTGAACATGGGAAAACCCAGCAATCCGGCGGTCAGCGCCCCGGCGGCGAGAATCACCAGGGGGGCGACGACCAGCCGGGAAGGCCGGTGCAGTCGCCCGTCATATCGTTTTCTGCCGAAGAAGGCGCTGAAGAGCTTTCCGCAGTAGAGGGCCGTCAGGAGGGCGCCGGCAAAGGCAACGAGCCAGAAATTCGTTCCGAAGTGCTCGAAGCCGCCCCAGAGGATCGTGTCCTTGCTGAAGAAGCCGGCCAGAGGAAAGACGCCTGCCAGCGCCAGCAAGCCGGCGAGGAAGGCCACAGCCGTTGCGGGGATCTCCCGGAAGAGTCCGCCCATGCGGCTGATTTCCTGCTCGCCGTGCAGGGCGTGGATCGCCGCGCCGGCGCCCAGGAAGAGAAGGGCCTTGAATATCCCGTGGGTCACCAGGTGAAAGATGCCGGCGGCATACAGCCCGCTGCCGACGGCCACGAACATGTAGCCGATCTGGCTCACCGTGGAATAGGCGAGGACCCGCTTGATGTCGGTCTGCCCCAGGGCGGACAAGGCGGCGTAAACAGCCGTCGCCAGTCCCACGGCGGCAATCACGGGCAGCACATCGGGGCTTTGCGCCAGCAGGGGAGAGACCCGGCACATGAGATAGACCCCGGCGTTGACCATCGTGGCGGCATGGATCAGGGCCGAAACAGGCGTGGGGCCCTCCATGGCATCGGGAAGCCAGACATGGAGGGGAAACTGGGCGGACTTACCCATGGCTCCCATGAACAGCAGGAGAGCCATCAGCGTGATCAGGCCCGGGGCTACGCCGTGGTCGCCCCCGACCAGTGCGGCCAGTTCCCGGTAATCCACGGTTTGAAAGACCGCGATGATGAGCAGGATTCCCAGCATGAAGCCGAAATCGCCGATCCGGTTGACGATGAAGGCCTTGCGGCCGGCGTCGCTGGCCGATTTCTTCTCATGCCAGAACCCGATGAGCAGATAGGAACAGAGCCCTACGCCCTCCCAGCCGACGAAGGTCAGCACGAGATTGTCGGCAAGCACCAAAAGAAGCATGAAAAAGACAAAGAGATTGAGATAGACGAAGAAGCGCCGGTAACCGGCGTCGCCCTTCATATAGCTTACCGAGTAAACATGGATCAGAAAGCCGATGCCGAGAACCACCAAAACCATGACCATCGCCAGGGGGTCCAGCAGGAGACCGATGCGGATCTGCAGGTCGCCGACGGAAAGCCAGGTGTAGAGCGTCGTGGCAACGGTTCCGGCGCCGGACACCGCTGCAGACATGTCCCGGAAATACGCAAGGGCGACGGCCAGGGACAAGCCGATGGATGAAACGGCAACGGCGGCAACGGCCGACTCACGGAAACGGCGCCCTCCTGTTCCAGGGGATGATTCTGACGACGGCGCTCATCAGCCTGGTCCTTTCCCGGGATTTCCTGCCGGCACTTAAAGACGCCGGAGAATATTACAGTTTGCTGCTCATGTCGAGCGTCTTATGGGTGCGATACAGGGCGATGATGATTCCCAGTCCCACAACCGCCTCGGCGGCGGCGATCGTCATGATGATGAAGATGAAGATCTGCCCCTCCGTGCCGTAGAGATAACGGGCAAAAGACGCGAAGATGAGATTCACCGCATTCAGCATGATTTCGATGCAAAGCAACAAAACGACGGCATTGTTCCGGATGAAGAATCCCGCCGCACCGATCGTGAAAAGGACGATGCCGAGACCCACGAAGTGTTCAAGGCTCATGAGCGATCTCCTTCTTTTCTGCTGATGACAATCGCGCCGACGGCGGCCACGAAGAGGATGACCGACGCCAGTTCGAAGACCAGCAGATGCCGGGTGAACAGATCTCCGGCAATCTGCCGGAGGCCGGGCGCCGGAGGCAGAACCACCGGCGCCCTTGAAAAAGCCGCATCCTGCAGGACAAACCACCCCAAGACGGCCATGCCGAGCGTTAACAGCACGGCCGGTAAAGCGGCCGTCGCAACCGGTGGAAGAGCAAAAATGCTCGACGAAGCATCTTTAAGATTCAACAGCATGATAACGAAAGCAAAGAGAACCAGAACGGCGCCGACATAAACAATCACCTGGAAAAAGGCCACCACCTGAGCGCCCATAAGGACATACAGCGCGGCCATGACGAGCATGAAGGCAAGCAGAGACATCACGCCGTTGACGGCCTTTTTGAAAAAAACGACGGCGAGCGCCGACACGACGGCCCCTGCGGACAGTATCCAGAATATAACCGGCTCCATTATCTTCTCCTTCGGCCTGCGGGCGCCAACGGACCCGTCTCACGCTGCAGTGACTCGGCATCCATGATCAGCGCCTCTTTTTGATAGACGGCCAGTTCATAATCCCGGCCCATCCGGATGGCTTCCACCGGACAGGCCTCGACACACAAGCCGCAGAATGAACAGCGGTTCAGATCCAGCGTATAGGACTGCAAGTGCCGGACGCCGTCGCTCCCGGTTTCCGGAGTCACGGCAATGCAGAGGGACGGACAAACCCGCTCGCAAAGACCGCATGCGACGCACAGGGCCTTCCCGTCCACCCCGGAGACCAGAACCGGCCGGCCCCGGAACCGCTCCGGTACGGGGCGTTTGACCTCCGGGTAGGGAATCGTCTCCGGTTTCCTGAAAAAATGTCTCAGGGTGAGAAACAGCCCCTGAATCAATGCCTTACCCATATCCCCCCCTAAAACGGACCGACCACAAAGACCGCCGTCACCAGCAGGTTCAGGAAGGCCAGCGGCGTCAGCACCTTCCAGGAAAACATCATCAACTGGTCGTACCGGACACGTGGAAACGTGGCCCGAACCCAGATGAAGACAAAAAATACAGCCGACAGCTTGAGGAAAAACCAGACCAGCGCCGGCAACAGCGGGCCGTTCCAGCCGCCCAGAAAAAGAAGCGTGACGAGGCATGACGCCAGCAGAATGTGGGCATACTCGGCCATATAAAAGAGCCCGAATTTCATTGACGAGTATTCCGTCTGGTAGCCGGCGACGAGTTCATTTTCGCATTCGATGAGGTCGAAGGGCGTCCGGTTCGTCTCGGCGGAAACGGCGATGAAAAAGAGAAGAAAGCC
>Ga0351942_1185_pt1 | contig 22532 bp, 17 predicted proteins | sample TotcelT113001N10_FD_206838 | JGI IMG/M metagenome (GOLD analysis project Ga0351942, IMG submission 206838) | Enriched cells from coal bed in the Powder River Basin, Montana, United States - Total cells T11 rep2 HSBNCT.T11.300.1.N10 ... | reverse complement strand
ATCAACTGATCGCCCAGACCGACGCGGCCGGCAGCGTCACCAGCTTTGCCTACGACGACGCGGGCCGCATCCTCTCCTGGACGGACGCGCTGGGCCAGACCACGGCCTATACCCGTGACGACGCCGGCCGCATGCTCACTCGCACTGACCCGCTGGGCGGCATCGCTTCCTGGACTTACGATCTGGCCGGCAACCCGCTGACGGCCACCGACGAGATCAGCCGCACGACGCGGTACACCTACGACGCGCTCGACCGGATGCTGTCGGCCGCCGACCCGCGAGGCAGCGTCACTCGATTCCAGTACGATGCCGTCGGCAACCTGACCCGGTTGACCGACCCGGCGGACAACGTGTGGACGTTCGATTACGATGCCTTCGATCGGCTGGCCGTCGAGACCGACCCGCTGGGCCAGGCCCGCACTTACGAATATGACGCCGCAGACAACCTCGTCTTGCGGACCGACCGCAACGGCCACCAGACGGTCTTCGCCTACGACGAACTCGACCAGCTGGTCACCGAAACGTGGTACGACAGCGGCATCGTCGCCAACACGCTCACGTTCGCCTACGACCCGATCGGCAACCTGATGTCGGCCGCCGACGCGCACAGCCGCTATGCCTACACCTACGACGCCCTGAACCGCGTCCTGACCACGGACAACGCCAGCACCCCCAGCGCTCCGCACGTCGTGCTGTCGTTCGCCTACGACCCGGTCGGCAACCTGTTATCGGTCCGCGACAACGTCGGCGTCGAACAGATCTCGACCTACGACGCCCGCAGCCTGCTGACCAGTCGCACGTGGCAAGGCTCCGGCATCGACGCCGTTCGCGCCGAGTTCACCTACAACGCCCTCGGCCAAGCCGTCGAACTCGATCGTTTCGCCGGCGCCACCGCCGCCTCGCCGCTGGTCGGACGCACGACGTACGCCTACGATGCCAAAGCCCGTCTGACCGACATCGCGCACCGCACCGCCGCCGACGCCGTCCTGGCCGATTACGATTACGTCCGCGACTTGGCGGACCAGTTGATCCAAGAAACCCATCACGGCCAGACGTCCCGATACACCTACGACCCAGCCGGACAACTCACCGCCGCCGAGCATTCGTTGCAGCCTGACGAGTCGTACACTTACGACCCCAACGGCAACCGCCTCGAATCCACCATCGGCGGCACGACGACCAGCTACCAGCCCGGCCCTGCCAATCGCCTGCTGTCCGACGGTACTTTTCAATACCAGTACGACCGCGAAGGCAATCTCACTCGCAAGACCGAAACCGCCACCGGTACCGTCACGGACTACGTCTACGACCACCGCAATCGCCTGGTCCAAGTGCAAGAGCAGAGCGTCGGCGGCATCATCCTCCGCGAACTCACGTACACCTATGACGTTTTCGACCGCCGCATCGCTCAAAGCATCGACGACGACGGTCCCGGCGGCGCCCCGCCGCAAGTCACACATTTCGCCTATCACGGCGCCCACGTCTGGTCCGACCACGACGCCGCAGGCAACGTCACCGCCCGCTACCTATTTGCCGACAATCTCGACCAAATCCTGGCCCGCCATCGTCCCGGCGAAGGCACCGCCTGGTACTTGACGGACCACCTGGGCACTGTCCGGGACATCACGGACGCCACCGGCGCCGTCATCAACCACGTGGCCTACGACGCCTTCGGCCAGATCCTGTCCCAAACCGCCCCCGAGTTCGGCGACCGCTACACCTACACCGCCCGCGAATACGACCCCGCCTTGGGCCAGTACTACTATCGAGCCCGCACGTACGACCCCCGCGCCGGCCGCTTCACTGCCGAAGACCCCCTCCGCTTCGCCGCCGGCGACCCCAACCTGTACCGCTACGTCGGCAACAGCCCCCTAAACTGGACCGACCCGTGGGGGTACGCCGCCGTGGCGGAAAACAGCGCAATCTTGGATTTCGGCCCGGTATTGGCGATATTACGAAACCCGTTCACACCCTGCGTTATCGTTACGTTCATGTATTCTGCCGGCGTGACGATCGGCATGGACTACATCCTGACGCCCTTGTTCGGTCCTCCCAACGAAGCAGAAATCGCAGCGGGATTCACTCTGGACTTCGTCTTCGCCGCCATCTCATGCCACCTGTTCCCCCCGGCGGCTCTTGGAAACGCCACGTTCGGCGCCGTCGCGGTGAGCCTAATGGCCGTCCTCGCGCGTGCCACCGCCGTCGCCACCGCCAGCAAGGTCGTCACCTTGGCAACCAGCCACGTTTTCGCATATGCTACTACGGGCGGTGGACCGTCCAGTCTTGCGGCAAGCAGTGGGAGTGACGGGGCAGCCGAGGCAGCAAATACAGGCGTTGTCGCACGGATTCGCGGAAAACTGAATCTGTATCCGGAAATCCTCGATCCGAGAACGGGACGAAATATTCCATTCCCAAGTGCGATCACTGAACGAATTCCCAAGAGTCTTCGTGTACCTTGGACTCGATTTGAAAGAGCCGAATTCATTGCTGAATGGCACCGTCGCCGATATCCGAAACCCACAGGTGGTTGGGACAAATACGACATTCATCACATCCAACCGCGAGAGTTCGGCGGAACGAACGATTTCTGGAATCTGGTACCTGTCGAACGGACCACGCACCAAGAACTGTTCAACGCATTCTGGCGAGATTTCTTAGGGTTCTAAGGAGCACACTCATGACGGTTCAAGACATCATTGCTTCCCTAAGACGCGAATGGTCATCGCCACGCCGAACGTCCGACAGTGATCCGCGCTCAGCTGATTTCGAGGTCGCCTGCTACTTCGAGGATTCCATGCAAGCTGAGCTTTCAAACGAGTTACCGAGTGACCTTCGCGATTTTTGGAAAAGCTGTTCCGGGGCAAGGCTCTTTGAGGATCGGCACTACGGACAGTGGGGCCTAGTCGTGCTGAGTCCGAATGCCGCGGCAGCGGCGACATCTGAGTTCAAACAGCGTCGTGCGCGAGATTTCCGTGTGGGTGACCTTGTGATTGGGAGGTTTCTTGGTGACTCCGACTTACTGATGTTGCGATGTGATCCAACGGTTCCGGATTTCGGACACGCGATCGTCGTCCTTCCGTTAGACCCGCGGCATGATTGGGAAGTGGTCGCTACGACATTCGCGGAATTTCTCGGTAAGTACGCCGCTGCGGAGGGAAACAAATTCTGGGAGTGAGGGGTCGGAGTCCCAAGAGGGGGAACAAGGGGGACGGGGGCAATCCTGTTCGGCACGATTCTTGCCAAGGTGGGCATCCTCGCCGCTTGCCGGCGAGTGGTTTAGGTTACGTGGCCACAAACAAGCGTTCACCTCGGACGACGGTGATCCCCGACGCTTGCCGTCGGGAGATTCAGGATAGATGGCTGACACCGTGATGCCGCCAATTAACCTGAAGCACTCGACGGCAAGCGTCGAGGATCAAAGGTTGCTTTCTGTGAGTTGCTCCCGTGGCCAGTTTTGCTCAATGACTCGACGGCAAGCGTCGAGGATGCCTGCCGACAGCAACATGTGTGCCGAACCGTATTGCCCCCGGCCCTTTTCATTCATCTGGATCGACCACATCATTGCCCAACAGCACCATGGAGAAACCGGCCCGGACAATCTGGCACTCCGTTGCTTGCGCTGCAATTCTCACAAGGGTCCGAATCTGTCCGGATACCATCCGCCGAACCAGGAAGTGACGATCCGCACGGTGGACGCCGACCATCCGTTGGTCGCGGCCTTCCAGGGTCGGGAGCGAAAAAGGGGAGCGAAAAAGGGGAGACGTCCAATTTTGGTGCTTCCCGGGGGGGAAAACGGCGGGGAAGACGGGGACACAGCTTTTCTTCAGCCCCCCCCCCTGCTTGACATCGATTAGGTGGATTGCTGTAATTTCGTCGTCATGCCTTGGATCGGTTGGCCGGTTGCGGTGATTGAGGAGGTCAGCGATGGCACGCTTGGCGAGGGTCGAGTTGTTTGCCGCCGACGAGATCGCGGTCGTGCATGTCATGAATCGCGTGGTCAGGCGGTGTTTTCTGCTGGGAGACGATGCGGTCACGGGGAAGAATTACGATTCAATCGCCTGCAGTGGATCGAAGACCAGCTGCAGAAACTGGCCGGCGCGATGGGTACGACTCGCTGGGATTCTCGTGGTGGATGCGGTTGTTGTACCAGACGATCGCGATGCGGGCCCATCGCGAGGACGGGGAAACTGGAAAGTTCTGGCAGAGTCGTTGTCGGGGGAAACAAAGGGGACGGGGGCAATCCTGTTCGGCACGATTCTTGCCAAGGTGGGCATTCTCGCCGCTTGCCGGCGAGTGGTTTAGGTTACGTGGCCACAAACAAGCGTTCACCTCGGACGACGGTGATCCCCGACGCTTGCCGTCGGGAGATTCAGGATAGATGGCTGACACCGTGATGCCGCCAATTAACCTGAAGCACTCGACGGCAAGCGTCGAGGATCAAAGGTTGCTTTCTGTGAGTTGCTCCCGTGGCCAGTTTTGCTCAATGACTCGACGGCAAGCGTCGAGGATGCCTGCCGACAGCAACATGTGTGCCGAACCGTATTGCCCCCGGCCCTTTTCATTCATCTGGATCGACCACATCATTGCCCAACAGCACCATGGAGAAACCGGCCCGGACAATCTGGCACTCCGTTGCTTGCGCTGCAATTCTCACAAGGGTCCGAATCTGTCCGGATACCATCCGCCGAACCAGGAAGTGACGATCCGCACGGTGGACGCCGACCATCCGTTGGTCGCGGCCTTCCAGGGTCGGGAACCGTTCATTCATCGCGACGAGCCGTATTGTTTCAGCGGCCCCTACGAGCAGCAGAACTTCCGTCTGCTGCTGACCATGGACACCGAGGGACTCCGCGACCCGCAGGGCGAAGCGGGAGAAATGGTCCGTTACGTGGCCTGGATCAAGCCGCACGGCCAGGGGCGGGTGTTCTACTGCTCGCCCAGTCACTTTCCCGAAAGCTACACCAGCCCCACGCTGTTGCGGTTCCTGCTGGACGGGACACAATACGCCAGCGGCGATCTGAAATGCGACGACGCCCCGCGTCCCCAGCCGCCGTTACCGGTGACCGGCGGGCGAGACGCCCGCTCAACGGCTAACCGACCGAGGGCGTGAAGGACCGTTCGGCGTGTGTTTGGAAGTAGTCTTGGAGCAACGCCAAGGCTGCTTGGACCGTGGCCCGTTTGTTGCCCGTGCGGTCGTACGGCCAGACATATCGCCGGCTCCATTCTACGCCGAGAGCCGAGAGGTGCAGATAGACCAGGCCGACCGGCTTGGCCGGGGAACCGCCCCCCGGCCCGGCAATGCCGGTCACCGCGACGGCCAGATCACTGGCCAACAACCGCCGCACTCCTTCAGCCATCGCAGCCGCTGTTTCCGGGCTGACCGCGCCGTGTCGTTCCAGCGTGTCGCAGCCTACGCCCAGCAGGTCTTGCTTGACCGAATCGTGGTACGAAATCACGCCGCCCAGCAGATACTCGGAACTGCCGGCGATATCGGTCAGCGTGCTGGCGAGCAAGCCGCCGGTGCATGATTCCGCCGTGGCGATGGTCAGCCGGGCAGCCAGCAGTTGTCGGCCGATGCTGCGACTGCATTCCAGTAGTTGTTCGATCGTCGGCGGATTCATAGGATGATTGTAAAGCGGTGGACGGTGGGATGACAATGAGGGAGGAACTCGCATGCGTGCAAGTCGGATTGGATGGATCATGTTCGTGGTAATGTTCCTGGGGTTGTCTGCCGTGTTGTCGGCGGCCGAGGCGATCGAGGTGCGGGACGATGCGGGGCTGCGTGCGGCGTTGCGCGAGGCCGGGCCGGGAGCGGTGATCCGGCTGGCGCCCGGCCGTTATCAGTCCGGCGTGTTTGTCGCCAACTTGCAGGGCACGGCACAGCGGCCGATCGTCATCGAGGGAGCGGATCCGGAACGGCCGCCGTTATTCGAGGGCGGCACCACGGCTTGGCAGCTGAGCGATTGTGCGCACCTGGTCTTGCGGAACCTGGCCACGCGGGGCCAGCGGGCCAACGGGATCAACATCGACGACGGGGGCAGTTTCGACACACCGTCGCACCATCTGCTGCTGGAGAAGATTCACGTTGCCGACGTGGGCCCGGCGGGGAATTTTGATGGTATCAAGCTGTCCGGGGTGGTGGATTTCACGCTCCGCGACTGTACGATCGAGGGCTGGGGAGGCCAGGCGGTCGACATGGTGGGCTGTCATCGGGGCGTGATCGACGGTTGCACGTTTCGAGGCAAGGCCGGGTTCTCGCAAGACGCCGGTCCGCAGACCAAAGGCGGTTCGTCGCAGATCGCCATTCGGCGGTGCCTGTTCCTGGACGGCGGCAGTCGCGCCGTGAACATCGGCGGCTCGACCGGCCTGACCTATTTCCGGCCGCGCGGCGCGTTGTACGAGGCCCGGGACATCACGGTCGAGGGCTGCATCTTTGTGGGCAGCCAAGCGCCGCTGGCATTCGTCGGCGTCGACGGCGCGGTGGTGCGTTACAACACGATCTATCGGCCTGACAAGTGGGTGCTGCGAATCTTGCAGGAGACGACCGAACCGGGATTTGCGCCCTGCCGCCACGGGTGTTTCGAGCGGAACCTGGTCGTCTTTCGCCGGGCCGACGTAGCGATCCCTGTCAACATCGGGCCGCACACGGCGGCGGAGACCTTCGTGTTCGTCGACAACCTGTGGTACTGCGAGGACCGTCCACAGTCGAGTCGTCCCGCATTGCCGGCGGCGGAAACAGGCGGCGTGTACGGCGTCGACCCGCAATTGATGACACTGGACGAAGGCCGCCTTCGCCCGCGGAGCCCGCAGGCCGCCTCGTTCGGCGCCGCGGCCTGGCCGGGCGCGGGGAGGCCGTGAAGAAATTGGGACAGGCAGCTCGCGAGAAATAACTTCCTCGTTCGTTCGCAGGTGTCGCGAATCCATGCCGCAATGGGTTGGAGTTCACGCTTCAGCGTGCTTGGCCGCTCTCTGTCGGCGGGAAAAGACACGCGGAAGCGCGAACTCCAACGAGGACACGCGGAAGCGTGTCAGCGGCCTGCAGAATTCGGCCGGTTGGGACAGGGTGGTTGCAGGAAGTGACCGGGGATTGATGGTCGGAAACGGTGGGCCGCGCGGAGCGGGATCGGACAGGTGGGGTGGCGTGTTGCGGGGGAAGGATTAAGGTCGATGGAAAGAAGCAGCGTTCATGGGGACGCTGCAGGGCAGCAAGAAGAAACGCCCCTCGGGCGGAAGAACGAGCTTCCGTCCGAGACTTGACCTGTTGGGAGCAAGACCTCGCCTGGGCCCACTTCGCCATAATTCATCTGGAACGGGATTTCAAGATCATTTCGTCCCTGCTGCTCATGGAACCCCACTGATGACGAGTCGCACGAGCTGGATTGGCTGCGGTCTCTTGGTCGCTGCAGCTCTGGTTTTCATCGTACTGGCGGTGCTCCATTTTCAGAGACCCGCGGAGTACCGTTTTGCGTTTCCGGCTAACAAGGGACTAACGGAGCAGGATGCTATTGAACTGAGCAAGCAGGCGATGATTCTGGACGGCAAACGCTCGAATACCATGCGTCCAGTGCTCAGCGGCCATAAGGACTCGGAGGGGCATGAAGCCTTTTTTTGCAGAAGGCGAGGCAATTCGGATGACGGATGGGTGCTGTGGTGGCTGGAACGACCGGATGTTGAATGGGAGTATTTGGTTGGCATTACCAGGGAACGGGACGAGCTTGTCTGCCGTATTTCCAAGGCCAAATGATCCTGATCAAAGACCTCCGCGCGGGTTCGCATGGGGTCTCGCAGGGAGTGGTTTCCTCCGCGATTTGTTGTACACTGGGATTGCCGCGAAACGACTGGTCTCTTTCCTGTGACAAGGTGCAATGGTCATGACTGGCATGCGAAACGTGTTCCGACGGCGCCGAGGCTTGCGGCGGTTGTTTCCACTTGGGGCCGGCAAGTCGTTGTTGCTGGCGTGCTGTACGCTGATCGCCTCGCTTTGCCTCGCGTGGCACGTGACCGGCAGTTCCGTTTCCGCTCAAGATGTGGATTATATCAGCGATCGAGCGGTCGAGGTGTCGCTGACCCACCGGCAGGACTGGGGCGATTTCGGCCTCAACACGGCGGCCGCGCGCAGCGGCGCGACCGGCTCGCCGATGCAGATCGGCGAGAAGCTCTATGCCAAGGGCCTGGGGCATCATGCCAACGGCGAAATCGCGATCGAACTCCGCGGCCAGTACACGGCGTTTCGCACCTGGATCGGCGTCCAATGGCAGGGCGGTAACCGGGGCAGCGTGACGTTTCGCATCGCCGTCGACGGGAAGACGGTGTTCGAGGCCGGCCCGCTGTCCGACAGCGACCCGCCGAAACAAGTCGAAGTGCCAGTCGTCGGCGCGCGGGAACTGAGGCTGATCGCCGGTGACAGCGGCGACGGCATCGGATGCGATATGGCCAACTGGGCGGAGGCGTGTCTGGTGCGTGATTCGCGAGTTCCCTTTTTCGGAACCGCCGCAGTCGCTCTGGACGGCGTCGAGACGCCGCGGTCGCGCACCGCCGCCGGCGGCATGTCGCTGATCGCTCGCTCGACGGGACCGCAAGTCGCCTGGCTGGAACCGGCTCGAATGTGGACCGTCAGCGCCGACCGCGGCGAACAGGTTCGGTTGGCCATCCCGGTCAGGAACGTCAACGAGCCGATGCGGGTTTCGGCCACGGTCAGCGTCGTTCGCGGAACGCGGGCCGAAGTCGAGCTTTCGCTGGGCGACAAGAGAGTCGTCCGTCAGATTGCTCACGGCGAAACCATGGTGTTGGCCACGGAGGCCTGGGCGGACGGCGACACGCAAATCGAAGCTTTGACGCGCGGCGTGGACGCCGAGACGGGCGTCCGCTGGAGTCGTCTGCGCTGCCTCTGGGGCGAGCAAACGTTCGACATGCCGCTGGCGATGTCCGAAACGCCCGAGGTCTTTCCGCCGCCCGAACTACCCGCTTGGCGGCCGGCTCTGGAACAGGAACTGATCGAGTGGGATTGGCGGATGCAAGATGGCATCGGCACATCGCGCGAAGGGCGATCGTGGGCGGAGGCCGTCGCGACGACGCTCGACCGCGGCGACCAGCTGATGGGCCATCTGGCGGCCACCGGCGTGTCGCTGGGCGATTTGTCGGGGGATTGGGAACAGCTGCGTCTGCGGCACCAAAGCTTGTCCGCTGCCAGCGAAACGCCGGATGCCGATTGGGAATCGCTGTGGCGCGGGGTCCACACGGCGCGGCGGCAGATGGCCTTTCGCAACCCGCTGGCCCAAGTCGGACCGTTATTGTTCGTCAAGCATGTGCCGAGCAGCTTCAGTCATCAGCTGACCCAGTATTCGGGCCGAAACGCGCGGCCTGGCGGCGGCATTTTCGTCCTCGATGCGCCGGGCGAGTCCATGCGGTGCCGGCAATTGGGCGCCTTGCCGCTGGGCAACTACATGGCCCCCGACATCTCCTGGGATGGCCGGCGCGTGCTGTTCTCGTTTTGTGAAACGGAACCGGGAGCAATTGATTGGCGGACGAATGAGAGCCAATTCTATCGACTGTACGAAATGGCCGCCGACGGTTCTGATCTGCGGCAACTGACGGACCAGGCCTACGACGATTTCTCGCCGCGCTACTTGCCCAACGGAAAGATCCTGTTTCTTTCGACGCGCCGCGGCGGCTTTCACCGCTGTGGCCGCGGGCCTTGTCCCGTCCATGCGATGGCGACCGCCAACGCGGACGGCTCGGACGTGCGGCTGATTTCCTTTCACGAAACCCACGAATGGGACCCGGCCGTGCTGAACGACGGCCGGGTGATCTATACGCGCTGGGATTACGTGGATCGCCATGCGGTGTTTTACCAGCAGCTGTGGAGCGTGCGGCCGGACGGCAGCGACGTGCGGGCGTTCTACGGCAACAACACGCTGAACCCCGTGGGCGTTTGGGAAGCGCGGCCTGTGCCCCGCTCGAATCGCGTCATGGCCACCGCCGCGGCCCATCACGCCATGACCGCCGGCTCGATTATCCTGCTGGACGTCGCCCGCGGCATCGACGGTCTGGAGCCGATCACGCGGCTGACTCCCGATGTCTTGTTCCCCGAAAGCGAATCGCCGGTCGGCCACTGGTATGCCCCGGCGGGCGTGTCGCAGCGGCCCCCCGTGTCGCCCGAGGAAAAACGTTGGCCGGGTCATTGCTACCGCACCCCGTATCCGCTGTCGGAAGATGTCTTTTTGGCCGCGTACAGCTTCGAGCCGCTGATCGGCGAACCGCATGCGAATCGCGCGAACATGTTCGGCATCTACCTGGTCGATCGTTTCGGCAACAAAGAGCTGCTGTACCGGGATCTGAACATCGGCAGCCTGTGGCCGATGCCGTTGCGGGCTCGCCCCCGTCCGCCCGCCCTGCCCTCGATGCTGGCGGAGACGGAGCCCGGCGAAGGCACGTTCTTTATGCAGAACGTCTATGACAGCTGGCCGCAATTGTCCGCCAGCACGGAGCCCATCCACGCCTTGCGGATCGTGCAAGTGCTGCCAAAAACGACGCCGCACGCCAATACGCCGCGGGTGGGCTTGGCCAACGCTTCGCCCGGCAAGCAGGTGCTGGGGACGGTTCCTGTCGAGCCGGATGGTTCGGCCTATTTCCGCGCTCCCGCCGAAATCGGACTGGCATTTCAGGCATTGGACGATCGCGGCATGGCGGTGCAGACGATGCGCAGCCTGACGTACCTGCAGCCCGGCGAACATGCCAGCTGCGTTGGCTGTCACGAGCATCGCACCACCGCCCCGATCACCCGCGGGGTGACATTGGCGGGCCAGCGGCCGCCGTCGGCGATCGAACCGGGCCCCGACGGCTCGAAGCCGTTCAGCTATGCGATCCTGGTCCAGCCGATTCTGGACAAGCACTGCGTGCAATGCCACAGTCCGGCCGACGCCCAAGGCGGAATCGACTTGACCGGCGCCCCGGCCGGCGAGTTCACCGTATCGTACAAGGCGTTGGCGCCTCGCGTGTCGTATTCCGAATGGAAAGGCACGCCGCAAGCCAACTTTGAACCGCTGACCCATCCGGACCAGTTCGGCGCTCGGGCCAGCCCGCTGATGGCGCTGCTGTTGAAAGGGCACGAGAAAGTGACGCTGTCTGACGAGGAACTGCGGTGCCTGGCGACTTGGATGGATGCCAACGCGTTGTTCTACGGCACGTTCGATCCGGAAGACCAGAAACGCCAGCAGCGGGGCGAACGGATCGCGGGCCCGGCGCTGGAATAGCGACCGGTCGAGTTGGAGTCCATGCTTTCGCGGACCTTGACGGCAATCAAGTCGGGCCGTACCCGGAGGCGTCTTGTCCGTAAACGACCGTGCCGTCGCTCTCGCGGTGGAAGAAGTGCCTGAAAGCGTTCCGCAATCCAACGCGGTGTGTCCTTTCCCAAGACGTATCGCTGGGAAACAACGGGCCCGGCGCTCCGGCCGATTGCTGCCGGGCTGATGAAAAACCGCTCGCCGAAGGGGACTGGGGATTGATCGGCACGGGTTCGTCGGGTAGACAATGGGACTTTGCGTTTGTGTCCACGACGACGAGGAGACCGTCCATGCCCATGAAGAAGTTCATCAACGCTCCGGAGAACCTGACCGCGGAACTTTTAGAAGGCTTTGCCCTAGCGCACCGCCAGAAAATCACTTTGCAGGGCAAGACCGTGCTGCGGGCCGTCCCGAAGAGCGCGGACAAGGTGGCCCTGGTGACGCTTGGCGGAGCCGGGCACGAACCGGCGCTGAGCGGTTTCGTCGGCCCCGGCATGCTGGATGCTAGCGTCGTGGGCGATATCTTTGCCGCGCCGGGAGCCCCGGCCGTCCTGGCGGCCCTTCAGGCCACAGCCCGCCAGGCCGGAACGCTGCTGGTGATCCTGAACCACGCCGGCGACGTGATGGCGGGCGACATGGCTTTCGACATGGCTACCCAGCAGGGGGTGAACGTGCAGAAGATCCTAACCCACGAGGACATCTCGGCGGGCCGGGACGCGCCGCTGGAACATCGTCGCGGCCTGGTCGGCTGCATTCCCTTGTACAAGATCGCCGGAGCGGCAGCCGAGGCCGGCCGGAGCTTGGACGAAGTAGCCGCGATCGCCGCGCGATTCAACGAGAACCTGCGCACGCTGGCCGTGGCGGTCACGGCCGCCACCCATCCCGCCAGCGGCGGAGCGATCGGCGAAATCGCCGACGATGAAATGGAAGTCGGCATGGGCCAGCATGGCGAGGGCGGCGGCGGCGTGATGAAACTGGCTTCGGCAGACCAAACCGCCCAAATCATGCTCGACAAAATCCTGGATACCATGAGCGTGCAGCCGGGCGACAAGCTGCTGGTGATGATCAACGGTTCCGGCGCCACGACGCTGATGGAACAGTACATCCTGCTCCGCGCCGTCAGCCAGCTGCTCGATGCCAAGGGCTTGGTGATGGCCCGCTCGTTGGTCGGCGAGTTCTTGACGGTCCAGGAGATGGGCGGTTTCCAGATGTGTATCGCCAAGCTCGATGACGAACTGATCGAGCTGTTCGATGCGTCTTGCGATACCCCGGCCTGGACGGTGAAGTGAGGCGCTTTTCGGAGGTGGGTGACGATGTCGGGAAGCGTCGATTATGACGGACTGGTCCACGTGCTCCGTGGGGCGGCGGACCAAGTCCGAGTGGGCGCCGACGAGTTGGGACGGCTGGATGCGGCGACCGGCGACGGCGATCATGGCGTGGCCATGACGCGGGCGATGGCGGCGATCGAAAAAGGGTTAGAGGATTGCCGGACCCGCAGCCTGAAGACGCTGTTGCAAGGCGTGGCATGGTCCGTGATGAGTATCGATGCCGGGGCCACCGGGCCGTTGATGGGTTCGTTGTTTATGGGGATGGTAGACCCCGTCGGCGAAGCCACCGAGATCGATAGCGAGCGTTTGGCCTCGATGTTTGCGGGCGGTTTGGCCAAGTTGCGTGCCGTCAGTAAAGCCGAAGTCGGCGACAAGACCATGCTGGATGCGCTGGTTCCGGCCGTCGAGGCGTTGCAAGCCGCGGCGGCCGTCGGCGATTCGCTTGCCGCAGCCCTTGCCGCCGCCGCGACCGCCGCGCAGACGGGTGCCGAAAACACCAAGAATTACCGCGCGCGATTCGGCAAAGCTCGGAACCTGGGCGATCGCAGCCTGGGGCATCAAGATCCGGGCGCCGCGTCGATCACGCTATTGTTTCGCGGCCTCGCCGACGGGGCCGCGTCGTTGGAAACGTAACTGACAGAAAGGACTTTTCATTATGGCAGAAATCGAAGGCAACAAGAACGCCAAGGACTATGGCATCGGAATCCCGCAAGAGACGCCGGGCTTTCATGTCAAAGGTTCGGCATCATACGACTGGGGCATGAAACATCGCTTGTCGCAGATTTTTCACCCTCGGACTGGACGCGTGGTCATGCTGGCTTTTGACCACGGTTACATCATGGGCCCGACCTCCGGACTGGAACGGGTTGACCTGAGCATCGTGCCGCTGATCCCCTATGCCGATGTGCTGATGTGTACCCGCGGCATTCTGCGGACGGTCGTCCCGCCGCAGTGCGTCAAGCCGGTTGCGCTGCGGACCAGTGCGGGAGCCACGGTGCTGACGGAATTGAGCAAGGAATTGATCGGTGTGAACGTGGAAGACGCCCTGCGACTGAACGCTTCCGCCCAGGCGGTGATGGCTTATATCGGCGCGCCCTACGAGCACGAAACGCTGGGCGTGCTGACCGCCACGATCGACGCGGGGATGAAATACGGACTGCCGACGCTGGCCGTCACGGCCGTGGGCAAAGACATGGTTCGCGACGCCCGCTACCTGGGGATGTCCTGCCGCGTGTGCGCGGAACTCGGGGCTCAGTTCGTCAAGACGTATTACTGCGAACCCGATTTCGAGCAGATCACCGCCGCGTGCCCGGTGCCCGTGGTGATCGCCGGCGGAAAGAAGATTTCGGAACCGGAAGCCTTGGAATTGGCCTACAAGGCGATCGATCAAGGGGCTGCCGGGGTCGATATGGGCCGCAACATCTTTGGCGCCGAGTGTCCGGTAGCCATGATCCAAGCGGTGCGGGCCGTCGTGCATGAAGGCGAGAAACCGGCCCAAGCCTTGGAGATGTACCAGACGCTGAAGAATCAGCTGGCCTGAGGCAGGCCGTCACCTGAACAGGCTCAGACGTCCAGAATTCAATTTTGCCGGGTCAAGATCTCACCTTCCCGGAACGGTCCGCCCGGCAAAATTGAATTCTGGACGTCTGAGTCCCTCCCGCATCCCCCAGCGTTACAGCACCCACGGCTCCCGTTTCGGCCGATCGATCCAGCGGTTGGCCTCGTCGTCGCCGACGATTTGTTCTTTCACCGGGTCGAATTTGAAGGCGCGGCGAGTCCAAAAGGCGATGTTGGCCAGGTGGCAGGTGGCCACGGTGCGGTGCGCGATCTCGATATCCCGGAACGGCTGTTGCCGCGTTTTCACGCACTCCAAGAAATCGCCGAAGATGCCGCGGCCTTTGTAATTGGGAATGTAGATATCAGGCGGCGCCGTCCGCGGCTTGTCGCGGTCAGGCACTTCGCCGTGCGTGCCCTTGAACGCCAGCGGGCCGCCTCCCCAAGCGCCGCCCAAGTACAGTCGCACGCCGTTGGCGTACTTGAAGGTCAGCTGCGGGTACTCCTTGCCGTCCGGCGGGATGACCTCGACCGGCAGGGGCTGGTCGTGCAACTGGGCGGCGAACAGCGCTCCGCCGATGTGATGGGCGCCCCAGTCCGTCATGCCGCCGCCGGAAAAGTCGCGGCAGCTGCGCCACGTGAACGGGTGGTAGCCCTTGTTATAGGGCCGCCAGGGGGCCGGACCCAGCCACCGGTCCCAATCGAGCCACTCCGGCACCGGTTCGGCAGGCAACGGCATCTCGTGCGACGGCCCGCCGATGTTGACCCAAACCTCCTGCAAGTCGCCGCACGTGCCGGACCACATCATACGGTGATACCAATTGTAATCCTCCCACACGCGCTGGCTGCCGCCCGAGAAAATACGGCCGTACCGCCGCGCCGTGTCGACCATGATCCGACCTTCGCGAACGGTCAGCGTCTCGGGCTTTTCGCAGTACACGTCCTTGCCGTTCCGCATCGCTTCGCAGGTGATCAGCGAGTGCCAATGATCGGGTGTCCCGCAGAACACGGCGTCGATATCCGGCCGCGCGCACACTTCGCGGTAATCGTTGTAAGCGCCGCAGCCCTGGTACGAGCCGCTCGCTTTCGCCTGGGCATAATGGTTCTCGACTCGCTCCTGGGCGCGTTCCCGGTGCCGGGTATCCACGTCACAGACGGCCACCACCTGGACCTCGGGGAATCCCATGAAGCCGCCCATGTCGCCCATGCCTTGTCCGCCCACCCCGACGAAGCCCATCGTGATGCGTTCGCTGGGCGCCGGGCGGCCTTCGCCGCCGATGGCGGTTGCCGGGATGATGTACGGGGCTGCCGCTGCCGCCCCCACCGCGCTGAAAAACCCGCGCCGCGTGACTCCCGATTTGTTCGTCGCCGTCATGGAACGTTCTCCCGTAAAGGTGCTGGTATCAGGCCGGTGACCGGAGCACGTTTCTACCGCCGGTACAACCGCCAAGTCACGGCTCAGCCTATGTCCGCGACAGGGCCTTGTCAATCGCCGCGGGATCATTCACCGTACGATTGTTCGTCACTCGCGAGCCGCTCCGAACACCGGGACCGGCAGTTGCCCGGAACTCCAGCGCCGCGCTTCGTCACTGTCCGCCGGCGCCGAACGGATGCGGACGCGGAACGTGCGGGGGCCTTGGCCAAGGGCCGGCGCGGTGGCGATCTGCATCGGCTTGACGACGTTCTGCGCCGCCAGCGGCGTGCTCTTGAGCAGGTCCAGTTTGGGGATGAACCAGTCGGCGTAGGTCGCCGCATCCGTCTCGACGGTGATGTGAAAAGCCATCGTCCGCAGGGGCGATAGATTCATCAGCGCGCCTTGGACTTCCAAGCGGTCGCCGGCCAGGCCCGCCGCACCGACGGTGCGGTGGTGGACGGCCGTCAACTGGACTTGTCCCAGGTTTTCCTCCGTCAGCGAAAGGCCCTTTCGCGCGGGCGGCTTCAGCACCACCTTCTGCTTTCGGCACGCGTCCTCCAACAGCGTCGGAAACTGGGCCTGCATCTCGGCCAGCTTGTCGCCGAACGCTTGCTGAAAATCGGCCCGACGCAGTTGACGTTTGTCCTCTTGCAGGGGCTTCTTTTTTCCCAACAGCCGCATGTAGGTGGCGTACTCGGCCTTGTACCGCGTGACCAGCAGCCAATGCAGTCCCCAGGCTTGTCCGTAGGCGCTGTCCATCGTGGCCACGTCCCGGAACGCCTCGTCGTTCGCCACCAAATCGGCGAATTCCACCTGCTGCGATTCCAGCGCTTGGTTCGCATAGCGGACGCTGATCTTGCCGGGGCCGACGTTGATCTTCCCCGCGTTCGCTTCGAAGCCCGTCGCCAATCCCTCGTCGAACCACGTCGGGATCGGCGCCAGCCGCGGCAGGATTTTCCGCACGTAGACCTGCTGGTGAATCGCCTCGTGCAAGGGCGTATCGAACGAGCGGCATTCTTCCAGGCGAATGGCCAGGATATTGGTCAGTTTGGAATAGAAGCCCGCAATCCGGCTTGTGACATGTTCGTCTTGCGAGGTGGCGGCCGAGGCGTATTTCCCAAAGTCGTCCTGACTCTCAAAGATCAGCACGACCACGGGATGCGTCGCCGCCGGCGTCTCGACTCGCGCGTCGCGGGCAAACCGTGCAAAGGCGCCCTCGACGTTTTTCATGAACACGGCGACGTCGCGCAACAGCGCTTTGGCCGAGCCTTCGGACGCTTTGGGTAACGGCGAGCCCAAGACCAGTCCGATGACAAACGGGGCTTGGAGGTAACTCCGGAACCGTTCGGCCGTGAACTCCTGCTCCAGTTGGGCCGCCATTCCCGCGCCGTCCAAGGGCAGCGGACCAGGAGACGCGACGCGCTTCTCCGCCGCACTGCGCGGCACCAGATGGTAACGCCCATCCGAACTCTCCAAAATGTAGATGCCTTGCTCGGAGCCGACCAGCATCGCTTCCAACTCGACCGGATTGCCCTCCGCGTCGCGATAGTGGAACGTGTCCGCACGGCACGCGGCCGCAACCAGCGCCAGCCAAAGGGCCGCGGATGGGAGCAACCCGAATGCAACAGTCGAGGGCCAAGCGGTGCCAGCCGGCGGAATTCTTCGCATCACGAGACCTTTCGGGATTCCAGGGCCATTTCGTTGGCCAGTTCGTGGATCGAGCCTGACCTGTTGTGCCATACCGTTAGTCTAGCACGTTCGAGCCTGCTGAAGGGGACAAACGACACAACGAATAGCGGTTTGGCGTGCGGGCAGATACAGCGTGTTGTGGAGCCAGCTCCCCCCCGGTTCGAATCGCCAACCCGGAAAGCGAGAACGGGCCCCGCCCAAGAGCATCGGCGTGCGTCGAACATGACAAAGAAATGGAATGACAGAAAAATGGCGGGATGTTTTTACAAGTCTTTGGAAGCGGCAGGCGTGTCACTCCGCAGGTATCGCCAACCCCAGTTCGGCGAGCCGCTGCTGAACCTCGACATCGGCCAACAGCCTGCGAAAGGCCTCGACGGCCGGCCGGTCGGCTCGCGATTTGGGGACGACAAAATCGTACTGCTCGTGTGCCAGCGGCAGAAATCCCAACCCCGCCTGATCGGCGACGCGGCGGATGGCCACGCCCCAATCCGCGCGGGCTTGAGCCACGGCGGCGGCCACCGCGTTGTGGCTTCGGGGCTGGACCGCATAGCCGGCTGGACGATCACCGCCCAACAAGCGATCGATCAGGATCCGCGTGCCGCTGCCTGGATTGCGGTTGACCATCGCGCAGGCCGAGTCGTGTTTGATTGCCGCAATCGCGGCCTGTGCTTCGCAGCCTTCGAATCGCGCATCTCCGCGGCGAAAGACAATGCCTTGCAGCCGCCCGTAGCCGGCGATCAAGTCCAGGTCGTCGCTGAGAAAGGGGCGATTGTATTGGCCGGTCTCCGGGTCCAACAGATGGATGCCCGCCAAGTCGCATTCGCCGCGACGCGCGGCATCCAAGCCGGCCAATGATCCGACCGCCAGGAACTTGGTGCGATAACCCAGATCCTGCAGACACCCCAGCAGATAATCCAGCCCGACGCAATGACTGCCGATCACAACCAGGTCCGCTAGACGCAGGTCGCGGCCTAATAACTGGACATCCACCACCCTGCCCGCTTCCACCATTTCGACGTGACGCTCGATGGTCACGAACCCGTCGGCATGACTGAAGGTCGTCACCGACCCCGAGCCCTTGCCCATCGGGTACGCCGCCAACGCCGCTTCGCCCGCCGGGATCCGAGGCCGCTCGACCAAGCCGACCAGCAGGTACTCGGTGCGGCCGATCTCGGAGTTGATCTTGACCGCCAACCGAGACGGCACGACCGTCCGCGATTCGGGCGGCCGGCCTGCCAACGCTCGAATGACCGGAGCCACAAACTCGTGAAACGTGAAGACCGCCGACGTCGGGAATCCGGGCAAGACCACGACCGGCTTCGTGCCGCTGGCCGCCAGACAGATCGGCTTGCCGGGTTTCAACGCCACGCCATGCGCGACGATGCCTGGATCCGTCAGTTCGCGAACCACGCGATACGACAAATCCCCTTGGCCTTTGCTGGTTCCGCCCGAAAGCAGCACGACGTCACACATCGTCAAGGCGTCCTGCAAGCCATGACGCAAGCGGTCCAGATCGTCCGGCACGATGCCCAACTCGACGGGCTCGCCTCCCAACTCGCGCACCGCATCAGCGAGAATCCGCGCATTGGAATCGTAGACCTTGCCGGGCTGCATCGGCTCGCCCGGTGCGACGATTTCGTCTCCGGTCGAGAGGATCGCCACGCGCGGCCGACGCCAAACGCCGACGCGGCTGATGCCGATGGCGGCCAACACGCCCGTCTCGCGGCTGGTCAGCACGTCGCCGCGCCGCAGAACCGTTTCGCCCATCCCAATATCTGTACCCGCGAACGAAATGCCGGCCCCCGGCGTGACCGCGCGCCGCACGAGCAATACTCCGCCTTCCTCGTCCGTATGCTCGACCATCACCACCGCGTCCGCGCCTCGCGGCACCATGCCTCCCGTGGCGATCGCCGACGCCACACCCGCGACGACCTCGATTTGCGGGACGACGCTCGTGGCAATCGTTTCCGGCAGCAGCCACAGCTGGCGCGGGGCCTCTTCGGTGGCTCCAAACGTGTCTGCCGCACGGACCGCGAAGCCGTCGAAATTGGAGCGGTCAAAGGAGGGGACATCGACCGCGGCCGCCACGTCGCTGGACAGCACGCGGCCGAACGCATCGGCCAAGGGGACGAATTCCGCAGCCAGCGGCGTCAGACGGACCACGCGGCGAAACCGATGTTCCGCCTCGTCGCGATCGATGACCTCGAGGAACTGTTCTTGAGGCATAGTGGGGGATTCACCTGGTTTTCGCAGAAAGGTCAGGAAGCGGGCAGAAAGATGGGCGGCAGAAAAATGTCGAGGGAGCAAGAAGCTGCGGCGTGCATCCCATATTTCTGCCGCCCATGTTCCTGCCTGCTTCTCGTTTCCCCGCCATGTTATTGTTCCTACGCCTGTCCCATGATATGGCCATCCGCCTCGGGCGACAACTCGTCGCCCCCCGTGGCTTGACTTACGCTATCCGCATGCTACCAGTTAAGAACCGGCCGAGGCGTGTCCGCCCGGCGCTTGTCGTGCTGGATTTCCCAGGCCAACGAGATCGAGAGGTATGCCATGATTCGTCGCATCCCGTGTATCGTTGCCGTTTTGTTGGGAATCGCGTTGTGCAGCGTCGCGGAAGCGGAGCCGCGCGGGAGGCGAACTCCGCGCGCCCGGCTGCTTCAGCCGACGACGACGGCTCGGCCATTGTACCAGCAGGAAAACAACCCAACCCTGCGGCAGCCCAGTCCGTATGCGTACTGGCGGGACATCTATCCGCAGTTCTATGGCGGGTTCCACTACCGGCAAATCTACGAATTCGGCCCTCCAGGCGATTTCGGCTTTCGCGGATCGCCGTGGTAAAGCGGCTCCGAAAACCCGCCTCAATGGCTTTCCGTCTTGGTAGCGGCAAGACGCTGGCACCAAACGGTAAACGGGCCTCCGGTGGTGGCGTTTATGTCGTCACGCTCTTGCGCGAACCGGGCTCAGACGTACAGAATTCAAAATTGGTGGGCGAGGGGCCTTAACTTGGGCGAAGCTACAACTCCGCCAATTTTGAATTCTGTACGTCTGAGCCCTTGCGCCGAATCGTGATTTCATACAGGGCCCGCCGAACCCCCAATATCCCGTTTGGCGCTGGCCGCCGGTGACGTCCGTGCATGCTTTCCCGCGAAGAACCCGCTTGCGGCTCACCATGTCCGGGCGTAAAGGAACCGGCGGGCTAACGCCGTTCCGGCAAATCCAACGATTTCGAGGATGGCGTCCGCAAACTTTTCCTCCGTACCGCTATACTACTCAGCAAGCCGATGTGCGGACGGCAAACGGCTGTCGGCAGACATGCTTCGAGCGGTACGGGGTTCGATGAACGAGAGCGAAACATCCACTTTACCCGATCACGAGACATTCATGCGGTTGGCCGATGAACTGGCGGCCGGCCAGATGGTCGACGTGAAACTGGAGTATCACGAAACCAAAGACGAGGCTCGGATGCAATTGCTGTGGAGCAGTCCGTCCACGCCCAGGTCCATCGTGCCGCACTCGCAGCTACATCCCAACCCAAACAGACAGCAAAGAAAGGGTTTATCATGGTAAAGAGCATTGGGTGTTTGGTCATTGCGGCGCTGACGTGCAGCATCTTCCTTCAGGCTTCGTGTACGGCCCAAAGCCGCGACGGGCAGGGCGAGTACCGCAAGTTCACCGACAGCCGCGGCCGTGTCATCCAAGCCCGCGCGCTGGAGGTGCGCGGCGACCAGGTGACGCTCCAGCGGAGCGACGGGCGGGAGTTCACCGTGGCAATCTCCGCCTTTTCCGAAGCCGATCAGGTTTATCTCCGCGGTCTGACGAAATCGGCGGAGGCGGTTGCGACCGACGGCGATTGGCCCGCCTTCCGCGGACCCGGCGGGATGGGTGTATCGAACGCGACGGAACTGCCGCTGGAGTGGGACGCCGACCGGAACGTCGCCTGGAAGACCGCGTTGCCCGGCGCCGGGGCTTCGACGCCGATCGTTTTCGGCGATCGCATCTATCTGACCGCGTATACCGGCTATTTCGTACCCGGCGAATCGGGCGGCAGTCTGGAGCAGCTCAAGCGACACCTGCTCGCCTTGCGTTTGGAAGATGGCCGGATCTTGTGGGACAAGGCAATCCCGGCCAAGCTGCCGGAGGAGGAATCCATCCGAGACCACGGCTTCGCAGCCAGTTCGGTCGCGGTGGACCAGGATCGCATCTACGTGTTCTTCGGCAAGACCGGCGTCTTCGCCTTTGATCACGACGGCAACCAGCTTTGGCACGCGGACGTTGGATCGCAGACCAACGGATGGGGTTCGGCCGCCTCGCCCGTCCTGTACAAGGATCTGGTCTTGATCAACGCCAGCGTTGAGAGCGAGTCGTTGGTGGCCCTGGATCGAACGACGGGCGAGGAGCGATGGCGGGTCGGAGGCCACCGTCGGCCCGATGCCATCCGCGAAGCTTGGAACACGCCGCTGGTGGTGACCGCCGATTCGGGCCGCGAGGAATTGGTCGTCCCGACGGCAGGCACCGTGTACGCGTTTGATCCCCAGTCGGGCCAGCCGCTGTGGTCCTGCAAGACCGACATCGGCTGGTACATGGTTCCCAGCGCTGTCGCGGCCGACGGCGTGATCTATTGCTTGGGCGGGCGTTCCGGCACCGCCGCGCTGGCCATCCGGGCCGGCGGCAGCGGCGACGTGACGGCAACGCATCGGCTGTGGACCAGTCAGAATGGCTCCAACGTCTCGTCGCCCGTCTACTTGGACGGGCATTTGTACTGGGCCCACGAATCGCGCGAGATCGCCTACTGCGTGGTGGCGAAAACGGGCGAGGTCGTGTACGAAGAGCGGTTGCCTCGCTCCGGCCAGTTCTACGCCTCGGCCCTGTTGGCCGACGGCCGTTTGTATTACCTCACCCGCGGCGGCAAGATGTTCGTGCTCGCAGCCAAGCCGCAGTTCCAGCAACTGGCCGTGAACGATCTGTCCGACCGCAGCGTCTTCAATGCCAGCCCCGCCGTCGCCGGCAACCGTCTGCTGATCCGCTCGGACAAGTACCTGTATTGCCTGGAAGCCAACTGAGGCCACCGTCCCGACCCTGCCGGCCAGAACTCCTGACATGGCGTTCTGCCCCGATGAGCGGTTGTCTGCCGTTCAGCCGGAGGCCACCGAGTTCAGAACTCCTCGTCGTCCTGACGTCCTTGTGCCCCAACAGCTCCTGGATCGTCCGGATGTCCGTGCTCCCGGCCAACAGGTGCGTCGCGAACAAATGACGATTATGCCGAGC
>Ga0351942_1180_pt1 | contig 23568 bp, 17 predicted proteins | sample TotcelT113001N10_FD_206838 | JGI IMG/M metagenome (GOLD analysis project Ga0351942, IMG submission 206838) | Enriched cells from coal bed in the Powder River Basin, Montana, United States - Total cells T11 rep2 HSBNCT.T11.300.1.N10 ... | reverse complement strand
GAACCCAGCGTTGGGCATTGCCGAATCGCCTGCTCCAGCCGTGCCAGATCCGTCATCTCGCCGATCCGGTGGCGTAGATCCTCGGGCAGATCACCAAATCGGTCCTCCAGCCATCGGCAAAGCAAACGCCGCGAAGCAGCGACTTCCCCGCGTTCGATCCCGCGCTGCTCGGCCCATTCTTCCAACGTTGGTCCCAAAGTTACGCTCATTGCTTCCACCTCCTTCTGACTGTTCGGGTCAAGTTGATATTGCATGGTCAATTCGACCAATCCGGGGCGTTCGTCGCGCGGGCGGCGGCGAAGTGCCCACGAGATCAGCATCCACATCAAGTCGCGCCATCGCATCCGTTCGTGTGTGGCCAAACCAGCCAACCGTTCGACGGCCGCTGCGAATACGCTGCGAAAACGGCTTGACTCTTCCCGCGTCGCCCGCACTACGGCCAAAGCGTTCAGCCAAGGGCTGGGCGCGGCCAACAATTCCTCCGTGGTCCGTTCCGCCAGATCCCAAAACCGTATCGGCCATTGCGGCGCCAGTTGACGCAATTCCTCCGGGCCACCCACGAGTTCTGCCAGCGACCGGTTGCTGATCCATCGCGTCAGTCCGGTGTGGAACACTACCGGAAGAATCGGCATCAACTCCAGCGGACCGGTCTTCGATTGGCTGGATTCCCACTGCCTCCATTGATTTTCCCAAAACATGCTCCCCTTGACTAGCATCCTTAGCGGCATCAAGCGATCGGGCTGGCTTTGATGCTCAAGCAGCAGGCACAGCAACAAGTGCTGGTCAGGTTCGGTGCGATACGGGATCAAGAACGGCAGATCACGCTCGAAGTGCCGCCAATCGTCGAATACATGCTCGCGCTTCCACAATCGAGCCCGATCGAAATCCAATTTGGCCGCCAAGTCGCTATCCAGATCCTCGATCAAGTCTCGCAGATTGGCCGGGATTTGCAATTCGCGACGGAACAACCGATCGGGGAACTGATGGAGTTCTTCGGGATCAAACTGAAAACCCATGCGAAAACCTCGCCAGAAAACGGGCCATCCCATCTGTCCGACAGACGGGCCAACGGGGCAGCATCAAGAACCATGCATGGATATCAGCCTAAGGTAATCCAGGCAGATGTCAACTAGAAGGGTGGAAAGCCCTGGTAGCGAAGAGAACGGGGGACAGGCGCGCTTCTTTGGGGAATCATTGGTTTGGCTGGCCGTTTTCTCGGCCGGTGTGGTACACGCAGCGTTGATTCCAGTCCCAGTGGTTCCGCCGTTCGGCGGACTCACGGCTCGCCTCCGTAGGGCTGGCCGCGGGCCACGCAACGGCCAGTCGCTTCCAACTCGGCCTCGGTTTGCGGCTGGCCCGCGAGCTTGCACCAGCCCTTCGGATAAGCCACCCGCCAAGCGCTGAGCAACATACCCATCACCGACCTTCCCGCGGTGCAACTGCCAACGTCGCACGTGCTCGGTGGTGAGTTGTTGCATTCCTTGGAAAACAACTCCCTCCGGCCCACGCCTCGATCCAAGACGTGGAACAGCATTCCTCCCGGAGCAATTCGTGCGGAACGCGGCATCCCACGAAGTGACCACAACGGCTGTTAACTGTCAATAGGCGAGCCTGGCACGGTCTTTCTCCGCCTGAAGATGCTGATGGCCGACGGGGAACGGTTGGCCGGCGTTCTACGTGTGCCAGTCTTCGATCAGCAGCCCGCTGACCCGCGAGAACTCGGCCGTGTTGTGGGTCACAATGGTCAAACCGTTCGCCAAAGCGATCGCGGCAATCATGGTGTCGTTGGGACCGATCGCTTGCCCTCGCCGTTCCAGATCGGCGCGAATCCGCCCGTAGACGTCCGCAGCCAGGTCGTCGAAAGGAACGCGAATCAGCGGCGCGGCAAACGTCTGAACCAACGTCAGGTTTGCGGCGGGTTTCGGGCTCTTGTACGCACCGTAGCACAATTCGGCGACCACGACGGAACAAAGTCGAAGCTCGCGGGGGCTGCACGACTGAAACCGAGCCACTACGCCTGCGTTACGATTGCGCAAGCACTCGACGCACGCGTTGGTGTCCAATAGGTAGGTGGTCACAGCGGCTCGCGATGCTCGAAGGGGCCTTCGGATTCACACACAAAATCGCCTTGCCATTTGCCGATCGTCGAGTCCAGGTAACCGGGAGGCCATTCCCCCGCGGTTCGCGATTCCGCCGGCTGTTCGTCGAGAATCACCAGGACGTGATAGGTGTGTCCGACCTTGTCGACCGGGATTTCCAGCCGCAACTTGCCATCCGGTCCCGCCTGTTGCGATGTCTGAATCGTTTTCATCTCGCCCCTCAGGACTCAACTGATCATTGCTCTCCGGCGCCAGAGAACTTCCTCTTCGGAGCCATTCACCGGATTATCGGCGATGAGGGGACCAAGCACAAGTGCACAGCGAAGCGTTGCGGTCTCGATCAGCGTCGGCATAACCATGCCGCCATATCCCGATCGAACGCCGCTCTCCCTTTCTCGGCTGGCGGGCTGCTCGCAGCGTTGATTCCAGTCCCAGCTGTTCCGCCGTTCGGCGGATCCACGGCTCGCCTGCGCAGGGTTGGCCGCGGGCCACGCAACGACCAGTCGCCTCCAACTCGGCCTGGGTGTGCGGTTCGCCCGCGAGCTTGCACCAGCCCTTCGGATAAGCCACCGGCCAAGCGCTCAGCAACATGCCCGTAACCGACCTTCCCGCGGTGCAACTGCCAACGTCGCACGTGCCTGGTGGTGGGTTGTTGCATTCTTCCGAAAAAAACTCCCTCCGGCCCATGCCTCGATTCAAGACGTGAAACAGCATTCCTCCCGGAACAATTCGTGCGGCACGCGGCATCCCACGAGGTGCGCACAACCGCTGACAACTGTCAATAAGCGTGCCTGTCCCAATACTGTTCGGCACGGCGGTTGCTGCTGGCACGCATCCTCGACGCTGGCCGTCGAGTCATTGAGGAAAACTGGCTACGGGGGGCAAATCACAGCAGCACCCTTTGATCCTCGCCGCTTGTCGGCTGGTACTTCAGGCGAATTGGCGGTATCACGAAGTCAGCCATCCATCCTGAATCGAATCTTCGGACGGCAAACGGGCTGTTGGTTTATTCGGTGATGGCACGTGGGGCGAGCTTCCAGCTGGTCAATGCCGCCTATCTTCCATTTGCTCTTTTGCTCCCGTTGCCCATTTCGCAAGCTGGAAGCTTACGCCACGGCTAGATCAACAGCCCGCAAGCGTCGAGGATCACCGTCGTCCGAGGTGGACGCTCGTTCGTGCCCACGTAACCTGAGCCACTCGCCGACAAGCGGCGAGGATGCCCACTCTAGCAGGAAGCGTGCCGAACAGTATTTCGGGCATCGAGTACGGCGTGTGGGATGGTATCTCTGATTCGAAGTCTATCTGACGGGGCCGGTGGGTGTTATAATCCGGCAGAAAATCAGCCCCGGTCAGCCGGAGGGAATCGCCTTGCCTGTCGAAGCCAAACCACTGTTTCGTCCCGACGTGATCCGCTCGCATCTGGCGGCGTTCAGCGTGCCGGCGCGCATCGAGCCGCTGCGCCGGCAACTGGCGGATTGGGCCAGTCTGCTGGCCACCGGCCGAGCCAACAACTTCAAGGAACAGGAACTGCTTCCGGAGTTCCTGACACTGTACTTTCACGGCGTGCTGGGCTACACCGGCCCGGCCGACAACCCGGACCGCTATTCGATGTCGCGCGAGCATCATGTCCAGGTCGATGGCAAATTCGCCGACGCCGTGCTGGGCGAGTTCAACGGCATACCCCGGTACGTCGCGGCGGTGGAGGGCAAAGGCCCGAAGGATCCGCTCGACCGGCCCTTCGCCGGCCGCCGCATGTCGGCCGTGGACCAGAGCTATCGGTACGCCATCAACCTGCCCTGCGATTGGGTGATCGTGACTTCGATCCGCCAGACGCGGCTGTACTACAAAGGTTGCGACCAGCACACCTACGAGTTGTTCGACACCGAGCGGCTGGCGGACGACGAAAACCACTTGAAGCGGTTCGTGTTCCTGTTGGGCGCCGAGCGGGTCGTGCCGGCTGGCGGTTCCTGCCATCTGCTCACGCTGTTGGGCGAATCGGAGCGCGTGGGCCGCGACTTGACCAAGGAATTCTACCAGCGTTACGCCGACATGCGGCAGGACGCTTTCGAGCAACTGTGCCGCGACAACCCGGACGTGTCGCGGCACGACGTGCTGAGCGCCACGCAGAAGCTGCTGGACCGCGTGCTGTTCTGCGCCTTTTGCGAAGACCGCGGCCTGTTGCCCGTGGACACGATCCGCAAAGCCTATGAGCATCGCGACCCGTACCATCCCCGTCCGATCTGGGAGAACTTTCGCGGCTTGTTCCAGTCGATCAACCGCGGCAATGCCGCCTTGGGCATCCACGCCTACAACGGCGGGCTGTTCGCCGACGATCCGCCGTTGGACGGTCTGCAAGTGGCTGACCCCGTCTGCGGGTACTTCCGCGATCTGGGCGCGTACGACTACCGCTCCGCCGCGCAAGCCGCCGCGTCGGGCACGGGCGCGAGCCTGATCGACGTGGACATCCTGGGGCACATCTTCGAGCAGTCGATCACGGACCTCGAGCGGTTGCGGAACGAGTTGGACGGGCTGGCGGAACCGGTCGGGGCGGACAAGCACAAGACGCGGCGCAAGAAGGAAGGCGCGTTCTACACGCCGGCCTTCGTCACGCGGTACATCATCGAACAGGCGCTGGGCGGCGTGCTGGAGGACCGCTTCGCGCAGTTGCGCCGGCGGCACGAACAGGACGCCAAAGGCACCGCCCGCACGGCACTGGCCGATCCCGGCGTGTACGAATTGGACAAGCTGAACAAGCCCCAGCAAACGGCGCTGGTCCACTTCTGGGAGGCGTGGCAGGACGAACTGGCCGGCATCCGCCTGTTGGACCCGGCCTGCGGCAGCGGCGCGTTTCTGATCGAAGCCTTCGATCAGTTGCACGCGGCCTACCAGGCGTCGAACGACCGGCTGCAGGAACTGCGCGGCCATCGTTCGCTGTTCGACCTGGACCGCCGCATCCTCGAACATAACCTGTACGGCGTCGATTTGAACGACGAGGCCATCGAGATCTGCCGCCTGAGCCTGTGGATCAAGACCGCTCAACGCGGCAAGACGCTGGCCAGCCTGGACCACTCGATCCGCGTCGGCAACAGCGTGGTGGCCGACCCCGCCGTGCATGCCAAAGCGTTCGACTGGCAAGCCGCATTCCCGGAGGTCTTCCAGGCCGGCGGCTTCGACGTGGTCGTCGGCAACCCGCCCTACGTGCGTCAGGAGTTGCTGAGCCCGATCAAGCCCTACCTGCAATCAGCCTATCGGGCCTACCACGGCATGGCCGATTTGTACGTGTACTTCTACGAACTCGGCCTGCGCGTGCTGAAACCCGCCGGACTGCTCTCATTTGTGGTCACGAACAAGTGGATGAAAGCTGGCTACGGCGAGCCGCTACGGCGTTTCTTCGCCGAGCACGCCTGGGTCGAATCCGTCGTGGACTTTGGCCATGCCAAACAGATCTTCCTCGAAGCCGACGTGTTTCCGTCGATCATCGTGGCACGGCGGCCGACCGAGGCTCCCAAGCCGCAGACCGCCCGGCTGTGCACCATCCCGCGCGAACAGTTGCGGGTCGATGATCTTAGCCGGCAGATTGAAACGGAGGGTGTCGAACTTCCACTCGCTCAACTTCGCGAAGATGGTTGGCAGCTTGAACCCTTCGGAGTCACGCAGCTGCTTCGCCGAATCGCTGATGTCGGTGTCCAACTGCGCGAGTTCACCGGAAAAGAGCGTTATCGCGGAGTGACAACCGGCCTTAACGAAGCGTTTCTGGTCGACACCGCGACGAAGGAACAGATTGTTCGAGACGACCCCAGAAGCGCTGAGATCATCAAGCCATACTTGCGAGGGCAGGACGTCGGACGGTGGACGCCGGCCTATTCCGGGGAATGGATGATCTTCGCTCGGCGTGGCATCCAGATCGACCGCTACCAGGGTGTCCTGAAACATCTCTCAGCATTTCGCCAACAACTCGAACCAAAGCCAGACAACTGGATTGGTTCCGATTGGCCCGGACGAAAGCCGGGTAACTACAAATGGTATGAGTTGCAGGATCCAATCGAGTTCTACGAGGAGTTTGAGCGTCCCAAGATCTACTACCAGGAGATTCAGTTTCATCCCACCTACGCTTTTGATGACCAAGGGTTGTACGGGAACAACAAGACGTCATTCATTGTCACTGACGACCTGTACCTGCTCGCGGTGCTCAACTCTCCGCTAATGTGGTGGCACAATTGGCGTTATTTTCCTCACATGAAAGACGAAGCCCTGGCACCAAACGGCTACCTCGTAGCCGCATTGCCAATTGCTCAGCCCACACAGTCGATCCGCCAGACAACGGAGGCCGCCGTAACGCGACTAATTGAAATGGCAAAGCAAACGCGTCAGCGTCAAGTGGGGTTGCTCGACTGGCTGCGGGTCGAGTACGAGATCGAGAAACCGACGATGAAACTCCAATCGCCGATCGACTTGGACAACGACGGTTTCGTGGCCGAGGTGAAGAAGGTCCGAGGCAAGAAGAAGCCGTTGACGGCGGCTGGGCTGAAGGCTTTGCGCGACGAGTATGCCCGGTCCGTCGAACCCGCGCGGAAACTGGCCGGGGAAGCATTGACGCTCGAGCACGAGATCAGCGACCTGGTCAACGCCGCTTACGGCCTGACCCCCGACGAGATCGCCTTGATGTGGAAGACCGCCCCGCCGCGGATGCCCATCGCAAAGCCGCGAGGCGCCCCAAGCGATGGACGTTGACGCCGGACTGTCCGATGGCAGGTTCTACCAGATCTCTTTGGGCCAGAGAACACCGCCGGAAGGTGGACAACGCGGCGGGATAATTACAAGGCGGCGACATCACGAAGCCATCCAGGCCGGTATCGGGCGTTGCGGAGCCGCGGCACTTCAGCTTCGAGCGCGCCGCCGCCGGGGTCCACGATATCCAAGTTGGCGGTTGGCTGTTGAGATGGCCTGTGGCGGAAGATCACGGCGGGAAGCTTGCCACGGGGACGCATGCCTGCTAACTTGGCGGGAGTCCGGGATTGTAGCATTACCCCGGAAAGTTTTCCGACTAAAGCGTATTACCTCGGAAAGTTTTCCGCTTTTTGCGCATTATGTCGGAAAGTTTTTCTCTGGAATTGATGTTAGGCTAAGGAAATGAGACGAGAGAGACAATTATTCCAATGTTACGAAAAGGCCCGAGTGCATCTCGGAGAAGGAGTGGAACCATTCCATGTTGTGAAGACGGGCGAGGCGCATCGGAACTTCTGGAAGCCTAAAGAAGTTCGCGTGCTCTTGCTTGCCGAGTCACACGTCTACACGAGTGCCGACGAATGTTTGCCGATGCACGGCCCCACGAGATACGGTCCCAAGGGAGTACCGATGGATTTTATCCGGCTAGTCTACTGTCTCGGGTATGGCGAACCCAGCTATGTTGGCTGGCCCACTCAGCACAACCCGGGCACCTGGCAGTACTGGAAGATCTTCTCGAGTTGCATCCACGCCATTGGCGATGCTCAATTTGGCTCGATTCTCAAGAGAAATACCCCAGTTGACGTGGACCGTTTCAATATTAAGATCGACCTTTTGAGTCGTCTCAAGAAGATGGGTGTGTGGTTGGTCGATTCCAGCGTCCTTGCCCTCTACACTCCTCGTATTCCAAAGCCTTCGCGGCAGATTCGTGACCGCGTTCTTCAAACATGCTGGGACGAGTACATTGGGCGTGTCGTCTCCACTGAAAGACCACGCCGAATCATCGTCATCGGCCAGGAAGTGGCGCTCGCACTTCAAGAACGCATTTCGGAGGTCACTAAAGGTGAGCACATCACAATACCTCAGCCGCAAGGTCTACGGTCCAAAGATGCAATTGCGCATGCCTATCGGAAGTATCATTCGGAGTGCAGACAACACTGCAGGAGAACAGGGGCAGCCTAACAAAGCGATGAACCCAAGCGGAAACGGCGGTTGGGTTTTGGAATGATGGTTGCGTTCCCGGCGCCGTTTCCGCTGGGTTATCGCGTTCTCTCTGGTAGTCATGTGGAAGGTCGCCATGGGCATTCCCAGATGGTCGCGATTCGGCGCCTTCGGATGCGTTGTCGTGATACTGATCGTTGCGGCTTTCTATGCTGGCCGGGCTTCGTCACAACGTCAGCTTATGGAGGCTCGCGGCGACGCTACCAGTTTACGGGAGGCACTCGCCCGAGCGCACGAAGAGCTTGAACGCACGAAGGCGCAGTACGAAAAAACGCTGAAATGGGAACGAATCCGGCTTGGAGAGGAGGCCGATAAGTGGGAACGCGACAAGCGGGTGCAGGGGGAAACCGGAAACGGTGCCAGGAATCGTTGTTCTTGTCTCGGGGACATACCAGGGGACATTACGGATAATCCAAGAAGCGATGCTATCAAACAGGAACGTCCCAATTCTGTTCGGCACAGCGGTTGCTGCTGGCACACATCCTCGACGCTGGCCGTCGAGTCATTGAGGAAAACTGGCTACGGGGGGCAAATCATAGCAGCACCCTTTGATCCTCGCCGCTTGTCGGCTAGTACTTCAGGCGAATTGGCGATATCACCATGTCAGCCATCTATCCTGAATCTCCCGACGGCGAGCGTCGGGGATCACTGTTGTTCCAGGTGGACGCTTGTTCGTGGCCACGCAACCTGAACCACTCGCCGACAAGCGGCGAGGATGCCCACTCCAGCAAGAAGCGTGCCGGACAGTATTGCGTCTGGCCCCCTTTCCCCCCTACCACCCGCCTTGGATCAGTGTGACGCACTGGTTCGCGTCGATGTCTTCCCAGCGGTCGGCACCGCCGCCGATCCAACGCACCTCGATGCGTTCCACGCGAGGGCAGTCGCCCAGGCCGAAGTGCAACCGCGAACCGAAGTGGCTCTGGTAACCGCGTCCGCTGTGGACCTCGCGGGTCTGCGTCCGCTCGGCGGTTACGACTTGGACCCGCGCCCCGACGCCGTCGCGGTTCGCGGTCCGGGCGCGCAACTGGATTTGCAGCCAGTGAGCTCCGGGCGGCGATTCGTTCTTGAGGATCAGCGGCGGGCCGCGCGAGCTGAGGATCGCTACGTCCAGTCGCCCGTCGTTGTCCAGGTCGTCCAAGGCCACGCCGCGGCCGACGGTGCGGGCTCGCAGTCCGTCCCCGGCCCCATCCGAAACGTTGACAAACGCGCCACCGCCGGTATTTCGCAGCAGTATCGGCGAGCCTTTGCGCGACGTCGTACCGTCGTACAATTCCACGTTGTCCTGCAGATGGCCGTTGACATAGAAGATGTCCGGATGGCCGTCGTTGTCGAAATCGCCAAAGCCGCAGCCCCATTTCACGTTTTCCAAGCCGCCTGCGTTGGCTCCCGTCAGGCGCGTGACGTCCTCAAAGTTGCCCTGTCCGAGGTTCCGGAACAGGGCCGGCGGCTCGCCTTGGTAGGATGTCTGGAAAAAGTCGAGCTGGCCGTCGTGGTCGTAATCCGCACAGTCGACGCCCATGCTGCCCATCGGTACGCCGTCGCCGTTGTACTTCAGGCCGTTCAGCAGCGCAACCTCCTCGAATCGCCCCTGGCCGTCGTTGTGCCAGCAGAAGTTGCCGAACACATCGTTCAGCACAAACAGATCGGTGTGGCCGTCGTCGTCGTAATCGGCGGCGATCATGCCCATGCCGGGGCCGCGATGCCGGGCGATGCCCGTCTGCTCGCTGACGTCGGAGAACGTTCCATCGCCCTCGTTGCGGTACAGGCTGTGGGGCGACGGTTCGTAGCTGCGCGGCCCCGTGTACACGGGAAAACCATCGGTCACTTCGGCGACGTGGTTCTCGTAGGAAAAGTCCACATAGTTGGCCACATACAGGTCCAGGCAGCCGTCGCCATCGAAATCCAAAAAGCTCGTCCCGGCCCCGACGCGTTCCCCGTCGGCCACGCCGGCCTGGGCCGTGACGTCGGTAAAGGTCCCGTCGCCATTGTTGCGGTACAGGACCTTGGGGCCGTAATTGGCTACGTACACGTCGGGAAACCCGTCGTTGTCATAGTCGCCGATACAGACGCCCAAGCCGTAGCCTGTGTCGCCGAGCCCTGCCAGGTCCGTGACATCCTGAAATTGGAAATCGCCCCGATTGCGGAACAGGCGATTCCGGGGCGCCGGCTCCGCGGCGTCCGTGCCCCGTAGCGGGCGGCCGTTCAGGAAGTATGCGTCGATCAGGCCGTCGCTGTCGTAATCGAACGTGGCCAGGCCCGAAGCGACCGTCTCGACGATGTAACGCTGCCCGCCGCTGCCGTCGGTGTGCTGAAAGTCGATCCCGGTCTGCGCGGTCACGTCCTGCAACTGTATCGGACCGACGCGGGGAGGCTCCGGGGACGACGACGAACACGAGACCAGCGCCGCCGTTACCGCGGCTGTCAAGATCGCGGCCGGGATACACCTGATGGTCTTGCGGCACCGCAGCGTTCTCATCGTACCTCTTCCGGAGAATTGCTTCCTTCGATCACCTTCCATCGCCGATCGACGGCCAGCTGTTTCCAGACGTCGATCCCGCCGCCGATCCAATGGACTTCGAGCATATCGACCTCCGTGTGCTCGCCCAACCCGAAATGCAGCCGGGAACCCCAATGACTCTGGTAGCCGCGGCCGCTGTGGACCTCGTCGACCAGCACCAGATCGCCACAGGTCACCCGAACACGAGCCCCCACGCCGTCGCGATTGGTCCGGACGCCGACCAGTTCCACTTGCAGCCAATGGCTTGGCCCGCCCCGCTGACGGTCCAGGTTCCGCAGAACCGTCGGACTTTCCCGCGAATTGAGAATCACCACGTCCACGTCGCCATCGTTGTCCAGGTCGTCGCAGGCCACACCTCGAGCGGCACGCGGCGGCAACGAGCCGACACCGCAACGGTCCGAGACATTGACGAACCGGCCCGAGCCGGTGTTCTGCAGAACGATATTGGAACAGCGGTAGCAGGTCGTCGCGTCCCGCTGGTCGATATTATCCTCGATGTGCCCGTTGCCGATGAAGATGTCCCGGTGGCCGTCGTTGTCGAAATCTACCAGCCCGCAGCCCCAGTTGACCAGGGGATAACAGCCGTCGCCCGCGCCCGTGACGGGCGTGACATCTTCGAATCCCGCGACGCCCAGGTTTCGCCACAGCACCGGCCACTGTGTCTGGTAGTTAGTGCTGTAGAAATCGAGCCAGCCGTCGTTGTCGTAGTCCCCGCAATCGACTCCCATGTTGGCCATCGGCTCGCCCGCGCTGCTGACTGCCATGTTCATCTGCAAGCCGATTTCCTCAAAGTTGCCCGAGCCGTCGTTTTGAAAGAAGAAGCTCTGCTGGACGTCGTTCAGTACGTAGATGTCGGTGTCGCCGTCGTGGTCCGCATCGGCGCAGACCATGCCCATCGAGCGGCCGGCATGTCGGCCAATCCCCGAACGGTGGCTGATGTCGGTGAAGCTGCCGTCGCCGTTGTTGCGAAACAGCGTGTCGGGCAGCGGCGCGTATTCTTTGGGCGAGGGATACGAGGGATGTCCGTCGGTCGTCCGCGGCACGTGCTGCGAAAGGTCCAGGTCGATATAGCTGGCAACATACAAGTCCAACAGGCCATCGCCGTCGGCGTCCAGGAAGCAAGTTCCGGCCCCCACACGCACTCCCACCGCGACGCCGGCCGTCTCGGTCGCGTCCGCAAACGTGCCGTCGCCGTTGTTGCGGTACAGGATTCCGGGGCCGAAATTGTTCAAGTAGATATCAGGCCAGCCGTCGTGGTCATAGTCGCCGACGGTGATCCCCAAGCCGAACGCGGTCGCGGCCACTCCCGCCTGGTCGGTCACCTCGGCAAAGCGGAGGTTGCCAAGGTTTCGGTACAGGGCGTGCCGCGGCGGCGGGTCCGTCGGAGCGCCGGGCAGCGGAGCCCCGTTGGGAAAGTAGATGTCGATCAGGCCGTCGCCGTCGAAATCGAAGGTGGCCAGGCCCGTCGACATCGACTCGACAATGTACCGTCGTCCGCTGGAGCCGTCGGTGTGGACAAAGGTGATTCCGCTGTCGGCCGTAACGTCCCGGAACTGAATCGAGCCGGTGTCTTGAGGATGCGGCGCCGCGTGGGGGCGGCAAGCCGTCCCGGCCACCGCCACCAGGGCGGCCACCGCCGACCCGCCAACGAGTTTGACCAGCGAGCAGCCGGCGTTTCTGCGGGGCGACAGCGGTTCCATTTCGAATCCTTTCCCGAACGCGTCAGCGGTCTGACGGGGACGACGACGTGCCGGGTCCGGACTCTCCAGAAACATTCGGAGATGCAACCCCGGCAGAGATGGCCTGCGCCCGGCTCCGGAATTCCTGCGCCTCGGCCAGGCGGCCGTCGTCCTGATAGATCGTGGCAGCCGTAAGATAGGCCCGCGCCAACGCCTCCTGCAGTTCCGCGTCGTCGCGGCCTTGGCGAACTCGCCGGTGCTCGACCATTCGACTCTGATCGATCATCTCCGCATACTGCTGCCGATATCGTCGCGACTTGTCCGCGTCTCCCAATCGCCCATAGGCGATGGCCAGACCATAACAGGCTTGGGCGTAGTGCGGGTCCTGGCGCAGGGCTGCCAGGTGACTGTCCCGGGCTCGCTCGAAGGCTTGCAGATACAGATAAGCCTGCCCCAGTTGAAAATAGGCTTCCGCCGAGTGCGGCGATTTCTGCAGGAAGTGTTCGAGCACCGGGGCCGCCTCGTCCATCCGCCCCAAGCTGTTCAACGCCTGGCCCAGGTACAGACCGGCCACGGACGAATCCGGGTCCAGTCGGGCCGCTTTGCTCAACATCTCGACCGCCCGTTCGTTTTCGCCGCGAGAGAAGGCGTCGATGCCCAGCCGTTCGTAGACGGGCGCCAGATCCGGAAATCGCGCCAGACAAGCCTGCCAGGTTTGGACGGCCTCGTCGTTAAAGCCATAGCGGGACAACAGGATTCCGCGGACGTACAGCGCCTCGGGGCGGTCGGGATAATCCTGCAGCAGACGATCAGCGACCTCCAACGCCTGACGCCGCTCGGGCGGATCGGCCGGGACCCGTGACGCCACCGGCGTCAGGCTGGCGATGGCCTCTCGCGCCGCGCGCTCCCGCAGCGCGCGGATGCCCAACCAACCGGAGCCCAACACCACAACCACCAGTCCCGTTACCAGCACCCAAGAGCGCGCGATGCCGCAGGCCACCGCAGTCGCGTCCGGCGGCCGATCGAATTCCCGATCCCGGTTGCCGGGATTGTCTGGCGAGTTACGCTTCGACATCGAACCCCTCGTCGGTCGCGGGCGCCGACCGCAACTCCATGCTCCCCCAGCCGCGTCGAATCCCGCTCTGGTTCCGATCGGCGCTCGGAAACCACCAGGATTTTCACTCCGCTTTCGCCAGTTCGGCCAGCATTTCCAGCAGCTGGTCCGTGAGGATCACCGAGGCGTCTTCCTGGACGCGACAGGTACCCAACCAGGTCTCGTAGCCGCCGAGCTGATGTTGCTCGGGCGTCGGCAGATAGCCGTAGGAACCGTTGGCGATTCCGATGACCATCGTCCGCGGGAACGGGCTGCGGCGTTTGATCTCCAGTCCGATCTCGGCGAACGTCTCGAACGGAATGGCGCAGATCGCAAAATCGCCGATTCGCACGGTTTGCAGCAGGACATTCACGGTCTCGTCGCCCTCGGCCAAGGAGATCGTCCGCCGAGCGTAGTTGTCGGCCAGGCTCGGCAACTTGGCCCGTTCGGCTTCGTCCTTGATCGCGATCACGGCCCGCGCTCGCTCGATCTGCTCGGCGGTCGGCCGCCGCATTCGCAGCGTGACCTGGCGCTGCAGCATCGCCAGCGGCGCGTCCTCGCGGTGGGCTTCGATCGTATTCCGCGCAAACCAAGCCGCATCCGCCGCTTTGCTGGCGATGATCCGGATCTGCTCGAACGGTTCGCGGGGCGGGCGAGTGACCAGGAAGGGGATGTTGTTGATATCGCCGGACGTGCCATTGGCCATCATGGCGACGAATTCCTCGCCGCCCCGCACCCGGGATGGCATCAACCGGGCGAACTCGCCGAAATAGTCGGCCGAGACCAACGCTCGAGGCGTGGCGCCGACGTAGTGCAGCGAGTAGTTGGCAAACAAGGCGATCGGCTTGCGCGAGCGGGGCTCTTGGACGGACAGAATCGTCACATCAGGATCCGTGGGACCGGCCGGGCGATCCAACACGTCGGGACTGGTGCCCGGGTTCATCTTCACCTGGTCCAACTCGCCGAACGGATTCAGCGGCATCTGGCCGGGCTTGAGGTACCAGCGGCGGTTGAACACTTCTTCCGGCAACGGGTGAGCGGCGTGCCCGACCGCAGCTGGACGCAGCGACTCGTGCGCGCGGACGATGGCCTGGACGCTGCCCTCGACCAGGATCTCGCGGTAGCCTTCCGTGCCGGCCGACGGTGCGCTGTGGGTGTGCGTGGCGGCCAGCAGGATGTTTTCGGGCGCCAAGCCGCAGCGCTCGGCGGCCAGCTTTTTGATCTCGTCAGCCAACTCGCGTCCCACGCCCAAGTTGTCCACCACGACCAGCGCCACGGCACAGTCCCCGTGTTCCAAGACCAAGGCTCGGGCGTGGAGCGGATCGTGCGCGCCCTCGGCATAGTTCGCGCTGAAACCGCCCGGCATGTTGACGGGAAACTTCTGCGGCGTGATATCCACGGCGGCCGCGCCGGCTCGCAGCACCGGCACCGGTTCCGCCGAGTTGGCCAAGCCGGCGAGCAGGACCAGCGACAAACTTACGGCGATCGGCACACGGCCGACGAGATGGCAGATGGATTGGGCAAAACGCTGCTTCACACGTTCGGTAGACTGCACACACATGTCGGAACTCCCCAAGCTTGAATGGCGTTTGCTGCTCGAGTCCCCCTTCGCGAATCGACATCCCTCGATCGCCCGTAGCGAACTCGAACGTCCGCCCCAATTCTCGGACAAAACGCGCGCTACCGCAATAGCCCGGGTGTGACTGGAAACGCTTGGCTCAGACGTACAGAATTCAATTTTGCCGGGCAAGCGGTCAATCATCTGGTAAGTTTACGACCGGCAAAATTGAATTCTGTACGTCTGAGCCCTCCCCCCGTTTTCAGCCATCCGCCAGCGCCTTTCGGCATTTCTCGCGATACTCGTTCTGCTCGCCCCGCACATCGGCCCCGTCGGCACCGGTCTGCCAGGCCTCGCGCGCTTCTTGCAGGCGGTCCAGCGCCGCCAGTGCTTGGCCGCGCCAATACTGGGCCGGCGCCTCCTGCGGCTTGTTCGAGCGGCCGACGTTCAGATTCGCGGGGTAGGTCAGTGCCGCCTCGAAATCAGCCAACGCCGCCGCCGCGTCGCCCTGCTGCAGCCGCTGGCGGCCGCGTTCGATGTGCGAACGGTTGAACAGCCGCCACGTGACGTCCTGGCCTTCCCAGTTGACAAAGTACGGCGTCGCTGAGAGCAGCTGGATACAATCTTCGTAACGCTGCAGGGCGACATACGCTTCGGCCAGCATGACGGTGATCTCCGCCCGCCTCATGCCGGCGATCGGCATGTCTTCCAACAAGCCAATCGCATCCGCGCGGCGGCCCGCGGCGGTCAGGATTTCCGCCAGATCGCGATACAGCGTTTGGTCTCCGGGCCGCGCGGCAAGGGCCCGCCGATAATGGCCCTCGGCCGCGGGCAAATCGTCCTTGGCCGCGGCGGCCAGGCCCAGGTTGCGCCAACTAATGCTCTGCTGTGGGTCGAGTTCGGCCGCTTTCTGCCAAGCCGCCGTCGCCTCGTCCACCCGGCCCAAGTGAGCCAACAGACAACCCAATTGCAGCTGGGCCTGCGCGTCGCGAGGATTCTGAGCCGCCGCGTACCGTAGGATCTCGACTTCCTCCGGACGCGAAGCAAACGCGCGTTCCTTCCGCGTCTGGGACGCTTGGACCAGCCACGGTTGCGCGGCCTCCGCATCGCCGCACCGCGAGGCGTACCACGCCAGATAGTAGAAGGGCAGGCAACTGCGATCGGCCGTCGGCGCTGCGTCGACGCAACCGGCTTGCACGATCCGGCTCGCCTCCTGGAACAAACCCAACTCGGCAAACACCAGACTCGCCTCCAGCAGTTCAAACTCGGGCTCGCCCAAGAAAGAACGCAAGGAACGGCCCAAATCGGCCGGCGTCCCGCCCTCGCACAGCCAAACCAGCGTTGCTGGCACGACGGCCGTGGGATGCTCGCGGACACGGGCGCGGGCTGTATCCTTGGCCTCGGCCGCCCCGGCAGCATACCGGGCGAGCAACAGGTGATCGGCCGCCCGCGAGTCGTTGCCATCGGCCCGCACCGCTCGGGTAAAGGCGTCCACCGCGCCGCGGTGGTCCCCCAGCCGCAGCGCCGCGCGGCCGGCCAAGTCGTAGCCGATCGCGGCCGTGCCGAAACAGCGGGCCGCTCGATAGCCGCAACGCAGAGCGTCGGCGAAATGGCCCAGTCGCAAATGACCGACGCCCCGATAATACCAGCACAAGCCTGCGTCGCTGTCGCGATCCAATGCCAGCCCAGACCGTCCGATCGCTTCCTCGTACAGCCCGGACTCAAAGTCCAGTACGGCCAGCGCTTGCAACGAATCGACGTGGCCCGCATCCCGCGTCAAAGCCCGTTCGTAATACGCTCGAGCCTGGCGACGGTCCGTGGCCCGATCGAACTTGCGGCCTTTCAAATACAACTCCTCGACGCTCAACGGGTCATCCGGCAGATCGGCGAACCGAGGCGGGGTGGGCTGGTCGGTCCCGGGAATCGGCAGCGGCGTGATGAACGCGGCCAGCAGTCGGCCCTCGCCGCTGGTCACCGTCACATCGAGCGGCTGCAACGGCGGCCTCGCCAGGGTGACGATCGTCGGCGCGGCGGGCGACAGATCCACCGTCTGGCGCACCAGCGTTTGACCGTCGGCCGCCAGGACGCACTCCGCCCGATTGTATTTCCCCGTTGCCAACAGCCGAAATTCCAGCTGCCTTCCGACCATCGCGGTTTGGACCGCCAGGTTTTCGTTGGCAAACTCAAATCCATCCCCCAAGCCATGGACGGGATACCAATACTCTCGCCAGGCGACTCGCCCCCGTGGCTCGAGCATTCCGTAATCCGACTGCGTGGGCAGCGGCCCGCTCTGCACCTCGATGTACGGTCCATCCGTGTCGGTCAGGTTCTTCTGGGCGACTTTGCCGAATTCCCACTCGCCCCAAGTCCAGGCTTTCTTGCCGCCCAACTCGTGGTGATTGGCGACCTGGACGATACCGCGGTCCGCGTCCGCATCGTAGGCACCGAAGAAGTCGTACGGACATTCGACCGCGAACACCGAGGCGTAGGTTTCGTAATTCTTCAGCCACGACAGATCGCGCCCTTCGTGGACCGGCCAGTTGAAGAACTCGCGGGCGTTGTGATCCGTCCCCAAGCTCATCGGATAGATGAACCGCGTTCCGGGCCGATTGGGAAAAGCGGTACAGTTCCAGAAGTAATACGGATGCATCCCGTCCGTCGGGTTCTCGATCCGAATCTGCTGGTCCAAGTACGCGCGGCCCGGGTGCAGCGTGACGCGAACTGTCCACCGGGTGCGAAAGATCTGCTCTTGGTTGGCGATTTCCAGGTACGCCGAACCGTCCTCGTTGCGGCCCGTCACGGCGCTGACCGGCGATACGATCGTGACCGTGTGCCCATGCGGTCCGGAGTTCCATTCCACCCCGCCGCTGATCCACGCCCCGCGCATCGCGATCATCCCCGGCTTGATCACGCTGCTGGTGTGAAACATCTCCTGGTTGGTCGACTTGTCGAACACCGAGTGCAGGCGGCCGCCCAACTCCGGCAAGCACGTCACCCGCAGGTACTCGTTCTCCAGGAACAGCGCGCGATACGTGCGATCGATCTTGGTCCGCGACAGATGGTCCTGCATCACATACGGGTACGTGATCGCCCCTCGAACGGTCGTCGACAGCTTTGCCCCGCCTTCCAAAGCCCAAAACTTGGGGTTGAGGTCCTCTTCCCACGGATACGTCGGGATCGTCAATTTCCCCGACCACGCCCGGACGACCCCGCCGTCTGCCGCGCCGTCTGCCGCGCCGTCTGCCGTAGACCAAGCGACGCTGGCCCACGCGGCCCAAACGAGTATCGCCGCATACTTGGATACCGTTGTCATGGGGAGTTCCTCACACAATGGCGGTTCTGGGGATCAGTTCGTTTCGGCTTCTTCATGCATCCAGCGTTTCAGCAGCGGAGCCAGCAGCAGGCAAATGGCGGCCGAAATGATGGCCGCCACCGCGATCTTACCGAATACGTCGCCGTACACGTGAACCGTCTCTTGCGGAATCGGGATCCCCGCGCCCCCGTTGCTTTCGCTGGAATCGACGCCCGTGAATTGGGCGATGATCGCGGCCAGGAATTGCGAGAACGCCGTCGCCAGGAACCAGGCGCCCATCACGGTGCTGACCAGGTTCGCCGGCGACAGCCGCGTGACCATCGACAGGCCGACGGGGGACAGGCACAGTTCGCCGCTGGTGTGCAACAGGTAGCCGACGAACAGCACCCACAAGCCCACCATGCCGCGCGTGTCGGCCAGCTGGGCGCCGTACCAGAACACGCCGAAGCCCAGCCCCAGTTGCAATAAGCCAAAAGCGAACTTGACGGGCGTGCTGGGCTCCCAGCCGATCCGGGCCAGTATCGTCCACAGGGCGGTGAACGCCAACCCGAACACCATGATGTAGATCGGATTGACGGCTTGGAACGTGCTGGCCGGCAGCTCGCGGATGCGGGGCGCAATCCCCATCCCCACGTTGCTCTCGCTGACCAGCCAGTCGATCTCGAAAGCCAGGTTCCCCCCGTGCTGTTCCCGCAGACGATCCAGTTCATCCAAGGTGAACATCCGCTCGCCGTTGGCATAGCCCAGCTGCTCCTGGGTCGGCTGGATGCGAAGCGTCTGTCCGATGTCGGCCGCCGTGACCGTGCGTTCTTCGAGCACGCGGTCCACATTGCGGTCCGTGAAATTATTGAGTGAACTGCCCGCTTGTTCAAAAAAGGCCCAAAACAGCATCGAGAAAAAGGTCAGAATCAGGACCACATACATCCGCTGGCGGGGAATCCGGTCCAAGCGAAACGTCTGGATGCCCAGATAGACCATCGCCAGCAGGCCGGCCAGCATCAGGACCAATCCGGCCGGACGGCTGACCTCGGTCAACACCATCGCCAGGATGCCGTTGGGCTCCAAGTTGTCGATCACCCATTGCGGAACCACGTGGACGCCGCGCTGGTCTGCCCGCAAGGGCGCGAATCCCGAGACCAGCAACGCGAACACGGGAACGCTCAGCAGCGCCCCCATGTACGTGGCCCATTCGAGGTTGATCAGTCCGCCCACGCCGCCCCGCAGGGCGACACAGGCCACGATGCCCGCCGCCATCAGGCAGAGGGCGACGAAGGCGTTGACGCTGATCGAGAACGGGTTGTCGGGGCGGAACAGGATCAGGCCCAAGGCCGCCGTGGCTGCGCCCAGCAGGATCAGCGCTTGCGTCACGGCGACCGGACGCCGTTTCAGCTGATCGCGATCCGGCGGAGCCCCGACGCCGGTCGGGGGAAGCCAGTTCACAAACACCGCCAGACCGGTCAACATGCCCAGCGTGGCCAGCCCGAATCCGTAATGCCAGCCATAGGTCTCGCCGATGTATCCGCACAGCAGGGGCGACATGGCGGCGCCCAAGTTGATGCCCATGTAAAAAATCGTAAACCCGCCGTCCCGTTTGGAACTGGCCGCCGGATACAGCCCGCCGACGATCGTCGAAATGCTGGGTTTGAAGAATCCATTGCCGCAGATCAGCAGGGCCAAGGCCGCGAAAAACGCCGCTTGCGTCTCGATCATCATCATCAAATGGCCCGCGGCCATCAGCAGTCCGCCCAGGACCACCGCGCGGCGAGCCCCCAGCAGGCGATCCGCCAACATGCCCCCGAAAAACGGCGTCATGTAGACCAGTGCCGTGTACGCACCGTAGACCGCATAGGCGTCGCCGTCCCCATACCGCAAAAACCCCTTGATCATGTAAAAGACCAGCAGGGCCCGCATCCCGTAGTAGGAGAACCGCTCCCACATCTCGGCAAAAAACAGCGTGAACAAGCCGGCGGGATGCCCGAACAGTGTCGGCGACTCGGAATTGTTTTCGTGGTTCATAGGGGTTGAAATGGGGACGCGAATCCCAGGTCTCCGGGGTTGTTACAACGTGGGCAGCCATGCGGACCGGGCGCCATACGTTCCCTCGAACGCCTCGGTCGCGGTCTCGTTATATGCCGATATGCGCAGGAATGTCAAGACAAGCGGCGGAAACCGAGAACACGAGGAGGGAGATGCCTTGCGGGGCAACGGCAGGTTGCTTGTGCCGCAACGCACAAATGCCAGCTAGCACCGGCGGCGCCGTTATGGCGGCAAAATGATGAAGAATCCGGGCTTGCCATTTCCGGCCGTTTTTCCGATAACTCCTGCGATCGTGTTTTCAGAGATATGGAAGTCTCTTTTCCCCTGTGGGTACAAGCGGTGAAGCTGCGCAATGGATGGCTGATTCAACTGGCCGCTTTTCTGGCTGCCAAGCTGGCTCGCGTCTGGCTGGCGACGGTGCGAGTCCGCGCCCGTTCGGCGGATGGCCGCATGCATCCGACGAATCCTGACGACGCGCGCTTCATCTATGCTTTTTGGCACGAAGCGATGTTGGCGCCAGCCAAAGTTCATACGCATGTCAAAGTGTTGATCAGCCAGAGCGCGGACGGCGAGTTGATTGCCCAAGTCTGCCAGCACCTGGGGCTGGGGACGATTCGCGGGTCTTCGAAACGCGGTGGCGCTCAAGCGCTGTTGCAGCTGCTCCGCCCACAGGATCGCACGCACTTGGCCCTTACCCCGGACGGTCCTCGAGGACCTCGGCGGCAAGTCAAGAGCGGCATCGTCTTGCTGGCCTCGCTGTCCGGACTGCCGATCGTGCCGCTGGGCGTGGGCTTTACCGGCGCTTGGCGATTTCACAGCTGGGACCGCTTCGCCGTACCGCGGCCGTTCAGTACGATCGCCGCCGTCGTGGGCGAACCGTTGCTGGTCCCACCGGATCTCGACAACGCCGGCATCGAACGGCAGCGGCAGCGGATCGAAGTGGCCTTGTTGACCGCGACGCAGGATGCCGAGCAATGGGCTGTGCAGATCGCTGCGGGTGGCAGCCGAGAAGCCGAGCATGGCGTATGTGCGCCGCACTCGCGAACGGTGCGCTGGCAGACCCTCGCCATGCCGAATCACGAATCCCTGGTTTAGGTCCCTCGTCATGATAAGGAGTTGCTGAGCGATGGAACGTAACGAATTGTCCAACATGCTGCTGGAGTTGGTCGAAGAGGAGACCGGCGAGACGTTTACGGAGATCGCCGAGGATACCGAGTTGCGGTCGGGACTGCGGCTTGATTCGCTGGACATGGTCAGCCTGATTCTCAAGACCGAGATTCGGCTGGACATCAAAATTGAAAGCAGCGAATTGAACGGTGTGTCGACCGTCGGGCAGATGCTCGACTTGCTGCAACGCAAGCTGGCGGAGCCTGCCGACCGTCTGGCGGCTTGAGGCGGGGGTTCAGCGGTTAGATCCCGGGATCGTGTATCTTCTCGGGCCGTGGCGAGTTTTCCCCCGGCGTCGGTAGCTGGTTTCACCCGGAGCCAGCGGCGTGGGAGGTCCGTCCGATACGCCGTCGCCGTTGGCTCCGTGTGAAGCGAAGAGTGCCACGGGCAACCCGAACATGAATCGAGGACGCTTATGTCTGCCAGCAATTCTCCGTTCCCTGCCGATTCGTCCGGCGTGACGGCCGCTTGTTCCCTTGCGGCTGCCGGCGTGGTCGTCGCGACGCTCGCCGAGTTGCCCGCGTTGCGGGACCGGCCGGGTGGCCCGGCGGGACGGCCCATGCCGTCGCGTTTTCTGCGGCATTCCGACGAGCAGACGGTGGTGGGGCTGGCGGCCGTGTTGCGGGCCATGGACGATTCGGCCTTGCACGGCGAGTGCTACGACGATTGGGGCGTGGTCGCAGCTCCGGTGTTTCCCGGACGACTGGGCGGCGCCGCCACGTTTACCAAGTTTTGCGAGGGCGGGACGGCCGCGATCTCGCCGCACATTATCCCGCAGAATTCCTTGCACTCCGTGGCCGGCGCCATCAGCGTCGGCTTGGGCATGCATGGTCCGAACTTTGGCATCGGCGGCGGACGGGAAGCGTTGGCCGAGGGCTTGACCGTAGCGCTGAGCCTGGTCGACCACGCCAACCTGCCGGGGCTGTGGCTGGTCTTGACCCAATGGACCCCCGAGCCGGTGCCGGACGGGCGAGGTTCGACGCTGACCGAAACGGCTTGCTTGGGAATCGCGCTGGCCTTGCGAATGGGTGTGGAGCGAGGAACGGTGCTGCGGATCACGTTGCCCGGCAGGAAGCCAGCCATCGGCACAACGGCCTGCGACTCGAGCCGCGATGCATTCCAAACCACGGACCCTGGACTCGCGGGGGGGCACGAGCCTTTGGCCGAATTGGCACGCTGGTTGGCGGCCGGACCGGTCGGCCGACAATCGGCGGCATGGTCGTTCGCCTTGCCCTGGGGCGGCCAGGTGAAATTGGTTCAAGAGCAGTACCATCAGCAAGCAAAGGCGGCCTGAGCATGATGTCACGCGTTTGGATTACCGGGGTCGGCGCAGCCACGCCGTTGGGGCATGACTTTGCGACGTTCACGGAGAATCTGCTGGCCGGCAAGTCGGGAGTGGCTTCGCACAGCCTGCTCCCGGACGAATTGGGCGGGCGGCAGAACATCGCCTCCGTGGGCCCGATTCCTGTGCCGCCCGGTTGGGACGAGGCCGGGTTTGGCCAGTACAACCGCCTGCAACAGCTGTGTTTGAGTTGCTCGGCGCGAGCCCTGCAGGATGCCGGTCTGGAAACCGATCGCAGCGATTTGCGGATCGGCATTGTCCTGGGACTGGGCGGAGAATACTTGCGCGTTTGGGAATTGGACATACTGGCGGGCGGAACGCGCGTCTACACGCCGGAGCAAGACGGGATCTCGGTGGTTCACTTGATCCATCGGGAATTGGGACTGAACGGGCCAGCCGTTGCGGCCGCGGCCGCCTGCGCCAGCGGCGGATACGCCCTGGGCGTGGCCCGGCGCTGGTTGCAACTGGGCTGGGTCGATGTCTGTTTGGCGGGCGGCTGCGACTTGATCACGCCGATGTCTTTCGGCGGCTTCTATAACCTTCGCGCCCTGTCGCGGCGCGAGGATTCTCCCCAAGCCGCCTCGCGCCCCTTCGATCGGGCTCGAGATGGGTTCGTGATGGGCGAAGGCGGCTGCGTGTTCGTGCTCGAGTCGGACGCCAGCGTTCGCCGCCGCGACGCCGGGCGTTACGCCGAGTTCGCCGGATTCGGCGCGAGCAGCGACGCCTCGCACATGGTGATCCCCAGTACCGAGCCGGGCCCGGCCAGTCGGGCGGTCATCGCGGCCTTGGCGGATGCCCGCGTGAGGCCCGAAGAAG
>Ga0351942_1165_pt1 | contig 25420 bp, 25 predicted proteins | sample TotcelT113001N10_FD_206838 | JGI IMG/M metagenome (GOLD analysis project Ga0351942, IMG submission 206838) | Enriched cells from coal bed in the Powder River Basin, Montana, United States - Total cells T11 rep2 HSBNCT.T11.300.1.N10 ... | reverse complement strand
CCGCAGCGAGGCACTGTTGACAGGCAGTAATGAAGCCCCTACAATCGCCCAACAGCCGGGTATCGAGTGAACGGGCATCGTGAACGATGCGATGCCGCCGGGAACGCACAGTCAGGATCGTGGCGATGATGGCCAAGTCGCCCTCTCTCGTCGGTCTCCGCAGCAACGCCGGGTTGAGACTGCGGTGGCAGCCAATGTGAATCGGATGACTCAATGTATATCGTAGTTGTGGGCGCAGGCGCCACGGGTCTTTATGTTGCCAGCCTCCTTGCCAGAGAGAAGCAGGAGATCGTTGTCATCGAGCAGGATGAAGAGGCTGCGGAGCAGGTGCGACGCACGTTGGATGTTGGCGTTGTGGTCGGCAACGCGGCTATTCCCAGGGTCTTGTGGGAGGCCGAGGTGCAGCGAGCCGACCTCCTGGTAGCGGTCACGGGGACCGATGAGGTCAACATGATTACCTGCTTCATGGCCAAGGAGCTTGGCGCCAAGAAGACTATCGCTCGTGTCCGGAACCCTGAGTACTCCGGCTATCTGCTTGTCGGCGGCAAGTCCCCTTACGCAACACGGAAAGTGGTTCGCCCCCGCAGCCTTGGTGTCGATCTCTTTGTGAACCCCGAGATTGAAGCGGCGCGCGAGATTGTGTCGATTCTCTCGGGACTGTACGTCACTCCAATGGAGGAGTTCGCCGACGGCAGGGTGCAACTGCGGGAATTCAAGGCCGAAAGTGCCGCTGTTGTAGGCAAGCGACTCGCTGACATCCCGTTTCCGCGGCCGTGCGTGGTTGTCATGCTTGAGCACGGTGAGGAGATGATTGTGCCTTCCGGAGATGAGAAGGTACAAAAAGGGGATCGTCTGTACCTCGTTGCCGCGAGGAAGGACATGGACCAGCTTGGGGCGATATTTGAAGTGCCTCGTCGCTCTCCGCGTACGGTTGTCGTGTTTGGAGGAGGCACAATCGGATTCCACGTTGCGGAAGCGCTTGAGAAGCGTGGGGTACAGGTGAAGCTGATCGAGAAGAGCGCCGCGCGCTCTCAAGAGATAAGCTCCAAGCTCAAACGAGCTGTGGTCATTCAGGGCGGACGGCCCGATCGTGATCTCCTTGAGGACGAAGGAGTAGCGCATTCCGATGCGTTCGTCGCCGCAACCGGCGATGAGTCGCTCAACATACTCGCGGGCCTCGTTGCGAAGGACGTTGGAGTCTCGCGGAATATCGTGGTTGTTGATGAGCCCGAGTACATCGCACTGGCGGAGGCGGTTGGGGTCGACGTCGCCATGTCGCCGCTCCTCATCTGCGGCAGCCGCATCGCGCACTACATACTCCACGGTGGTGCTGTGTCGGTGGCGCTGCTGGGGAAGGAGGATGCGCAGGTCATTGAATTCGTGGCAGGCTCCAACGCTCGTGTCAGCAAGCATGCTATCGGTGAACTTGAGTGGCCGAAGGGCGCGATAATCGGCGCCATCGTGCGAGGGGATGCTGTTATGGCGCCCACCGATGCGACTACGATCGAGCCCGGCGACACGGTAATCGTGGCTGCGTTGCTCGACGAGATACCCAACGTCGAGCGTCTCTTCAAAGCGCCGTGAGTATTCGTATTGTCCTCAAGTACCTCGGCCTTGTGTTGGCCATCGTCGGTGCGCTGCTCTCCTTCCCGTTGTTCTGGTCCGTTGCCATCGCGCGCGACGGTGCACACTTCAGCTTCATCGTCCCTATCGTGATTGCGCTGCCCGGTGGGATTGCGCTGTTCCGCCTCATTTCACAGAAAGAGAGGAGCATCTCGAGGCGAGAAGGTCTCGCCCTGGTGACATGCGCCTGGCTGGCGGGTTCGCTTGTAGGCGCGCTGCCATATGTGATCTCGGGGACGCTGCCCTCGTACGTTGACGCCTTCTTCGAGACGATGTCCGGGTTCACCACCACCGGCGCGACGGTCCTGACGTCCATAGGTCACCAGCCCCCAAGCATCCTGCTGTGGAGAAACTTCTCGCAGTGGATAGGCGGGATGGGAATCATCACCTTCTTCGTGGCGCTGTTTCCAATGCTCGGCATCGGTGCAGCGCGGCTGTTTGAAGCTGAGATGCCCGGTCCTCAGCCGGAACGGCTTCGTGCACGAGTGGCGGACACCGCTCGCGCACTCTGGCTGCTGTATGTCGGATTCTCCCTCGTTGAGTTCCTCCTTCTGTGGGCGGTGGCCGGAATGCCGTTCTACGACGCGATGAACATCATGTTCGGGACCATGCCCACCGGTGGTTTTCTTCACCTCAGTGAGAGCCTCGGGGCGTATGTTGATAGTCCGTTCGTCACGACCGTGGTTACCGTATTCATGCTTGCGGCGGGAGTGAACTTCGCGCTCTACTTCTATGCCATCCGACGAAGGCGACTGGGGACCCTGGTCGGTAATCCGGAGTTCCGTCTCTACGTCGGAATCTTCGCGGTGAGCGCGGGCGCAGTCACCCTGGATCTGGTACGCAGGGCCGGCATGTCCGTCGGTGAGGCGCTGCAGCACGCGACGTTTCAGGTTGCGTCAATCCAGACAACTACCGGATTTGCCACCGCCGACTTCGACCTGTGGCCTTCGCTCTCGAGGGGGCTTCTCGTAGTGCTCATGGTGATTGGCGCCTCTGCCGGCTCGACGGGCGGAGGCCTCAAGGTGGTCAGGCTTCTTGTCGTCGTCAAGTATGCCTTCCGACAGGTAGTGGCGGCCTTCAGTCCTCGCTCCGTCATGCCGATGAAGATCGGAGGTGAGACGGTTGCCGAGCAGACGGTCTCGGCTATTGCTGGACTGGCGTTGCTTTACGCACTGGCTCTAGTCGGGGGATTCTTATTCATGAGCGCCCTGGGATTGGATGCGGTGACCGCGTTTACCGCGGTCGCGGCCACCGTGGGCAATGTGGGACCTGGTCTTGGCGCCGTCGGGCCCGTGCAACACTATGCGTTCGTCCCCGGGGTGGGGAAGATTGCGCTCTCCTTCTTGATGCTCGTTGGCAGGCTTGAATTTGTGACTGTCATGGCGCTGGTGAGCCGGTCCTTCTGGCGCTGGCGGTAGAGGCTCCATATGTTGACTAATCTTGACCAAGCAACTACCATGCTTCGCCGTATGGACATTGGAAAAGTGCTCGTTCCGGTGAGTGGAAACCACGTGGATGCCGAAGTGATCCGCATTGCCTGTGACCTTGCTGAGGACAGCAGCGCATCCGTGTATGCGGTGTATGTCATGGAGATCGAGCGGAGCCTTCCTCTCGATGTGTCTCTTGACCAGCAGACTGCCAAAGCAGAGGAGATCCTGGACCATGCTCAGGCTCTTGCCCGGGAGTTGGGCCACGAGATAGATACGGGAATCCTGCAGGCTCGCGAGGCGGGCCCCGCAATCGTTCATGAAGCCACGGAAGGCCGTGCTGATCTCATTGTGATGGGAGTGGGGCACAGACGCCGCCTTGGCGTGTTCGACATCGGAGACACGACTCTACACGTGCTTCGGGACGCGCCCTGCCACGTGGTTTTGTATCGGGCGCCGGCTCCGCCGGAGAGCGGCGCATGAATGCAGTCATAATGGGCAGCGGCCGGGTGGCGTCCGAACTGGCCACTCTGCTTGATCGAGAGGGGCACGGCGTGGTGGTAATCGACCTCGAGCCCGCCCCGTTCAAGAGGTTGCCGGCCACGTTTGGCGGCAAGACCTTGCTGGGGGATGCGACCGATGAGGAGGTGCTGCGCAGGGCCGGACTGGCATCGGCGGACGCGTTCATCGCCTTGACCAGAGATGATGATCGGAACGCCATGGCGGCGCAGATCGCGAAACACATCTTCGGTGTTCGCAAGGTCATCTGCCGTATCTACGATCCATTGCGCGAAGAGTTCTACAAGACCCTTGGATTGGAGGCAATCAGTCCGATTATGGTGTTCGCGAGACTGGTGAAGGGACGCCTCGAGGAATGACGTCGTGTACATCATAATCGCCGGCGGCGGCGAGGTCGGATTCTACCTCGCCAGAGAGTTCATCGAAGGTGGGCACGAAGTCCTCGTCATCGAGCCGGACGCCAAGCAGCGGGAGCGGCTTGAGGAGGAACTTGGTGACATTACCCTGGGTGGAGAAGGATGCCGCATCGAGTGCCTTGATGAGGCGGGCGTGTCCAGGGCGGATGTCTTCATCGCCGCGACGGACGCGGACGAAGACAACCTTGCCGCCTGCCAGATCGCCAAACTGAAGTACAAGGTGCCGAGGGTGGTGGCGAAGCTCAACAACCCTCGGAACCGCAACATATTCCGCAAGCTTGGCATCGAGAACACGGTCGATGTGGCTGCCCTTGTGCTGGAAAACCTCAAAGCCCTCATTCCCATGTTTCCGTTTGTACGTGTGCTCAGCCTCGAAGCGGCAGATGTGGAGGTTGTTGAGGTACGGGTAACGGAGTCCTCCCCACTCGTCAACAAGAAGGTGGGGGAGACGGGGATCGCGTTTCTCGCAGAGACGGCGTGTCTCGTGAGAGCCGGGAGCGCACCCCAGATAGTCGGCGAGTCCACACGATTGCTCGTCGGGGACAGCCTCATCTGCGTAATCCCACGCGACCTGCTGGACAAACTGCGGGCAGAAGTTGGGGAGCCGGGTCCGTCAGTCCCTTGAACGGACGACAAGCGGCGCTGCTATGGCGCCTCGCACGGGGGGCGGAGAGCAGGATTCTCCACCAGCGCCTGTCTCAGTCGCCGATACATCGCGGCCAGGCTTTCAGATATCACGCGCGTGTCTGAAAGCACCGGCATGAAGTTGGTGTCTCCGAGCCAGCGTGGCACGACGTGGGTGTGGAGATGCTGGTCGAAGCCCGCACCGGCGACACGCCCCAGGTTGAGTCCGACGTTGAAGCCGTCCGGATGTGTCACCGTTCTCAGGAGCGCCACCGCCAGTTTGACCATCTCGTGGTGTTCGGCGCTTTCCTCCTGAGTGATGGCCTCAAGGTCGGCTGTGTGCCGGAATGGTGCAATCATCAGGTGTCCGGGGCTGTAGGGGAAGGCATTCATCATGATGAAGTTCGAGTGTCCCCGGTGGAGAATCAGCGATGCCTCATCGTCGCCCCGCGCGGGTGCCGTACACAGTACGCACTCCATGTCCCTGGCGTGCCTGATGTATTCGATTCGCCACGGGGCCCACAGACGGTTCAAGTGTTGGCGGGTGTCTTCGAAGCTTTCCAAGATTCCCTGTTCCTAGTCCAGATAGTCTTTCAGCTTGCGGCTCCTGCTCGGATGCCGGAGCTTGCGGAGCGCCTTGGCCTCTATCTGGCGTATGCGCTCACGCGTCACGTTGAACTCCTGGCCGACTTCCTCCAGGGTGCGCGCGTGCCCATCTTTGAGTCCGAAGCGTAGTTGAAGGACGCGCTTCTCCCGCGGGGTCAGTTCATCGAGGACGCGGTCGAGCTGTTCTTTGAGCAACTCCTGGGTTGCCACCTCCGCCGGAGCGGGGCTTGTCTGGTCTTCCACGAAATCGCCCAGGCGCGTATCTCCATCCTCGCCGATGGGGGTCTCAAGCGATATGGGTTCGTGGTGAAAGAGGTCCATCACCTCTTCAACGCGCTCGGAGTTCATGTTGAGCCGCAGACCGATCTCCTCGTAGCTGGGTTCGCGCTTCAATTCCTGGCTAAGCTGGCGCGTGGTCCTGAGAAGACGGTTCATCGTCTCCACCATGTGTACCGGGATACGTATGGTGCGCGCCTGATCGGCGATTGCCCTCGTGATTCCCTGGCGTATCCACCAGGTGGCGTACGTGCTGAATTTGAAGCCCTTACGATGACGGAACTTCTCTACCGCCCGCATCAGGCCGATGTTGCCCTCCTGAATCAGGTCGAGAAGGGACATGCCGTGCCCTATGTATTTCTTGGCGATGCTTACCACGAGGCGAAGATTCGCCTGTGTGAGATGATTCTCGGCGTCACGGGCCACCCGTTTCACGTCCTCGTAGTGGCGCCGGAATTCGTCCTCATACGGCTCCAGCAGGGGCGCCAACGCGTTGTCTGCGACGAGCTGGCGAAGGGAGTCGAGTGATTCGGTCTCCAGAAGCTTCATCGCCCTGGGCGGCAGCGCGTTGCTGTTCACCGAGAGGCTCACTATCGCCTCGTCTGAGGCTGGAGCGGCCCTGTTGGTCTCTTCCTGGACCGCAACCACAAGTCCTGGCTTGATGTCGTTGTCGATGGCGGCTCGCAGCTCGCCAACGCACAGCAGCGCCCCGAGACTGAGACCGTCCTGGATGTTGAGCTGTCGGCGGACAACATCAAGAACCGGATAGGTCCGCACGATGCGCCCGATGAGGTCACACGTCAGTTCTACGGCGGACAGTTCGGCCCGGTGCTTCCTGAAATGGCCGTCCTCCAGTTTGGCAAGGTGACGTCCGCGTTCAATGGAGCTTGATAGCTTGCGCTCCTCCGCGGCAGTGAGCAGCTGTACCTGTCCAATCTCGCGCAGATACATGCGAACCGAGTCGTCGATGACTTCGTGGTCTTCCAGACTGATAAGTGTCTTGACATCGTCGGCGACAAGCGCCAGTCCTGCGTCGTCCACGGCGTCAGCGTCGGGCTGGATATCAGGTTCCTCGGCCTCCTCGTCGCCATAGCCGTCGCCCGCCGCGGGCGGTGAGTCGTCCTGAACATCAGGTGAATTGGTGTCTCGCATCATCTCCATGCGTCAGCCTCGTTTGTCTCGCCCTCTGTGGTCTCTCTGCAGAAATATCTGGTGCAGTCTCTCATTTGATGTCACGCCGGCCTCATCCAGCGTCGCAAGCTCAGCGTCCAGCCCCTGTTCCAGTCGTTCGCGCTCAAGCGTAGTCTCCATCATGAACTGATGACGTTTTGCCTGGCGCTCCTGGAGGCGGAGAATGCACTCATCAAGTGCACGTTTCTGGGTTTCTTCATCGCAGGGAACACCAGGGGGGAATGGCTTTGACAGCAGGAAGTCTAGATGCTCGGCGAGGGGGTCGTCAAGCGACGAGCGTAGCCTGTCGGCGTCGCCATCCTTCTGCCATGCCTCATACAGTTGCCGGTTCTCGGTGGACTCGAAGGTCTCACACTCGAGGGTTCCGGCGCGGTCGCGCAGGCAAGGGGTCGTGAGGAGTAGACACAGGCAGTACTCCTCAATCGCCAGGGTTCCCGGCCTTCTTTGCGGCTTTGAAGCGGCTGCTGCCGGTTCCGTCTTGAGTTGTGACGTGCGACGATCGATGCGACCAAGTTCGGCCAGGAGGTCGCGCTCAGGAATCTTGAGAGCCCGACTGAGCCTCGAGTAGAAACGCGAACGGTCCATAGCGTCTTCCAACTCCGCGATGACTGGCTCGCATGCTGCCAGCAACTCCCGTTTTCCTCGGGCGGTCGATGTGTCGGCCGATTTCGTGAGCGTGTCGACGTAGAAATCCACGTAAGGCACGGCCGCATCGACCAGCCGCGCCCAGTTATCCGGGGTTTCCGAGATTATCTCATCGGGATCCCGGCCCGCCGGCAGTACGATGATGCGTATGTCCGCGTCGAGAACCGATCTGAATGTCTGCTTGCCCTTCGGGCCGAGCTCGGCCACCGTGCGCTGTCCGAACGCGTTGCGGAATCTGCCGGTGGTCTCGCGGATTGTCTTCATAGCCGCAGCCTGTCCTGCTTCATCGCCGTCCAGGGCCAGGTAGATGTTCTTCGTGATGCGTGACAGCAAAGACGCGTGGTGTTCTGTCAGTGAGGTTCCCATCGGGGCAACGACGTTGTCCCAGCCGTGCTGATGCGCCTGTAGCACGTCTGTGTAGCCCTCAACCAGGATTATCCGGTCCTGTCGGCGGGCAGATGTTCGTGCCCTGTGGATACCGTAGAGTATGCGGCCCTTGTCAAAGATGCGGCTCTGCGGCGAATTGAGGTACTTGGGTTCGAGGTCACCGAGCGCGCGGGCGCCGAATCCGACGACTCTGCCACCGGCATCGGAAACCGTGAACATGAGCCGGTCGCGGAAGCGGTCGTAGGTGCCGCCGTCTTCCTTCTGCACCAGCAATCCGGCATCTACCAGTTCGCGCTCTGTGTAGCCTCGGGCGAGCAGCAAGTCTCTCAGTGTTGTCCAACCCGCCGGGCTGTAGCCCACCCGGAACGCCTCGCCCACCTCACCTTCGAGCGGTATCTTTCGCCTCGCCACGTATTCGCGGGCAACAGCGGCTGAAGGAGACGTGAGCAGCTGGCTGCGATAGAACTCCGCCGCAATGTCGACGGCGGAGAGGAGCCGCTCCTTTTCCTCGTCACGCTCAGTGGGGGGGGGCGAAATCTGCTCCAACGTGACGCCGGCGCGTTCAGCCAGGAGACGCAGAGCCTCCTTGAATTCAACGTTCTCCTTCTTCATGATGAATGAGAACGCGTCGCCGCCGGTGCCGCAGGCTCCGAAGCAGTGCCACGTCTGCCGGTCCGGGAAGACGAAGAACGAGCCGTGTTTCTCGCTGTGGAACGGGCATAGACCCCTGTAGTTCTTACCCGCCTTGGTGAGTTGTACGTACTCGGACACCACGGAAACGATGTCGACACGTTCTTTGATGTCTGAGATGGTGCTCATGTAGTGGCCCGGCTGCGAGGCTGCCTGTGAGGATGTTTCAGTGTTGCTGCGCAGCCATCTTGACAGGCATCAGGATAGCACGCCACAGTCCGCGCGGGCGACACCCGGAGCGGCACGCCGAAGTCGCCTCCTGGCTAGCTGTCGGCGAGGCCAAGCATCTCCAGGTCAGCCACTCGGATGCGGGTCCGCAAGACAACGTCAGAGTTGAGCGACATTGAGTCAATTCCGCACTGCACAAGGTACTCGGCGAACTCGGGGAAGTCGCTCGGCGCCTGGCCGCAGATACCGACCTTGCGTGGTGGCTTGTGGGAATGGGCGAAGTCGATGGTCTTCTTGACCACTCGCATCACGGACTCATCCCTCTCGTCCGAAATCTTCGACAGCGTCTCTGAGTCTCTGTCAATGCCCAGCATGAGTTGCGTCAGGTCGTTCGAACCGATGCTGAAGCCGTCAAATACGTCGGCGAACTCATCTGCGAGCGTCACGTTCGAAGGTACCTCGCACATCATGTATACCTCGAGCCCGTTCTCGCCCTGCACGAGGCCGAACTCCCGCATCACCTCAATCACCTTTCGTCCTTCCCGGGGGGTGCGGCAGAATGGAACCATGACCTTGACGTTGACCAGACCCATGTCGTTTCGCACCAGCTTGATTGCGTCACATTCCATGCCGAAGGCGGGTTTGAATCGCTCGTCATAGTAGCGTGATGCGCCACGCCACCCGATCATGGGGTTGCTCTCCACCGGCTCGTAGAGGTATCCGCCGACCAGGTTGGCATACTCGTTCGTCTTGAAGTCAGAGAAGCGCACGATGACGTCGTTGGGGAAGAACCCCGCGCCGATCTTGGCAATACCCATTGCCAGGTTATCCACGTAGAACTGGCGCTTGTCTTCGTATGCCTCGGTCCGCTTGTCGATGGCACGAACTACGCGAGCGATACGAGGATCGCCAGTCGCGCGTTCCTTGAGCCGGTCGTACTCGATCAGCGCCATCGGGTGGATGCCGATGTAGGAGTTGATGATGAACTCCTCTCGCGCCAGCCCCACGCCGTCGTTGGGAATCTGCCCCTTGATGAACGCCTCGTCCGGAATGCCCACGTTAATCATGATGCGTGTCCTGGGGCGGGGGACATTCTTGAGCGCGACTTCGTCGACGCGGTACCTGAGAATCCCCTCGTACACCTTGCCGCGTCCTTCCGAGCAGTCGATGGTGACAGCGTCTGTTCTGGCGAGCGCTCGCGTCCCCGTTCCGGTGCCGATGACGCACGGGACGCCCAGTTCGCGGCTGACGATGGCCGCGTGGCATGTCCTGCCCCCCTGGTTCGTCACGATCGCCCCGGCAATCTTCATGATTGGCTCCCAATCGGGGTCCGTCATGTCGGTTACCAGTACCTCGCCCTCGCGGAATGTGTCGATCTCCGAGGAGTGGGCTATCACGATGGGCATCCGTGCAGATAGAACAGGGATTCCTGTCAGCTACGTTGAAGCAGGTGGAGCAGAGGGAAAGCCCGCCCTTCAGCTCAAGCAGAGAGTTGGCGAGTTCCTCAATCTCCATATCAGGACTGTCAAGAAGGTGATAGGCGAGCCTCTGCGCACTCTTCGGCCCGATACCGGGAAGTTTGCTCAGCGCAAGCACCACTCGAGCGATGGGTTCCGCGGTGATTGACATGATGGCTGCTCCCACCTTTCAAGACGGTAGACACTAGTCCTGTTTCTTCGGACGCGCACCCATTCTCACGGCCGCGTCGACCAGGCCCTCGCGTCTCGCCGGCGCGGGGGAGACGGGCGCACCGGCAGGCGTCTCCAGCACGCACGACACCTTGAACGGACGTCCGTAGAACTCCTGAAGACGTTCCTCAACGACGTGGCAGTACTTCGGGTCCTCGATCTTGCTCTTGTGAAACTCATACGCGAATCTCAGCACGAGCACATCGTCTTCAAGCGAAACGGGCTCGCACGCACTGCGTAGAAAGGCGTCAAGATTACCCGCTGAACCCAGCCCGCGCAGAGAGTCAACATATTCCTTCCATGTTGAGCGCACATGCCCGAGTTCCCCCAACTCCAGCTCTGCCGGCGCTTCTTCAACCTGCGGTGCACCATGATCTCCGTCTTCGAGTGACTGCGCAGTCCGGGCTGCATCCGCAGCAGGAGCAGTTGCCACGCCGGCTGCTGACTCCGCTACAGTCTCGTTCGCGTCGTGACTCGCCTCGGCTGTCTGGATGGCGTCAGGTACAGCGGGCGAAGCAAGTTGGGACGGGGACAGGGCTGCGGGGTGACCGGTGCGCTGAGATGCGACGCGCCCCTGAGTCTTTTGATGCGTGTGCGCATGTCCCGGTTCGAGCGCCCTCATCGGCTCGCCTGCCCGTTTCGTCGCCGGGGCTCCGACCTCCTGTCGCGCGTCCTTCTTCTGCTCCCCGGAGTCTGCGATGACAGAGTCAACATACGCGAGTTCAAGCGCGAGCAGCGGCATGAAAGCATCCCGTGCGGCAATCTCGGAGAAGCGACGGGCCGCACGGGCTACATCCGCAGTAGTCGTCTCTTGGGCGACGGCGCGCAGTTCCTGGAGTCGCTCGGCGCCGCCATCGACGATATCGTCGCACCCCGACTGCACCAGCATCACGTCGCGCAGCGTCGAGACCACCTGCCGTCCGAAATTACGGATATCGATGCCCTCGTCGCTCACTTTGTGCAGCACTCGGAGTCCTCCGGAAAGGTCTCGTGCGACGAAGGACGCGACCAATCTCAGGACGAACGCTTCGTCACCTATGCCCAGCGCTGCACGAACATCATCAAGGCGCAGGCGCCTGCCACGACTCGCGATGAGTTGCTGCAGGATATTCTCGGCATCACGCAGGCTGCCACCTGCGGCGCGGGATATCGCAACGAGGGTGTCATCATCTGCGTCGATGCCTTCTTGCTCGCACACCACTTTGAGCTTGGCGGCAATGGCGTTCAGCGTCAGGCGGCGAAAGTGGAAGCTCTGGCATCTGGACACAATCGTAGGCAGGACCTTGTGAAACTCGGTTGTGGCCAGTATGAACATGACGTGAGGCGGAGGCTCCTCGAGTGTCTTCAGAAGTGCATTTGAGGCCACGTCCGTCAGCATGTGCACTTCGTCGACGATGTAGACCTTTCGCCTGACGGTGCCGGCGGCGTAGTTGACGCGTTCCCTGAGCGAACGGATATCATCAACGCCCCGGTTACTGGCCGCATCGATCTCGACTATGTCGAGACACCGGCCCTCAAGGATGGAAACACATGCCTCGCAGGCATTGCACGGCTCGCCTCCCTGCGAATTAAGACAGTTCACTGCCCTGGCGAGAATCCGGCCGGTGCTTGTTTTTCCCGTGCCCCGTGGACCGCAGAAGAGATACGCGTGACCGACGCGCTCCGTGCGTACCGCATTCAGGAGAGTAGTGGTGACCGCCTCCTGGCCCACTACTTCGCCGAGGGTCTGAGGTCGCCACTTCCGATAGAGGACTTCCGATGACATGGTTGGAGGTATTATACCAGCGAGGAAGGGCGGCTCAGCGCTCAAGCGGTGGTTCAGGACGCTGTCGTCGTCTCGAGATGGGCAATGGTTGCATCGAACTCCCGCGCAAGCTCACCCATGAGACGCTCGATGCTGGGCTTCAACTCTTCAGGAGCCGATGCGAGCGCCGCCTCAAGCACCAGGAGAGCTTCAGCCCGATCAGCGTTGAGGAGCACGATTGGGGCCACGGCCACCGATGTGCTGTCCGGAGCAAGCGCGAAGTAGCCACTCCCGCCATCTGAAAGCCCGATTGCGGTACTCGTGGCCGTTTGAATGATGAGGCGCGTGGCCTCTCCGGCCAGCAAGACCGCGGTCGCAGAATCCCCCCGGTCCGCCATACTCGTCATCTCGGAGAGTCTTCGTTCCGCGTACTCGAGGCGCAGTTGAGCACGCTCGTACTCGGAGGTAGTGACAGCGAGCCGCATCTGCTCGGTCGTCACCTTCACCGGATAGAAGAAGCCGCTCGGAAGGGCGTTGAAGGACGCAGCCAACACGCCCAGGCTCGCGAGACACACCACCATGGCAGTCGCCATCGCGGTGGCCCAACGCTGTTGCCACCAGACAAACAGGAAGTTCGGTCGAGAGTCCCGCCGGGCGAGCTTCGCGAAGAAGAGGTTGCGCATGCGTATTCGCGCAGCCATCCTGAACTGAGGAGACGGCTCCACGGTCCTCAACTGGTGAGCCACAAGCTCGCCGGTATGAAGCAGCGGCCCAAGCATTTCGGTGAGGTCCGCCTCGTCGACAGCACACGAGGATACCCCGTCTCCCGAGACGAGACGATCTACGTAGCGGTCGAACAGGTCCTCTATGCTCTCATTCATAAGGCTGGCTCCATCAGTCTCCTCAATGCCACTATGCCGTTGTACTGCAGCGCTTTCACAGTGCCGGTACTCTTGCCCAGCGCACTGGCCACCTCGGTGGTAGTAAGACCTGCACCGAAGCGCAACCAGATGACCTCGCGTTGCGCCGGGGATAACTTGCTGATGTTATGTCTCACTTTCTCCAGTTGCAGATTGTGCTCAGCTATGTCAGCAGGATCGGGATCGTCCAGCGAAAGCACCGTCTCATCAGAATCAACCCGCTCGACCCGTTTCTCCCTCCTGATGTGGTCGATCATCTTGTTGTGTGCAATTCGAAACAGCCAGGAGGCGAACGGAACATCCCGCCACTGAAACGAGCCAATCACTTCGAGAACCTTGGCAAATACCTCCTGTGTCAGATCCTCCGATTCCGCCTCGTTGCCCAGCCTCACATAGAGGTAGCGATACACACGGTCGAAATTCTCCTCATAGAGTTTCGAGAACGCGTCCGCATCCCCCCGGGCAGCCCGGGCAACAAGGTCTTGTTCTTCAGACATCACTAAGATGTCTATTATAAGGCAAACGTGCCAGCCTACACGAAGGTTTACGTGCGGGCAGAAATATCGCCGTGCCGCGGCACGCAGCGAAGCGACATCTTCGACGGAAGCACCTGGACCAACGCCCCATTTCTGGAATGAAGCAAGCCGGGCCGTGAGACTTCTGTGCGGCGCGACACCGGCGTCTCATCGTGATGGTCCAGCCACGGTGCCGGTCAGGACAACAACAAGGGCGCGCTGCGCATGCGGCAGCGCGCCCCCTGGAGTGCGGACTGCTACACGCCTTTCCGGGCAACGAAAACGGCGAGGTCAGCCAATCTGCAGCTATATCCCCACTCGTTGTCGTACCAGGCAAGCACCTTCACCATCGTGTCATCCATCACCATCGTGCTAAGGCTGTCGAAGATGGCGCTGTATGGCGAGCCCTTGAAGTCGATGCTGACGAGCGGCTCGTTGCAGTACTGAAGAAGCCCCTTCAGGCTGCCGGCGGAGGCATCGAGGTATGCCTTGTTGATCTCTTCGACCGTCGCCTTCTTCTTCAGATCCGCCACGAAGTCAATAAGCGACACCGTGGGGGTTGGCACGCGAATCGCGAGGCCATGGAGCTTCCCCTTCAACTCGGGGATCACCACGCCCACGACCTTGGCCGCGCCGGTGGTGGTGGGAATCATGTTGAGCGCAGCGGCGCGGGCTCGACGCAGGTCCTTGTGAAACACATCAAGAATCTTCTGGTCATTCGTATAGGAGTGAATCGTCGTCATCAGTCCCCGGGCGACTCCAAAGCTGTCGTTGAGGACTTTGATTACCGGCGCCACGCAGTTGGTTGTGCACGATGCATTCGAGATGATGTGGTGTCTCGAGGGGTCATACTGGCCCTCATTCACTCCGAGCACGATGGTGACGTCCTCATTCTTGCCGGGGGCCGAGATGATGACCTTCTTCGCTCCGGCTGTGCGATGAGCGCCCGCTTTCTCCGCATCAGTGAACAGACCGGTTGATTCGAGCACAATGTCTACGCCAAGAGCGCCCCATGGAATCCGCGACGGGTCGCGCTCGGCAAGCACTTTCACCTGTGCGCCATCGATGACCAGGGTATCTCCCCTGGCCTCGACCGTCCCGGGGTACACTCCATAATTGCTGTCGTACTTGAACAGATGCGCGTTGGTCGCCGCATCTGTGAGGTCGTTCACCGCCACGACTTCAAGAACCCCTTCAGATCTCTGCATGATCGCCTTCATAACCAGACGACCGATACGCCCGAAGCCATTGATTCCCACACGAGTTGCCATAGTAGAACCTCCCAGTTCGCTATTTCACCAGATAGACCGTCTTACCATTCTGCTGCAACGCTGCAACCTTCCCGCTATTCGCGAGTCGCCCGAGCCACGCGGCTACCTCAAAGACTCCAGCTCTTCGGTCTCGAGGCGACAGCGCCGCATACGCAGTCTCCGTCCCGTCAATCTTCCATGGTAGGGCACAGGTCACCTCATACGCCGTCTTGAGCCCATCTTCCAGGACTTCCAGTACCTGGTGTTGTCTGGCCTCAAGGAGGCGAAGAATCTCCTCGGTACGGATGCCCAGGCTGTTGAACACCGGACCGTGCCCGGGAAACACAAAACTGACCGATTTCTGCCCGAGGTACTCGAGAGACTGCAGATAGTCACCAACAGGGTCGCCGCCCGATTGAGGATGCACGCCGACATGTGGAATGGCGTCAAACAGGATGACATCGCCGCAAAAGAGGCGCCTCTTGCGAGGTTCGTACAGGCAGATGTGGCCTGGAGTATGCCCCGGGGTATGCAGCACCTCCAACTGGAATGTGCCATTGGAGACGGTGTCGCCGTCCTCAACCATCACATCCGGCTCCGCGGCCGTCACGAACTGCGCTGCCCACACGGACGATTCGCGCATCTCGTCGGCCTCATCGGCAGGCACCCCCTCTGACAGCAGCATCTTGCCGGTAGCTTCCACCAATCCCGCGTAGTCGACGTAGCGAGCATGTATCAATTCGGCGTCGGCGCGATGCATGACTATCTTGGCGCCACACAGTTCCCGCAGCTTGGCAGCCAACCCGAAGTGGTCAGGATGCACGTGGGTGACAACCACCCAGTTGATGTCCTCGAAAGACAGCCGTTCAACACGCAGTTCCTCACGGAACGCCCAGATGGCCTCAGAGCTGTCCCAGCCGCAGTCGACCAGGATGCTTCCACGGTTGCCCTCAATCACGTACGCATTGGTGAACCGATCGATGCCCTCGGGAAAGGGGATCCGGAGTTGATGGACGCCTGTCACAATCTCCACGTGTCTCTACCTCACACTGTAGAACGCGTTCCTGCCCTCGTACCGCGCCGAGCTTCCGAGTTCCTCCTCGATGCGCAGAAGCTGGTTGTACTTCGCGACGCGCTCGCCACGACAAGGCGCGCCGGTCTTAATGAAGCCGGCATTCAGTGCCACGGCGAGGTCCGCAATCAATGTGTCCTCGGTTTCGCCCGACCGGTGACTAACAACCGCCGTCCAGCCTTCCTTCTGCGCACGTTCCACCACCGCCATGGTCTCCGTCAGCGTCCCGATCTGGTTGACCTTGATGAGGATGGAGTTGGAGGCCTTCAGTTCGATACCCTTCTCCAGTCTCTCCAGATTCGTCACATAGAGGTCATCGCCCACCAGTTGTACCCGCCGCCCCAGCCGCGCGGTCAGCATCCGCCAGCCATCCCATTCCTCCTCTGCGAGTCCATCCTCGATGCTGAGGATCGGGTAATCGGTGACCCACTTGGCGTATAACTCCACCATTCCGGTGGCGCTCAGCGTCTGTCCGTCGCGTTCCAGGACATACTGGCCTCCCTCGAAGAAGCTGCTGGCAGCCGGGTCCAGTGCGAGCACGAACTCCGTTCCGGCCTCGTATCCAGCCTTGCCGATCGCCTCCAGGATGAGCTCCAGTGCTTCCCGATTGGAGGATACCGCGGGGGCGAATCCGCCCTCGTCTCCGACCGTTGTAGCCAGGCCCTTCGAATGCAGCACGGTCTTCAGGGTCTGGTAGACCTCGCAGCTCATGCGCAACCCCTGGGCAAACGAGGAAGCTCCGACAGGAACGATCATGTATTCCTGGAAGTCCGTCGAACCGACCGCATGCTTGCCGCCGTTGAACACGTTGAGCATCGGCACAGGCAGCAAGGTCGCATGCGCTCCGCCAAGATACCGGTACAACGGCACGTCAAGAAGGGCGGCAGCCGCCTTCGCGGTCGCCATGGACACGCCGAGCGTTGCGTTCGCGCCAAGTCCCGACTTGTTCGAGGTGCCGTCAAGCTCACACAGAACGCGGTCCATTTCTGTCTGCCGTAAGACGGACATGCCGCGTATCTCGGGGGCAATACGCTCGGTAACATTGCGTACGGCCTGCAACACGCCCTTGCCGCCGAACCGGGTGCGGTCGCCATCGCGCAACTCCACAGCCTCATACACACCGGTGCTGGCCCCAGAGGGAACAGCAGCAATGCCCCGCCGACCGCCTTCCGTGCACACCTCTACCTCGACAGTGGGATTCCCTCGCGAGTCGATGATTTCACGCGCTTTCACATCGGAGATGCGGGCTGTCTTTTCAATCATACTCACGGCACACTACTCCTTATCAGAGACAAGCTTCAGTGCAAGTTCAACAGCCTCCGCGGCTGTGGTCGCCTCACGGACCGCGTGGGAGGCGGTGCTCGTTTCGCCAAGCCTCCACGTACCGATCCCGACGACGGGGATATTCGAATCGAGCGCGAAGGCTATCTCGCTCAACGTTCCGTATGCCCCGCCAATAGCGATGACTGCATCGCAGGACCGCACCACGGCGATATTCCTCGCCTGTCCGACTCCTGTGACGATGGGCAGGGATACCCACTGGTTGGCCGCGGACCTGTCATTCCCGGGCAGTATGCCCACTGTGAACCCGCCACGCAATGCCGCCCCCCTGCAGACAGCCTCCATGACACCCCCCAATCCACCGCATACAACCGTGACCGACCTTTCGGCCAGCAGTGCCCCCACTTCCTCGGCCAGGGCAGCTTCGGCCGGAGAACACGTCGACCTCCCAATCACCGCAACCGCCAGCATCACTCTGCCTATACTACACTGTTGAAGCGATTCATTGCAGCGTCAACGCCGTCGGCGACGATGCAATCAAGAACATCACTCACTCTCACAACAGCTTCCTGAATAACAGCTTCTTCTTCCGCGGAGAACCGCCCGAGCACATAATCGATGAGGGAGTCTTCAGACCATGCGGCGCCGCCTGAACCGGCAGGCCTGCCTATACCGACACGCACCCGGGGAAAACGGTCGGTGCCAAGGGATTCGATAATCGACCTGACCCCATTGTGCCCCCCCGGCCCGCCGGACGCCCGCACGCGCAGACGGCCGAGAGCAAGATCGGCATCATCGTGCACCACCAGCAGACTGCCGACAGGTATCCGCAGCGAGTGAACCAGCGCCATTGCGGACTGTCCGCTGAGGTTCATGAAAGTTCGGGGTTTCGCAAGAACCACTCGTGTGCCATGTTGCTCAAACGCCGCCATCCGAGCCTGGCACGCGGTCCTTGTGAACCGGACCCCCTTCCTGCCGGCGTAGTCATCCACACAGCGGAAACCGACATTGTGGCGGGTCCGGGCGTAGCCCGTACCTGGGTTCCCCAGTCCGACGATGGCGAGCGTGTCCATGGCTGAGTCCGCATTATAGTGGAGCGCCGCTTCACAGCCAACCGCCCGGGGTGCACCGTGCCCTTTCTTGACACTCCGGCGGGGTCACGATACCATTCCGAGACGGTCGCACAGGTACGCTTCGTTGCTGTCCGGCTCGCGACCTCAACACAGAATGACGCTACCCGCCCACATGGGCGACATACTCACTACAAAGGGAGGTTTGTGAATGTTCTACGAGGTAAACGTCCCGGACCCCGGCAAGGACAAAGTGGCCGCACTCGTCACTCTGCATCCGGCAGCATCCAGGCGCCTCATCGCCAAGGCAACAGTAGAGTTGCCTGAAGTGAAGGCCGCGATGAAGAAGGGCTACATCATCATCGCGCGCGGCATCACGGCCGCATACATCAGCGAGGAGCTGTTCAACATCAAGATTGAGCCGAAGACACACCAGACGTTCGGGCTGATAACCAACAGTGCAACCAACGGCAACACGGCGCCGCCACCCTGCACGAAGCACGTCCTGAAGGACGGCAAGCCGATAGAGAATGCCGACTCGGGCGTCGAGATAAAGAACTTCGGTCCCAACGATGTGTTCATCAAGGGCGCGAACGCGGTTGACCCTCAGGGCAACGCGGGCATCATGGCGTCGTCGCTGAAGGGCGGCACCTGGGGCATGTTCACGCCTCACGTGACCGTGCGCAACTCGAACCTTATCATCACGGTCGGCTTGGAGAAGCTCGTGCCGTCCGTAGCTGAAGCATCCGCCCACAGCGGTGTCTACTACTACAAATGGAGCCTAGGACTGCCCGCGAAGCTTGTCCCCGCCATCACCGGCAAGGTAGTCACCGAGATACAGGCGCTCGGCGTACTGGCCGGCGTCAAGGCATACCACATCTGCTCGGGCGGCGTGGGCGGAGCCGAGGGCGCGGTTACGTTGTCCATCGAGGGTGATGAGGCGCACGTGAAGAAGGCTCTCGACCTGGTGAACTCCATCAAACGCGAACCGCCGGTGACATGCGGCAACCAGTACAATGTCAGTTCCCCCGAGGACTACAAGTTCGATGCCCAAGCACAGCTTGACACCCTCGGCGGGATGTAGCCGGAAGCGGTTCCACTGAAATACAGCGAGAAGGCCCGGCGTTGCCGGGCCTTCTCGTTGCCTGATGACAGGAAACAGCGGTGCAGGCCGCCCGGCGCGGGCACGTGTCGTGGCGCGGCCTGCTACAGCGTACCGTTCAATAGTGCAAGGAGGAAGCATGAAGCTCGCACGAATCCAGTTTCGCGGAAGCCCGCGATGGGGCATAGTCGACGGCGATGACATCTACGCAGTGAAAGGCAGCGTGTACGGCGAATTCACCAGGGGCACTCGCCTGTGCAGTGTTGCACGCGCGAAGTTGCTGGCGCCGGCTGAACCCACCATCATCGTCGCCTGCGGCCTCAACTATATGGGGGAGATCAAACACCTCGGCGCCGCGATACCGAAGGAACCGTCGCTCTTCTTCAAGCCGCCAACCACGGTACTTGACCCCGGCGTGACCATTCCGTACCCCAGGTTGACGAACAGCCTCTCCCACGAGGCCGAGCTCTGCTGCGTCATGAAGACGACGTGCCGCTACGTGTCCGAGAAGGACGCACTCAAGTACGTCCTCGGCTACACCTGTGGCAATGACATCGGAATGATGGATATCCTGGCGCAGGACAACAAGCTGATTACACGCGCGAAGGGCTTCGATATGTCGTCCGCTCTCGGCCCGTGGCTCGAGACGGACCTGGATCCGACGAACCTGGCCATCAAGGGCATCGTCAATGGGAAGGTCATCCAGGACAGCAACACCAGGGAGATGCTTTTCAGTGCTGCGTTCATACTCAGTTACATCTCACAGTTCATGACGCTGCGACCCGGCGACGTTGTCTTCACCGGAACGCCGGAGAATGGGCACTATCCCATCAAGATTGGCGACGTGATGGAAGTGGATATCGAAGGCATTGGAAGGCTGACAACTCCGGTTGGACCCAAGATCTAGCAGAACCGCTGACAGGCTCACTCATCAATGAGAGAGGGGGCGGGGAATGACTCCCCGCCCCCTCGTGCTATGTCAACACAACAACGTGGGCCGCAGGCTACCAGGCCCCCTTTGCTTTCTTCCACGGGTGCGCCCTGAGAACGTCTTCCCTTATCTCGGTGCCCCAGCCGGGTCCGGTTGGTATCTTCATGCGGCCGTTCGATATCTCGGGCAGCTTCGTCATCAGTTCGCTCTTTATCGGCAGCTCATCCACGTCGGTCTCCATGATGTGCACGTTCGGAAGGACCGCGCAGAGGCTCGCGCCGATGAACGTCGACAGGTGGCTGTAGTAATTGTGCGGCGCCATGTTGAACTCGAACACCTGCGCCAGCTCGCCGATCTTCTTCGCCTGGCTGAAGCCCACCCACGGGACGTCAACCATGAAGACATCGGCGCTGCGGTTCTGGAAGTACGGCAGGTACTCGCGCATGTAGATGAAGTTCTCACCCGTACATAGCGGCGTCCTGCTGGAGTTCCGGATGTCTCGCATCGCCTCGGGGCTGTACATGTCAATCTCCAGCCACATCAGCTTGTACGGCTCCAGCATCCGGGCTATGCGGATACAGCTCTCAGGCTTGAAGTTGAAGTTGAGGTCGAGGCAGATATCGACCTTCGGGCCGACGGCATCCCGGAACGTTCCGATGAGCGTCTCGATGTGCGAGAGCATCGCGTTGTCCGCAACCTGGTCGGTGGTCCCGGGCCCTCCTCCGAACCCATGGAAGTGTGCGGAAGACGGGTTGCCGGGGAGGAGGATATTCGTCTTCAGCGCGTTATAGCCGGTGGCTACGACTTCTTTGCCCAGGGCGTGGATATCAGCCATCGTGCGTATCGGGGGCTTGCCCATCTGCGGGTACAGAGCACGGGTGGTGCCGCAGTGGGACCAGTAGAGGCGCAGGTCATCGCGCGTCGGACCTCCAAAGAGCTCCACCACGGAAATGCCGAGAGCCCTCGCCTTGATGTCGATGAGTGCAAGCTCAACTCCCGCGGCCGCCTGGGCCCTGACACCAAGAGGCCCCTGGATATTCAGCCTGGCCATGTCCCAGAAGCGCATCTCGTAAGCCCTGGGATCGGTGCCGACGAGTATGTTCTTGATATCCTCAACAGCCCCGGCCACGGCGAACGGCCCCCTCGGCACGCTGCACTCTCCCCAGCCGGTTATTCCCTCATCGGTGCTCACCTTGACGAAAGTCCACGATTGCCAGCCTGCATCAAACACAAAGGCTTCGACATCAACGATCTTCACGCGTTACCTCCTCATGAATGAGTGGAGCAAGTGTACCAGATGGAAAGGCGACCGGGGACCTCGGCCAACGTGCGCAGTCCCCTGTCACAATCGCAGTATCTCTTGAACCCCACTATCTCGCCGCTCTGCCGGCCGTCACCACCTTGTACACGCCCGAGGCGACGCTGCCCGCCTCGGATATCCAGGCCTCGTAGTCATCCTGAAACGCATCGTTCGGCTCAAGCACGGTCTCGATGTCGTGGTGCAACTCCAGCGGCACACCCAGCGCCTCCGCGGCAGAGAGCGCGGCGCCATCCGACGCAAGGTAGTCGAAGCTCTTCAGGATGGTGAGCGGCACGGTCACGCTTCCCTGCACCACCCGCAGCATCTCAGAGAGACGAACGCCACCACCGGCAACCACGACGCCGGAAGGACACGAGCGAGCGTGCGCCATTGCGTTTATCATGCGACTGAGAGTGAACCCCACACCCTTCACGATGGCGGCCGAGAGCGTGGTCATGTCGGTATGCACATCGATGCCCGCAAACGTACCCCGGAGGTCGGCGCTCCAGAACGGCGTTCTCTCGCCGTGCAACCACGGGTAGAAGCGTTCCCCCCCGCGGGTAACCTTGACCTCGTCGATAGCCCATTTCGCTTTGCGCGCCCAATCCAGCACGGAGCCACCGTTCGAGGAGATGCCTCCGTTCACGTAGCGGGATTCGTCCACAACGAACGTCCAGGTCCTGTCCGGGGAGCTGTGGCGGATGACAGGCGATAGCTCACGCGCCGCCATGGTGCTGCCGATATTGGCGGCCACCTCGCTCACCGCCTTGCACGCGTAGCTGGCGGAGCCACCATCGCCGAGACCGGGAACAACCATGAACGATTCGCCCTTGACCTTCGCCTGCCCCACTGCCACGTTGTGTCGCAACAGGCGGGGCATTTCCTCACGCCGGTAGCCCAGCTTGCCAAGCAGCGATTGATTCCAGTCGCGCTTCCTGATGTCCAGCAGGCCCGAAGCCGAGGCGGTGGAGAAGTCGGTCGCCCGCTGGCCGGTCAGCCACTCCATTAGGTATTCCTTCATGCCATACGGCTTGAAGGTCATGGTGCGCAGGACATGCGCGGTCATCAGTTTGTAGACGGGGAAGAGGATATCGATGTGACACCCCGACACATCGAGGTAGCCCTTGAGCTCATTCTCAACGTCCTGGTTTCGTTCCCAGATGCTGTTCCACTGGTAGACCAGGTCGCCGCCAGCGGTGGGTGCGATTGCAGAGTACCATGCGGTGGTCAGCGCCACTGAACGCACCATGAACTCCTGCACGAGGTCGCCAAGAAGCTGTTCGAGCGCCTCGGTGTACATGCCCATTGGGACGACCCCTACCGCGGTATCCTGCCGCGAGTATTCCACACGGCGTTGGGCCAGGACGTTGCCGGTGGCGAGTTCGAGCACGGTGTATTTCGCCGCGCTGGTACCCACATCAAGACCGACGCTGACTTCTTTCCTCATGTGAAACCTCCCCGCAGGCGAGGGGCTGGGACACTGCTCACGCTTCCATGACGTTGTGCGTTCCGGCGGTGAACTCGAGCCCCAGCGTCTCAAACGCAGCCATGATGTCGCTCCGAATCTCCCTGTATTTCGGGTCGCTGAATGGCGGTAGAAGCATCGGCTTTCGCGGATAGCCGGCGTCGTAGCCCCGCGCGTAGAGAGCCATGTGAGAGGCTATGGTGCTGTCAGTGAAATGCAGCTTCGAACTCAGGTCCATCATCACTACGTACGCCTTCCTCGCCATGTCGTCGTTACCCTCGAAGGTCCATTTCAGCATAGCGGTCATGATTTCAGGAGCCCAGTTGTTCATGCCGGCGATGCATGCACGCACTCCCATGTAGTAGAAGGGCAGCCACCCCGTGGACGTGCCGATGATGACCTGGAAGTCCTTGTTGTTCACCTGCGCGTCGTAGGCGACCCTGGTGATGAAGCCGACGTTCAGAGGGCTGTCCTTCAGGCCTGCCAATCCCATCTTCTGCAGCCGCTGCACCGTCTTGAAGCTGAAGGTGAACCTGCTGGTCTCCGGGTTGTTGTAGGCGTAGACGGGAATCCTGACGGCGTCGATGATCTCCTTGTAGTACTGGACTACGACGTCATCCGAGTGCTTGTAGTAGAACGGGGGCACCGCACCGATGGCGACAACCCCTATCTTCTCGGCCTGCCGGGCGAGGTAGACGGTGGACTCAGTGTCGATGCAGCCCACGTGCGGAAGCAGGAACTTGCCCGGGAACTCGTCAGCCACTTCTTTCGCCAAGCGGTAGACCTCGACGCGCTCGTCGATGGACATCAGTGGTCCCGCGCCGTAGGAGCCGGTCAGGAACAGCCCGTCGACGCCGTGCTGAAACATCCAGCGCATGTGCCACTGCGTCTTCGCACGGTCAAGACTGCCATCCTCGGCGAAAATGGTGATGTTGGGTACGATTGAGCCCTGAATCATCGGTTCACTCCTTACCTGTTCAATATGGTGGCCGGCAAGGCCGGCGTGTGTCCCTGCATGAGCGCCGTCTCAAAGAAGGCCGGTCGCCGCACGCTGCCGCGGCGACAGTCGATTTCTAACTGTTCCGCCAGGAATCCGGCGATACCCTGGAGAGTACCTCGGGATTAAGGATGTTCCCTGGCTTCTCGCCGCCGTATATGGCGAGGACGCTGGCGACCACCTGGTCGCCCAGCAGCTTCATCGACTCCTGGGTATACCAGCCGATGTGCGGTGTGCACAGAACGTTCGGCAGAGCCAGGAGCGGAGAATCGACCGGTGGTTCCTTCTCGAAGACATCGGTCGCGTACCCCGCAATCCTGTTGTCGCGAAGCGCCTCGTACATCGCATCCTCGTCTACAATACGTCCCCGCGACGTGTTCACCACTATCGCGTTCGGCTTCATCTGGTGCAGGGCAGCCCGCCCGATGAGCCCGACCGTCTGCTCCGAGAGAGGCACGTTGAGGCTGACGAAATCCGCCGTGGAAAGCAACTCCTCCAGGGCCACAACCCTGATGTCTTCTCTCTCTGCGCGCACGCGTTCGCCCACATAGGGGTCGAAACCCATCAAGTTCATGCCGAAGCCCTTCGCGCGATCCGCCACAGCCAGGCCGATACGACCCAGGCCGATGATGCCGAGCGTCTTGCCGTGAACCCCGGTACCCAGGAACTGGTTCCACTTGCCGGACACCACGTTCTGATTCGCCTCCACGATGCGGCGGGTGAAGGCCAGCAGCAGCGTCATCGCCAGGTCGGCAACAGCGAGCGGGTTCACCTGGGGCGTGTTCATCACGACGATGCCCCGTCTCGTCGCGGCGGGGATGTCGATGTTGTCCACCCCTATTCCATGCTTGATGACAAGCCGGAGGCTTGTCGCACGGGCGAGCAATGCGTCATCGATGCGATATGCGGAGACGACCCAGGTCTCCACATCCGGAAGCGCGTCTTCAAGGCTCTGCCGGTCCATGGTGGGGGACTCCCTGTGCGCCACGATGGAGAACCCCGCCTGGGCGAGTGTCTCAAGATGAGCGGGGGCCACCTTCCCAAATGAGCGTGCGGTGATGAGCAATCTTCTTGAAGCCACGTAAACGACTCCTTGCACAGGCCGGGGTTGCGCGCTCTGTCAAACGGGCGCGACGGCCTCTCTCGGAGAACCATGCCGTGTACCCCGATTTCGCGAGGTCGAGCCGGCGAGGTCCCGCCCGGTGCATGATAGCAGGCTCGAACTCCGGAAGGATAGCCGCGGATACTCCACAGGTGGACACATCTGACAGGACAGATGCAGCCGCAAGAGCTTGGACGGCACGCTGCAACCGGTGGAATCGCCCGGGGAAACGGGAGGGTGTCTGGAGTCGCACCTCAACTCGGCGGAGAACGCTCAGCTTGACGAAGGGCCGCGTCTTCCGGGCCGGCGCCCGTCGCTTCTCACGAGGATGGGGCACTCCATGCGGTACCGCGCGCCCTCTCAGCCGGCAGCGCAGTCTACTCTGTGCGTCGGTGGAGGCGGAATCGTTCG
>Ga0351942_1166_pt1 | contig 26405 bp, 19 predicted proteins | sample TotcelT113001N10_FD_206838 | JGI IMG/M metagenome (GOLD analysis project Ga0351942, IMG submission 206838) | Enriched cells from coal bed in the Powder River Basin, Montana, United States - Total cells T11 rep2 HSBNCT.T11.300.1.N10 ... | reverse complement strand
TCAGTGCAGGACGGGGCACAGATCGAACCACTGGCGGCCTTGCGACTCCATCCAGCGGACCGACGCGGGCGGGCCCCAGTCGCCGTGTTCGTACAACCCCAGCTCGGGGCCGGCGCCGGAATCCCATCCGGATTGGATCGGGTCGATCACGGCCCACGAGGCTTCGACTTCGTCGCTGCGCGCGAACAGACTGGCGTCGCCCTGCATCGCGTCCAGCAGTAATCGCTGGTACGCGTCCGGCAGTTCGCCTGCAAACTGGCGCCGGAAGGCGAAGTCCAGATCGACCAGTCGCGTCTTCATGCCGGCATCAGGCACTTTGGCTTGAAACTGCAACTGGATCCCTTCGGCGGGCTGGATCTGCAGCACTAACCGGTTGGCATCTTCCCGGTTTGACGGGCCGTCCTCGAAGATCATGTGCGGCGGCTGGCGAAACTGGATGACGATCTGCGTCGTGCGACACGACATGGCTTTGCCGGACCGCAGATAGAATGGCACCCCCTGCCAACGCCAGTTGTCCACATCCAGCCGCACGGCGGCAAAGGTCGCGGTGGAACTGGCGCCGCCCACGCCCGGCTCGTTGCCGTACGTCCGATACTGGCCGCGAATCGTCCGGGTGGCGACCTCCTCGGGACGCATCGGCCGGATCGCCCGCAGCACTTTGACTTTTTCGTCGCGGACGGCATCGGCATCCAACCGCGCGGGGGCCTCCATCGCGGTCAGCGTGAGCAGTTGCATCAAGTGGTTTTGAAACATGTCGCGGAGCACTCCCGCCGATTCGTAAAACCCCGCGCGGTGGCCCACGGCGACTTCTTCGGCGGCGGTGATCTGGACATGCTCCACGTAATTACGATTCCACACCGGCTCGAAGATCGTGTTGGCAAACCGCAAGATGAGCAGGTTGCTGACCGTCTCTTTGCCCAGGTAGTGATCGATCCGATAGATCTGACGTTCGGCAAAAGCGCGATGGACGATTTCGTTCAGCTTGTGGGCGGAAGCCAAGTCGGTGCCAAAAGGCTTTTCGATCACGACTCGTCGATGCGCACAGTCCTCGCACGTCATGCCGGCTGCGGCCAGGTGCAACACCGCCGGTTCGTAGAATCGCGGTGCGGTCGCTAAATAGTACAGTCGCACGGCCGTCGCATCATGTTCCAGCTCGTCTACGCGGCGCCCCAGCCGCAGGATATCTTCCGGCGCCGAGATATCTCCGGGATGGTAGTACACGGATCGGGCGAATTCCGTCCACGACGCAGGATCGAAGTGCTCGCCCAGAAACGAGGCCGTGGATTTGCCGAGTTCCTCTCGCCAGGAAACGTCGCTGTGGGCCGTGCGCGAGAAACCGACGATCAGCGTGTCCGGCGGCAGACGCCGCTTGCGATACAATCGGTACAACGCCGGCATCAGCTTGCGGCTGGTCAAATCCCCCGATGCCCCGAGAATCACGATCGTGTGCGTCATGACGAATGCCCTCGATACCCTCGCGAATCCCGATCGGTTGCAGGAACGGGTATCGCCTAACTGGACTGATGCTTCTGCCGCATGCGGCGGCTGTACGCTTCCAGGGTGCGGCGTTCTTTGGCCGTCAAGCTGCTCATGCCTTTGTCTCGGACCTTGATCAGCAGCCGATCCGCTTCTTCGTCTTCCTCGATATCGTCCTCGTCGGGCTTGACGACTTTCAGCCGCGGTTTGGGCTTCCATTGCCCCACCGAGCCGCCCAGGCCGCGCAGATCCCGAAACCAGCCGCTGAGATTCCAGCCGAATCGGTAATAGGCGATGGCAAACGCGGCACCCGCCAAATGCACGTCAAAGGCGACGGTCCGGTGTCCCGAACTGGACCACATCTGCATCAAATCGCCTCCGATGATCAGCACGCCCATCACCCAAGCCGGAACGGGCAACACGAACATCAACAAGATCGTGCGTTTCGGATAGTGGAACACGAACAGCAGCACGACGGCCGTGACGGCTCCCGAGGCGCCCAACAGGACACTTGGCTGCTCCTGCGGTCCCGACAGTTGATACCGCAAGGCCCAAACCAGCGAACCGAAGACGATCGTTACCAGGTAAAACGTCAGCAACTCGCGGCGACCGTACAGCAACTCGACGTCGCGGCCGAACATCCACAGCCCGAGCATGTTCCAGAAAATATGCTCCAGCATGGGATACGGCATGTGGGCAAAGCCGTAGGTCAGAAACCTCCACCATAGCCAGGGGCTGGCAAAGTCGGCCGAACTGAGGCTGAGGGACGCCATCAGCCAATGCTGTCGGCCGAGAAAGATGTCGACCACATAGATCGCGACGTTCAGGATCACCAGGTTGGTGACCATCATGCGGTCCGCGGGCCGCAGGCGAGGCGGCGGGGTTTCGTCCCGATAGTACTCGCGATCAAACAGCGCCATGAATCGTCTCAAAGATCACAGACAACGGCTGGCGATGGTCCGAAAAGCATTTCGTCACGATGCCCCAACGGCTTCGAGACGGTGTCCCATCGCATGATTTCCCAATGATACGCGAAGACGGAGAGAATTGGGAGTGGTGGGACGGCGTTAGAATTCGAGAAAAAAACAACAGCCCGACAGAATGTGACAAGGAAAGAATTGTCCCACGTTCTACGGCGTCGCGGGTTCGGATGGAGCGTCTGTCGCCGCAGGCGAAGTCGCCGCAGGGGGTGGCGCCGCAGGAGGTGGCGTTGGTGCGGCCGCCGGCGCCGTACGGCGATTGATTTCGTCGGCCAGTTGCATTTGGATTTGCGTCAGTTCGGCCGACAATTCGAGGTTCCGGCGGTACAGTTCGCTGAGCCGGCCGCGGGATTCTTCCCATTTCGCGGTCAAGGCCTGGGTATAGCCGGTGATTTCGTTCAACTCCGTGCGAAAGCCGACCAGGTCCGAGGCGAGTTTGTCCATTTCCGCCTGTTTTGCCGCTGCCTGAGCGGCGACGTTATTTTTCAGACCGACCAGGATCTCCGTGTCCCGCCTCTGCCGCAGGATCGATTCGTCCAATTCGCGGTGCCGGTAATAGGTCTCGCGGAAGAACCTCGCATAATCATGCAACTGCCGACGGTAGACCGGCCTGACCTTTTCGCACACTCCGTCGTCGATCAAGGCGTTGGCCGTGTCCAAATCGAAAAAGCCGCTGTCTCCAACCTCGAAGGTCACGTTGCCGTCGTCACCACGCCGCAGGCGAGCTTCCAACGCCCGCCCGCTGCTATCGAAATAGCGGGCTTCGCCCTCTAACAGCGATTGAGGCGTGTCGCTGTCGACTGGAATGGAGTGCTTTCGCAGAAACTTGATCAACACCCACGTGTCATCCGGCGAGTCTTCGTCGGTGACATCGCGGTTAAACCGGGCAAACGCATCCAGAAATTTGTCGTATTGCTCGGGCGGCCAATTGAAAACGTTGGGAAAGTACTCTGCCAAGGCGTCTTTGCTCATGCCAACCAACCGTCTCTCCGTGGCGTCCATCTCCGCGAAAGCCTCGTGGCTGTCCACCGGCATGACTTCGTACAGAGCCCACGTGGCCCCGCCCTGCTGGATGCGTTGGATCTGGTCGGGATCCAGGGGCAACAGGGACGTGACCGTGACCTCCGTGTCGGTCGCTTCCGTCACCGCGTACTCGCCCAGGTAGTACCCCGGCACTTTCCAGCCGTCCTTGCTTTCCTTCTCGGCAAACACGTACAACAGCATTCGCTCTGCAATGCCGCTGGGCTCCGACGCTTGGCCCTGAGGCTGACTTGCCGGCACCGTCCGAACCTTGAACGTCACCGGATTGACCGCCGCCATGGGCGTACATTCTCGCCATACCCGGCCACGATCGAGCACTTCGTCGTTCAATTTGGCCCGAGCACTGCGAATGCTCTCCTCGCCCTGCTGGACCGCAGACAGATCCCCTTGTAACAGCTTGATCTGCTCGACTTCCTGCTTCTCAATCGCCACCTTGTGCGTTTCGTAAGGCTTGCGCCACGCGGCGTGAGTCTTGAGCACCATCGAGGCGAACGCGAGGAACGTGCACGCGGCCGCAAAGACAAACAGGGCGGACAGGATGTGCAGCACCCGCCACGTCTTCCAGCACATTACGAGCAGGAAGATGAAAAACAGTGCTAAGACGCCGCCGATAATCTGGCAGACAAGCGGATTGCTCATGTCGCTAATTGCCGTTAACAAAAGGAGTTCTGGCACCCCACACAGCGATCATAAGTTCGGGATACGGGGGTGTCAAGTTTGGCGGTTTAAATGGAACGTTAGGATTACCACCCGGTTTACCCGAATGTACCGGTTATTCGCGTGGGGGCACCGAGACTATTCCGGTATCCTCTCCAAAGCGCCGTGCCCTCGAAACTCTGCCAAATGCATTGCTTGCGGTCAACGGTACATCGTGCCGATTTCGCGATTTGGCGTTTTCCAGGACGCATTTTCGTCCTAACACGGACTTTAGTCCATCTCAGGTTGGAGTAAATAGTCCAACTTGCGGCCGCAAGCATAACGATTGATGATTGATTATCGTCGGCCACGCACCAGGCAAAGCCGCCTTCTTGTCCGCTGATTCGCCTCCCGACACGCTGGCTACATCGCCACTGGGCCGTACGGAACGAACAAGTCGCGTAAACCACAGACTGGCTGCCATTGCAAGAATCCACAGAATCGTTCGCGAGAAGGTTGCAGAAAGTTAAAGCAGGAAGCATAGGTAACGCAGGAAGTTTTTATGGACGATAGATGAGCTAACACACAAGGAAGGTGTAGAGCCGGACGTGAGCGTCGCAGCCGCGCAAGCGGTTGAAGGAAGGTGACTAGCGATCTGGTGACGGAAGCTTGAGTGTGAAAGTCACTGTGTTTAGCGTCTAGTTCCCGGTCTTGTAAGGAGTCCCGAGATGAAATGTCGTTTGATTGTTCCTGTCAGCCTGCTGACCTGGTTGGTCTGCTTCGGGGGCGTTAGCACCTCCGCGTTCGAGCCGTTTCGGTTGATGGGCGAAGAAGCCGTCGTCGAAGAACCGGCGCCCCTGGATATGGGTACGGAGGAGTTTGGCGTGGGCCAGAAGAACTGGGGCGCTGCCCAGAAGGGCAAGCGCGCCGTTCAGAAGGACTGTGGCCCGGCCCAGAAGGACTGCGGCCCAGCCCAGAAGGGTTGCGAACCGTTTGCGTTTTCCCGTCCGCGGTTGCGGGGGTTGAGCAAGGTGTCGTGTGAGCCGGCCTGTGGCCCCGCGCAAAAAGGCGGATGTGCCGTACAAAAATCTTGCGGCCCGACCCAGAAGGATTGTGGACCGGCCCAGAAGGCTTGTGGCCCGGCCCAGAAGGCTTGCGGCCCGGCTCAGAAGGCTTGCGGCCCGGCTCAGAAGGATTGTGGACCGGCTCAGAAGGATTGTGGACCGGCTCAGAAGGATTGTGGACCGGCCCAGAAGGGTTGCGAACCGTTTGCGTTTTCCCGTCCGTGGTTGCGTGGATTCGGCAAGGCGTCGTGCGAACCGGTCTGCGGTCCCGCGCAAAAAGGCGGCTGCGCCGTTCAAAAGGATTGTGGCCCGGCTCAAAAGGCGTGTGGTCCCGTGCAGAAAGGCGAATGCGCCGCTCAGAAGGACTGTGGTCCAGTGGCTCAAAAGGGCTGCGATTCGTTGAAGCTTTCCTGCCGCCCGCGGCTGCGGGGCTGGGACAAGATGGGCTGCGAAACGGCGACCTGCTGTGGTGGCGCCGAACAAAAAGCGTGGGACCTCGGCAAGGGGTCGGTCCAGAAGGCCACGCAGAAATAACACCGCTGGGCGGCTTCGTCTGTCGCCCGTGGATCCGTACTCTCCTGTTTGCTGGATCGGTGTGCAACGAAAACCCTCGGACCTTGGTCCGAGGGTTTTTTTGTTGCTTTGCTTGCAAGGCGGGTACAATACCGCATCCTGGATGCCGCCAGCTTCGATTGACTCGCAAACCAGCGAGGCGGGCCCCTTCCCTCGAATTTTCCCGAAAGGCGATCGCATGGCAAAGATTACCATCGCATTCTCCAGTATCTTGATACTGTTGGGCTTGGCCAGCTACTTTGGCGCGTCCGCTGCCAATCCCAGCGTCACGGCGCTGATCCCGACGGCGTTCGGCGTGGCGCTGTTGGGATGCGGCCTGGCGGCGCTGCGGCCGTCGTGGAGAAAGCATGCCATGCATGCCGCGGTGTCGATTTCGCTGTTGGGGGCCTTGGCAGCCAGCGGCCGCGGCCTGAGTTCTCTGGCGAAACTCGCCGCCGACGGGGACGTGAATACGGCCGCGCTCGCAGCCATTCTGCTGATGGCGGTGATCTGCTGGGGGTTGGTCGCGATGTGCATCGCCAGCTTCATTGCAGCTCGACGCCGCCAAGCGGCCGACTCCAACGGCTCGTGACGTGCCGAACAGTCCTGTGGCATCCGCTGCGTGAAGGGCCTATAATCCTGCCGCAGCTTGCGACCTGAACCCAAGCGGGTCGAGTGACAGCCCGTTCAGACGAACCCCGTCGGAGACAACGATCGTGTCAGCAGATCTTTCCAAGCAACACCAACCGATCGGCGGATTGTTTCATCTGCCGGGATCACGCGCCCAGGAGGATCAGTATCGGTTATCGGACGAGCAGGTCGCTTTTTACCACGAGCACGGCTATCTGGCGGGGGTGCGCGTGCTAACCGACGAACAGGTTGAACGGTTGCGAGAAGAACTCGCGGAGTTGTTCGATCCTAACCATTCGGGCCGCGAGTTGTGGTACGAGTATCACACGAACGAGGCGACGGATCCGAACACGGTCCTGTTTCATGCCCTGGGCGCTTGGCGGATCAAGCCGGGCTTTCACGACGTGCTGTGGCATCCGGCGTTTACGGTGCCCGCCCGCCAGCTGCTGGAAGGCCCCGTACGGTTTTGGCACGATCAATTGTTCTGCAAACCGGCGCGTCACGGCGGCGTCGTGGCGTGGCACCAAGACTATTCCTATTGGACGCGGACCAAGCCGATCGCCCATCTCACGTGCTGGATCGGCTTGGACGACAGCACCCGCGAGAATGGTTGCCTTCACTACGTTCCCGGCAGTCATCGCTGGGATCTGCTGCCGATCACCGGCTTGGCTGGCGACATGCATGCGATCCGCGAGGTGCTGAGCGACGAGCAGTGGGCGGCCTTTACCCAGCCGGTGGCCGTGGAATTGAAACGCGGCGAGTGTACTTTCCATCATGGTTTGACCATCCACGGCTCGTTCGAGAATCGCAGCGAGCGTCCGCGGCGGGCGACGGTCATCAACGCCTTTCGAGACGGCACCTGGTCCGATTCCGACGAACCGCTATTGGCGGGCGTGCCCCCGGTGCCCAAGGGCCAGCCGCTGGGCGGTACGTTCTTCCCCTTGCTGTTTGCCTGATCTCTCCCGATCAACCGGGAAATCCAGACCGGCAAGCACGAGCACACGGCAGCCGCGCCGAGCGCTGCGTTCGGCGGGTCACCTGGATCAACCCCTGGTGGCGGTCGGCGGGGGCGTCAGGCGTCCATGCAGGTACAGGTCGTCGCCCAGATGTTCCACCATCGGGTTCCGCAGCGCTCGCGCTTGCGCCATCTGCTCGACGCCCCCTCCGCCCACAGGCGGTGGTGCGTCCCGCCCACCGATCAGCTTGGTGGCGATAAAGGCATGGACTTCGTCAATCTGGCCGGCATCGAACAGACTGCCCAACAGTTGGCCTCCGCCCTCGACCAGCACATTGGTCATCCGGCGCTGGCCCAGTTCGTCAAGCAAGCTCAGCAGCCGCTGCGCCGGATCGTCCGCTGTGCCGATCCAGACGTCGCATCCGGCATCCAGCAGGCGGCCGCAGTTGACGGCGTCGGCGTGCGGTCCGGTGGCGACCAGCACGGGAACCTCGGAAGCCGTCCGGGCCAATTGACTGTCCGCGCTCAAGCGGGCCAGGCTGTCCACCACGACTCGGGTGGCCAGGCGTGGGCCGGGCGGGCGAGCGGTCAGCAGCGGGTCATCTCGCTCCGCCGTCCGTCCGCCGACGAGAACGGCGTCGACGCGTCCTCGCAATTGGTGAACGCGGGCTCGGGAGGCCAAGCCGGAAATCCAGCGGCTGTGGCCGGCTCGCGTTGCGATCTTGCCGTCCAAGGTCATCGCCCACTTGGCGATGATCCAAGGCCGTCCGCTGTAGACCCGTTTCAGGTAGGGGGCGTTCAGCTCCAACGCATCCTGCTCGAGTACGCCCACATCCACTTCGATCGCAGCCTGCCGCAGTTCCGTGATGCCGCGTCCGGCCACTGCCGGAAACGGGTCCCGATGCGCCACGACGACCCGACGAACCCCGGCGCCAATCACCGCGTCGGTACAGGGTGGCGTTTTGCCGTGATGGCAACACGGTTCGAGCGTGACGTACAGGGTTGCGCCGGCGGCCGCATCGCCGGCGGCGCACAGGGCCTCGATTTCCGCGTGCGGCTGGCCAAAGCTCGTATGCCAGCCTTCGCCGACCATCTGGTCTTGCTGAACGATCACACAGCCAACCATCGGATTTGGTTCGACGGAACCTTGGCCGCGCAGCGCCAATTCCAGCGCGCGGGTCATCCAGCGGCGATCCCAGTCAGTCGAGGACATGGCGGCGTTCAATCCATCCCGGGGATCCAGAGGCCCGGCTTGGCGGAATCGGCGGGCGGCGCGGTCGCTTGTCCGGGCGTCCAAATCCCTGCCGGTGCCGCTTCGCCCCCCGCCGCGGCCGGATGCGCCGCGGCCGCTTGATGGGATGCCATCCTGCCGTCGGGCGCAATCGCACCGATACTCCTGAGCCAGTTGTACAAGGCCTGGGCTACGCCGGGCTCTTCGGCGTGTCGCGTGCGCAATTGCGTTATCAACCGTTGGCATTCCGCGGCTTCGCCCCGCACGCGACGCAATTCGAGTTCTTCGAGCAGATAGCGGGCCGGCGACTGCTTGGCTTCAACCGCAGCGCGCTGGGCCTGCAGCAGCCAATCCAGCGCCTCGTTGGGCGTTTTCGACATCACGAACAGGGTATGACAGATCTCGGCCCGGGCGAACGTTTCTTGCAGTCCAGGCCGGCGGAGAACCTCCGGGGCCAGGCGACGGATGGCGCGCGGCAAGCGATAGACGGCGGCCACCACGTAGACCGCCGCCAGTTGATCGTCGGGTAACTGATCGGCGGGCACGAGATGCATTTGCACCAGCGACAAGCGGCGGGCTTTCAGATCTGCCACGTCGAGATCCTGGCGAATTGGCAAGCCGAGTTTGGCGCGGAGTTCGTTGAAGTCGAAGTCGAATTTGCCTTGCTCGCCGCCCAGTTCCAACCGCAGAATCAAGGCCAGCAAGCGGACGTGGTACTGGGGATCGGAGGCAGCCGCTGCCGGACTGTTTCCCTCCAGCTCGGGCAGCGGCGTGTCCGGCCAGACATTGAGGTTGATGTCGCGGCGTTTCTGTTCAATCAGGGTGGTGCGTTGGGCGACGGTGGTGTCGTTGGGCATCCGCCAACGCCAGGTCAACGCGGCGGCCGCCGCGGGCACTTCGCGAACCGTCTCTTCTTTTTGCAGTTCACCGCCGAATTCGGCCAGCAACTGGCGGATACGTTCCGCCTTGGCTTCCAGATCCGGCGTCTTGGCGGTTACAAATTCCAGCCGGGCTTCGCGATCGGTCTCACGACCGAACAGGTACAGTTCGCCGAGAATACTGGGCACCTGGTCAAAGGTCAGACCCTCGCTGGTCCGCGGCAGCGCGCGATCCAACAGCCAAAAGGCCGCTTTCGGCGCCGGCGTTTCTTCGCTGCCCATGGCCGACAAGTCGGCGTTCATGCGGTCCACGTGGCGTTCGGACAGCAGCCGTTCGAGAACCCGCTCGGTATCGAGTACCTGATAGGTCTGGGCGATTTCGGGGACCAGCGGATGGTCCGGCTCTGCCAACAGTTGCGCCAGCGCTTCGGCCTCGACGGCATCGTCCAAGGCGACACCCTCCGCCGCCGCGTAGCGATGCCAGGCGTCGGCGGCCAATGGCGATTGTGCCAGACTGCCGGCCAGAATGGCCACGTTCTTCCAGATGATCGCCTCGCGGGGCAACTCGTCGGCCAGGGCCTGAAAACGCTTGAGGCCTTCGGCCCAAGCGCCACGTTCGGCGAACTTCAAAGCCGCTTCAAAAGCGTCTTTCCAGATCGCGTCCGGCGGCGGCTCGGCCAGTTCCCAGTCCTGTTTGAGCAGGATCGGCACGTTGGCGGCGCCGTCCAATTGCATCAACAGTTCCCGAGGTCCGTTATCGTTTTCGGCTGTCAGCTCGATCATCCGCATCAGATGGGCTCGAGCGGCGACAATCTCGCCTGACTGAGCCAGCAATTGAGCGACGGCGGCCAGCGCCTCGTACACGACTTCGTGAATCTCCGGCGATTCGTCGGCCAACGCTCGCTGCAGCTGTTCCAAAGCGAGATCGCGATTCTGCTCCGCCGCGGCAACGATCGCCGACAGGGAACAAGCCACCGGGTTGTCGGGATGGGCCTGCAGGAACTCGTCCGCCGTTTTGGTGAGGCCCTCTTTGTCGCCCAACTGCAGTTGCGTCACGCCTTTCAAGGTCAGCAGGCACGCCCGGCTGCCTTTGAGTTCCAGCTGCCGGTTCAGCAGGCTCATCGCTCCCGTTGCCCGCCCTGCAGGGCCTCGACGATATTGTTCAGGTCCCCCAACATGTCCTTTGCGCAAGCACAGAACTTGATCTTCTTAGGCATCCCGCCCAGGCAGGGTTGGTACACATCCAAGGCCATGACTCGGTCTCGCTTTCAGCTTGGGGCTATCGAGAAACAACTTCGCAGGCAGAACGCAACCCTCTAGCGACAGGCCGATTCCGCCGAAGCGGATGGTTGTCCACTTTGCGATAAAGCTGCGGCTTTGCCTCTCGACACTCGCTTTGGTTCCGAACGCCAGGGACGGTCGCCCGCCAGGCTGCGTCACAACGCACCCGTAGCGAACCATCCCACAAGGCCGAGCAGTTTAGCAGATTCCCGCCGTTGGGGCGAGCGGGCGAACGAAGAGCCGTGTCGGACGCGAACAGAAGACTTCGAAGTTGCGCATTTTCATCGTCCCCATCCGGCCCCGTGCCGGTGGAACCAGGTTTGGCGGCTAAGGTAACGTACGAGCGCCGGCGCGCTTTTCATCGTCCCCATCCGGCCCCGTGCCGGTGGAACCAGGTTTGGAGACTAGGTAACGTACGAGCGGCGGCGCGCTTTTCATCGTCCCCATCCGACCCCGTGCCGGTGGAACCAGGTTTGGAGACTAGGTAACGTACGAGCGCCGGCGCGCTTTTCATCGTCCCCATCCGGCCCCGTGCCGGTGGAACCAGGTTTGGAGACTAGGTAACGTACGAGCGCCGGCGCGCTCGACCCGCCCTCGCCGCCCCACCGCCGCCGTTGGCGGCGGTGGGGCGGCGCGGGCGGATCGAGCGGCGTTTTCCTGGGGCCCTCGCTTGGTTCCCAAACCTGGCTCCACCGACGCGGGGTCGGCGGGGGCGCAGACGCTTGGTTCCCAAACCTGGCTCCACCGACGCGGGGGCGGTGGGGGCGCAGACGCGCAGCGCGACGTGTGCGACACTAGCCGGAGGTTATCCAGACAGCGAACATGGTGGGCGGTCGAGAATGGCTCATGGGGGACGCATCCACACATACTTCAAACGTCGGCGAGGAGGAGCGTTGGGCACAAAGGCGGGCTGCCGGCGTCTTTTTCACGCCTCCGGCGGTGGTGCGCTACATTGTCCAGCAGACCCTCGGGCCGCTGTTGAACGACCGCCGCGATGCCAGCCCGCTGCAAATCCTCGAACCATCCTGCGGCGAAGGCGCCTTCTTGGCGGAAGCATTTCGCTACCTTTGCGATCGTCGGCTTGACACATGCGTCCAAGCGACCACGATGCCCGGGGCTGACGCCGCCGGGCTCGCCAATCCCAAGAGTCGGCTTGACACATGCGTCCAAGCGACCACGATGCCCGGGGCTGACGCCGCCGGGCTCGCCAATCCCAAAAGTCGGCTTGACACATGCGTCCAAGCGACCACGACGCCCGGGGCTGACGCCGCCGGGCTCGCCAATCCCAAAAGTCGGCTTGACACATGCGTCCAAGCGACTACGACGCCCGGGGCTGACGCCGCCGGGCTCGCCAATCCCAAGAGTCGGCTTGACACATGCGTCCAAGCGACTACGACGCAGGGCGTTGGCGAGCGAACGGGTTTGTTGGTTCAAGACGCCGCCGGGAAATGGCAGTTAACTGCAGCCGAGCAGCGCCAGGTGCTGTTGAACAGCTGCTTTGGCTTGGACATCGATCCGGCGCTGGTTGCGGCGGCGCGGGGGCAGCTGGCCCGCTTGGTGACCGACGACACGGCGGCGGAACGTCAGTCGCTGCTGCGGGGGCTGCGAGCCAACATTCGCTGCGGCGATGCCCTGCTAGGACCGGATTTTCCTCCGTTGCCCGAGGGCCAAGGCCGGGAGCGACCGGTCGCATGGAAACGCGACTTTGCGCCCGTCTGGCGAGGCTCCGACGGCGGTTTCGATGCGGTCATCGGCAATCCCCCCTACGTCAACATTCGCCGTTTGACTTCGTCCCGCGGGGCGGCGGTCAAGCGGTATTTGCGATCGCATTATCAATGCGCCCGGGGCGCGTTCGACTTGTACGTGCTGTTTTTGGAACTTGCTTTTCAAGTGCTGCGTCCCGGCGGCCTGTGCGGACTGATCGTTCCGAACAAGCTCGCCGGACTTGCCTATGCCGCGCCCTGCCGCGCCTTGTTGCTGGAGCAGACGACCATTGAGCGGATCGTCGATTTGTCCCAATGGCGGGTGTTCCCCGAGGCGGGCGTCTATCCGTATGTCATGATCTGGAAGAAACAGAAACCAGCCGCCGGGCACCGGATCGCCGTTGTCCAAGCCGCTTCGGAAACCGAATTGGAGACGGAGCAAGACCGTCGGGACGTGCCGCAGTCGTCGCTGTCGGCGAGCGCCGGCTGGCAACTGCATGGCACGCTGGACGTCGAGTCGCGGGTTGTCACCAGTCCGCTGGGAATGCTCGCTCGGCTGTACAGCGGCACGACCGGATTTGTGGCTGAAGACGTCGCGAACGTGTTGACCAGCGAAGCTGCGAGTCCGGCAGCAATCCCTGGCAGCGACGATTTTCGCTTCATCGTCAGTGGAAACATCGACCGCTATCTTGTCCGCTGGGGGCAAGCACGGTTTATGAAACGCCGTTTTGTGCGGCCTGTTCTGCCGAGCGCATGGGCAAAGCTGACGGACGCCAAGCGGCAGCTTTTTCGGAGTCCGAAAATCGTCATCGCCGGGATGACGCGGCGGATCGAAGCGGCCTGGGACCCCGGGGGCTTGGCTCTGGGGGTGCAAGTCTTTGCCACGGCGGACTTTCGAGAGGACCGCCGATACCTGTTGGGACTGCTGAACTCGAAGCTGTTCTCGTTCCTGTTTCGCACGCGTTTTCGAGCCAAGCAGTTGTCCGGCGGATTTCTGGCGATCAACAAAGGCCAGCTCGATCAGCTTCCCATCCGAATCATCGAGCCGAACGACCGGGCGGCCGAGCTGGTTCGCCAACGGCTGGTGCGGTGCGTCGAGCCCCTGGAGCGGTTGATGGTCCAGATGTCTGGCGTGGCGGCGCCTTCCGCCGCGTTGCAACGTCGCATCCGCGAATTCGATCGGCAGATCGACCAATGCGCGTATCACCTGTATCAAGTGACCGCGGACGAAATCGCTCGAATCGAAGCGGAAGTGCCATCGTTCCCTTAAGGCGTAGCCATGTCAGACGTCAACGATGACTTCGGAACGCGTCTGCAGCGAATCTCCTTGCTGGTCAGGGACGGTCACGAGGATGATTCACGGACATCTCCGCCAGCCAGCTTTGTGCGGCAGCTTTCCCGACCCGCCGCAATTCAGGCAGTCTGGGAGGGCTGCGCCACGTTCGCGAATCCTCTGGCGGCATACTTCCCGGCGTTGGGTGCTTGCATTTCAACGCTCTCAGCGTATCCTGAATGGTCGTTCGTATGCGGGGAAGACTATCGTCTGGGGGGTGCGCGCGTTCTCGACGGATGAGCGAAATCCTATTTCAATACCAAAAGGTGAACCCAACGACTTGGGTTTACCTGTCGTCGCTGCTGATGATCGGCTTGTACTTCAAGTTCAGCCGCTTTTGGAGTGTACGCAATCTGGACCTTGTGCTCCTGATTCTATTGGCACCCGGATTGTTAACCGCTCAGTACGGCGGTGAAGCTCGCGTCAGGGCGTTGCGTTTGGCTGCCTTCAATGCGCAACGCGACGCGCAACCCGGTGCACAGTCCGCGACGCCGGCCGATTCGAAATGGGGAGTGGCACAGGCCGATTCCTTGCTCCAGAGCGGTCGGCCTGCGACCGCACCGACATTTTCGGAGCCGCCTGGTGGATTGATCTCCGCGGAGTCTCCAGGGATTGAGTCTCCAGGGATTGGGGCTGATCGCGGCGAGCGACCGGCAATGCGGAGCGTGGAAGAGGGCGGCGAGTCCTCGTCCCAAGCCGATTCGCAGATACTCCTTCAGCAGGCGATCAAGAACAGCATCCACATCGAGCGTCTGGGATTTCTCTGGCTATTTGCCATCGGTACGATCTGGCTGGTTCGCCTGCTGCTGGATCCGACGATGGTCCGGCGGCCCTTGCTGGAGCCCAATCTGACGACCGGCGGTTTGGTTTTTCTGGGCGCCTCGCTGTTCATTTTCTTGATGGCCAATGTCTGGGCGAGCCCGCGTTCCCGGGCCGAACCCCAGGGCAGCGTGGCCGCGATTCGTGAGTTAGCGGCGACAGATGGCGAACGTATTCCTCCCGATCTGGAGTCCGACAGGATGCGGCGTGGACCGGGCTACGCCCTGCTCAATCTGGTCCCCACCATCCCGACGATGCCGTTGGTTGCGGAGGGGATGCCTGCGAGTCCCCAGCAGCGGACGCGCGCCATCGTGGCCAAGGTGATTACCGTGTTGTGTCATTTGGCCGTGGTTTTGGGCATCGTGGCGATTGGGTACTGGCATTTCGGGAACACGAAGACAGGGGTCGGCGTGGCCACGCTGTACTTGATGTTGCCCTATACCGCACAGATGACGGGGCACATCGATCACGTGATCCCCGCCGCGCTGTTGGTGTGGGCCATCCTCTGTTACCGTCGGCCCTTGACGGCCGGGATGCTGATCGGTGTGGCGACGGGCCTGGTTTACTACCCCTTGTTCCTGCTTCCCTTGTGGGTCAGTTTCTACTGGCGGCGGGGTCTGATGCGGTTCGCGGCGGGCGTCGTGTTCACGCTGTCGGGGATGGCCATTTCGTTGGCGTTCATTCCGCGCGCGTCCTACTGGGAGAATTTGCAGCAGATGTTTGGACTGTGGTTGCCGAGGCAGGACGGCTTGCAGGGGATCTGGGGCTTAGGCTGGGATCCCGTCTACCGGATTCCGGTGCTGGCTGCCTTTTTCGCCCTTAGTTTCACGTTCGCGATTTGGCCGCCGCAGAAGAATCTGGGCACGTTGCTCAGCTGCTCGGCGTCGGTGATGGTCGCCACGCAATTCTGGCACGGCTACGGCGGCGGGCTGTGCATGGGTTGGTACTTGCCCCTGATGCTCTTGACGGTGTTTCGTCCCAACCTGGAGGACCGGGTAGCCCTGGCGGTGCTGGGCGAAGGCTGGAGCCGCTGGCGGACGCCGGGAGCGATCCAGGGTTTCAAAGCGGCCTGAACGGCGAGCTGCCAGCCACTTCGATTCAAACGCAAATGCCGGTCTCCTGGGAGACCGGCATGCGGATGTCGAAGTGAGTTCTGCCCGGCGTTTCGCCTTACTGTTGCGAGCTGTCGTAGCCGGTTTGCAGGAATTCCTCTTCCTCCTGAATGATAATCCGCGGCGTGACCATCATCATCAAACTCTGCGCATCGCGGCCGATGGCCACGTTCTTGAACAGACGGCTGATATAGGGAATCTTGTTCAGCATCGGCACACCGCGCTCGTTGCGGCCTTCGCTCAACCGCTTGATGCCGCCTAGCAGCACCGTGCCGCCGTCCGGGACGCTGACCGTGGTCGAGACCGTCGTGAAGTTGAACGTCGGCAACTGGACGGTCGTGCCCTCGGTGTATCTCGTCTGGTTGTTCTTCACCGTGGAACTTTGGTTGCTCGGATCGGCGATGTTGGTCCCGGAATCCGAAGATGTCCGGCCGGTGAAGGTAAACGTACTGACGTCGCCGATGGAGCTGAAGAACGGAATCAGCGTTAGCCGCACGAAGCGCCGGTCGGGCGAGACCACGGCTTGCACGCTCAGCGACGTGCCCTCGTTCAGCACGACGACCACCGGCTGGTGGGCGGCCGCGAAATCTCCGACGACGGGGATCACGCTGGTGACAAAGGGCCGCTGCGAGGTGTCCGAGACGAAACCCGTCTGGCCATTGAACAGAGTGACTTTGGGCGCCTGCAGCACATTCGTGCGGGTGTCGCCTTGGGCCGCCTGCAACAGGAAGAAGACTTCGATATCACTGAGGATCGCGAACCCAAAGTTTGCCGCGGTGGCGGCGTCGAATCCACCGAATTGCGGCACCGCCGAGCCGAAACCGCCCTGCGTAAAGGCGTAGTCGAAATCGACCGTGGGCAGACCGGAGGGATCCAGACCAAAGGCCATACTCGGGCCGGTGTCGTCAGGCAGGTTCGGGACCTGGCCGGCGACTTGCGACGTGTTGTCGTCGATCTCGAAATTGAAGTCGATGCCGATGCGTTCATAGAACCGGTCGTTCAACGTGATAAAGCGGACTTCGATCGTCACTTGGAGATCTTGCAAGCGGCGGAGTTGGTCCAGCAGATCGGCGATTTCCTCATGCACGTCCTGCGTCTGGCTGACGACCAGGCTCAGGTTGGTCGGGAAGCCTTCGATCGACCCCGGCCCGCCCACCGCGTCCCAGGTAGGAGGCGAGATCGTACTGGTGATCAGGTCGATGAGGGTGTCGAAATCTGCCATCGAGGCTCCGCCCATGCTGCCCGGAGCGTACCCCATCGGCTGCGGCGACCGCGAGGCGACGCCGGGCAACATCCCGGACGAACTAAACTGCGCCAGCACCGAAGCGTTGGCCGCGGCTTGCTCGGCGTTCTCGTTGGCGGCAAGCGTCAAGGGCACGGTTTGCGGCAGGTTCCCCGCGCGGACCTGACCGGTGGCATTGATCGCTTCTTTCAAGGCCCCCGGCAGTCCGACGTTGTAGCTGGGAATAAAGTTGGGAATCGGGATCACCAGATCGGCGACGTTGTACACCCGCGGGAACACGTTGGCGTTGCGGGTCTGCTCGCTGGTCACGCGGAGCACCTCGTTCTGGATCACGTAGCTCAAGTGCAACGGTTCCAGAACCAGGTTCAGTGCGCTGCGGAGCGAGATCGGCCGCGTCAGGTTGATCGTCACCGGCTCGTCCGTGGTGATGCCCTCGGCGTGCAGGCCCTGGGGATCCAAGAACACGTTGACCCCGGCCATGCGGCCCAAGGTCTCCATGACATCCGACAGCGGGCGGTTGTCGAACTTGACGTCCACCTCGGTCTTGAGGGCTTTCTGGATGTCGATTTCCACGGGCGTCAAGCGGGATTGTTGTTCGCGGAGCCGGTCGCCGCGACTGCGGGACAGCCGGTTCCAGTCCTTGACGTCGCCAAAGACCAGCGGATGGCGGTCGTCGAAGGGGATCGCGGACTGTTCCACTCCCGTCATCGTATCGTAGAACCCTTTCTCCTTATCGTCTCGGATGCGGTTCTGTTCCTGGACCCGCCAGGCGAACTTGCTGGTCAGCAGCATGCTCCGCACGACTTCGGCCTCGGGCTCCAGTTCATGCGCCTGTTTGGCGATGACTTCGGCTTCGGCGAACCGCTGTTCGTCGATCAGGTTGTTGAACTGTTCCACCAGTTCGGCCAGCTTGTTTTGCTTGTCAAACTTGTTTTGCTTGCGGCGGTCGATATCCTCCGAGGCCGACCGATTGCTTTCCCGAAGCTCGATATCGGCCAGGTTCTGTTGGATGTAGCCTTCCGTCTCGCGGATGCTGCGGTCCACCAGGTTCAGCATTTGACGCCGCAGGTTCGCATCGATCGCTTCCTGTTCGACCTGTTCGCGGAGTCGCTGCAGCCGCATCAGGGAGCCGCGGGGATCGGTTTCCCGCATCTTGTCCGCCGCGTTCTGCTCGCGGGTGATCTCGCGGAACAACTTGTCCCGCAACAGACGCTGTTCGCCGTCGACGGCTTCCAGGGCCGAGCCGGGGGGGCCGCCGGTCGAGTCGGCCGTCATGGCGACACGCAGCAGCGTGAGTTTGTCGCGCAGGGCTTGCCGCGTGGGCGGATCAAGCTCGGCTTCGTACTTCCACGCTTCCGAGAAGAACTGCAGGGCGGCGGCGCGTTCCTGACGTTCCAAGGCCAGCAGTCCTTGTCGGTACAGTTCCTGTCCCTGGCCGCCGGTCAGTGGCCGGACGGTGCCGGGCAGACCGGGGCCGGTCAAGTCGTTCGGCATGCCCAGCGCCTGCGCGGGCTGGGTGCGTGAGCCGTCCATCGCGGGATCGTACACACTTTGACGTACCGGATAGGCATCGCGTGAGTCCTGGCCGGGATCGTAGGCTTGGACGACGCCCGATAGCGGCGGGCTGCCCGGGCCGCGGCGGTTGAGGATGCTCTGGATTTCCATCAGGACGTGTTCGGGACGGGGTTGACCGGCCGCGAAAGCTTCGTCCGGAACGCCCAGCGATCGGGCTTGTTCCGCCAATTGCAGGGCGCCGGTGACATGACCGCGGTCCAAGGCCGAACGGGCCATCGCCAGCAGCCGCAAGGCTTCGTCACGGGCTGCCGGATTGGCTGCGGGCGTGGTCGGCAGCCGGCGGGGGTCGCCTGACGCCGTGCCAGGCACCGCTTCGTGCGGCGCGGACCTCACATCCTGGGGGCGTTCCAGGAGCGAGTTGCGAAAGACACTGCTGTTCAAGTCGTCGCCGCTTGCCGCCAATCCCCCGGGCAGCGGCGAATTACGATCCGGAGCAAAGTCGTCGGGATGAGCGGCGGGCATTCCGCCGCCCTCGGGCCGCGCGACAGCCAAGCGGTCTGCCGGCACGCCGGCACGCCGCAATTCCTCGGCCAAGGCGGCTGGAGAGTATTCGCCCGGCGCGAAAACGGCTTTCGAGCCGACCGCTTGCTGATACCAGCCGAGGGCGCCCGTCACATCGCCTTGTTGCAAGGCCATCCGGCCCTTTTGCGCCAGCGCGGCAGCCTTGGCTTTGGCGTCGTCGGTCAAGGCGTCCAGCGTCGAACCGGCGCTCCGTGGATTCGAGCCGGCCTGGGGAGGCGGAGTGCTCGTCGCGCCGCGCTGGCCGACCGTGGGCGAGAAGCGGTCACTGGGAAGGTTTCGCTCCTTCGCCGCACGGAGTTCCCGGAGCGACTGCCGAGCCTTGGCAGGGGTATCCTGAAATCGCTCGTACAGCGGATCGACTTGGAAAGGCAGGCTCTCTGCGCGAGCGAGCGAGCGTTCGGCCGCGTCCCAGTCGCTCCGGCTCATCGCCTGTCGCGCCTCCCGGAGCAATTGCTCCACCTCCTGCCGGTCACGCCCAGCCGATGGATTCGCTTGCGCGAAAACCGACTCGGCTGCCCCGAGAATGACCGAAATTGGACAACCAGCTGCCACCCCCGGTGTACCCGGGAGAATAAGCCATACTGTCAGGCAGCCCACAATGCAGCACGCGGTCGCTTTCAAGTTGCTTCTCCTTACTACGACGTAGCGCACTAAACCAAGCTCTCTCGCCAGCGCGATCGTGCGCGGTCCGTTCCCCGACGCCAATGCCCCACGGGCACCCGCCCTGATTCCTACGTGAGAACTCACGAGATGATGAGCCGGCGCGAGAACGCAAAGTGCGGACTCGCGACCAATCACCGTACGCAGGGAGCCATTCCCTGCGCCGGGCATCTTGGTTATCGACGCGAAGCGGTTAAATACCGGCGGCGGAAAATGCGGTCAAGGGCAATCCGGCATCTTTTTGAGAAAAGTCTCCCATGTCGTCGGCGGCGGGTGCTGCTGCCCTGGCGAATTTTTCTCGTCGGCTGGGGGTTCTCAACAATCCTCTCTAGGCCGAGAATTCGAATCCTGATAGGATTTGCGCCCGCGCGAGCAGGGGCTCGCGAGACCTTTTTCGCTTGGGACATCGCTTCTGTATGAGCAACTTGCGCGTTCTGATCCTCCTGCCCACATGGTTGGGCGATTGCGTGATGTGTACTCCCGCCTTGGACAGCCTGCGGCGGCAACTGCCGAACGCCAAGCTGGTGGGCGTCTGCGAGCCTGGCCCCGCAGAGCTGTTCCTGGAAGATCCCCGGCTGGAGGCGGTGGTCCTGGACAGGACCAAGCGGCAGGGACGACGCTGGCTGACCGTTCCCCGGCTGGGGCGGCAGCTCCGCGCGGAACACGGGCCCTTCGATTTGGCGTTCACGTTCAAGAACAGCCTTGCAGCGCGGGTGCTGATGCTGAATACGGGATCGCCGCGGCGGATCGGCGCCAAAATCGGCTGGACGGATATGCTGCTGACCGACGCGATTGCCTGTGCCGACGGCCAGCACTACGTGCAATGGTACAACCAGATGGTCAACGGCTACTTCGGCTCGCAGCACGAAGCCGGGCCGATGACGCTGCACGTTCCCGCGCCGGTTCACTTGCTCCGCCCCACCGTCGGACTAGCGCCCGGTTCGGCCTATGGCAGCGCCCGCCGCTGGGACGCGACCCGTTTTGGCCAACTCGCGGTCGCGCTGAGTCACGACTTTGACGTCCTGATTCTCGGGGGGCCTCAAGAGCAAGAGCAAGCCGATACGATCGAAGCGGCCCTGCGTCTGGCGGGCGTCACGAATTACCGCAACCTGATCGGGCAGAGCGTGTCCGAGATGACGGCGACGATGGCGGGCATGACGCTGTACATCGGCCACGATTCGGGAGCGACGCACATCGCCACCGCGCTGGGCATCCCCACGGTGGTCCTGTACGGCTCGACGTCGCCGTCCCTGGCCTATCCTTGGCGGCATCCCGCGTCGCGGATCGTTCACCACCCGCTGCCATGCGCCCCCTGCAACCGCCGCACCTGTCCGCTGCAGCACCACGCCTGTATGAACCAGATCCGCGTCGAACACGTCCTGGACGCCGCCTATTCGCTGGCGGCTTCCAGCCCGTTGGCTGCCGCCGGTTGACGGTGTTCCCAGGCCCGCGGGCCCGCGTCGCTTACGATCCCAAAGCCGAGCTTTGCCGGGGAGGAACATCATGTCGAAGTTGAGTCTGATACTTGGAACGATGGCGATTTTGATCCCGCTCGTTCTTGCGGGGGCATCGGAGTCGGCAGTGCCCAAGCCGTTCGTGATCAAGCTCGAAATCCCACCGCCGCAGGAATCGGAAGGCGGCCTGATCGTGGCCGACGTGGACAACGACGGGGCCATGGACTATTTGGTCACCGTTCCCGGCCACCTCGTCGTCTACGGCAACAACGGGCAGAAGCTCTGGGGCCAAGCGACGGATCTGGTGGTCGGAGGCCAAAGTGAAAGCCAGGGATTGCCCGGCCACCACGGTCCCGGAGTGGCCGCTGGCGATGTGGACGGAGACGGCAAGTGCGAAGTGATCTTTCTGACCAAGGACGGCGTACTGCACATCGTGGACGGGGCGACCGGCAAGAAGAAGACAGCAGCCAAGCCGCCCGTGCCAAAGGGGGCCGAGCGATGGGAATTGGCAATGGTCGCCAGCTTCACGGACAAGGGCGACCAGGACATCTTGCTGCAAGCCACGAACAAGGACGGCTACCGCATGGGACGCTATCTTGCGGCGTATGCATTCGAGTCCCTGCGAGAGGGCGGAAAGCCACTCTGGACGACCGATGCGTTCGTGTCCTGCGCCCACAATGGCGCTCGTTTGGCGGACCTCGATGGCGACGGACTGGATGAAGTGCTGGGGGCCACGATCCTTGGCCCAGACGGGCGGATACTTGCCCGTGCCGCCGATTTCAAGGGACACATGGACAGCGTCTTCGCCGCCGACGTTTGCCTGGACAAGCCAGGGCTGGAAGTCGTGCTGTTGGAGGAGGGATCGAACGAGGTACAGGTCGTGGGCATCGACGGGCCGATCTGGCGCAAGAACCTGCGGCGACAGGAACCGCAAAACGCCGCCGTAGGGCGATTCAAGCCGGGCTCTGAAGAGATCTTCATCTGGTGCCGGTCCCGATACAGCGAGCACCAGAAGCCCTTTGTCTTCGACTCGTCGGGAAAGGTCGTGTTCGAGTACGAAATGGACAACGTGGCTCCCCCTGGATGGACAGCCAGCGGCGTGGAGGTCATCCATACCATCGACTGGACCGGTAAACGGGAACAACTGGCCTGTGCCAAGGAACGCCACGAGAGCGGCGATGTGGGACTGTTCGAGCCGCTCACTGGGCGGTTCGTCCTGCGGCTGCCGGAACGGACGGATCGGCTGTACGTAGCGGACGTGACGGGCGATTGGCGGGAAGAGATCCTGGTCCTCAATGGCAGCGAGTTGCACGTTTACTCGAATCCGGCTCCGAACCCCCGTCCAGATCACAAGCGACTTTGGGCGGAGCGAAACTATCGGCGATTGAAGCAGACCCACAACTACTACTCGCCGTGAACCACGGCGCAGTACCAGAGAGCGACCGCCCGACATCCCCTCCTTTCCCCGCTGCCACCTCCGGCGGCGGGGAAAGGTATTTTGTGTCGGGTTTTCTGGGCGGAGGGTGAAGCTCGACCTGGGGAAAACTCGGGCGCCACAAAGGCCGCTGTCAGAAATCTCTGCGCAAACCGCCGATCGGGCTCTTGACATATCCAACCCCCAATGGCGAACATGGACCAAAGCCGCAACCGGCGACGAACGCGTCGGGCGGCACGAATCAACCACGATACCCTTGGAGGAACGCAACGATGTCACGAAACCAGTGGACGCGACGAAGCATGCTCAAGGCAAGTGCAGCGGTGACGCTGCCGGCGCTGCTTCCGGCACACGTCTTGGGCCTGGACGGTTCGGCGCCGCCCAGCGAAACGGTCCGCGTCGGCGTGATCGGCTGTGGCGGGCGCGCCCGCTGTATTCGCGAAGGAGCCGATGTCAAGGGATTCCAGGTCGTGGCGGCCGCCGATTGCGAACTCGCCAAAGCGGAACGGTTCGCCCAGGAATTATCGGGCGACCAGAAGTGGGGCGTGTACGAAGACTATCGGCAAATGATCGACCGCGAGAAGCTGGACGCCGTGATGGTCGAAACCACGACTCACGCCCGCGGCTTGATCACGATCGTGGCCATGCAGGCGGGGCTGGACGTCTATATCGAAAAACCGATGTGCCTGACGATCGCCGAAGGCCGCGCGATGGTCAACGCGGCGCGGAAACTGAACCGAGTCACCCAAGTCGGCACGCAGCAACGCTCGATGCCGATCAACAACTGGGCCAGCGATCTGGTCAAGAACGGGGCCATCGGCAAGATCAAAGTCGTCTTGGCGCCCAATTTCGTGGGCCCCTTCCGCTGGACGAAGAGCTCTTCGGCAGACGTCACAGGCCCGGTGGACAAATGGTGGGATATCTGGACGAGCCAAGCGGAAATGCGGCCGTACAGTCCGGAGATTCACCGCGGCTGGGCCCGCTGGTGGGACTACGACGGGGGCGGCCTGTGCTTTGGCGTGACCGGTTGGGGAACCCACTCGTACGACCAGATCAATCGTGCGCTGGGCACGGACGATACGGGCCCCCTCGAGGTTCTGCTCGAAGAGCCGGTTGATCCCAACAGCGATACCTACAAGACCGTGGGTGGAACGACCGTCGGCGGAACCGTGGTCGGCGAAACGGGCGATATCGATACCGGGACGGACTACCACGGCATGGCTCGACTGGCCGGTCCGCGGGCCAAGATGACCATGAAGTTCGCCAGCGGCACCGAGCTGCGGCTGCACTTGGACGGCAACCGCGGGCCCGGTCTGGGGGCGATCTTTGTGGGCGAAAACGGCAAGATCGAGATCAATCGCAACAAGCTGGCCAGCAATCCCCAGGAAATCGTCCGCGATGCGGCGAATCCGGGGCCAAACCGGCGGCCGGAAACCGCCTACCACATCGAAAACTGGATCGAGTGCATCAAGAGCCGCAAGCCCTGTACCGCCGATATCGAAATCGGCTTGCGCGCCACGACGCTGTGCTACCTGGTGAACATCGTCCGCGACGTCGGCCTGGTCGGCCAGACCTTGAAATGGGATCCGGTGGCCGAGCGGTTCACCAACTGTGACGCCGCCAACGAATTGCTCGACCGGAAACGTCGCCCGGGTTATGAATTGCCGAATGTCGGCTGAACCCCGGTTTCCCACGCGAACGGCAGGTGGCGATTCTGTTGGGAATGCACCTGTCGTTCATCCGGCGGCGTTAAGTCCGGCGCAACTGCTGGATGCCTGCCAGGTCCGCCGCACCCGCCGCAGCGGACCGGGCGGCCAGCATCGCAACAAGGTCGAGACGGCGGTCATCGTCACGCATCCGCCGAGCGGGGTGAAAGGCGAGGCCAGCGAGCGGCGCAGCCAACCGCAGAACCACCGCATGGCCCTGTTCCGCTTGCGGATCAATCTGGCGCTCGAGGTCCGTTGCCAGCGCGCGGCGGGGGAAGTGCCAAGCCCCAATTGGCAGAGCCGCTGTCCGGCGGGACGAATCTGCATCAGCCCGCAGCACGAGGATTTTCCGGCCCTGCTGGCCGAAACGCTGGATGTTCTGTCCGCTTGTGAGATGGACGTCAAGAAGGCTGCCTCCATGCTGCAAACCACTTCCTCCCAGCTGACGCGATTCTTGCAGTTGGAACCGCGCGCCCTGATGCAAGTCAACGCCCACCGCCGACAAATCGGGCTGCGGGCACTGCTCTAGCGGCTGTTGGTCACTGGGGATCCAATTTCTCTTGCACCGCCCACAGGTAATGCTGCGAAGCGACGTACAGCACGCCGTTGGCCGCCACGGGCGTGGTGTACATCGGGTTGCCCAACCTGATCTCGCTCAGCAAGCGTGGCTCGCGGCCCGCGGCCATCACGTAGAACATCTTCTGGTTGCCGAAATACAGTTTGCCGTCCGCCACCAGCGGACCGCCCCAAGTCTCGGCCTTGGTCTCGTAGACCCACTGGCAATGGCCGGTCACGGCGTCCAAGCAGTGCAGACGGCCGGCGATGTCCACGATGTACACCAGGCCGTCTGCGACGGCGGCTGTGGCCATCGTGCGGTCCAGCCCATCGTACGTCCAGATTCTACCGCGGGTTGTGAAAGGTTCTTCAACGCGACCGGTTGGTCCGGGACGCTGTCGAGCGGCTCGAACGCATAGCACGCGCCGTCTCCGCCGCCGACAATGATCTGCGGCTTGCCGCCGCCTTGCCCCAGGGTGGGCGAGCACCAGGCTGCGTGGTACAGGCGGGCGCTGAGTCCCACGCCCTCGTACGCCGCCAAACGGCCGGTCCTCTTGTCCAGCGCGACAAAGGCAGGGGTCTCTGGGGCCAGGACGCGATCGTGCGCCGGGTTCACGCCATTAGACGTCGAGAGAATGCAAATACAGGATCCCCCGGAGTATAATGACGTAGGTTTGCTAACGATTTTAGGAGGTAGAAAAGTCATGCTCGAATCGCCGTTAATCGACGAACTTGTGATGGAAAAGTACGGGGACCTGCTCAGCGAGAAGACTCGCGAGGCGGCCCGCGAAGCGGCCCGCGAGGCGGCCCGCGAGGCGACTCGCGAGACGGCTTGCGAGACAGCTCACCAGGACATTGTGACGTTCCTCGAAGCTCGGTTTGGCGACGTTCCGCGAGATTTGGCCGAAGAAATCGAGTCGGTCGTCGACGAGAAACAACTGAAGGGCCTCGTGCGATCGGCCGGTGCGTGCCCCGATCTGGACGCGTTCCGGAGCGCGGTCGCGCGAGGCTGACCGGACGCCTCGTACTGATCCTCGATGTCGGCCCGCTGATGGGCTCGCTGGTCGGTCAGACGTCGTAAGCCGTGCCACACCGAGCAGGGCCGCGCCCGTCACACCCGACGCTGCATGCCGTGATGCGAGTGTGGCACGGCCTACTTGGTTGGCCGTGGGCATCTTGGGAGACGGGAGGTTGGCCGGGGGAGTAGCAGCGAACGTGAGGCTCTCACGGGCAAGCCGTGGGCATCCCCGGTCGCTGCGGAACGACGGACGGCGGCGGTCCGTCGCGTCGCCCCTCGGTCACCCGGAATGTTCTGGCCGATCTACTGAGACGATTGACAAGAGGAGAAACGCATGTCCCTTGAAATACCGCTCGACACCCTGTCGGTTTCCGAAAAAGCCCGGTTGCTGGAAAGCGTGTGGGATAGTCTTTGCAGCCAATCAGGCGATGTGCGGTCGCCGGAGTGGCATCATGAGGTGCTTGAGACCCGAAAGCGACGCCTCGAAGATGGCCGGGCGACGGTGTCTCCGTGGAACGAAGCAAAGGCACGGCTGTTGGAAGTGGG
>Ga0351942_1142_pt2 | contig 26732 bp, 26 predicted proteins | sample TotcelT113001N10_FD_206838 | JGI IMG/M metagenome (GOLD analysis project Ga0351942, IMG submission 206838) | Enriched cells from coal bed in the Powder River Basin, Montana, United States - Total cells T11 rep2 HSBNCT.T11.300.1.N10 ... | reverse complement strand
AAAGATTCCATAAATAAAGTGGGTGAATTGGAAAAAGAAGCGGACAATGAAGTTCAAAAACTTGCAAAAATGGAAACCCAGGATATCCACAATACGATGATTGCCGTCGAAAAAGCTGACCTGACCTTCCAGATGATGATGCAGATAAGGAATAAGATTATAAGCGCCTATGAAGAGATTATGAGAATGCAGGTGTAATCATGGCAGCGGCAGAATTGTTTTTAAACAATGCGAAAAATTATATAAAAACTACCCCGAAAAACAAGCTGTATACCTATTTATTTCTTTTTGTAGCTATGATCGGCGGTTCTGTCCTTGGATTGTCTTTAATTCAGAAAGAAAATTATCAGACACTATTCTCAGGTCTTTCTACCGAAGACGCATCAATGATCGTAACAAAATTAAAAGAGCAGAAAGTTACTTATAAACTGGGGCTTGGTGGATCAAGTATATATGTACCGAAAGATAAGGTGTATGATGTGAGACTTCTGCTTGCGTCACAAAATGCACTGCCCGGAGGCAGTGGAGTCGGATTTGAGCTTTTCGATAAGACAAACTATGGAATGACTGAATTTATGCAGAACATTAATTATAAGAGGGCGGTTCAGGGGGAGCTATCGAGAACGATCAACCAGATGCCCGAAGTAAAGGCATCGCGTGTTCATATTGCCATTCCGGAAAAGACGCTATTTACCGACAGAGAGAAAGATGTTACCGCTTCTGTATTTTTGAAGCTAAAACCTGGAAAAGTTTTATCTAAAGATCAAACCATGGGCATTGTTCAACTTGTTGCAGGCAGTATTGAAAATCTCAAACCCGAAAATATTGCTTTGATAGATTCTTCAGGAAAGATCCTTTATAAAGGCGGAGATGCCAGTTCTCCCTTTGTTGTCAGTACACAGCAGTATGAGCTTCAAAAAAACCTGGAAAGAAAGATGGAAGAATCCGTACAGTCAATGCTCGACAAATTTTTACCTGCAAGCAAATCTATAGTAAGGGCAAGTGTGGAGCTCAACCTGAGAAAGGTGGAAAAGGTTGAAGAAGAGTATAACCCGGAAAAAGTTGCCAGAACGGTAGAAAAAAAGAGCAGAGAAAAAAACGCAGGTAAATCTGCGAAGGCGGGCGGGGTACCGGGAGTTGCATCGAATGTACAGAATTTGACAAAAAAAGACGCAGGCAAGGAAAAGCAGGAAGTGCCTGTAAGGGAGAATGAATCGGAAAGAGAAGAGACACACACTACATTTGAAGTGAGTAAAACTGTAAGTAAAATTATTGAACCCTTTGGCAATATCACGAAGATGTCTCTTGCAATAGTGGTTGACGGTAAATATGAGAAGGTGAAAGGGCAGAAAGGGGAAGAATTGAAATATATCCCCAGGTCACAGAAAGAATTGAATGATATAAAAAATCTTGTTGTTCGGGCAGTCGGTTATAATGAAGCGAGGGGCGATAAGATAGAGGTTTTAAATATGCCATTCGAAGTAGAAACCCTTACCGATGAAAAGGGGCTTCTGGAGAAGGCCGAAAGAAAGGAATTGATGTATAATATAGGCAAATATGTCTTTTATATAGTTATCTTTATATCAATATTCTTTTTTATGGTAAAGCCGGTTATCGGTTTATTAAGCAGGGGAGGATCAATATCGAAGAAACAGGTTAAAGGTATAAAAGATGTATATATAGGAGCCGGCGGAGGTGCAATAACTGAAAACATGGAGGCAGTATCAGGTGCTGTTAAACCCCAGCCTGCCCTTGTCAGCGCCCTAAAGGACAAAGACCTTGTCAAATCTATCATTAAGGAATGGGTCAAGGAAGGGACATAATTATGAACCTTGCCGATATAAACGGATTAAGGAAGGCAGCAATACTGCTTTTGACTATGGATGAAGAACTTTCAAAAGAGGTAATCAAAGAACTTGATGAAGAGGAGATCGCAGCGATCGGGCAGGAAATTACCCAATTGAAGTCAGTCCCTGACGATATTGTAAGACTGGTTCACGATGAGTTTATAAAAAAACTTGATAAAACCAGTGCTGTAGTGGACGGTGGGAAAAAGTTCAAATCCCTTGTGAAGAAAAGTCTTGGTGATGAAAAAGCAGAAATGTTTATTGAGTCCATGGAATCTAAGGACGGGGTTCCCGGTGAATTCCTGAGAACCTGTGATCCCAGAGTACTTGCAAATACGATAAGGGGGGAACATCCCCAAACAGTCGCACTTATTTTGTCAATATTAAATTCAAAGAAGGCATGTGAAGCAATAGCCGTACTCCCGGAAAAGATACAGAGCGAAGTAATAATGAGAATGGCCCATTTGGAGAGGGTAGACAAGCAGGTTCTGCTTGAGATTGAAAGTGTTTTGCGGGAGCAGCTGGAATCCGTGGGATTTGCAGAGGGGAAACAGCTTGGCGGAGTAGATGTGGTAGCTAACATCCTCAATCAGATGGACAAGACTCTGGAAAGCGAACTTCTCGGCAGGATTGAAGAATCTAACCCTGAGCTCGCAGAGAAAATCAAGCAATTAATGTTTACCTTTGAAGATATTGTTCAGCTTGATGACAAGGGTATTCAGCTAATTTTAAAAGAAATATCGTCTGAAGACCTGTCAGTTGCGTTAAAGGGCGCGTCCGACGGCTTAAAGGAGAAAATTTTTACAAATATGTCTGAAAGGGCTGCCGCTATGCTGAAAGAAGACCTTGAATCAATGGGCCCCGTGAGACTGTCAGATGTCGAGCAAGCACAGGTAAGGATTGCAATGACAGCTAAAAAGCTTGACGGTGAAGGAAAGATTGTAATATCCAGAGGGAACGAAAGGTTTATATGACATGGTTAAACCGTTTACCTTAAATAATTTTGTTGATGAATATGAAGGTAAGAACAGCAACCATGAGTTCGTATCTTTTTTTAACACTCCCCCGCTCTCAGGCATTGAGGCGCGGATGGATGATAATAAGGCTGCAGATGTAGAAAACGCTGCGAGAAAGGTATTTGAAGATGCATATATTCAAGGGGAAAAAGCAGGGCATGAAATGGGTATGAAAAAGGTTGAGCCTCTTATCAAGAGACTCAATGGAGATATTGCTGCGTTATCAGAACTTAAGGAAGAGCTTTTTAGAAAAGCTGAAAAGCTGTCAGTTGAATTGGCGCTTGTATTTGCAGAGTCAATAGTTTTAAAAGAATGTCAGGGAAACAGGGATATTGTTGTGAATATGGCGAAAAAAGCCTTGGAAATTTGTGAAGAAAAGAGCGGAATAACAATCAGAATGAGAAGGGAGGATGCCCGGCATATATCTGAAGACCGCATATATCCTATGAAAGTAATACCGGATGATACGTTGAATGATCCCGGTTTTATTATTGAAACCAATTTTGGTGATATAGATGGAACTATCGCCACGCAAATAGACGAGTTGAAAAAAGAGTTCTGCAATGGATATGCTGCAGATAGATGAAAAAATACTTTCTGTTCAGGAAGTGCTCACAGATTTCTATCCTTATAAGGTATACGGTAAAGTAAATCAGGTTGTAGGGCTTGTAATAGAAGGAAAAGGGCCGATAGCATCAGTGGGGGATGCCGCGCTTATTTATCCGGTAGATGGAACCCTGCCGATTGATGCTGAAGTTGTGGGTTTCAAAGACGGGAAGACCCTGCTCATGCCCCTCGGAGACTTAAGAGGCGTTGGTATAGGTTCAAAGATACTTTCAAGGAAACAGGCTGTTAATACTTTGGCGGGTAAGGGACTGCTCGGAAGGGTTATAGACGGCCTCGGAAATCCGATTGACGGCAAAGGCCCGATAAATTGTTCTGACGTGATTCCGATATACAGGGACACGGTTAACCCTATGAAGAAAAAAAGAATTAACGAACCGCTTGATCTTGGGATACGCAGCATGAACGGGCTTCTAACCTGCGGTAAGGGTCAGAGAATTGGTATATTCGCCGGTTCAGGCGTGGGCAAAAGTGTCCTTCTCGGTATGATAGCGAGGCATACGGAGGCGGATATCAATGTGATAGGGCTTATAGGAGAGCGGGGCAGGGAGGTCAGGGAATTCATAGAGAGAGACCTTGGGGAAGGAATAGAACGCTCTGTTGTTATCGTAGCAACCTCAGATCAGCCTCCTTTAATCAGGGTAAGAGGTGCTTTCTTAACGATTGCTATTGCGGAATATTTCAGGGATAAAAGCAACGACGTTCTTTTGATGATGGACTCCCTGACACGCTTTAGCATGGCGCAAAGGGAAGTAGGACTTGCCATTGGTGAACCGCCGACATCAAAGGGCTATACGCCGAGCGTTTTTTCTCTTCTGGCTAAACTCCTTGAAAGGGCGGGGAATGGTGAGGAAGAGGGTACCATGACGGCCATATATACGGTTCTTGTTGAAGGGGATGACCTTGATGACCCGATTGCGGATTCATCAAGGGCAATTCTGGATGGCCATGTTGTTCTATCGAGAAGGCTTTCAGACATGAATCACTATCCGCCTATTGATGTTCTAAAGAGTATTAGCAGAATAATGAAAGATATTGTGTCAAAGGAGCAGATAGAATATTCAAGCAAAATAGTTGAAATATTATCAGAATATGACAGGGCAGAGGATTTAATCAATATCGGAGCATACAATCCCGGCAGCAACAAGAAAATTGACTATGCAATATCCATGATAGATAAGGCAAGGGCCTTCCTGACGCAAAATGTGGATCAAAAAGTTACACTGGAAGACGCATTTAACAGTATGAAGATATTATTTTACGTATAAGAGTGAAAGGTGAAACGTGAAATGTGAAAATAAACCAGTTCTAACTTTTTTTGTTTTATCATGTTTTCTGTTTCCCGTTTTCTGTTTTTCACCTCTCAACTCTCACCTCTCAACTCTCACCTCTCAACTCTCACCCTTAACCATTAACCTTTCAACTTTCGCCTTTCGCCCTCTTTATCATGCCTAAACTCCGGGTTGAAAGAATCATAGAAGTAAAAGAAAATATAATGGATGACAAGAGAAAGGAAATGGAGACCTTTGTTGCTGAGATAGAAAGATTAACAAATGATATTAGCGATATAGACTGTAATATTGATATAAATTATAATAAATTAACTGCAACCGTATTGAATAGTAATGATATTTATGTGCTAAAGGAATATATAATATATCTTGAAAATAAAAAACTTGAGATAATCGGGCAAAGGGAAAAGCTGAGAGTGAAGATTGATACTGTGAAGGCCGAACTTTTTGAGTTGATCAAAGAAATAAAAATGCTTGAAATACTAAAATCAAAGGAATTAAAAATCATCAAAAAATCGCAAAACAGAAGAGAGCAGAAAATGCTGGATGAACTGGCATCAAGAATTGATGAGAGAAAATAGGAAATATTTTCCCTCCCTGGAATAAATTTCCTCCATATTTCCAAAAGGTAATCACTTCAAAATCTACAACTAATTGAAATCATTAAATTATTATTAATGGCACGAATCTTGTTATATATATGGGTATGGAAAATTTACTCATCAATAATATGTTTACGGGATTTACGGGTTCGGTAAATGTGAATCAATGTGATGAACAATCGGCCTGCATGGAAGGGGACTCTGAAAATTTTTTAAGTGTTCTTAATAATATTATGAGTGCCGGTTGTATGGAGGAGGGTGCAACCGGGGAGGGGAACGCAGGTGTTGCCCAAAAGTCTTGTATGCAGGATATATACCCATTACTTCTGGGTTTACTTCAGAATATTTCAAATGTAAACGCCCAGAAAGTTAAGGACGCAGGTGTTTTCAGCAACGATCCTTCACAACAGCAATCAAACGGAAAAGACGATAGCAGTGATGCCGGCGATAACGACACCGTTGAAATTGATCTTACCGGAATGGACGCGGCTTATATTCAAACCGTATTGCTTCTCCTGAACAGCATTTCTGAAACGCTGAGCAAGGGGGAGATAGACCTAGATATTAAAAAAATTATAGGAGAAAACCTTTCTGATGATGTCTTTATATCTGTTGTAAACATGGCTGAAAGTGTCAATGAAGGAAAAGACAGCCAGTTTTTGTTTGACAGATTGACTGAAATCGGACAGAAGGGAGAGGCTGCGAGACCTATACCGCAGCAGTCACCGTACAAGATTTCAACAATGCCGTTTATAGATGGTGTTTATTCTAATAGCGAACAATCATTCAATAAGGAAGCACAAACTGAAGGAGCTGATATTCCTTCATCAAAAGAAAGGGTTTCTGCAGGATATTTTATATACGATGTATTGCCCGGCGAAAACAACTTGCGTTCCATGTCGTCAACGGACACTCAACAAAAGCCCCGGAATGATATGGATAGCGATGTGCGCAACAATATTGAAATTCTGGTGAGAAATATTACCGATGCTGTTAAACAGGAGAAAAACAGCAACAAAGAATCGTTTTTTACGAAAGACCGGCAGACGGATTTGGATGCCGGGTATCCTGAAAGCAAAGAGGATGGCATTCATGCCTTATTTTCTAAGATGGAAAAGCAATTCGATGAGTCAATAATAACCCGGAAAAAGGATGTTATGGATCTGCAGAATAAGGATCTGAAATTATTGTCTAATGATAATAAAGATTATCTGTCTTTTTCAAAGCAAGACAATTTTGAAAATACCCTTGTTCAGGAAGTGCAGAGTAATAAGACTGTAAAGGAGGCGCCATTTACATCGGTTATGACAGACAAAATAGAGAAAATCGTTGAACAGTACTTAACCAAGGGCCCATCTATGGATATGATTGTCAGGTTAAAAATAAATGATAATGATACTTTACTGGTCGGGCTGAAAAACAATGGACAAAAGATTATGGTCGATGTCAAGACAACTGATGCAGGCACTATAAATATATTACAAGCCCATAAAGATGATATTATCCGTAACCTGGAAGAAAAGAATGTATATACAAATATTTTTGTTGACCCCGATGGTGCCGGTAATTTTGAGAGAAGAGAAGCAAAACGGGAAAATCAGAAAAATTACAAAGAAACAGCAAAACAGAAAGATTTTATAGAGTTCCTGGAAACATCAGTACAAGGAGGTGTGTAATGGCAATACAGGCTGTGAGCAGCGCAACAACGGCAGCATCAACGGCAACAGCTGCGGCAAAAACAATTGATAAAAATGCTTTTCTGAGTCTTATGATTGCTCAGATAAAATACCAGGACCCGATGGACCCTATGAAGGCAGATCAGTTTATGAGTCAGCTTGCGCAGATTACTCAGGTCGAACAGTTACAGAACATAGCAGATTCAGTTGATGCAATGAAAAAGACGGCTGAAAAGGGCAGTATGACAAATTGGATTTCTACAATAGGAAAAAAGATGAATGTAGACAGTAATATTCTTTCAAAGGCAGATCAGGTTTATTTAACGCCTGCTGCTGATTTTGACGAAGTGGTTCTAACCTTAACAAGCGCAAATGGATCTATGAAAGAAGTAAGAATCAACAAGGGGGAACCTTTGGTGTATACATATGACGGTGAGGATAACGTAACCGTAACAGCCATGGGTTTGAAAGACAATAAGCAGATTGCATGCACAACAGGCGTGTACAGGGTTGTAAAAGGGGTGGACATGACGACAAGCGGAACACCTCTTCTTATTGCCGGGAGCGGAGAAAGTTTTTCTATAGACAAGGTTAAGCAAATTAAAGAATAGGAGGTATTCATATGCTGAGTTCATTTTTTTCAGGTATTAGCGGCCTGATGTCCAACACCCAGTCTATTAATGTTGTAGGCAATAATATTGCAAATGTGAATACGGTCGGCTACAAGACCAGCAGGGCCACCTTTGAAGATGTGCTGTACCAGTCTATAAATGGTGCTTCGGGTACAAGTCAGGTTGGAAGGGGCACGGCATTGAGTTCGGTTGATACGTTGTTTTCACAGGGGTCCTTTGAAACTACAAGCGAACCCACAGATCTGGCTATAGGCGGACAAGGCTTTTTTTTAGTAAATTCGCCCGATAGCGATTCAAGGTACTACACCAGGGCAGGTCAATTCAGATTTGACAAAGAAGGCAATATGACTAATCCGGCAGGATATATATTGCAAGGGCGGGAAATAGACAGGTCGACAAATGCGCCCGGAGGGGTTAATAAGGATATTGTAATTTCACCTGAACCGAGTAAGCCAAGGGCAACCGAGAAGATAGGCATGGCTGTGAACCTGCAGTCAGATGCGGATTGGAAAGGCGTTGTAGACAGCACTTTAGGCGGTGCCGGCACGTCTATTTCAGCCCCTGTTACAGCAAGTGAAGGCAAGTATCCAAGGTCAGGCGATTATACGGCAACAATGAGTACGGTGGCCGGAGCAAGAACATTGACAATTGTTGTTCAAGAAAGGGGTCCTGATGGGGAGCTTACAGGAGTATCAACAACATATGCAGGTACCGTAGCTGCTGCCACAGCATACACGAATTTTGACGGTTCGGGGCTGGATTTTACAACAGCGGCAGCATTGGGAGCTGATACTACTGCCCAGACCTTTGATATATCTGGATTTAAATATGCATACGAAAGCGCTTCTCAAAACCCGACTTCAACATCCAATTATTCCTCATCTATTACAGCATATGACTCTCTCGGCCAGGCCCATGTTGTGAATGTATACTTCAGAAAGTCATATGAAACGGATACGGACCAGAGCATATGGGAATGGTCGGCTGTTTTAGGCGCAAATGATTCGGTAACGGGTGAAGATACTTTGGTGGATTGGGGTACGCTAACCTTTAATAACAACGGTACATTGATTGCCGGAGGGGACCCTGTGTCAGTTAATTTTTGTTTTTCTCAGGGTGCTGTTCAAGATCAAGCCATAGAATTGGTCTTTGGTTCTGATTCCGGCGGCGGCACATCAACCCAGTACCCTATTGCATCTACTACAAATTTTCAGACGCAGGATGGTTATCCTCCCGGTGTATTGATGAATGTAACGGTCAGCGCAGAAGGGATAATCTCCGGTCATTATTCAAACGGTCAGATACTCGACCTTTACCAGATTGCCCTTGCCAACTTTAACAATTCGCAGGCATTGAGGAGGGAGGGCAGCAATCTGTTTTCGGAAACCCTTGATTCAGGTCCTGCATATACAAATGCACCTGGAGGCGGCGGGCTCGGCAAGATAAATCCGAATTCGCTCGAACAGTCGAATGTTGACCTTGCAACGGAGTTTGTAAAGATGATCGTAGCTCAAAGGGGTTTCCAGGCAAACTCCCGGGTAATTACAACGACGGATGAAGTGCTTCAGGAACTTATGAACCTGAAGAGATAAAAGTAGATTCCTTTAATATTTGTTGCTTACAATAAACTACCCTGTGACTTACCGCAGGGTAGTTTATTCAAAAAACCTGATTATATTATTATATTGATACAAGGCTTAGGGATCAGTGCTTCAAGCTATAAACTGTCCTTTAGAATATCATAATCAACAGCCATCTGTTTTATGTCAATTGGATGACATGGATGTATTTCTTTCCAACATTAAAACTGTCTTCAGAGATTCATAAATTCTCAAAACAGGATGCAACACAGATTAAAATCAATGACTAAATATCTGTAACATTCTGTTTTTACTAATAACTTATAACACATTACTTATCGCTGTTTCCTTTGGCATATATATTGCTTTTGCAGAGTGTTAAAGGAGGGGTGTATGGAAGAAGAAGAACAAATAGAAGAAGAAGATGTTGAGCAGCCGGAAGAAAAAAAGAAAGGAAAATTCAAGCTTATTTTATTGATTGTTTTTCTGGCATTGGGTATCGGTATCGGCGGAACTTATTTCTTTTTCGGAGACATGATAAAGCAGAAATATTTTGGCTTGTCGCAGGAAAATACTGAACATAAAAAAGAAATAAAGGAAAAAACAGTCGGCCCCATTTTATCTTTTGAACCGTTCCTTTTTAATATATCGGGCAACAGCTCAAGGTTTGCAAAGGTTTCCATAGGGATCGAAGTGAAAGATGTCAAAGTTCTTGAAGAGGCAAAAAAAATGGTGCCCATAGTGAGAGACAAGGTGCTTTCAGTGCTTGGCACTAAAGGACCCGAAATGCTTATGGATGTGAACAACAGGAATGCTATTAAACAGGAATTGCATAATGCCCTGAAAAACATGTTTAAAGATCAGGGGGACTTAACAGCAATATATATCACTGATATTATTATCCAGTGAGGAGATTAAATGGAACAGATACTGTCTCAGGAAGAAATTGATGCTCTGATGAGCGGGTTGTCGGAAGGAGAAATAGAGTTTCCAAAAGAGGTTGAAGCTGCGGTTGAACAGAAAATTGAGGTTCAAGCGTTTGATTTCATCAAGTATACAAAAGGCAAAAAAGAGAATTTACCTGCATTGCAATTTATATACGATAGATTTTCAAAATCTTTAAGATCAGCGCTGTCCCTTTTTATTGAGAAAGATGTTGAACTGGAGCAGAGCCCTATCCAGTATATTGAATACAGAGATTTTATAAAGACGCTGCCGCTTCCGACAAATATGAATATTATTGCTACAGAGAATTTGAAAGGTTTTTTTATAGTAATTTTTGATGCAAAGCTGATCTTTTCAGTACTTGAAACTGTATTCGGGAGTTCGAACGTGTCGGCCCCAAAGATAGAAGGAAGGGAATTTACGAAGATTGAGATTGGCGTAATAAAGAAAATGGTAGGCATTGTTTCTGTTGAAATGGAAAAAGCATGGACCCCTGTTTATGAGATAAAATGCAAATATTCCAGATCTGAAATGAATCCCAATTATATTACCATGGTGTCTCCGGAAGAGATAGTGAGTCTTTGTGAGTTTTCAGTAGAGATTGGAGATATCACAAGCTGGATTAAGGTGTGCATCCCTTACGGTATTCTTGAAACCATCAAGGGCTACCTGATTTCAACGCCTTCACGCGAGGATATGGATATGAGAGAAAAATGGCTCAATAAACTAAGGAAAAGGACTTCGGACGTACCGCTTGAGATCAAGGCCATACTTGGAAAACGAAAAATGTCTCTTGAAGAATTCTTAAAGGTCACAGAAGACAATATAATAATGGTGGACAGATGTGTTGATGACCAGGTTGATGTTCTGATAAACGATAAAATAAAGTTTAAAGGCAAGCTGGGCATTTTAAAAGGAACCAAGGCGGTTATGATAGAGGAAGCAGTCAATTGAAAAAACAAGGTAAAAAAGCAGAAGACTTATTTAAACCTGAGCTCAATCAGACTGCAAGCCGGTGTCTTTTATGATACCTGTGAAATGAAATGGGAGGTAAGATGGAAGAACTTTTAGTTGAAAATCAGCAGACAGGTAATTTAAAGAAGTTTGAGTTGAACCTTGATAACCTTCTTGATATACCGGTTGAAATCTCTGTTGAAATAGGGAGAACGAAGATGGCTATCGGGGAGCTTCTTTCACTTTCAAAAGGATCAATTATTGAATTAGATAAGGTTGCCGGTGAATCTGTAGATATTTATGTTAACGGGAAACTGCTCGGCAAGGGTGAGATCGTTGTTGTGAACGAACGTTTAGGCGTGAGAATTATGGATATTGCTACGCCTAAGGAAAGGGTTCAAAAGCTTGCATAATGGATATGTATATTAGTGTTATTAAAGTTGTTTTTATTCTCTTGGGGATTGTTTCCGGCATAGCGCTGTTATATAGATACGCCGGGAAATTCAAATTTAACCTGAAACCGGGTAAGTCTGAGTATAATCTCAAAAAACAGGATTCAATCTATCTGGGATACAAGAAGTACGTTTCCGTTGTGGAGGTTAATGAATATGTATTGGTTATCGGTGTCGGAGAAAAAGACCTAACCCTTCTTGCAAAATGGAAAAAGGCGGATAAAAGCGCATGAAAATTTTATTGATCAGCATTATTATCTTTTCCCTGTTTCTAATACCTGTCCTTGCACATGCAAAGTCAAATGGTCAAACCAAAACCCAGGGGAAAAGTGACCTCCTGGGCATGCTTGTTACAAACGAGGGAAACAAAAATCTTATAAGTATTGTAATGGTTCTGACGATTTTAACTTTTGTGCCGGCAATTCTTTTACTGATGAGTTCTTTTACCAGAATCGTTATTGTCCTATCTCTTTTAAGACAGGCAATCGGTATACCGCAACTTCCTCCAAACCAGATTGTGATAGGATTGTCACTATTTTTAACCTTTTTTGTCATGGCCCCAACTTACGAAAAGGTGCATACTAATGCGCTATCCCCATATATGAGCAATAAAATAGGGTTTGATGAGTTTCTTACAAATGCATCAAAGGAGATGAGTGTTTTCATGCTCAAATACACAAAAGAGAAGGATTTAGCACTTTTCATAAATGTTGCAGGTTTAAGTAAACCGAAAGGCCAAAGCGAAATCCCTATGAGGGTGCTTGTACCGGCATTTGCAATAAGCGAATTGAAAAGGGCTTTTCAGATAGGATTTCTATTGTATATCCCCTTTCTTGTTATTGATATGGTGGTAGCCAGTGTACTCCTGGCTGCCGGTATGATGATGCTGCCGCCGATATTCATATCCCTTCCCTTTAAACTAATGCTTTTTGTGCTTGTAGACGGATGGAATCTGCTTGTAGGTTCATTGATTAAGAGCTTTTTTTAGGAGGAAATTAATGGGACATGATGTTGTAGTTCAAATCTTCAGAGAGGTTTTAAAAACAACGCTTATGGTAATGGCGCCGGTATTAATTGCTTCAATCGTTGTCGGTTTGCTGGTCAGCATTTTTCAGGCAGCTACACAAATACATGAAATGACACTGGTTTTTGTACCCAAGATACTTGTGATAGCGGCATGTCTGATGGTTCTGTTCCCATGGATGATAAATGTTCTGACAACGTATACCATAAATCTTTTTTCAAATATCCCTGTTTATGTGAGATAGATGCCTATTGATATTGATATAAGCGGTCAGAAATTTATACTGATTTTTTTCAGGGTAGGTGCAATACTGTGGCTTCTGCCGATGTTTTCTACAAGGGCTTTGTCTGTTTCGTATAAAGCAGGTCTATCTCTGATTATATCTTTTTTGCTTTTTGATCTTGTGAATGTGAATCAAACTCTTGGCAGTGATCCATATTATATGCTGTTGCTGATTATTAAAGAGATATTTATAGGACTAACGATCAGTTTTTTTGTGAGGATTTTGTTTTCAATGGTTTATGTAGCCGGTGAGGTTGCAGCCCTTCAGACCGGATTTGCCTTTGCCCGTTTTATGGATCCTACTACAATGACACAGGTATCCATATTAGAGCAATTTATAAATATACTTACAATTATTACTTTTTTTGCTATCGATGCCCATCATGTTTTGATTAAAGGCATATTCCTGAGTTTTAAAGAGCTTCCTATCGGTGGGGCTGTTCTTAATAATTCACTCCTTTACCATATAGGCAGTTTTACCGGCAAAATATTTTCAATAGGTTTGAGGATTGGTGCACCGCTGATTATAACGCTTTTTATTGTTGATTTGGCGCTTGGCTTGCTTTCAAGGATGATTCCGCAGATAAATGTTTTTGTTGAAGGGATGCCGATGAAGATATTGATAACGTTTACCGTGCTATCTCTTTCGCTGGGCATTATGACTACCTCTATAGTGAACATTTTCAGGGGTATGGATGTGGAGATTTTAAAAATCATGAAACTTCTGGTGTGATGTATGTCTGATTCGTTTCAGGAAAAGACTGAGCAGCCGACCGATAAGCGGCTTGAAGATGCGAGGAATAAGGGACAGGTTGCCCAGTCAAGAGAGTTGTCTTCGTGTTGCGCAATCCTTTTTACATCTATATTTTTGTACTTCTCCTTGTCCTATGGCTTTAGCGAGATGTTCAAGGTGTACACGAGTTATGTTAAGAATATCGATCTCGATGTAAATATATCAAATATTTACAATATATTATCATTTGGTCTGTTTAAATGGCTCTGGATTGTTCTGCCGATCTTTGCTCTGCTTATAGCTATAGCTATCCTTGGAAGCGTCTTGCAGTCCGGTTTTATGTGGAGTTCCGAGTCATATAAGTTTGATTTTGAAAAACTTAACCCTGTTGCCGGAATAAAAAAGCTGTTTTCAAAAAGATCTGCAGTTGAGGTCCTAAAATCTCTTTTGAAGATTATTATACTTGCATACATAGCATATTCAATCATTATGAAGGAATTGCCTGATTTGATCTCCCTGCCTTCAAAGGATATAAGATCAATTATTGAATATCTTGGGAAAACATCTTTCCGCCTGGCTTTAAGGGTCAGCATTATTTTATTGTTTCTTGCCGGCCTGGATTTTCTGTTTCAAAAGTGGCAGCACAGAAAAGACCTGATGATGACGCAACAGGAGGTAAAGGAGGAGTACAAAAACCGAGAGGGCAATCCTCTTGTTAAATCAAGGATCAGGAGCCTCCAGAGGGAAATGTCGAGAAGGAGAATGATTGAGGATGTAAAAACCGCCGATGTAATTATTACAAACCCGACAACCTTTGCAGTAGCGCTTAAGTATAATCCCAAGGAAATGCCTGCACCGAAAGTGATGGCAAAGGGCGCCGGATTTATTGCACAAAGAATAAAAGAAGTAGCAATGCAGCACGGTGTTCCATTGAGAGAAAACAAGCCGCTTGCCCAGGCGTTGTTCTATTCCGTAAAGGTCGGCAGCAGTATACCGGAAAAATTTTACCTGATTGTGGCAGAACTGCTTGCACAGGTATACAAAAAGAAAAACAGGATATTACTATAGTGAATAGTAAATTTGTTAAACATTTACAGGAGAAAAGCGATGTAGTAATAGCAGTAAGTATTGTTTTTGTTATACTTATCATGGTTGTTCCGTTGAACAGCTTTTTTATAGATATATTTTTAACCTTAAGCATATCCATATCTTTACTCATCCTTTTTATAGGCATGTATCTGCACAGGCCGCTTGATTTTTCCGTTTTTCCCTCTATTTTACTTATTACAACCCTCTTCAGGCTGTCTCTGAATATAGCATCCACAAGATTGATCCTTGTCCATGGCGATGAAGGTTCGCATGCAGCAGGCCGCGTCATCCAGGCATTCGGTACGTTTATTGTAGGCGGGAATTATGTCGTCGGTATAGTGGTCTTTATGATACTTGTAATTATTAACTTTGTTGTTATAACAAAAGGTGCGGGCAGGGTTGCCGAAGTGGCGGCACGGTTCACCCTTGACGCTATGCCGGGCAAGCAGATGAGCATAGATGCGGACCTGAATGCCGGTCTTATGAATGATACGGAGGCGAGGCAAAGAAGGGAAAGGGTTGAGCTTGAGGCAGATTTTTATGGAGCAATGGATGGCGCCAGCAAATTCGTAAGAGGAGATGCAATTGCCGGCATTATCATAGTTTTTGTAAATATAATTGGCGGATTAATAATTGGTGTTGCCCAAAAGGGTATGTCCTTTGATGACGCGTTGGCGGTGTATACCATAATGACTATAGGCGACGGTCTGGTAAGCCAGATACCGGCGCTTCTGACTTCAACTGCAGCCGGCATTATTGTCACAAGGGCTGCCAGTGATTCTAACCTCGGAAGGGATGTCTTCAACCAGATGCTGAGCCAGCCGAAGGCAATGACCCTGGCATCTGTCGTTATACTTTCCCTTGGCATGGTTCCGGGAATTCCCCTTATGCCTTTTTTAATACTTTCTTCATGTACTTTCGGCATGGGCTATATGATTAAAAAACAGAAATTGGAAGATGTGGCAGCTATTCCGGAAGAAGCACCTGCAGAAGAAGAAAAAGCGGAACTTATCCAGCCTCTTGAAATTCTTGAACTTGAAATAGGTTATGGACTTATACCGATAGTAGACGCCGGACAAGGCGGGGAACTCCTTGGTAAGATCAGGGCAATGAGAAAACAAATGGCCTTCGAGCTTGGCATAATGGTTCCGCCTATGAAACTCAGGGATAATCTTCAGTTAAAAGCCAGTGAATACCTCATCCTTTTAAAAGGCATTGAAGTCGGCAGGGGAGAATTGCTTCCCGGGCATGTCCTGGCCATGGGATCAGAGGAGAGGCAGAATGTTGTGGATGGTATACCCGCAAAGGAACCGGTATTTAATCTCGATGCGATCTGGATTAAGGAAAAAGACAGGGATAGATGTGTTGCCGAGGGCTTCACGGTTGTAGACCACCCGACAGTCATTGCAACGCATTTGACGGAAATAGTACGGAATAATGCCCATGACCTTATGACAAGACAGGAGACGCAAAAGCTTGTAGAGACGGTGTCGTCTACACACCAGAAAGTTGTGGAGGAACTGTCGCAAACCCAGATTAATATTGGGGTTATTCAAAAAGTTCTGCAGAATCTTCTCAGAGAACAGGTATCCATAAGAGATCTTGTATCGATACTCGAAGCCGTGGCTGATGTATCTTCAAGTGTGAGGGATCCTGACCTGATAACAGAATATGTCAGACAGCGCATGTCCAGAAATATTTTAAAACCGTACCTTATGGATGGAATATTGAATATCCTGATTTTTGAAAAGTCTCTTGAAGAAAAGATTATAAACAGTGTGCAGCCCTCTGATCAGGGAGGACTGTTTGCCTTTGATCTTTCATTCAGCCAACGATTAATAGAAAAAATAGGGGATGAGGCAAAAAAAGCGATGCTCCAGAATGTACAGCCGATTTTGCTTGTCCATCCTGTGGCAAGGGGGAAATTAAGAAGGTTTCTAGAAAGGTATATTCACGGTATTACAGTAATTTCACATAATGAAATTCCACCGCATATCAGGATACAAACAAGCGGGGTTATAAAGATCAATGAAAATTAAAACATATGTTTTTGAAGATATAAAGGAAGGGATAGAAAGGATAAAGGAGGAATATGGTTCGGATACCATAATTCTGGATATTAAAAATAATAGTACAAACTCAAGAAAGAGTTGTGAAATATCCATCGGGTTGGAGGATGATCCCGGATTTGAAGAAGACACTACGGAAGTGGTCAGAAAAAAGACTGAAGAAATATGGAGCCATACCACAAAATTATTAAGTGAAAAAATTATTGGTTTAGAATTGGAGATAGTGAGGGACAGAGTAAAACAATATCCATTGCCTCTAAAAGTTTTTTTTGAAAAAATGAGGAAAAATGGATTTGATATTCACCTCGCTGTTTCAATGATTTCTGAGATTTACGGCGAGATAGGCACGCTTGCAAACGATATTGCCAAGGCCAATTTCTTTTTCAGGAATGCGATAGCAAAGAGGATAAAGATATGCGATATAGTCAATTCAAACGGACATATTTTAATGCTGGGGCCTACCGGTGCAGGAAAAACACAGACAGCAAAAAAACTTTCCAAGTTGATATCAAATATGGAACAGGATGTTTCCATATTGGCATATGACCCGGCAAGAAAGGGATGCTGGGATGAGCATATAATTTTTTCAAAAAGCAACGGTATACCCTTTTCTTTTGCCTCAAACGAAGAAGACCTGTTTAAGAAAATTGCAAAAGACAGGATAAGAAAAATTATCGATATTTCAGGATATATAGATTTACAAAAAAGGGTTGTGACAAGATTGAAAGATGTAAATAAAATCATTCTTCTACCGGCCGGCGCACGAGACGAAAAGATAAGAAATTACTGCGACCGTTTCAGCGATTCGAATATTGCCGGAATTGTCTTTACAAAACTTGATGAGGAAGAGACGCTTGGTCATATCTGCCACAATCTTATTTTTCTGGAACAACCGGTCTGTTGCCTTACAACGGGGATGGACATCGGCGATGTTTTAACACCGAATTATGAGACATTTTATAAAATACTTTTAGAGGGAAATATATGGAAAACAGGCGAAAAAAGATTATTGCAGTAACGAGCGGAAAAGGCGGAGTCGGCAAATCGTCCATTGTTTCAAACATGGCTTATATACTTGGGTCAAATAATGAAGCAACATACATCTTTGACGCCGACCTTTCCCTTGGCAATATAGATATCATGTTCGGTATGGTTCCTAAATTCAATATAAAAGATTTGATTGAAGGGAAAAAGAGCATAGGAGAGATCGTAGTTGAAGGCCCGGGCGGCATCAGGCTTATCCCTGCCACATCAGGCATCAGCGAGTTTTCCAGCCTTACTGCAGAGGAAAAAAACATATTATTTTCTTCTTTACGGGAATTGCCTGAATACGATTTCCTGATTGTCGATACTTCTGCCGGCATATCCTCCAATGTTATCTATTTTAATTCAATCAGTGACGATATTTTTATTGTGGTTACGCCCGATCCGGCAAGTATTACCGACTCCTATGCCGTTATTAAAGTTTTATATAAAAAGACGGGCAGGAAGGATTTTAATATTATAGTGAATATGGCAAAAGACGAGCAGGAAGGTCTTGAGATATATAGAAAACTTCTTTCTGTGACAGATAAATTCTTAGATGTTTACCTTGATTTTATCGGCCATATACCCATGGATAGAAACATCAATATGGCCACAAGAAAACAGAAGTTATGGGTTAAGTATTTTCCTGATACGCCGGCAACAAAGGCGCTTTTAAAAATATGCAGCAGGCTGGTATCCTGATATGTGGAAAAGGGCATATGCTCAAAGTGTGGATGATGACAGGGAAAAAATTGTTGAAGAATTTATTCCTATTATTAAACACCTTGCTTATAAGGTTTCGAAAGGTTTTGAAGAAAGAAATATGATAGAGGACCTTATATCTGCCGGCATTGTAGGGTTGCTCGAAGCGATAGAAAAGTATGATACAAAAAGGGGAGCAAAATTAAATACTTTTGCCTATCTCAGGATAAGAGGTGCAATGATAGATGAACTCCGGTCAAGAGACTGGTTCCCGAGAAGCGCAAGGTCCAAAGCGAAAAAGATAGAAGAAGTCATAAGGAAGCTTGAGAACAGACTCGGCAGATATCCCAGGGAAGAAGAAGTAGCCGAGGAAATGCATATCGATTTCGAAGATTATTTGTCGTTGATGAAAGATTATAAAAATCTTTCTATCCTGAGTATGGAAGATTTGCATGAAGCAATCGGAGAAGACAGGGAAAAGATAATCAATTATGTAACGGATGAAAGCGATGATCCGGAAAAATATGCAGAATTTCACGAGTTGGAGGGGATACTTGCAAAGGAAATCGAAAGGCTGCCCGAAAAACAAAAAATTGTTCTCAGCCTTTATTACCATGAAGACATGAATATGAAGGAAATAGCCGGCGTGCTCTCAATCACCGAAGCAAGGGTTTGTCAAATACATTCGCAGGCCATAATTGCCTTGAGGTCAACCATAAAAAAACGGATTCACGGCTAAAGTTTGATCCTGATTATTCGATAACACAGAAGAGAAATATATATATGGATAATGATTATATCCACGATAAGTTAAAAAAAATTGAGTTACTGCCGACTTTTCCTAGTATTGTAGGAGAAGTTTTGGGTATTATTGAAGACCCTATGAGCTCTGCTTCCGATCTTGCAAGACATATGGACCCATCTATGGTTGGAGAGATACTGAGGATAGCAAACAGCGCTTATTTCGGCACACGAAATTTTAGAAATATAACTACGATAGAGCATGCAATAGCGGTAATCGGTTATAAACAGCTTTCACATATTATTCTTCAAATGCCCTTTGTTTCCATGGTGAATGGAAACGATAAGACGTTTGACCGGAATAAATTTATCAGACACTCTATAATCTGCGGTGCATTATCAGACGCTATAAGCTCGTCAACCTTTCTCGGCAATTCTAATGAGGCTTATATAAGCGGTATAATGCATGATATAGGAATAATTATCATATACAGGTATTTTAAGGATCAATGGGACAGTATAAATATTTTGATCAATGACAAGCAATTAACGAGAATAGAGGCCGAGCAGGAGGTATTTTCCGTTGACCATGGGTATATTGGTGCAACGCTTCTGGAGCTATGGAATGTACCGAAGCAAATAACGGATAGTGTTATGTTTCACCATAATCCTGAAAGTGCAGAAGAAAACATAGATAACGTTGCTGTTACATTTCTTGGAAACACATTCTCTAATCAAATTGATTTTAAAACTGATTTGGTTAATTTTGTTGATTTTATGACAGTCCATAGAGATTTTATTGAGCAAATTGCCAGATTCAGGAAAAATATTTCTTCAAATGATGAAATGAGAATTTTCAGAAAGATGTATGATGCGTTAAAGGGTGTTAACAACTATATCGAAGGGGCAATAGAGTAAAACTATGATTAAAGTTCTTGTAGTTGACGATTCGGCTTTTATGAGGAGTGCAATATCGAGGATGCTTGAAAAAGATGACGATATCCATGTTGTGGGTACGGCAAAAAACGGGCAGGAAGCTATTGAAAAGGTAGATGCATTGAAGCCCGATGTGGTTACACTTGACATAGAGATGCCTGTAATGAACGGTATTGAAGCCCTTAAGCATATTATAGCCAAGCATCGGCTGCCTGTTATCATGTTTAGTGCACTTACAAAAGAAGGCGCTGAAATTACGATGGAAGCTTTGCACATAGGGGCTTCTGATTTTATTACAAAAGATTTTTCAAATGTTTCGCTTAACATTTCTACCAGGGAGAATGAATTAATTAATAAAGTAAAGAGTGTTGCCAGGAATAAAGTTATGGTTCTGCTCAAAAGGCTTGAACAAATGAGAAAACCTTTTGTTATGAACACTAATCATGCCAATAATAATTCCAATAATCATACAAGGCATAAGATACTTGCAATAGGCGCATCTACCGGTGGGCCGCCTGCGCTTCAGCATATTCTTACAAGATTTCCCAAGGACTTCCCTGTGCCTATAATTATTGCCCAGCATATGCCGAAATTGTTTACACAGTCTTTTGCGCAGAGATTGAATTCAGCCTCTCAGATCGAAGTGAAAGAAGCGGAGAATGGAGAAATGCTAAGACCCGGCACCGCATTGGTCGCACCCGGCGATACCCATATGGGTGTTAAACGAAGAGGGAACGATGTAGTTGTTGAGTTTGTGAATGATACAAAATATATATTCCGGCCATCTGTTGATCTCCTTATGGGCTCTGTTGCTAATGTATACGGGTCTCATTCCCTTGGCATCATATTGACCGGTATGGGTAATGACGGGCTGGCCGGGATAAAGGAAATGAAATCAAAGAACGGTTATGTCATTGCGCAGGATGAAGATACATGCGTTGTGTATGGAATGCCCAGGGCTGTTGTGAACGCTAACATGGCAGACGCAGTGCTGCCGATAGACAAAATACCTGAAGAGATTATTAAAAATTTGTGAGGGGAAAATGGTCAAGAAGAAAGCCGTAAATATAAGCGAAAAAAAATTATCAAAACTGATTGCTTTTCTGAAAGACGGCGATAGTTTTGAGAAAGAAAAAGCAATGGAGAGTCTGCTGACTTTTCCAACAAAACAAGTAGCTGAGCAAACTGCTCAACTGTTGCAGAAAAGCGAAACCAGCGTTCGCATGGCTGCTGTGGAGATATTGAAAAAAATTGGATATTGCAGTCTGGAAACCGTCACAGACCTGCTTTATGATGAAAATGAGGATATAAGGGTTTACGCATGTGAAATATTGGGTAGTATTAGTGATAAGCGCTCTATACCGTATCTTATTGAGAAGCTTAACGAGGATAACGAAAACGTAAGAAACACCGCATGTATCGCCCTTGGCGAGATTAACGATGAAGAAGCCATTAGCGCACTTCTCGGTGCATTGAAAGATGATGACTGGATAAAATTCTCAGCTATATACAGTCTTGGAAAAATAGGGAGCAGAAGGGCTATCACACCTCTCCTTGATGTATTTGAGCATGGCGAAGAGGAGGTATCTCTGGTTGCGTGTGAGGTTTTAGTGGACCTCGGGGGCGAAGAGATACTGGACGAGATTCTTGAAATCTTAAAAAAATGGGATAAGAAAAAGAGGAGCGACTGTATAAAAATTATTCTTGAAAAAGAAAATGAATATATCTTTCAGGCTTTAAAAGAAAAAATAGGTGATGAGTTGTTTGAGCATCTATTAAGTGTGATAGAATCTGAGGATAAAAAATCATTGAACAATCTGAAATTATTAGCAAATTTCAAGAATAGCCTCTCCTGTGAAACGATTCTCAATTCATTTAAAGACACAGATCCGGGTGAAGAGGAATATTATGAAAAATTGTCGCTTTTTGCTGAGTTAAAAGAGGTATGGGAAAATGATATCGAAGAATTTATGGATAAAGATGAGGAATATTTACTGCCTTTAATAAAAGTCAGCGGAATGGAGAAAGTTAAGATAGCCGAAGATGTGCTGCTACAAAAATATCTTGTATCATCTGTAGACGTGAAAAGGGAGATCGTTAAGAACCTCCCTGCTATTATAGATGGCAGAGGGCTTTCAATAATAAGGGAGGCTATTGCCGACCCGGACGGCCATATAATAGGCGCTGCCATGATGGTTATCAGCAGCATGGCAATAATGGAGATGAAGGACGAAATAAAAGAGATCGCTAAAAAAGGGTTTTTTGACGTGAGAATGAAGGCGTTGAAAGCCTTGATAAAACTTGATTTGAATAATGCGCTCGAAATTATAGAGCAATTTGTAAATAATGGTTCTGTTGAAGATAAAAAACTTTATTTGTCTGTTGCCCCCCTTCTGAACAGTGATCAAAACTTCCCTTTTATTGAGAAGCTTTTGTATGATCCGGATGAAACTGTGGGAAAGGCGACTGTCAGTGTGATTGGTCAATTTTTAAACGATGGCAGATACATGGATCTCTTTAAGGTACTTTTGATGAGCAAAGATATACATCATGAGGTATTGAAGATTATAAGAGACAAGAGATTGAGCCTTTTTAAAGATAGGTTGGTAGAAATATTTATAAAAGGAAATAATGGTTTATGGACAAGATATTACGCTTTGTTAGCCCTCGGTGTTTTTGAAATCCCGTCTTTATTTGAAATATTCCTGCAAGGTCTTAGTGATAATGCCAGTCTGATAAAGATCGGGAGTCTGAAAGCCCTTTGCGATCTCAACGATAAGAGGGCGCTTCCTTATATAAGGCCTTTTGTGCAGAGTCATGATGAAGATATAAGATCTACCGCAGAATATGTACTGGAAAGATTTGAAACCTTTTAAAGGGAAAGGTGCGCAATGACGAGAGAAGAGTTTCTGCAACTGAGAGATTATATATACGAAAAAACAGGCATTTTTTTTGCGGAGAACAAGACATATCTCCTGGAAAGCAGGCTTTCAAACAGATTGAGCGAGCTGGGGTTCGGCGCCTTTGAAGATTACTATTATTTTCTGAAGTATGGTGGAGAAAAAGCAGGCAATGAGATGAATAATCTCTATGATGTAATAACTACTAATGAGACAAGTTTTTTTCGTAATCCCCCGCAATTAGATGCGTTCAAAGTCATTGTGCAGAAAAACTATCTAAACGGAACCCCATTGACATCGCCGTTAAAAATATGGAGTGCAGCGTGTTCAACAGGGGAGGAGCCATATACACTGGCAATAATGTTAATGGAGTTAATGGATAGCACAAAGAAGAACATACCTTTCTTTATATATGCAACAGATATAAGCGGAAAGGTATTGGATTCTGCGAAAAAGGCAGTTTTTGGTTCTTATAGTGTAAGAAACATGAACGAGGATATAAGGAAGAAGTATTTTATTGAAGACAAAGGATACTACAGGCTAAAGGATAGTGTGAAGAAGAATGTAAGATTTGACCATATGAATCTGGTTGATGCCGATTCTTATCGAAAATATAAATATATTGATGTAATTTTCTGCCGTAATGTCCTTATTTACTTTGATGAGAAGGTAAAGAAAAAGGTCATTGATTCTATGTACGAGTCCTTGAAGCCGGGCGGTTTTTTAACCATAGGCCATGCCGAATCACTCCATAACCTGTCGAGGGCATTTAAACCTTTAATGTTCCCCGGATCAATTGCTTATCAGAGAGGATAGATTATGAAAAAAATATTAATTGTTGACGATTCACCAACCATCAGAAAGTTGATCAACTATATCTTGAGGAAAAAGGATTATTTGATAACAGAGGCGGAAGACGGCATTGATGCTATGGAAAAGCTGATTGATGCAAAAGTGGATTTAGTCATAGCAGATCTTAACATGCCCAATATGGACGGCATAGAACTTGTTAAAAGCCTGCGGAATAATTATTATCATCTTGATACGCCTATTATAATGCTTACCACGACTAAAGATGAAAATTTAAGGAAAGGTGCCTTTGAGGCCGGGGTTAATTTATTTCTCAATAAGCCCATACAGCCCAATATTTTGTTATATAAAGTAAAAAGTCTTTTAGAGGGGGGAGAATAATGGCAGACCAATCTTTAGAAAATGATGAAATGCGTGAAATTATAAACGATTTTATCGTAGAATCAAGCGAATTGATCGAAAACGTGATCCAGGACATAGTTACAATCGAAGAAAATCATGACGAAGAAGTTGTCAACGGCATATTCAGGGCTGTGCATACAGTAAAGGGGACTTCAAGCTTCCTGGGTTTTAACGCGCTTGCCGGGCTTGCTCATAAAGGCGAAGACCTGCTTGGTATGGTACGAAAAGGCGAGATTAAAATCAACAAAGAAATAGCGGATATCCTGCTTGAAGCTTTAGACCTGATGAGGTCCATGATGGAAAGTATAAAGGACAAAGGCGTTGATGAAGGAGACGCATCATCGGTTATAAAAGAATTGGAACGTCTAAGCAAGGTTGAGACGAAAAAGCTCGGCGAGATTCTTGTCGAGGAAAAAGTTCTCACAAAAGTTGAGCTTGAAGCGGTTCTTGAAAAGCAGAAGGTTGAACAGGATAAGAAACTCGGTGAAATGGTTGTTGAAGAAAAACTTATTACCGAAGGGCAGTTGAATAATATTTTGACAAAGCAGAAGGTGCACCGGGATGACCAGACAGTAAGGATAGATGTTAAAAAGCTGGATGAATTGATGAACCTGGTCGGCGAGCTTGTGCTCGGGAAAAACAGGCTTATCATGGTGAATAGCCTTGCAAAGCGAGGTTCAGAAAATAATGGTGTTATGGATAATCTGGAAGAAGTGACAAATTACATAGAAGTTATTACAAATGACCTGCAACTTTCCATTATGAAGGCAAGACTGGTCCCTATGAGCAAAGTATTCAATAAAGTTCCGAGGATGGTAAGAGATCTGTGCAATGAATTTAAAAAAGATATCGGATTGAAAATAAGCGGCGAAGAAACAGAACTAGACAGGTCATTAATAGAATCACTGCACGATCCTTTGATACATATTATCAGAAACTCTGTTGATCACGGCGTTGAAACACCGGAAGAACGCAGACATGCCGGCAAAGAAGAAAAGGGGCAGCTTTCAATAAGCGCCTACAATGAAGGCAACCATGTAATTATTGAAATATTTGACGATGGCAAAGGAATAAATTTACAGTCTGTGAGGGAAAAGGTAAAAGAAAAAGGGCTTATGGGTGAGACTGAGATTAACAATTTGTCTGACAAAGATGTTATGAATCTTGTCTTTATTCCAGGGCTCAGCACTGCTAAAAAATTAAGCAGTGTTTCAGGCAGGGGTGTTGGCATGGATGTTGTAAAGACAAATATAGAAAAAATGAATGGCCAGGTATACATAGATTCAGAACAGGGTAAATGGACAAGACTTATAATTAAACTGCCACTGACCCTTGCTATAATGAGGGCTTTAATAGTAAAAATATCAGAGGAATTTTATGCCATACCCTTAAGCAACGTTATTGAACTTGTTAAAATAAAAGAAGGATTAACAAAATCGGTTGATAAGAATGAGGTATTGATGCTCAGGGACAGCATCGTTCCTGTTCTGGATATGTCGAAGGTATTTTTATCTGAAAACAAAAACGGCCATGGCGGTTACCTTGTAATCTGCAGGATCGGTGATAAAACTATAGGTGTCAAGGTTCAATCTGTTATCGGACAGGAAGAAGTGGTCATCAAACCTCTCGGGGAATTTATGGGGAATGTGAACGGTGTCGGTGGAGCAACCATAAGAGGCGACGGCAAGGTTATTTTAATTCTGGATATACCTGCAATGATAAATATCAGCAACTTGCAGGGTATCAAGCATCATTAAGGGGGCAGCGGGCAGGAATACTGCAATTATGCCGGAGGTTATGGCTTTATTCTTTTTGATCGATATGTTCAAAGTCCGTGATAGCTTTGGTTTCGGCGGCCAGCAAGTCTTTAGCGCCGAGTTTGTATTTGTTGAGGACATCCTGGATTTCGCTTAATTCCTCTTTTTCGAATTTTTCTGTAATATACAATAAATCTCCTAAAAATCCTTCCCTTTTTGCCAGTGCATTATAGATTTCATTTGACAGATTAAGATCAGATATTATGTCGTTTAAGGGTATTCCGAGCAAGATATCAGTAAGAGATATTATGCCTGCGATAAATGCGCTGTCTCCTTTAGCCCTGCTTTTTGTTATGTTGTTTGCAATAGATTCCATTATCAACCCGCGTATTGTGGCCCTTTCAAGAAGCGGATTCGATTTTATATCTTCTGATTCTTTGGCAAAAAGCATAAGGGCAACCCACTTTTGCAGATTGTGATACCCCAGCATCATAATTGCCTGCCGGATAGAGTCTATTTTTTGTGTGAGGTAAAAAGCGGCGGAATTCATAAACTTTAACAATTTGATATCTAATTGAGGATTTTTCTTGAACTTTCTTTCAATAACACCGATATCTTCTTCCTTTGATAAACTATTGAAC
>Ga0351942_1162_pt1 | contig 27293 bp, 31 predicted proteins | sample TotcelT113001N10_FD_206838 | JGI IMG/M metagenome (GOLD analysis project Ga0351942, IMG submission 206838) | Enriched cells from coal bed in the Powder River Basin, Montana, United States - Total cells T11 rep2 HSBNCT.T11.300.1.N10 ... | reverse complement strand
TTTTAGCGCAATTGTCAATATCAAACTTGAATAACCGGCAATTCCCTGTAAATTAATTTTCGGAGTGCGAAAAGTTTTGCTGGCATAAGCTTACTGATATGGTTTAAACATTACGAAAAAATGTAATTAAAAATCACATAATATATCCGGAGAAAAACAAGTACCAGAATAAAGATGTTTATCGACCCCGGCATTCTGGTAAGATTATAGCAAGGAGGACAAAGGAAGAATGTTAGAGCAAGTTGGAGCATTTGAGCAGGTTCCGAAGCAGGATTTGTTAAACAGGATAGCCGGTCTGAAAAACCTTATGGCAGCAGCCAAAATGGATTTTGCGCTGATTTGGGAGAATGTAGACAGGTTCTATTTTACAGGTACCATGCAAAAGGGAATCCTTATTGTACCTTTAGACAAGGAGCCCTTGTTTTTTATTGAGCAAAGTGCAGAAAGGGCAAAGACGGAGACGCCCCTTGATTTTATATCTGTGAAGAATGATAAGGAAATCGGGGAGATGCTTGGCAATAAAGGGATTTTAAAAGGTACGGCAGGCTTGGAACTTGACGTGCTGCCAGTAGCTACTTTTGAGAGACTGAAACGGGTAATAGGTTTTGGTCGTTATGCAGACGTAATGCCTCTGATTAAGGAATTAAGAATTATAAAGAGTCCCTTTGAGATTGAGCAGATAAAGAGGTCCGGTCATATGATGTCCTATGTTTTCAGGGCAGCAAAAGATGTTGTCCGTGAAGGAGTCACTGAACTTGATATTGATGCGGCGCTTGTTGCTGAGGGCAGGAAACTTGGGCATCAGGGATTTTTGCGGATGCGCGGGATCAACCAGGAGATGATGACGCTTACAGCGCAATCAGGATTTACCGGTGCAGTGGCAACTTATGCGGATGTGCCAATCGCAGGGACAGGAGTGACGCCCGCTGTACCGCAGGGTTCGTCATTTAAAAGGGTGCAAAGGGGAATTCCTGTCACCATTGATTATGGCGGAGGGTATAACGGTTATATTACTGATGAAACAAGGATCTTTGTTGTGGGGAGGTTAAAGGAGCTTTTTAAAAAGCCTTACGAAACTGCCCGGGCAATAATAGAAGATGCAGCAGCGTGGGGCAGGGAAGGAGTTGAATGTACCGAAATATTCTCACGCGCATATGGCTTGGTAAAAAAAGCACATTTGCAGGACAATTTCATGGGGTACGGAGAAGGACAGGTTTCTTTTATCGGCCACGGTTTAGGTCTTGAAATCAATGAATTACCTGTTATTACAGCCAGACATAGCCGTATGCTTAAAGAGGGGATGGTATTTGCCTTTGAACCGAAATTTATTATTCCCGGGGAGGGGGCAATAGGAGTAGAAGTTGATTTTATTGTCAGGCGGCATGGTTTTGAACGGGTAACCGGGGATTCAATAGATATTGTATACGTATAGAATGAAAACATTCAGGCCCACAATTTTCAATTTACTGAACAGGTGTAGCAAAATCCTTTTTTTGCCATCAATTTAATTAAACAAAAATAATTGCAAAAATACTCTCTATCCATATAAAAAAAAATTGCAAAAGGGGGGCTTTTATGATATTAACCTAAGTGAAATAATTCTCTTGGTTCATAAGAGGTAAAAATGACAGGCATGAACTTCGATTTAACAATTCTTATTCAGTTTGCAAATCTATTGATTTTAATGATACTTCTTAATATTTTACTCTTCAAACCTGTAATTAAGGCGATGAACAGACGGGAACAAACAATCGGTTCACGCTTTGATAAGGCTGCTTCAACGAAGGAAATGGTTGATACGTTGAAAAAGTCATATGAAGATAGCATAAAGGAAAAGAAAAGACCGATTGTTGAAGAGAAAGACATGGTCATCATTAAAGCGCATACCGACGCAACGCAGATCATCGAGAAAGCAAGGGCGGATCTGACGGACGAGATTGCGCAGATAAGGATTGACATGGAGAACGAGAGTAAAAAAGTGCACCAGACATTGATAATGGACGTTGAAAAACTGTCCGGCGAAGTCGCGCAAAAGATATTAAAAAGGAGTATCTCATGACCGGTGGTTCTGAATCGTGGCTATCCTGGGTTTTTAAATTTGTGAATTTTGCCGTACTTGTTGGGGTTCTAATAAAATTTGCCGGTAAACCCTTTAAGGACTATTTTATAAACAGACATAATACAGTTAAAGATAAATTTGAAGAAGCAGAGAAGCTGCTCAGGGAAGCACAGGAGATGAAGGCAACCTACGAAATGAGACTCGAAGGTCTAAATAAGGAGATAGAAGAATTTAAAAAAGCAGTGCTTGATGATGCCGAAAGAGAGAAGAAGAAGATACAAGATGAAGCTGCGGCTTTTGCCTCCAAACTCAGGGAACAGGCAACACTTACATATACACAGGAAGCGAAGGAAGTAAGGGACAGGATTAAGGGAGAAATGGTAAAGCTTACCATGGAACAGGCCGAAAAACTTGTGAAGGAAAGACTTACCAGGGAAGATCACAACAAGATGGTGGAAGAGTTTATCGAAAAAATGGGGAGTCTAAATTGATAAGTCAATCCATTGCAAAAAGATATGCAAAAGGTTTATTTGCCGTTGGGGAAAAAGACGGCAGATATAGAGAATACCTGACAGCCATGGAAAGTATCCTCGAAGTATTTAACAAGGAAAAACAGCTCGGAAGGGCTCTGATGCTCCCGATTCTTGAAATGAAAAAGAGAAAAGAGCTTCTTGGAGATATCATGAAAGCCTGTGATGCCCCGCTTCCACTGGCAAATATGTTCAGTATGCTCCTTGAAAAGAACAGGATGGGATATATTAATCTGATAAAAGACGTTTACAGCGAACTTGTGGATGAAAAGGAAGGACGTATAAGGGGAACCCTTTACACGGCGTACCCTCTTGTTGATACGATGAAAAACAGAATTGAAACAGAATTGAAAAAGAAATTGCAAAAAGATGTGATTCTTCAGATTATTGAGGACAAGACGCTAATAGGCGGGGTCAAGGTTAATGTAAAGGGAACTATCATAGATGGTAGCGTAAAACAACAGCTTGAAACTTTAAAGGAAAACATTTTGAAGGAGTAGGACATATGGAGATCAGGGCAGACGAGATAAGCAGAATTATCGAGCAGAAAATAATGGGGTTTGAAAGAGAATTAAATCTTCAGGAAACAGGTGTAATCATCTCTGTAGGTGACGGTATTGCGAGAATTTATGGACTTCAAAACGCAATGGCAGGAGAACTTCTTGATTTCCCGCAAGGCATAACCGGAATGGTCTTGAATCTTGAAGAAGATAATATCGGTGCTGTTATTTTCGGTGAGGACTATAAAATTAAAGAAGGGGATCTGGCAAAAAGAACAGGAAGGATTGCTCAGGTTCCGGTTGGTGAATCCCTTGTTGGAAGAGTTGTTGATGGCCTCGGAAACCCGATTGATGGAAAAGGTCCTATTGAAGCAAAAGAATTCAGAAACATTGAACAGACGGCCCCCGGTGTTGTAGTCAGACAACCCGTGAAAGAGCCTATTCAGACAGGTATTAAGGCTATTGATGCAATGATACCGATTGGAAAGGGACAGAGAGAATTGATCATCGGCGACAGAGGGACAGGGAAAACCGTTGTTGCTATAGACACGATAATAAATCAGAAAGGAAATGATGTCTTTTGTATTTATGTAGCGATAGGGCAGAAGAGATCATCAGTTGCAAGGACCGTTGATCTCCTTGCCAGTTATGGCGCGATGGAATATACAACAGTTGTGGCAGCAACTGCAAGCGACCCCGCGCCGCTTCAGTATCTCGCACCATTTGCAGGCACTTCAATGGGTGAATATTTCAGAGATACAGGAAGACATGCACTTATCGTGTATGATGACCTTTCCAAACATGCAGTCGCATACAGGCAGATATCGCTTCTGCTCCGTCGTCCGCCTGCAAGAGAAGCCTATCCTGGAGACATTTTCTATCTCCATTCAAGGTTGCTTGAGCGTTCGTCTAAGTGGGATGATGCACACGGGGGAGGGTCTCTGACATCTCTTCCGATTATTGAAACCCAGGCAGGTGACGTATCAGCATATATACCTACAAATGTTATCTCAATCACGGACGGGCAGATATACCTTGAGCCCGAACTTTTTTACGCAGGTGTCAGACCTGCCATAAACGTTGGGATTTCAGTATCGAGGGTCGGCGGCAACGCCCAGATAAAGGCAATGAAACAGGTTGCAGGACGATTAAGACTCGAACTTGCCCAGTACAGAGAAATGGCTGCCTTTGCAAAATTTGGAAGCGATCTTGATAAGGCTACGCAGGCACTTCTTGCGAGAGGATCACGCCTTACAGAGCTTTTGAAACAGGGACAATATGTACCCATCCCTGTCGAAAAGCAGATTATATTGATGTATGCCGGTTCGAACGGGTATATTGATACTTACCCTGAGAATGTACTGAAGAAATATGAGCAGGAAATGCTCCAGTTTGTGGAAGAAAAACATCAGGATTTGATTTCACTAATCAAGGAGAAAAAACAGATTGACACTGCGGTCGAAGATAAACTTACAAGTGTACTCGATCAGTTCAGAGATAAATTTACCTATTAAGGACGTTTGATGGCAACGCTAAGGGATATCAAAAGAAAGATTGGCAGTATAAACAGTACCCAGACAATTACAAGAACGATGAAGATGGTCTCTGCATCGAAGCTGAGAAGGGCACAGGAAGACCTGGAAAAAATACGGGCCTATGCTTTAAAAATGGAGGACCTTACTTCCAGGGTTATAGCGAGAGCCCCGAAGGAGATCCATCCGTTGCTTGCCGGAAGAGAAGAAATAAAAAATGTGCTCGTTGTCTCTATAGCATCTGATAGGGGTTTATGCGGCGGGTTTAATATGAATATCGCTTTGCAGGCAGAAACTTTTATAGCAGAGAACAGAGATAAATATGAGCGCATAGGCGTATACGTTTTTGGCAAAAAGGTAAAGGACTACCTGCACAGACGAAAAATCAGTGTTGTAAAAGAATGGGCTGATATACGAAAAATTGACCAGGATTTTGTAAATACTATGGCCAATGATCTGATAAAACTATATATGGAAGGTGAATTTGATAAGATATATCTTGGATATAATCACTTCCACTCTGCGGTGAAACAGATCCCCGTTTTTGAAGAGTTTCTTCCTGTAAAGGCTTCCGGCGAACCGGAGGGTATAGATTATCTCTATGAACCGGAAAGAGACAAAATCATCGAAGCCCTGATCCCGAGATATATCAGCACAAAGATTTACTTTGCCCTTCTGGATTCCCAGACATCAGAACATGCGGCAAGAATGGCTGCCATGGAGAACGCAACAAGCAACTGCGGAGAAATGATAAATCATCTTACACTTGTATATAATAAACGAAGACAGGAAAGCATAACCAATGAAATGATGGACATTGTTGGTGGTGCCGAAGCCTTGAGAGGAACGTAAAAGGAGGAATTTAGATGAACGTGGAAGCAAAAGGAAATATTGTACAGGTTATAGGAACGGTAGTGGATATAAAATTTCCCTCTGACAACCTTCCTCCGATTTATGGAGCGGTATACATAACAAATCCGTCATTAAACGATGATAATGAAAATCTTGTTCTTGAGGTTGCCCAACACGTTGGAGACAGCGTGGTGCGATGCATTGCCATGAATACAACAGACGGATTAATGAGAGGTCAGGAGGCAACATATAAGGGCGCGCAGATAAGCATCCCTGTAGGAAATGAGATACTCGGCAGGGTGTTGAATGTTATCGGTGAACCGGTGGATGGAGTTGGTCCTGTTCTGACAAAAATGACTTACCCTATACACAGACCTGCACCGACACTTATAATGCAGAATACAAAGGTTGAACTCCTGGAAACAGGCGTTAAAGTCATCGATCTTCTTGAGCCATATTCAAAGGGTGGAAAGGTTGGCCTTTTCGGCGGTGCCGGAGTCGGGAAAACGGTTATTATTATGGAGATGATCCATAATATTGCCATGCATCACGGCGGCATATCGGTTTTTGGCGGTGTAGGTGAAAGAACGAGAGAAGGTAATGACCTCTGGCTTGAAATGAAACAGTCAGGTGTTATTGATAAATGTGCCCTTGTTTACGGGCAGATGACAGAGGTTCCGGGAGCCCGTGCCAGGATAGGACTTACAGCATTGACTGCTGCAGAATATTTCAGGGATGAGGAAGGGCAGGACGTGTTGCTCTTTATCGATAATATATTCAGATTCACGCAGGCAAACTCAGAAGTATCGGCATTACTAGGCAGAATGCCTTCCGCAGTCGGTTACCAGCCGACGCTTGCAACAGACCTTGGTGAACTCGAAGAGAGGATCACGTCAACACTAAAGGGTTCAATTACCTCTGTCCAGGCAATCTATGTGCCTGCAGATGATCTTACAGACCCAGCCCCGGCAACAACATTTGCGCATCTTGATGCGACTACAGTGCTTTCGAGGCAGATTTCAGAGCTTGGTATATACCCTGCCGTTGACCCGCTTGATTCAACGAGCAGAATACTTGACCCGAAGGTTGTCGGCGATGAGCATTATGCCGTGGCGCGCGAGGTTCAGAGAATACTTCAGAAGTACAAAGAATTGCAGGATATTATTGCCATCCTTGGTATGGACGAACTTTCGGAAGACGATAAGCTTGTTGTTGCGCGTGCCAGAAAGATTCAGAGATTTCTGTCTCAGCCATTTTTTGTTGCAGAGGCATTTACAGGTCAGCAGGGCAGGTATGTTGCATTAAAGGATACAATCAAAGGCTTTAAAGAAATTGCAGAAGGAAAATATGACGAACTTCCTGAACAGGCATTCTATATGGTTGGTACAATAGAAGAGGCTGTCGAAAAAGCGAAACAATTTATGGGGGATTAATCGTGGCTATGCTTAATTTTGAGATTATAACCCCTGAAAAACTGCTCGTACAGGAAGAAGCGGATATGGTTGAAGCAACAGGGGAACTTGGTGAGTTCGGTATTCTCCCTGGCCATATAAAATTCCTGACAACTATAGGTATCGGGGAAATTCGTTATATGAAAGATGGTAAAACGAGACATATTGCAACGAGCGGAGGTTTCGGGGAAGTTATTGAAGATAAAGTTACATTTCTCGTTGATACCGCAGAATTTTCAGAAGAAATAGATCTTGAGCGCGCAAAAATTGCTAAAGATCGTGCAGAGTCTGTCCTTAAAGATATGTCTGTAGAAGCAGCACTAGATTATAGGATATATGAATTGGCATTGCAGCGGGCAATATCAAGGATATCGGCGGCTGCAAAGAGATTTTAATGATTTTTTCAGTAGAAGACAAGCTTTTCAGTATTTTTCCGGAGCTGAAAATCGGTGTTCTTGTCTGCGAAATAGAAAACAGGCGGTACGGCGAAGACAGATTTGAAGCTATACTTGATGAAATAAGAACCAATTTTCCGTACAAAAATCCACAGGGACATCCCCATATAAAGGTATGGAGGGATGCATTTACTAAACTTGGCATTTCTGCATCAAAACATTACAGTTCTATTGAATCGCTTTTAAGAAGGGTTTTAAAAGGCGGTCCATTTCCGAGAATAAGCCCCGTTGTTGACCTGTATAATGAAATTTCTTTGAAATATCTTGTCCCTATGGGGGGCCATGCCATAATGCCGATAGAGGGCGATATTTCTCTTTGTTTTGCAGAAGGCGATGAGACCTTTATCCCCATGGATGGAGGCGAACCTGAGATTGTAGACAAAGGTGAAGTTATTTATAAGGACGGGAAAGAGGTGCTTACCAGAAGGTGGGTATGGAGACAATGCAATAAGGATAAAGTAACTGTTGATACGACATCTGTATTTATTCCCATCGATGTTATGGAAGGTCTTTCCGAGGGGCTATGCGAAAAGATTATAGATGATATGGGACAGGTTTTGCTGCAGAATGGATACGGCAGGGTTATGCACAAAGAAATACTTACCAGAAATAAGCTTTCCACGCAATTCAGTATTTAAATTTTGTAATCACGAGATCTTCCTGCCAACTGGAAAGCTATGTGTTGAAATGTTTTTGATATGTATATTCCAGTATTTCCACAAGTTCCTTACGAAAATCTTCATATTTTTTCAGAAACGCTTTACCGGAGGGAGTAATGTGGGAACCGCCTCCCGACAACCCGCCCACCTTTCGTTCAAGAAAGTCAAAACCGAGTTTTTTTTCAACAATATTGATAATGAGCCATGCTTTTCGGTAGGAGATCTTGAGATCAATTGCAGCCTGGTTTAGTGAACCGGTCTTTTCTATTTGTTTCAGGACTCTATATGGACCTTCCCCGAAGGCTTTTCCATTATTATCCAGCCAGACTTTATAGGCAATTTTCATATATGCTCCTTATGTTAAATATACTGAATTATAAAGAAAATATTATAATTTAGCAAGTTGTCATCAGTTGCCTTATACCAAGTTGCTTTCAAAAATAAACAATGAATATTTGAAAGCAACTTGGTATTATGCCAGGCAAAGCAGACACATAATATTTGACATCAACTTGGTATTATATGGCGCTCATATATATTTTTCATGGCTTAATATAGCGGATAATCAAGGTGATTTAATTTACTGCTCATTAGCAGAATTATACATTATATCCTCGATGTCTACCTCAGAAAAGAATCTTTTTCCGGAAAATTCATTGAATGATATAAAGATAGAATAAGACGTTCATTTTTTATTCAAAAACAGATATGTCCTCCATAAACGTTGGAATATGTTCTTGATACAAGGCCGTATTAATCAAAAACATCACAGAAAAAACCTTGACAACCGTTATTCCCAATGGTATATAACAATGCGTTATATTAAAACATATACAAGGGGAGGAGAATGTATAAACAATCAAGTAGAAAGAGATATTTTCAAGGTATAGTAGAAAAAAAGTTCTTTGTAAGAAGTAACATTCTTTTATATATATGTATCGCCCTTGTTTCTTTATTGCCCTTTCGGGTCACAGCAGCCTCACAAAATGAAATTACAGTATCAGCTGCAGCCAGTCTGACAAATGTTTTCGAGGAGGTTGCAAAGAACTTTGAGACAAGAAAGAAGGGTGTAAAAGTTCATATTAATTTTGCATCCTCAGGAAATCTTATGCGTCAAATTATTGCAGGAGCGCCAGTGGATGTATTTGCTTCGGCGGCAGCCAGGGAGATGGATGAACTTGACAAAAGACAGTTGCTAATTGATGGAACAAGGCATAATTTTGCTGAAAACGGTATTGTGCTCATCAGACCTGCATCTTTCAAAACAGGATTGACGTCTTTTACAGATTTGAAAAAAAACGTTATAAAAAAAATAGCTATGGGAAATCCTGCTACTGTTCCGGCAGGGATGTATGCAGAACAAACTCTCAGGAATCAGAAAATTTGGGATAGTATCAAGGACAAAATGATTTATTGTGAACATGTACGACAAGTGCTTGATTATGTGGCAAGAGGTGAAGTGGATGCGGGTATTGTTTTTTCGACCGACACTGCCGTAAGGGCTAAAGAGGTTACGGTTGTGGTGATGGCGCCGGAAGGTATTTATAACAAGGCGTTGTATCCTATTGCTGTGGTCAGGGACACAAAAAATGAAGCTCTTTCAAAAATGTTTGTTGATTTTGTGTTATCCGCAGAGGGTAAAAAATTACTTGAGAAATATGGCCTTAAATCAATGAAATAGACGCATGATTCCATATTAAATATTCATTAAGATCAATGCAATCCTTCATGCCCCACCTTTCAGTCGGCCGTCTGTACCAGGCAGACGGCCGAATCATACTATATGAACCACTCGTTGTATTGACCTGAATATATCCCTGTGCTAAGATGTCTCTATGTTTGTTATATCAAAAAAACAAAAGACGTTCTTCAGGTAAAAGTTGATGGACAACTCAATATTATTTTCGTTAAGACTCTCCTTTCAGGTTGCTCTTTTAGCAACTTTTTTTGTAGTAATGGTAGGCATTGTTGTAGCATACCTGCTTGCAAGAAAGGATTTCAAGGGCAAGGAGGTTGCGGATATGCTTTTTACTTTGCCGCTGGTTCTGCCCCCCACTGTTACCGGGTACTACCTTATTATCCTCTTCGGCAGAAATGGTTTTATAGGAAGTTACATCTATCGCTGGACGGAATGGAGCATAATGTTCACATGGTATGGCGCTGTGCTTGCATCGTTTGTTGTATCTCTTCCTCTCATGATAAAAATAACGCGTGCCGCTTTTGAATCGATTGATAAGAGCCTTATACATGCATCATATACCCTCGGCCACTCAGAACTTATGACAGCTATGAAGGTAATTCTGCCCATTTCAAAAAAGGGGATTATAGCCGGTACAGTTCTGTCATTTGCGCGAGCTCTTGGTGAATTTGGTGCCACGCTTATGGTTGCAGGCAATATTCCAGGAAAAACAAATACAATGCCCATAACCATATATTCACTGGCTAACAGCGGTGAATGGTCAAAGGCAAATATCATGGTTATTTTTTTTACCGCTTTGTCAGGGCTGTTTCTTTATATAGCAAACAAGTTCAGCAAGAGGATGTTATAATGGGACTTGCAATAAGATTGAAAAAACGTGTAGAAGGTTTTTTGCTTGATGTAGAATGGGATATGAATAACGAGCTTCTTGTACTCTTCGGCCATTCAGGATCAGGCAAATCAATGACATTGCAGTTGATAGCCGGACTTGCCGACCCCGATGAAGGATGTATTTGTTTTAATAAAAAGATGCTTTTTGATGATTTTTTAAAGATAAATCTTCCGCCACAAAGGCGATCAGTCGGGTATGTCTTTCAAGACCGTGTGCTTTTCCCTCATATGACTGCCCGCGAAAACATTGGATATGGTTTGAAAATCGGCAACAAAAAGGAAAGAGATAAAAAAATAGATGAAATGTTCAAGCTTCTTTACCTTGAAGGGCTTGAAAACAAATATCCCGGACAGATATCCGGCGGAGAAAAACAACGGGTAACTCTTGCGCGGGCACTCATCGGAAGACCGGAGGTCCTTCTTCTGGATGAACCATTCTCGGCATTGGATAATGCGTTGCGTATAGAGATGAGGGATTTGTTGAGGGATATAAAATACCGCTTTAATGTTCCTATTGTGCTTGTCAGTCATGATATGCTTGAGGCCTATTCGATAGCCGATAAAATTGTGCTTTATTCCCAGGGCAGGGTCGCGCATGTCGGTACGCCGCAGGAAATATTTTCCAACCCGCTGTCATCAGAGGTCGATCTTTATATGGCATTGAATTTCCCGTTACTATTATCCAGGTTTTAATAATAAACAAAACTTGGATAATATAAAGCTAATAAGACCAAATCGCTCTTATTGCTCTTTTACCGGTTGTTACCACGTGTTACAGATTTATTAATTGCATTATATTCTGATTCATTAAGACAGCCGTCACCGTTCCTGTCGTATCTTTTGAAATCTTCAACAGTTAAATTTGGGATAACAGAGCTTAGTTCAACAGGGGTGATTCTGCCGTCGTTGTTGTTGTCCACGTCACTAAAATACTTGCTGTTTGTCCTTTCTTTGACTCTGACAGGCCGTCCTTTATTGGTTGCAGTTGACCCATGTCTTTTCCTTTCGGATTCATATGTCGGTTTTGTTGTTTCTTGTTGAAAAATGCTATGTGTGCCGGTAGTTTTTATTATTCTTGCACCGTCACCCGTGTAAGATATTGCTATTTTATCGCCAACCTGTATTTGTTCAAGGTTGCTATAGCCTTTAAAAACAGGATTGACCACATCAAAAGTAACGATTATCCCTTTATTTCTCACAGTAATGGTTTTACTAACCATATTTACACGGATAACAGTGCCTAAGAAATCTCCCTTTGATCTTACCCTGATTATTACTTTTGGAGGTTTAGAGGTTTTATCTGTGGTTGATTCCCCCTGTATAAACCCCGGGTTTATCAAGGTACAGGCAAATAAAATGATAAAAAATATAAATATAATTTGCCTTATCCTGCCTTTTTGTTCTTTTGTATTCACTATTTCTCCCTGTATCTCTACAATTTATATCATCATTATTGCTCGACATGACCAAGTTCTTTTGATATGAGCCTCGATGCATTTATTAACTCTTGTATTATGCCTTCAATGGCGCCTTTTTTTATCTGGAACGCCGGTTGAGTAGCTCCGAGTGCAGCAACAACATTTCCGTAGTAATCCCTGATTGGCACTCCAATGCCCAGCAGCCCTTCAACAACCTCATCTTTTTCTATATAATATCCGAGCCTCCCTGTCTCATCAAGTTTGCGCATAATTTCATCTATATCCGTTACCGTGTATTCTGTTATTTTATTTGGCGGATATTGTTGCAGGAGCCGTTTTCTTTCGTCTTCCTCCATGTGTGCAACAAGTGTCATACCCAGCATTCCGTAATAGGGAGGCCGTTTAAGACCTGTACGTGAGCTGACCCGTATAATACTGTTCGATTCGTTTTTATCTATGTAAAGGAGTTGATCGTTTTTTATAACACCAAGGAGAATAATAGCCTTAAGGTTTTGCGAGAGAGCATCCATATAGGGGGCTGCAATCTTCCTTATGGACAGGGATTCATAGACTATGCCGCCCAATTCAAGGAATCTCAGACCCAGACTGTATTTTTCATTTGCAATATCATATTTAAAAAAACCGGCATTTTCAAAGGTCTTCAGGATTCTGAATACTGTTGTTTTAGGAAAACCTGTCCTTTTCTTTATCTCGGTAAGTGTGAATGCATTTTCTTTATCAGTATAAAGGTTGAGTATTGTCACGATTTTTTCCAGTACCTTTATGCTATATTGTTCTTTCATGCCAGTCTTCTTATAATTGCTTCCTAACTTCCAATAAATTATGTGCCGTATTATTGATTGAAATGCATAAATCCCTTATCCTCATTACGAAGATAGTTAAACCGTATATAAAGTGTGCAATTCCGAATCGACAGAAATATGCAAGTGTAAAAGTCTGGTTTATTTATTAGCACAAACGGATATACATGTAAATATCATTAATCGCCTTCAGTCTGTTGCTTGATTATCGTTTTATAACTATGCGAGATTTATTGCAAGAACCATGATTTACGACTATATCTGCTGCAAACAAGGAGAAAGGAGGTTTTCCTATAGCAAGTTCTGGATTTTATTGCAAACCATACATGTGTTCTTGAAATAATCTTCTTTAAAAAATCATTAAATAAAAAACTTTACATTTATATGTATTTTATGATACTTAGGAAAAATATTTTCAAAATGAACTAAGAAGTTTAAACGGAATTATCAATGAACAGGATCAGACTTTTTTTGAGAAAAAGTTTTACCTCCATCACTATTATGGTTGTGCCCCATACAAAAATCAGGCCTTTAAGAATCAAGATACCCGCAATCGGTTTGTTCTCGTGCCTTCTTCTAAGCATTATCGGCGCCGTTTATGTAATATCCATAGGGGTTAGTACTATAGAATATTATGGAATGAGGCGAAAGGTTAATTATCTTTCATCACAGTTCAGTGAACTTAAAATTGTAATGCATTCTCTTAAAAAGGCAAATGAGGAATTTTCAAAACTCCTTTCTTTCAAATCAAAAAAAACAATTCTCGAAGAATCGGACTTTGCAAATACCGGCGCTCTTAACATTGAGTTATTAAAAAAGCAGGTTGATGAGACGATCCAATCTGTATCAGAGATCAGAAAATATATTGAAGATCAGAAAAATATTTATCATGCAACTCCAACGGGATGGCCGTTGAAAGGTCCGATAAATTCAGGGTTTGGTCTTCGGGAACATCCTATTTACGGAAGAGATGCATCTCATTCCGGTATTGATATAGGTGCATCCATCGGTACTCCGGTAAAGGCTACTGCAGACGGTATAGTAAGCTTTTCAAGCTGGCATAACGACAGCGGCAATATAGTAGTGCTGGAACACGGACATGGCTTTACGACCGTTTACGCACACAATAAAGAAAATCGTGTTAAGGTTGGGCAAAAGGTAAAACGGGGAGAAGTGGTTGGAGTGTCCGGTTCTACCGGTGCAACAACGGGTCCGCACCTCCACTATGAGGTCTGGAAAAACAGAAGGCCTGTAAATTCTGCTTCGTTCTTAAAGGATATATCATGATATTCAGGAAAAAAGAACCATCGCTTGAGGTGATTATAGGAGCTGAATCCAGTATTAAAGGTGATCTTACCAGCAAAGGTATTGTCAGAATGGACGGAACAATAGAAGGATCTATAGATGCGGACTGGTTGATAGTAGGTGAAACCGGTGCGGTCAAAGGTGATGTTACTTTAAGAGGTATGGTGACAAACGGAAAAATAGAAGGAAACATAAAATCAAAAGAAACTGTAGAGGTAAAATCCAAAGGCGTTGTGGAGGGGGATATTGATGCCGACTGGATAATGATAGGCGAAGCCGCGCTGGTCAAGGGTGATGTTGCTTTGAGAGCTATAATAGTAAACGGAAAAATAGAAGGAAACATAAAATCAAAAGAAATAGTAAAAATAAAGTCCAAAGGGATTGTAGAAGGCGATATCTATACACCAAAACTTGCAATATCTGAAGGCGCTATTTTTGAAGGCCGTTCTTGTATGCAAAAAACCATAGACGCAGATAATAAGGATGTTTTACCCTTTGAAAGAAAGGCGAAAAACTTTCTGTAGACCAATGTCTTTTTCACATGTCGAAGTGTTTTTTATGAAAAATACCGGCAGATTCAGTTCCTATGGGAATGGGTTGCCGGATCTATGCGGTTTGAATTACAGACTTGCTTGTCAAGACGTCCGGAGTTCCTGTTTTTATTTGACTTCCTTTATTGAAAAGACATAAATTATGAATACCGTGATGATGGGTATTTATTTAGTAGGTTTTATTTTGCAATAAAAAAGTGGAACCCAATACTTTCGCAAATTTTTATGATAGAGTTAAGTTAAATTAAATATCGATCAGGCTGTGTAGGTTTTATACTGATTAAGAATACAAAAAAATGGTTGAAAAGGAGGAAAAAATGACAAACATTGCTCCTGGAGGCTCAGGTGACAGCGAAGAAAAGGTCACAACGATAATTGCCGATGATTTAGAAATTCAGGGCACTATGAAATTCAAAAATTCCCTAATGATAAAGGGCGTTCTCGAAGGAGAGATTATATCGGAGGGATTGTTGATTGTCGGACCTACTGCAAAAGTTGCAGCTAAGATTACAACGAAGAACCTTATATCCCATGGTGAAATTCAAGGGGATGTTACTGCCAGTGATCGGGTTATGCTGAAAAGTACTTCATCTCATAACGGCAATATTACAACGCCAAATATTGTTATTGAAAGCGGTTCTATTTTTAACGGATCCTGTATTATGAAGAGGGAAGAGGAACCTGTTCAGGCGCCCGATGATGTTTTTACTGAAGCTGCGGATAAAGAAAAAACAGTATTTGAAGAAGAAATAATGGAAGAAGTGGAGACACAGAAGACAGAAGAGCAGAAGACAGAAGAGCAGAAGACAGAAGAGCAGAAGACAGAAGAGCAGAAGACAGAAGAGCAGAAGACAGAAGAGCAGAAGACAGAAGATGTCTGGCCTGCTGAGGACGAATATTCTGCGCCGAAACCACCAAAAGCTGAGCTGTTTTGAATTGTGTGGTTTTAAAACTTTTGCTATGTCTTTAAATAAATAAAACTAAGACAGGTTTATGATGTTTGAAGATTTTAATAATTTATTAAATCAAGGAGGCAAATATGACCAGCACAACCCCCAGTGTTTCCGACGTAGTTGAAAAAGATGTTACCACGATACTTGCTGATGATTTAGAGATTCAGGGTACAATAAAATTCAAAAGCTCCCTCATGATAAAGGGTGTTCTCGAAGGAGAGATCATATCGGAGGGGCTTTTGATTGTCGGGTCTACTGCAAAAGTTAAGGCTACGATTACTACAAAAAACCTAATATCCTACGGTGAAATTCAAGGGGATGTTACTGCCAGCGAGCAGGTTATATTGAAAAGCACTGCGGTTCATAACGGCAATGTCACCACGCGCAATATTATGATTGAGAATGGTTCGGTTTTTAACGGCTCTTGTATGATGAAGGCCAAGGATATTACCCCTGTTTAACATGGTACTGTTTGGTTAAAAATTCGTATGAGATACAACTGGGACATCAGTTAAATTGCACACGATTTCAGGGTCTTTAGGGAATGAAGAAAGCATTGATATGATTTTGTTTGGTATTGAGGAATCTCAACAAGGCTGAGATATAATGAAGATTGGATCATAGCGATGACGTAAACTTATTTTCATAAATTTTAAACAAAAGGAGTTAAAAAATGGCAAACATAGTTTCTAAAACCTCTGATAACGGTGAAGAAAATGTTACCACGATACTTGCTGATGATTTAGAGATTCAGGGTACAATAAAATTCAAAAGCTCCCTCATGATAAAGGGTGTTCTCGAAGGAGAGATCATATCGGAGGGGCTTTTGATTGTCGGGTCTACTGCAAAAGTTAAGGCTACGATTACTACAAAAAACCTAATATCCTACGGTGAAATTCAAGGGGATGTTACTGCCAGCGAGCAGGTTATATTGCAAAGCACAGCGGTTCATAACGGCAATATTACAACACCAAATGTTGTAATTGAGAGCGGTTCGGCCTTTAACGGCTCCTGTATCATGAAGAGAGAACCTGCAGGCGCTTAGAGTTAATAATAAAAAATAATTACACACCCCTACAAAAGGTATGTATATTGTAATGCTGTGAAAAGAAGTAGAGGAAATTAATCATTATTATTGTTTGTATTGGATTGTATTTCTTAGCTGCTTCACAGAGTGCCGAAACTTGGTATGCCCGGTTTTTTAAGACTTGATCTCACAATTTCAGGGCTGATCTAAAATAAACAGAAAAGTATTTATACAATCCTTACGGTGCGAAGTTGGACAACTGGTAAGGTACATCCTTATTATCCAGCAGTTCTTTTTTCCCGAAATAGACAAAATTATCAGCAATTTCTCTCAGCGCTGTTACAACCTCTCTATTGCTTGATTTTACAAGGGGTTTTGAGCCTTTAGACAGTTGTTTTGCCCTTTTAGCTGCCAAGTGTACAAGCTCGAAGCGGTTTTCAACTTTTTCCATGCAGTCTTCAACGGTTATTCTTGCCATTTTCCTTCCCCTTTACGCTTTCGATGATGTGTCTAAACGCTGCGTATGCTTTCTCAAGATTGTCATTGATAATAGTATACTCGAAAAGGTGTTTTTTATCAATCTCTTCCTCCACCCTTTTCATTCGTATGTCAATTTCCTGTTCTTTTCTGAATGAGAGCCTCCTTATCAATTCATCTTTTGAAGGGGGTTCAACGAACACAAGGCAGGCATCCGGGTATTGTTTTTTTATATTTAATGCACCTTTTACATCAATATCGAGGAAAATATCCTTTCCTGTTTCCAGGATCTCCAGAACCTCTTTTTTTGGCGTGCCGTAAAGATAGCCGTGTATGTTTTCCCATTCGAGGAAACTTCCGCTTTTTGCCATATCCCTGAATGTCTTTTCATCGGTAAAATAGTAGTTTTTCCCGTTGACTTCGCCTTTTCTTATTCCCCGCGTCGTATAGGAGACTGAAAAAACAGCATTCCGGTCTTTCCTTAAGAATCTTTCAATGAGCGTGCTTTTCCCTACCCCGGACGGCCCCGAAACGACAAATAACTGCCCTTTTATTTTGTCTTTATACCTGCTGATTTCCGTTTTGTCATTATCACTCAACATTCTGAGCCTGTTCCCTCATCTTTTCAATCTCTACCTTTATATGAACAACCCTTTCATTTATGTATAAATCGTTTGATTTGCTTCCGATAGTGTTTGTCTCTCTGACCATTTCCTGAATAATAAAATCAAGTTTCCTTCCGATAGCATCATCAGATTTCAGCGTATTGTTAAAGTTTTCGATATGTCCCTTCAACCTGACAATCTCTTCTGAAATATCGAGCCGTTCCATATAGATTGCCAGTTCATGTAAAACCCTTATTTCATCTATTGAGGCTGTCTTTATGACCTCCATCATCCTTTCTTTCAACTTGCTTTCGTGTGCTTTGATAATAAGGGGCCATCTTTTTTCAATTTCTTTGAGATTCTGTTTAATATTTTTAAGTCTGCCCGTCAAATCTTTCTGTATTACCCTTCCCTCTTTAACTCTCTCCTCGTCAAGTTTTTTCAACAGGTTTTCGAATGGGGTTACAAGGATCTTTTCTGAAATATTGTTATTTTCCTCATATGTGATAATATCTCTGAAGCTCAGAATGTTTTCTAATGTCAATTGCCCTTTTAATGCGAAATTTTTCTTCAATATGCTGAGCACTTCAAGGTATTGTCTTACGGCAATTTCATTTACCTTAAGAGCGTTGGACCCACCGTTGGATTTTTCCCATTTTATTGTAATATCTACCTTGCCGCGCTTGATATAGCGTTTTACAAGCTCCCGCAATTTTTGTTCACCGGCATAGTCTATCTTCGGGAGCTTCAGGCCTATTTCAAGATATCTGTTGTTCAGCGCCCGTGCCTCACAATTCAGTCTTCCTTCTTTAACTTCCATCTCAACCTTTGAAAATCCTGTCATGCTTTTAATCATTATCGTATCCTTATTTTATTAGAATAATTCACGGCAGATGTTTTGCTGTAAGAATCGGTGTTTTTGCCGTGAACTGTGTGAAGGGCTTTGGATGAATTACCCATCTTCACATGTCCTTATTTTCTCCTTCAAGATGTTTCTCCATCTTTTGAAGATTGCAATAATTTCCTCACTGCCATAGTCCGGGTAAGTCCATTCGAGAGGCTTGTATGTACTGTTACGGTATATAAGCGTCAGGTCTGCAAATATTCCAGAGCCGAGGTAAATCCTGTGGGCATAGCCCTTTGTTGTGGCCAGGACGATATTTTCAAGAGAAATATACCCCGGGTCTATATTGACAGTCCTATTTCCTTCTGATGAGATAGAAGCTTCTATGCTGTTTGTTTTAAGTTTTATCTCCGGCAGTTGTTCTCTATTGAAAAGCGGTTCGAAGAGGAGAAAAATTCGTGACAGGTTGCTCCCCATCTCTTTTTCATAGTAGCGTGTATAACAAAAAGACGTAGGAGCCGTCCTGTCCAGTATGCTTCCTATCGCCTCCCGGATATCTTTTTCAGCATTCTCCATGCAACTGTTATCCCTGAATATTATACTTGTAAAAAACTGAACGGACTTGGGACTGCTTACAGCTCCCATAATATGAAATACTCCCGGTTTTTTCTTTCTTTTCCCCGCGGTGCCTCAGCTTCATTTGTAGGCTTCAGACCAAGACTCCTGCCGAATAACTTTATATCTTCAATTGTCCTCTTTATCTTTTCGATATCCTTTACAATACCACCCTTGCCCACTTCAAACCGTCCAACCTCGAATTGCGGTTTTACAAGGGAGACGATGTGGCCGTTATTACTCAACAGGGGAATTGTCACCGGCAGGATCATCTTCAATGAAATGAATGAGACATCTATTGTGATAATATCTGCCTGTTCACCGATATCTTTGAATGTGAGATAACGGGCGTTGAGATTTTCCTTTACTATAACCCTTTTATCTGCTCTTAAGTGTTCGTGAAGCTGGTGTGTTCCCACATCAACGGCATAAACAATTGATGCGCCGTGCTGCAGCATGCAATCTATGAATCCGCCTGTTGATGAACCTATATCAATTGCTTTTTTACCTTTTACATCCATAGAGAATGCTTCAATTGCCTTCTCAAGTTTTATGCCGCCATAGCTTACATAAGGTATGGGATTTGTTTTGACCTCTATGGGGGTGTCTTCATCTATCTTTCTATCCGGTCTTGTTATGCGCTCATTTCCGGCATAAATCTCCCCTGCCATGATAAGGATTTTTGCCTTTTCCCGTGACGGCGCTAGTCCTTTCTTTGCGAGGAGCACGTCTATCCTTTCTTTAACCACTGACGTATTACCTTCTTAATACCTTCCGTATCAAGGCAGATATTTCCTCTTAATGTTTTCTGCAGCCCATGGGGTACAAATATATCCGGTATGCCCAGCGTTTTCAAAGGTACGACTATACCTTCTTCAGAGAGTATCTCCATTATGCCGCTGCCAAACCCGCCCATTAAGGCGTTCTCTTCAACGGTTAATATACATTTTGCATGTGTTGCCGTCTCAACCAGCATTTCTCTGTCCATGGGTTTTATGAAGCGACCGTTTATGACAGTGCTGTGTATGCCTTCTTTTTCCAACTCTTGTGCTGCAGTGAGAGAGGGGTACACGAGGTTGCCGCAGGCAATGATCGCAATGTCGCCGCCCTCTTTTAATTTTTCCCAGGAGCCGATAGGGATTTCGTTAAAGCTTTTTTGGATTTCAGTACCGTGTGCTTTACCTCTTGAGTACCGGATAGCTGCCGGCTTGCCATAGAGATATGCAGAATAGAGCATCTGACGCAGTTCATTACCGTCCTTAGGGCTCATCACTATTATACCAGGAATATGTCTGAAATAGGTAATGTCAAATACCCCATGATGGGTCGGACCATCCTGACCAACAATACCGCTTCTGTCAACGGCAAATATTACAGGAAGCCCCTGGAGACATACATCCATTATGATCTGGTCGTATGCCCGCTGGAGAAACGTAGAGTATATTGCCACGAACGGTTTAAGTCCTCCCAGTGCAAGGGCAGCCGCGAATGTAACGCCGTGCTGCTCGGCAATGCCAATATCGTAAAATCTCTCAGGAAAAAGTCTTGAAAATTTGTCGAGGCCTGTACCAAGCCCCATAGCTGCTGTGATGGCTACAATCTTTTCATCCTTTTCAGCAAGTTCTGTGATGGTGTCACCGAAGATGTCGGTATAGTTTTGGGAGCCGGTATCTGTGGAGGCGCCTGAATCTATCTCAAATGTTGAGACGCCATGGAACCTTGCAGGGTCGTCCTCTGCATGGGTGTAGCCCTTGCCTTTTTTTGTAACTGTGTGAATGAGTATCGGGCCTTTAAGCTTTTTGATATTTTTCAGATTTTCTATAAGATGGTTCAGGTTATGGCCATCCACAGGGCCGAAGTATTGAAAGCCAAGCTCTTCAAACAACATGCCGGGTGTTACAAACCCCTTCACCGCCTCTTCAATGTGCATTGCCGCCTTATATACCCTGTCGCCGAAGGCCGGTATGTTTTTGAGCATCTTTTTAAGCTCTTCCCTTGTGTTGCTTATAAACTCGCCGGTCATAATCCTGTTAAGATAAGACGATAAGGCACCGATATTCTTCGATATTGACATTTCATTATCGTTCAGTACCACAATGATATCACTTTTTAAATCTCCAGCATGGTTTAACGCTTCAAAAGACATCCCGCCTGTTAACGAGCCGTCACCGATGACAGTAATAATCTTATATGACTGGTTCAACTTTTTCCTCGCCTCGGCAAGGCCGACAGCAACGGAAATTGAATTGCTTGCATGTCCTGTGTTAAATACATCATATTTACTTTCCTGCTTACTCGGAAATCCGCATAATCCATCATCCTGCCTTAGCGTTCCAAATTTATCTCTCCTGCCGGTTAAAATTTTATGTGCGTAGCACTGGTGCCCCACGTCCCATATGATCTTGTCTTCAGGCGTATCGAAGATGTAATGGAGGGCGATGGTGAGCTCAACAACGCCAAGGCTTGAAGAAAGATGTCCCCCTGTTCGCGATACCGTATCTATGATGAATTTCCGTATCTCCTCTGACAGCTTTATAAACTCGGGAATGGTTAATTTTTTAAGATCTTCAGGGGAATCGATTTTTTCGAGGAACATCAGGAAACCCTGTTACAGATATACCCTGCAAGGGCAGAGAGTATTTTTGAATTCTCTCCCAGAAATTCTATAGCCTCTATCGCTTCTTCAATAAGCTGTTCTACCTTTATTTTTGATGCCACAATGCCGTAATGTTTTATATAGGTCTGTTTGCCGGAGTCTTTTTTCAGTCTTTTTCCGACAATCTCCTCATCGCCTTCTGCGTCTAATATATCATCAGTAATCTGAAAGGCAAGGCCTATGGACTCGGCATATTTTGTAAATTTATTTAATTCTTTAACCTTTGCTCCTCCCGTTATTGCACCTATCCGCACAGAAGCCCTGATAAGGGCGGTAGTTTTATGCATATGAATGAAGTTAAGGATATTTTTTGTTCCTTCCTTCCCGTCGTAGAGCACATCCACAACCTGGCCGCCAACCATACCGTTAGCACCGGCAGCCGAAGCTATCTCAAAGATAATTTGTTTAAGCATCTTTGGGCCGATTCTGCATGTATAATGGTTATCGGTCATAATACGGAAAGCTTCAGTCAATAGCCCATCACCTGCCAGAATGGCGATTGCATCACCGAATACTTTATGGCAGGTGGGTTTGCCGCGCCTTATATCATCATTGTCAATGCTTGGCAAGTCGTCATGAATTAGTGAGTATGTATGTATCATCTCTATAGCGCAGGCAATCGGGAGCAAATCATCGCTCGTTTTGCCGTTAGCTTCGCATGTGGCTATAGCAAGTATAGGTCTGATTCTTTTACCGTTGGAGAACAGTGAGTATTCCATGGCATCTCTGAGTCTGCCGGGCGTTGTCTGTAAGGATGCGAAGATGTCCTTCAAGACGTTGTCTACAATAATCCTTTTATCGTGAAGGAATGTTCCCAGGTCCACTTAAATTTCTTCCTGAAGAAATGGCTTCTTTTCTGTTGAACCATCTTCTTTTTTTATAAGAATTTCAACTTTCTTTTCAATCTCATCAAGTCTTTTTGAAAGATCCTTCGTTAATGAAAGCCCTTCTTTAAAAAGTGTCAGTGCCTCATCAAGAGAGATGTTGCCCTCATCAAGCGTTTTTACTATGCCTTCAAGTTTTTTCAGTCCTTCTTCAAATTTCATAGTTTGAGTGCCTATTATAAAATTTAACACCGGGGTTTTGCAAGTATTTCAATTCAAGATGATGCCAACTGAAATTTAATAATATGTTTATCCCTTAGAATACCGTATAGATAAAAGCAAATGAAGTGTTTGGAAATAAGCTGCTTTTTCCTTTGAAGGGACTGGAAATCCAGTGGTCAGCATGTATAAAAATCTTTTCGTATCGGATTTTCTGCTGACCCTTGGATGCTGAAAAAAAGTTATTGTGCCGCTATTATATATCAGCTTTTAATTGCTGTCTTTAATCTTTGCGACAATTTCGTCACTGCTAAGGGAGCTTATAGATTTTAAAAGACCTTCCTTCCTGTAAAAATCTATAAGGGGTGCCGTTTTCTCATTGTATGTCTCAAGCCTTTTTGTAATGGCTTCCACTGTTTCATCGGCACGTTGTACTGCAGGTGAGCCGCATTTCAGACAGGTGCCGTCCGGTGCAGGCGGCTTGCTTTTAATGTTGTATATTTCCTGACAATCAGGATTGGAGCAGGTTCTGCGGGTTGTCAGTCTATCGAGTATAACATCCTTCGGCACATCGAGATCAATTACTTTGTCAAGCTTCAGGTTAAGCTTAATAAGCAGGTTTTTTAACGCCTCGGCCTGCGGAATAGTTCTTGGAAAACCGTCAAGTATGAAACCTTTTTCACAATCAGGTTCCTTCAACCTTACCCCCATTATATCCATAATAAGCTCATCGGGTACAAGCTCGCCGCGCTCCATATATCCCTGAGCCTTTTTACCAAGCTCGGACCCGGCCTTTACTGCATTCCTCAAAATATCACCTGTTGATATCTGGACTGAACCATCATAATCTGTCAATAATTTTGCAACAGTACCCTTGCCGGCACCTGGTGCCCCTAATAGAACGATTTTCATTACCTGTCCTCCTTTTATATTATGTGCAATATTCTATTTGTTTTTTGCTTTTTCCTGCTTTTCTTTCCTCTTTTCTTTCAAAGTTTTTTGAGGTGCTTTTTTTGTTTCATTTTTAGGCTTATCTTTTCCTGTTGCCATAAATACCTCCTATTTTGCAGTCTGATGATTGAGTTTATCAAATAAAAAAGAAAAAATCATTGATAAAAGAAGTCCGGAGTTACCTGATTTATTTTGTGGCAAGGCAGAAGACTTTGTTTCTTTGCTTCATCAGCTCTGAACGGCATGAGGAAAGCCTTGCTGAACCTGAAAAAAGTTAAGACTTAAAAAAAATAATAAAACGTTTCATGCGTAACGCCATCAGCAGCATAATGTTTTGCAGCATTCAACTATTTTCAGATTTCCCTTGAATTGCAAAGACATAAATAGTAATCAATAAGAAAGTTACTGTGTGAATATGTATTAAAAAATGTTATGTACAGGAAATAAAGGGGTATAAAAGGAATGGATGCCGGTAAGGAGTTCTTCAACATTTATAACCATGACTTCGTACGGCTGGCAGCGGCTGTACCGGAAGTAAAGGTCGCGGACCCTGCTTTTAATGCGGAAAAAACAATAGCGTTAATGCAAAGCGCCGCTGAACAAAAAGCAATACTGGTTGTTTTTCCCGAATTAGGACTTTCTGCTTACTCCTGCGACGATTTGTTCCATCAGCAGGCCCTTCTCTCAGGCTGTCTGCAGGCACTGTCGGAGGTACTCACAAAGACGAGAGACATCCCTGTCATTGCCATCGTGGGTTTGCCTCTCAAGATCGATGATATGCTCTTCAACTGTGCGGCTGTCATTTCCCGGGGACACATCTACGGGGTTGTCCCCAAAACATACCTGCCTAATTATCGGGAGTTTTACGAACTGCGGCAGTTTACGCCCGGCGACCGTACACTGTGCAACAGTATTGATTTGCTGGAACAATCAGATATTCCCTTCGACAACAGACTGCTTTTCAGGGTTGATAATCAGCCGCTCCTTGCCTTCTATATTGAAATATGTGAAGACCTCTGGGTGCCCATTCCACCATCTTCCTTTGCGGCACTTGCCGGGGCAACGGTTATTCTCAACCCTTCGGCTTCAAATGTGACTGTGACGAAGGATGATTATCGTAGACAACTCGTTGCGAACCAATCGGCGCGTTGCCTTGCAGCCTATGTTTACACCGCTGCCGGTTTCGGCGAGTCCACTACAGACCTTGCCTGGGATGGCCAGGCCATTATCTATGAAAACGGTACCCGCATTGCAGAATCGGTACGCTTTTCTTACAGCTCTCATATTGTTACCGGGGATATCGACCTCGATCGCTTAAGCCAGGAGCGCATGAGACAGACCAGTTTCAGCCAGGCTGCACAACACCACCGTAATGACCTTGCCATGTTTCGTACGATCCATCTTCAGGCAGATCTTCCCTGTCAGGAAAGACTTCTGATTGAACGTAACTACGAGCGGTTTCCCTTTGTTCCAAGCGACCGGACACGGCAGGATGACCGCTGCAAAGAGGTTTATGAAATCCAGGTGCAGGGGCTTGCAAAGAGGCTTAAGTCCACGGACACAAAAAGGGTTGTCATCGGTGTTTCCGGGGGGATTGATTCGACACAGGCCCTCATCGTGTGTGCTCATGCAATGGATGTGTTAGAACTCCCGAGAACGAGCATAGATGCCTTAATCATGCCGGGTTTTGCAACAAGCTCCCGTACCCTCGATCAGGCGCGGCGGCTTACTGCAGCCATAGGATGTACCACCCGCGAGATCGACATCAAACCGAGCTGTATGCAGATGTTCCGGGACATAGGTCATCCCTTTGTAGAAGGTTTGCCGGTTTATGACATTGCATTTGAGAATGTGCAGGCAGGTGAACGCACGAGTCATCTCTTTCGTTTTGCCAATCTGCATCAGGGGATGGTGGTAGGGACGAGTGATTTGAGCGAGTTGGCGCTCGGGTGGTCCACTTATGGCGTGGGAGACCACATGGCCCACTACCATGTGAATGCAAGTGTGCCGAAGACGCTTGTTCAGTATCTTATCAACTGGGTGGCGCAAAAAGGATTCCTCGGCAACGAGGTGAACCGTGTGCTTTTTGATGTGCTCGGGACAACCATCAGCCCTGAACTCATACCCGGCAATAACGAAAATGAGCCTGAGCAGCACTCGGAACACGTTATCGGCCCTTACGAACTTCAGGACTTTCATCTCTACTACATACTCCGCTTCGGCTTTCTGCCTGCAAAGGTTGCTTTTCTGGCCTGGTCTGCATGGCACGATAAAAACAGCGGTACATGGCCCGACATCACGCAGGAAAGACAGCACGAATATACCATTGGCGAAATCAAGAAGTGGCTTAAAGTCTTCATTGAACGTTTCTTCAAATCAAGCCAATATAAGAGAAGCTGTATCGCCAATTCACCAAAGGTCGGATCAGGCGGGTCTCTTTCGCCGAGAGGTGATTATCGTGCACCGAGCGACAGCGAGGCAACGCCCTGGCTTGACGGTCTTGATATCATCCCCGAGAGCGATCAGGTATAAAACAAAACCGTTCATAGGTTTTTCGAAGTAAAGGATTGCCTCTGCTGCCGGGACGTTCATTTATGAACAGCTTTTACCGGTAATGCAAAATAGAATGTGGCACCTTCGTCTATCTTTCCTTCAGCCCACACCCTACCGCCATGTCGGGTAATGATTCTCTGTACGATTGCAAGTCCGATACCTGTCCCTTCATACTCGGCATTGCTGTGCAGCCTTTGGAATGCATCGAAGATCTTCTCTGCATGTTCCATATCAAACCCTTCACCGTTATCCTTAACAAAAAACATGTTTTCGTTTTTCCCTGCTTCTCCGCCCACCTCAATAACGGCAATATCTCTGTGTTTGGTAAATTTGATTGCGTTGGAAAGGAGGTTCATAAATACCTCGCGTATCATTGAAGAATCGCCGGTTCCATGGGGGACGCTGCTTATCAGAAAATTGAACTTGCGTCCGCTGTTTATTTTCTCAAGTTCTTCAAAAACGTCTTTTGCAATTCCACCCATATTCATATCTGCAACTTCGAAATTTTTTCTCTTCAGACGTGATAACGCAAGGAGGTCATTTATCAACCGGTTCATCTGCTTTGTGCTTTTCAGGATTGCGCTAAGATACATTTGCGCCTTTTCATCAAGATCTTTTCCATATTTATCTGAGAGCATACGTGAAAATCCCTCAATGCTGATGAGGGGCGTGCGGAGGTCATGTGAGACGGAATATGAAAATGCCTCAAGCTCTTTATTTGCAGTCTCAAGCTCTATAGTTCGCTGTTTTACCCTTTTTTCCAGTTCTTCGTTTAATTGCCGGATCTCACCTTCTGCCTTTTTTAATTCCGTAATATCCATAAAAGACAGAACACTTTTCTGTGTT
>Ga0351942_1150_pt1 | contig 28431 bp, 25 predicted proteins | sample TotcelT113001N10_FD_206838 | JGI IMG/M metagenome (GOLD analysis project Ga0351942, IMG submission 206838) | Enriched cells from coal bed in the Powder River Basin, Montana, United States - Total cells T11 rep2 HSBNCT.T11.300.1.N10 ... | reverse complement strand
TGGGCAACGTACAGTCGGGACGAGCGACTACAAAAATGTGCCTAGAAATTGGGAACCTTATGAGAAACTTTGGAGTGGGAAACGGGATTTGAACCCGCGACCTTTGCCTTGGGAGGGCAACGCTCTACCAGCTGAGCTACTCCCACATACCTAGTACTTTTACCATACCATCAGGCGCCAATTTTGCCAAGCAAAATATGCATACTTGCCCTTAGCATCCGGAGTTTATCCTCCGTAGCTCCTCCAGGAGCGAAGGGGGAACAGGCTCAGGATGAGCGGGGAGCAGGGTGAGCGGTCTGGGAAGATGCCCGGTTAAATTTCCGGGTTTGGGATTACATCTCGACAAGCGAAACGATGCCGTGCAGCTTGTCGGGAGGAAGTCGATAAAACTGAACAAATGTCGGCGAGAGCAGTTTGATCGCCGCATAAATTTTCCAAATTACGTTCTTGGTCATGATCGCTTCCAGGCCATAAAAGATCACCTGGGGATCGATCGCCGCACTGTGCAAAACCCGATCAATATCAAGTAATTCCATGTAGCCACGCCGGATCTCGAAAATTCGCAAACCCTCGGCCAAGTCACCCTTAAAACGCCCCGTTATGCCAAACGGGTTATCACAGGTCACCACAGAGATGATAATATTTTCTTCATAAATAATATGCTTTTCAAACATGGTCTGAACTACATAGGCCTGCATGGCGTTCAAATCACGCACAAAAAATAGAGCCGAACCCTTCAGCTTGCGCAAGCCCTTGTAGGCAAGCGTATATCTTTCCAGAAACGCGTCCATAGGCATTGGCTTTTGTAGACCATAAAGCCGTCGCTGGCCGTACGTATAGATTAGAATGATACTGAGTGGAATAAGCGCAATTAATAACGACCAGTACGCCCCATCAGGAAGTTTGAGCAATGCTGCACTTAAAAACATCCCGTTAATAAATATCAAGAACGCCGCAATGCTACTCCGGAGATATCTCTTACGGAGATAATAAATCATGGTCATCATGATACTGGTAATCATCATATCACCCGTAACAACCATACCATACGCACTAACCAAATTCTCGGAGGTCTTAAAATTAAAAATCATAAAAAGCACAAAGCAGAGAAGCACCCAATTAACAAAGCCAATATAAACCTGGGACCGTAGTTTACTTGATGTGTACTCAACCCGAACCATGGGTAGCATGTGTATGGCAATCCCCTGGTACACCAGAGAAAAAATAGCACTAATAAGCGCCTGCGAGGCAATCGCCGTTGCCATAATAACCAAGATTAAGAATGGCACATGAAGAATGCTCGGTAAAAAGGAAAATACCATTTCCAGAAAAATCTGTTTTGATCCCGGCGCATAGAGCAAGAAGGCAGCCTGCCCCAAATAGCAAGAAACAAGTGAAATAAACACAAAAACCCACGCCCGGGTAATTGGCTTACGCCCTAAATGACCCATATCGGCATAGAGCGCCTCGCCGCCCGTTGCACACAAAATTACAGCTGAAAGAACAAAAAAACTGAGAAATCCATGCGCCCACAGAAAAGCAAGGGCATAGGCCGGGTTGACCGCCTGCAATACTGACGGGTGCAGCCCAATGGCAAGCGCCCCAAAAATCAACAGGGAACTAAACCATATCAGCATGATCGGCCCAAAGGCGCTTCCCACTTTTTCAGTGCCACGACTCTGAAAAACAAAAAGGCCTATACAAATAAGCGCTGCTATAAGGGTTAACGAACTAGAACCTAACCCGGCGCACCCCGGGATCAGCAGGAGCCCTTCAACAGCGCTCAAGATCGTTACGGCCGGCGTAATAATCCCATCACCAATAAACAACGAAAACCCAACAAACGACAAGAGCGTTATCCCCATCGCCTGGCGTGGGTTTTTGAGCATGGGAACAAGCAGCTCTTTGAGGGCAATAATACCCCCCTCACCCTTACGCCCCAAACTCATAGCAAGCCAGGCGTACTGGACAGTCACGACCAGCACTAAAGTCCAAATAATAAGGGAGACCACGCCAAAGATATTTGCTTGCGTACGCGGAATCATCAGGATTCCAAAGATTGTCGTAAACGTATACAGCGGGCTGGTCCCGATATCGCCAAAGACAATACCAAGCGACTTAATAATACCAGACGCTGCAACGCGAAGACGGGACATTTGTTCAGATACCAATTGCTGGGGCATGCTCATCTTTCATTTCCACAAAACACAAGACCGCGCCGTGGGATTAGCCAGAAAAACAGATACACCCACCCTATTGTATGGGCTTTGGGTATTTTGTCAATTACACGCCAACGCTAAAAGCCAGCAATAAAGGGGCTTTCTGGGCGCACATAGGCCGCGATTTGATCAATCGCAATACGCTCCTGCAGCATTGAGTCGCGATGGCGTATCGTCACTTTGCCGTCCTGCTCGCTCTCAAAATCATAGGTAAAACAAAATGGCGTGCCAATCTCATCGTGCCGACGATAGCGCTTGCCAATTGAACCCGATTCATCAAACTGTACGCTCAAGCCCTGACGCCGGAACACAGTATAGATACGCTCCATGGGCTCAGCAATTTGTTGGGTAAGTGGCAAAAATGCAGCTTTAACGGGCGCCAGTATTGGGTGCAAGCGCAAGACCGTGCGCGGCCCCGTTGGGGTCTCCTCTTCGTCATAGGCATCAAACAAGAGTGTTAAAAAGAGCCGATCAACACCCACCGAACACTCGACCACATGAGGAGTATATGACGTTTTAGTGGCGTCATCAAAAACAGCCAGATCTTTACCAGAATGCACGCTGTGCTGTTTTAAATCAAAATCACCCCGGTACGCAATGCCCTCAAGTTCTTTCCAGCCAAACGGGAAAAGATATTCGACGTCAGACGTTGCTGATGAGTAGTGCGAAAGCTCGTCTTTCTCGTGAGCGCGCACCCTGATGCGACCTTGATTTACACCAAGCTTGGCGTAAAAATCGTGTCGTTGGGCCCGCCAAAATTCAAAAAACGCTAGGGCTGATTCTTGGGTACAAAACCACTCAAGTTCCATCTGTTCAAACTCACGCATCCGGAATAAAAACTGTTTTGGCGTGATTTCGTTTCTGAACGCTTTGCCAATTTGGGCAATACCAAACGGGATCTTAACCCGATTGCTCGACATAACGTTTTTAAAATTCACAAAAACCGTCTGGGCCGTTTCGGGACGCAAATAGGCCGTCGACGACTGCTCGACTGATGCTCCCAGGCTTGTTTTGAACATCATATGAAACTGACGAACATCACTCCAGTTGGTATTCCCACAGCGTGAGCACGGCTTTTGTAAGTCGACATCATCAGCCCGATAACGCACATTACAGGCCCGGCATTCGACCAGTGGATCATGAAAGTTTTCAACATGACCAGACGCTTTCCACATGCTTTCTGTACCCAAAAGAGAGCCGTCGATCAGGAGAACGTCTTTATCAGCGTGGCTCATGATCGCGTTCTTCCAGGCATTCTTGATATTATCGCGCAGCACGGTCCCGAGAGGCCCCATGTCATAGACCCCGTTCAGGCCGCCATAGATCTCGCCTGCCTGATACACAAACCCTCGTCGCTTGCACAGCGCAACGATTTTTTCTAGTGTTGCTTTTGTCGATGGTACTGCTGGCTCGGCCTGCATAGACGCCACTCCCGTCAAATAAAATATGGTGCTGCTCACAAAAAACAAGTATACCAGAAAGTCTCCTGGCACAAAAACGTGATCAAACTAGTATTACATGCCCCAGGTTGTAATCGTCTTGCCCTGAACCCGTTCTTGGCGCGTAAAGATCTTTTCATCCCAAGTTTTTTCTGGCGATCGATCAAACACCACGAGATGCCCTTCAGTCGCATGACTAGTGTCCATGTATTCTGCTGTCTGCACCAGTCCCTCGGTGATAGTTTTGGGATTGCGTTGAATCTTAAGTTCGATTACAATGCGTTGTTTTCCCCACCGAATCAAAAGATCAACGCGCTTTCTGCCGAGGGCATATTCGCGATGAATCGAACCACCCCCGTTAATAATACGTTGCAAAAAGGCCATGAGTAACAAATGAGGCCCCGACTCTTTGTAATCAAATTTTTCGAGCCAGATTGCGCTATTTTCGCGATAAAATTGGGTGAAGGCCTCAAGCAGTTTTGGCACGTTCAAAACGCCGTTTTTTTCGACATATGCTGCCGTTCTTTCGTAAATAGTCTCCTCAGAAGGCGCTGATAATACACGCGGAAACACTTCCTGGTAGATTGGGTTGGCAATCACCAGTCGCTTATCTCGACGGGCTAAAATTCCGAGATCAAGCACATATTGCACATCATCAGGGGGAAATTCGACCAATTTGTCACTGCCCCAGATCAGCTGATCGAGTATCGATCGAACTCGTGGCTCTTTTAACCGATCTGCCAAGACATCAATATGGGTATCACGCCGCAGGATTAACGTCTCTTTTGAACGCTCAACAATCTCTTTAGTAATTGGCTGCGTCCGATCGGTCACATCACGAAAACAGGCCTGGTAGGCAAGCGCATTCACCAACCACGGCTGGCCTTGCGTAAGATAAAATGCATATTCAATTGCTTCCGGCGTAAAGATCTGCCCTGTTGCCTTTGTGTGTTGTTGGTACAGCGCCGCTACTTCTTCTCGGGAAAAATCAGCAAGTTTTAGTGATTCAGCCTTGATATTGAACGCACTCCCACCCAACACGAAACTTCCCTGCTCAGGGGACCAGATACGATAATCACGCACATCACGCAGCCCAACAAGGCAGATTGTTTGCGGAAAAGATTCTGGACGCGCTGCATACCCCGAACGCAGTTGGCGCAGGACTGAAATAAGCGTATCCCCAACCAGAGAATCTATTTCATCGACAAAAAGAACTGTTGGTTTTGCCGATAGCTTGACCCAAAGCGTGAGAAAGTCCTCCAGGAGACCACCTGATGGCAAAGCTACAGCTTCATACCGCTCTGCCAAGGCGTAATCTCCACTGGTTTCCCCAAATTCATTTCCAATGCTTTTCTTAAAAGAAGTCATAATGGTGCGTAGCCCACGCTCTATATCGCTACGAGCGGCCTGGGCTGGCTCAACGTTTACATATAACGCCCGAAATTTCCCCTCACTATTCAATTGGCGTACAAAATCCAAAATCGCCGTGGTTTTGCCGGTCTGGCGGGGAGCGTGTAAAATAAAATATTTTTTTTCGTTAATAAGCTGGTGCAGTTCTAGGGCATTGAGCCGATTCGGCAAACAATAGTGATCTTCAACTCTCACAGGGCCTGCAATGCAAAACGTTTTTTTCATACCTCTACTCCATACCCATACGCTAAAAATCTTGATTCGCGAGCCCAACACCCCACCCAACACACTAGGCAGATACAGGGTAGCATATCTTGAGCAAAAAACTTGATCAAAGTCGAGCTACTCAGGTATGTTACAGGAGCACATGCCCGGGTCCAATTGTCTGGCCTGCTTGTGGAAAAAATACCGGGGATTTTAAGCTCTCAAAAACAGGAGAAATCTTATGATTTTTGTGCGTGCCATACGAGCAACCAGCCTAGCCTCGCTGGTTTTTGCTGGCGCTACGCTGGCCGCTGACGAACTAGCCCAAAAGCTCCAGCAATTTTCGCAGTCATGCGAGGTGTTGGTGGATCAAATACCACCGGTCATAAAAAAAGTCGCAACAGACCAGGAAGCCAAGGGATCTGAAAAAAATCTTTTAGACTACAAAAAAGCATCGGTCGCCCCATTCAAGCATGAACTGCTATATTCCGACTATCAGATCACCGGACGGGGTAAACCAAAACACGTGATCATAAAAATGGGCGATATGTTGAGCCAACCAGCCGACGCACTCGTTGATGCCGCAAACAACGGCCTATACCCCGGAACCGGCGTCTCTGGAGCCGTCAAGGTCGCCTATTGCCGCTATCGGCGAGCCACCGATGACCCTAAATATCCACTTGGTCAGCCAAACCAGAACGATTGGATCCGGCTCTGTGTTGCCCCACAAGGGAACAAGGTCGAAAAAGTTCCCGATGGCGGGGCATGCCTCAATCTGGGTGTACGCTGTTTACCCAACAGCAATGACGTCAGTAAGAGCATGATATTACTTCATGCCGTCGGACCTACTGATGAAAAAAAGCTTAATCTTGTCGGCGAGGCCTGTACGAACACGCTCACAGCAGCAGACAAATTTTTAGACCTTCTCAAGACAAACGAAAAAAACAAGCCCCACGACTCTTTTTTGCCCATTAAAAACCAGCGCCCAATAGCATCGATTGCATTACCCTTACTCAGCGCCGGGGTATTCTTGAAGAGCATGAAAGATCAGAATAAAGCACTTGCGACCATCATTAAAGAGACGGTAAACGCAACTGTCGAGTTCTTAACTAAAAAAGCCGAAAATATCTCTACGGTATATATAGTAGTATCAACATCAAGAGACCGATACAAGGCAACGTGTACAGAGATGGATAAACACCTCACCAAGTAGACAAGCGTCTTGGCACCCAAAACAGGAGAGAAAATATATGTTTTTTGTACGCACCCTACGGGCAACTAGTCTAGCCTTGCTGGTTTTTGTCGGCACCACGCTGACCATAGACGAACTGGCCCAGAAACTTGGACATTTTTCAGAATCACTCACGCAGTTGGAAAAGCAACTACACGTGGTCCCCGATGGCCCCGAGAAAAATATCTTAAACTACAGCTCAAATACCGTTTCTAAAAGCTCTGATGACCTTTTGTTTTCTCGCTTTCAACTCAATGTGAAGGGGAAAAGCAAGACCATTATTATCCAGATGGGCGATATGCTCAGCATGCCTGTCGACGCCGTTGTGGACGCCGCAAATACAGAACTTTTACCCGGCTCTGGCGTCTCCGGGTCGGTTAAAGTTGCCTACAGCCGTTATCGGCGCGCTACCGGCAGCCCTACATATCCACTCGGACAACCAGACCAAAAAGACTGGACAATGCTGTGCGTGTATCAAAACGGGACCAAAGTCACGGTTGGGGGCTCCGGCTTAGCCACCGGATTTAAGAGTGGCGACGCCTGTATTAACCTAGGCGTGCGCTGTTTGCCGAATGACGGCGATGTAAAAAAGAGCTTAGCATTAGTACATGCCGTGGCGCCAACAGACGAAAAACGTATGGATCTTGTGTATAACGCGTATAAAAATGCACTAGAGGCCGCTGATAACCTGGGGGATTTTTTAAACAAATACCAATTCGTCGTAACGATGATAGCGCCTGCCCTTGAAAAAACCTTTAAGGCGACCCCCAATATAACCAAAATCGCATTCCCTCTGCTTGGCATAGGAGTATTTGGTTTACCCATCCCTGAGGTTATCGATGCAGCGCTCAAGGCAATCGTCGAATTTTTAAAAAAATCCCAGCATATTGACACCGTCTACATCATGATTTGGCCGGAAGATCAGAATACGAAGATGAGCTACACGACTGCCTGCAACACCATGCAGAAATACCTCGTCCCGTGAGCGCACCGGCCAGAAATTAAAAATTTTACAAAATTTGGTACACTAGGAAAGTAGGCGAGGAAACTGAGCAAGCAAAAGCGAACAAAAAAGCGGTAGCGAAATAAAAAATAGGGTAGACATGAACTTAAAAAATATAAATCTAAGAATGGTTGGGTTTGGCATCACCATGATGCTTGCGTTAGCACTTTGGATTGCAATTGGGGTCGTTGGATATCGTTGGTACACCAACGCTCAGTCAAGCAGCGTGTTGATTGAAAACTTAAAAACAGAAGTTGCCGCTATGCGCCAGCAGTTTGGCGGCAGCCGAGTAACTTCTCAGGAGCAGGCAGTGGAAGATAGGTGTGGATGCACTAACCCCTGGAATTGGGTTCATGGCATCGTCCGCAACATGGTCGTACAAGTTTTTGTCTTTTATAACGAATTTAACTGGCTTGAGCCCTACAAAACACCTCAGCAGGCACTCTCTGCCGGCAGTGGTTTTTTTATTACTGATTCTGGTTTGATCGTCACAAACGCCCATGTCGTCGACCAGGCATGCGCCGTGTATATCCAAATGCCTTTTTTTGGAAAACGTCGTTTTGATGTAACGATTGTCGGCATCTGCCCCGACCGTGATTTGGCACTCCTGCAAGTAATCCCTGACGATCTTGCAATCATCAAAGAGGGGCTGGGCGGCAAGTTGCCAGTCTTGCAATTTGGCGACTCAGACAGCGTCAAACGAGCCGACGAAATTCTCACGCTCGGCTACCCACTCGGACAAGAATCACTCAAGAGTACGCTGGGAATTGTGAGCGGCGTGCAACACATTGAGGGCCGAAGCATGATCCAGGTTGATGCTGCAATAAACCCGGGCAACTCGGGCGGCCCATCACTTGACCAGCAGGGACATGTTATCGGTATCAACAGCGCAGGAATCTTTGAGGGCGGCACACAAAACGTCGGGTATATCATCCCCAGCAGCGAAGTCAAGCTGTTCCTGAAACAGCTTGAAATTACCAAGCCCAACTCTCGCGGCATAAAATTCTTACGTAAACCAATGTTCGGCATGCTCTACAACGAGGCAACAGACACGGTTGCAGACTATCTCGGAAACCCGCGCCCCGGGGGCCCCTACACCTTCTGTGTCGTAAAAGGCAGCCCTTTTGAAAAAGCAGGGCTAAAGGGCGGCGATATGCTCTACGAAATAGACGGCTACAAGGTCGACTATTTCGGCGATATTCAGCCTTCCTGGAGCGAGGATAAAGTCTCCGTTATCGACTATGTCTCCCGCCTTATCCCGGGCTGCAAAATTCATGCCATTATCTATCGTAAAGGCGTACGTAAAGAGCTCACTATTAATTTTGAGTTCTCGGAGCAGTTACCCGTGCGTTCACGCTACCCTGACCACGAAACTATTGATTACGAAGTATGCGGCGGGCTCGTGGTTATGGAGCTTGCGCTCAATCACCTGCCAATATTGGGCAAATTGAACGAACAATTGGGGCGATTTTTTGAACTAGAAAATCGGCTAGCCCCGGTGCTGATAATTACCCACGTATTACCTGATTCAGAAGCATCAAAGACACGGGTTTTGAGCGACGGCCTCACTATAAAAGAGATTAATGGCGTGAAAGTCACGACGCTCAAAGAGTTTCGCAAGCAGATCATGGACCATGTAAAGAGCGGGTTTATTACGGTTAAAGTCGAGAACGATCTCTTTACCGTACTGCCGCTCAAAAAGATTCTGGCCGACGAGCCACGCTTTGCGGCAAATTACTTCTATAAAGTAACGCCGTTCATGCAAGAATTGGCAGAGAAAGCTGGTGCAGCAAAGCCAGCGCCCCAGAGCTAACGTGAAACAAAAACTGCGCCTGGACGCCCGTCTCGCACAACTCTATCCGGCGTATAGCCGCACGCAACTCCAGGCCTGGATCATGGCCGGCCAGGTAACCCTTGATGGCAAGCCCATCACCAAGCCCGGGGTGTTGGTCGATGAGACAGTACTGGTGGCCCTGCACGCACAAGAACCCCAATACGCAAGCCGGGCAGGGTACAAGCTTGCCCATGCGCTCGATACCTTTAGCATTAATCCAACGGATTGGATTGTTCTTGACGCCGGCCTATCGACAGGAGGCTTCACCGACTGTCTCTTGCAGCGCGGAGCAACCAAAGTATACGGCGTCGATGTTGGATACGGGCAGGTTCACGAAAAAATTCGTGTCGACCCCCGGGTGGTCGTTATAGAACGCACAAATTTAAGAACATACACCCATGCAGGGGAGCCACTTGACCTGGTAACGCTAGATCTCTCTTTTATTTCGATACTCAAAGTCTTACCCGTTATCACGAAAATTCTTAAACCTACTGGCACACTTGTTGCCCTCATTAAACCCCAGTTTGAGGCAACCAAAGGCAGCGTCCCCTCCGGTGGCGTTATCAAAGATCCGGCGCAACGCGACACTATTGTCAAAAGCGTTATTGCCGGCATATCAGCAGCGGGCTTTCGGTTTCAGGGCGTTACCCAATCGCCTATCGCCGGCGCAGACGGGAATATCGAATATCTCGCCCATTTTTTTGCCCCCGCAACCCCCTAGTGCTACCGTAAAAGCGTGCGGCATGGACGTAAGCGCGCACTATGTCATAACAACTGATGGCTTTATACATGAACTCGTCAATACCTGCAAATGCGCTCGACACGCCGGACTGAGCCGCTGGAAGCAGTTCTCATACTCTGACCGACTCTGCTTGGAATCGCTCAACAAAGGCTCTATTGGCATCGAATTTCACACACCGGGCTACGCGAACGGCAATGGCAGCGACTGGCTCGCATTTGTACCCTTCACCACAGAACAACGCGCGGCCGGACTCTGGCTCGTCAAAAAACTTATGGCCGATTGGAATGTCCCACCAGAAAACGTATTGGGGCATTCTGATATCGCACCTGACCGGAAAACTGATCCAGGAGCACTATTCCCCTGGGCCCTGTTCGCTCAAGAAAACATTGGGCTAGGATACCAGTGCCTCGCTGCCGTTACCAGCAATTGCAAACACAAAACAGGCTCGCAACTCCTGCGTTAATTTCTTTATCTCGCAAAACTATTTCGATCTGAAAATAGCAAATGCTAAACTACTAGCAAACAGAGGGCATAATCAGGGGTTAGGGGGACTTTCTATGCGCACTCATGGCTATTTCTGCGCTCTTTTATTGGGCTGCTTAACCGGACAGCTGGCTGCTGATCCAACCAGCGACTTACGCGCAACACTCACCAAGCATTGCAAAAATGCACGCGTCAGCGCTTTTTTGCGGGTTATCGCATCACTCGAAATTGGCGATCAGGAGCCATTTGCTGGCTATCTAACGCACTACACCAAAGCACAGGCCGATTCGTGGGCCTCTCATACCGAACGAAACATTGGCGCCCAATATCGCGGCAAAGAGCTCTGGTCAACGGCATTTGGCCGCTACCAGTTTCTCAGAAAAACCTGGGAAGACGTCAGTAAGAAACTGGGGCTCAAGACCATTGGCCCGCGCGAACAAGATCTGGCAGCTATCTACCTATTACTTGACTGCGGTGCGCTTGATTACATCCTACGGGGACAGATTCGCGTCGCGGTCAGGCTGGCGCGCAACATTTGGGCCTCGTTCCCCGGATCGCCCTATGGGCAAAAGACGTACTCTATTGCTGAGTTTGAAAAAAAATATAAGATGTTCTATCGAAAAATACTGGAAAATCGCAAGATTCGCGCTCAGGCCGCTGGCGCGCCCGCGCCACGAAGGGCAACCAAAACAAAGCCCCTCCCAAGAAAGCGCTAGAGCGCCACAAATGCACTATTGAGATTAGATAAAATTTCTGTTATATTAAGCAAGTTATGTAACAGTAAGTAATAAGCATGTAGCGTTATTGCCTTTATGGCCCTAGCTAATTATAGAATAACTAAACCTGGAGAATTATCATGATCTCTAACCTATCTCTCTATAAGCCATTTATCCTGGCCTGCCTTGCCCTATTTGGCACTATTACTGCACGTCCGGCCACACAAGAGACCGAAAGCGTCTTTTCAATGCGCGAATTTCGCCGGGCAACCGACGATCACTCAGTGGTCGTATTCGCCTATCACTTAAAAGAACACGAAAAACTTGACCATTCGTCCCGCTATCTGTGGGTCAAGCGGGTTGTCGACTTGCTTGATGACTATTGCACCATGTCGCCCTATGCTGGCACCACACGTTTTGTCCTCGCCAATCTTGATAGACGAGACGACGATGGCGACCTCGTATTTGAAGAACTCGAAATCCGCTATCATATTCGTGGCGATGGGGCACTCTTGTACTTTAAGAATGGCGTCAGAATGTACAAAAAAACAATATATCGCGAAGATTTTCAGCGCGCAGACTTACGAGATTTTCTCATTGAAAGCGGCGCCCAACGTACAGGGCATAAACTGGCGCATGCTGTCCCAGCCCCGGTTGTCAAAGAAGTTTATTACGAACGGCCTACTGTTGTAAAAGAGGTCTATTGCGAAGAGCCGGTTATTTATACCCCGTGTTATTCCTGCCCGCAGCCCCACTTTGGATTCGGGTTATCGTTTGACCGCGATGGCGGCGCAAGCCCCTCTTTTGGGTTTGGCATCTGGTAAAACCCAGAACAATACGGGGCTCGAGAAGAGATTTGAGTAACTCTTGTACTCTACCATGGCTATGTTATATTGGACATATAATAGTGCCGATGTAGCTCAGCTGGTAGAGCAACTGATTCGTAATCAGTAGGTCGGCGGTTCAAGTCCGCTCATCGGCTCCATTGAATTGATTGATGGCACACGCAAGTGTATTTTGTAGCAATTTTTATAGGATTTTTGGTGTTATGAGCATAGCAAAAAAAGCTCGCAGTGAAATTAGTTCCGGACGCAAAGGCACGGTAGCTCAAGGCGTGGGACGCAGGAAAAAATCGGTCGCACGCGTATTTTTGCGCTATGGTTCCGGCTTGGTCGTCGTTAATGGTACTCCCGTGGATACCTATTTCGATACTGACGTTGCCCGTTTGGCAGTAAGTCTCCCCTTTAAAGCCTTTCCCGATGCTGCGCTCTACGACGTCCAAGCAAACGTTGCTGGCGGCGGTAAACATGGGCAAGCAGACGCCGTTAAGTTGGGCATTTCCCGCGCGCTGCTTCAAGCACGTCCTGAAACGCGTCAAGTGCTTCGCGAAAACGGACTTCTAACCGTCGATGCACGAGTAAAAGAACGAAAGAAATACGGAAAGAAAGCGGCTCGTCGCAGCTTCCAGTTCGTCAAACGTTAATAAATAAAGGTGGGGGTATGTGTGGTGTTGTTGGTTATGTAGGGAATCGACAAAGCTGTACTTGTGTACTTGAGGGCTTATCGCGCCTTGAGTACCGAGGCTATGATTCTGCCGGTTACGCCTGTCTTGACGGCCCAAGCGGTCGCATTGTTGCGGTAAAATCAGTCGGGGGCATTGACAATCTCCTGGCAAAGCTTGCCGAGGCACCCATTAACGGCTATGTAGGAATAGGCCACACGCGCTGGGCTACTCACGGCGTATCGACCGAGCTCAACGCACATCCACACTTCAATGCCGATCGTAGTATTTCAGTCGTTCATAACGGCATTATTGAAAATTACGTCAAGCTCAAAAAACATCTCCGGCAATGTGGGCATGTTTTTTATTCCGACACTGACAGTGAAGTTATTGCACATGTTCTGGAGTTTTCACTTACCCAAGAGCAGACTCTCGTCCGTGCTATTGCCCACGCTGTCAAACAGCTTGAAGGCGCTTACGCCTGCGCTGTTTTGTTGCAACAATTTCCTGAAACACTGGTAGTTATACGCAAGCGCTCGCCACTCTGTATTGGCCTCGGTTATAATGAAATGTTTGTCGCTTCTGACATCGCTGCGTTTGCTGACAAAACCAAGCGGGCTATTTTCTTGCCCGAAGAGAGCTTTGCCTTGGTTAATAAATCTGGTGTCGAACTCTATGATTTTTCCGGGTGCCTTATTCAACCACGGATTCAAGAGATTGATCCCTCCTGGGCGCAGGTCAGCAAAGACGGGTATGAGCACTTCATGCTCAAAGAGATCTACGAACAACAGCGCGTTATTCACGATACCGTGTCAGCTTGCCGGGCGTTAGGGCCAAAATTGTGTGAACAAGTTACCTGTGCAGCAGGAACGGCAAAAGACGTCGAGCGACTCGTCTTTTGTGCTTGCGGCACCTCTGCCCATGCCGCCATGATTAGTAGTCACTTCTTTGAGACCATTGCAGGCATACAGACGTCCGTAGAATTTGCCTCTGAATTTCGCTATCGCACATTATTTCCTGACCCAAAGGCCGTACTTTGTGCGCTCTCGCAATCAGGCGAGACGGCCGACACTCTTGAAGCGCTTCGGTTGGCTTCGCAAAATGGCCTATCGACGCTTGCTATTACCAACGTTGCGTCCAGCAGCATGACGCGCGAAGCGCAGGGGTCACTTTTGACCTACGCCCAGCGTGAAATTGCGGTCGCCTCAACAAAATCTTTTACGGCACAGATTGCGTTGCTCTACTGTCTTGCACATCAAATTGCTTTCGCCAAGGGCCTTATTGACGCCGAGCGCGTACGTGCGGCTGAAGATGAGCTCCTGCTCTGTGCTGAAGTGCTTGAAGATGTCATGGTATTGTATCGTCAGGAACTAGTCACGCAACATATTCCTAAATATGCTGCCTTCCAAAAATTTATCTTCTTGGGCCGCCATATCAGCTTCCCGTTTGCACGCGAAGCGGCGCTTAAGCTCAAAGAGATCGCCTATGCGTTTGTCGACTGTTATCCAGCCGGGGAACTCAAGCACGGGCCTATCGCGCTGATCGACCCCGAAGTGCCGGTTTTTATATTTTCGCTTCTTGACGACGCCATTTACCCAAAACTTATCTCCAATGCGCAAGAGATTAAATCTCGTTCAGGGCACTTGGTGGTTTTTGCTTTTGAAGGGCAAGACCAGCTCATCGAACTGGCAGACACGGCGTTTATTATCCCTCGAGTAGCACCACTTTTGGCACCACTCGCCATGACGGGACTCATGCAGCTCTTCGTCTACCACATGGGCAAGCAACTGGGCTGCGCGATCGACAAGCCCCGCCACTTGGCTAAATCAGTGACTGTAGAATAAAAAACTCGTAAATCGCGACACACTCTCCCCGGATAAATTCCCGAGAAAAATAACCCTATTTTTTTTTCGCACACTCGTGCTACGCTACCCAACGTCCAGAAGAACATTTAGTTTTAGGCGGGCCCCGGCTCGCACTCAGGGGAGCCATATCACATGCAAAAACCAGCCATGTCCATGCCCGCGACAACATCTGTGGTTATACGAACTATAATCGTCTATTTTCTTGCGCTGGGCGTATTTGTTGTCACCCTGCCACCAATCACCCTGCTCTTGCTTATTGCACCGTTGGGAAAAGCAAAATGGCACGACAAGCTGCTTTTTAGCACCATAGACCTGTTCTATTGGGGTATTCTCTGGGCGCTTCAAGTGCCTGTTACCATCACCGGCAAAGAAAACATGCCGCAAGAACCGGCCATTATTGTCGCCAATCATCAATCCTCTATCGATATTATGGTTCTTGGGGTTACGCTTAAACGTTTTCCACACGTCTGGTACGCACTTACCTATTATCTTAAAAAACCCATACTCGGCTTTTTCATACGCCGGCTCTGCCTACCCCTTAATCGTGATGGCTCAAGTACATCCGGACCCGGGTTTATTCGGGGCCTGAAGCTTATTCAAAAATCACCCTACCACATCATAATTTTCCCCGAGGGTACACGCCATATCGATGGCCAGGTACACGAATTTTTGCGGGGGTTTGTGTTGCTTGCACGCGAGACCAAACGACCACTCGTGCCTGTCTATATGCCATATAATTATCTGGTCTACCCGCCGATCTCGTTTTGGGCCTATGACCACGAGTTGGTGGCATCTATTGGCAAACCACTGCGCTACAAAGAGACTGACACTGACGAGACATTCAAGAATAGCGTGCTGGAATGGTTTTCCCAACAAGAGCAACAGTATAGACAACCCCCCCACAAGAGACCCGTAATAGACCCGTAATAGACCTGGGACGAAAAAAAGAGTATCTTTATATTCTAGATATATCTGCATGACGGCAATAGACGCACAAGCAATCTGTTTGTGTACAGCTTTGGCACTAGCACTCTCAATACTGGAGCAATCGCACGCATGATGACAAGTATGGTAGAAAATATCTCCGAACCAAGATGGCTCAAAAATCCACTGGCTATAGCCTACGGACTGCTGTTTTGTGCTCTGACCGTCGCACTCTGGAACTTTGTGACCTATTATCACTTGTCCCGCACCATCGACTTAGTAGCAACTCGCGGCGCAAGCAAACAGGTTGCTTTACGCGCATCCGAAACAGGCGCTGCACAAAAAGCCGGCAATAAGGCTAATTTTTTACTGGTGAATCGATCCCCGCAGCACCTGCAACAAGCCGCGATTCAGTTTGCTCGAAGCCATAATCTTGCGCGTTCAGTACGGGCACTCTACCAAAAATCTGCTGCAATCACCCAAGCGCCGGAAACACCGCCAGCCATACCCGCTACACGAAATAAAAAACAACGCGCCAAAAAAATGGCTCGTGAAAAACAGCTGTCACAAACACCACAATACCGAACCGCAATCGCACGGCTGCGCCTCCAGGGGGAAGCCCCGCAGTTTCACTATCCACTACCACACGGACATTTCTGGCGCAGCTCGCCATTCGGACCCAGAAAAACCGCACGCGGAGCCCCTGGCTTTCACTACGGCATCGACCTGGCAGCCGTACGGGGCACGATAGTGCGCGCATCAGCTGGTGGCGTCGTCATGCAAGCCTGTTTTTCGGGGGGCTATGGCAATACGGTCGTAATCGCCCATGATAAAAAATTTAAGACGCGCTACGCGCATCTTGCAAAAATCTTGGTCTCAGCAGGAGACGAGGTACAAGCAGGCGAGCCTATTGGGCGCGTTGGCTCGACCGGGCATGTGCGTCGCACCCGAGGCAAAGACCCGTCGCACCTGCATTTTGAAGTAGAAGTTTATGGCAAACGAATGAATCCCCTCTATTTTTTGAGTATTGGGCGTTAAAGGAGTAATTATATGTTAAAGCGCGCAAATGCCTGGCTTGATAAGCAAAACATACTGGTACAGATCGGCGTCGTCCTACTTATTGTATTTGCAATCAGAACGTTTATTTTTGGACTTTATCAAGTTCCCACCGGCTCAATGGAAACAACTATGCTGGTTGGCGAACGATTTGTGGCCGACAAGTTTACCATCTGGTTCAGCCCGTTCAAACGGGGCAATATTATTGCGTTTAACGAACCCAATTTCCCCTACTCAGACAACATCCTAAAAAACATTTGGCAGCGATACGTCTGGGGACCATCAAACTGGACCAAGCGTATTATCGGCCTACCCGGCGAGCACGTGCAGGGAATTATCGAGAATGGCAAGCCAGAAATTTATATTGACGGGAAAAAGCTTGACGAGCCGTACCTCAACAAATATCCTCTGGTCTACATACGCACCAATAAAGGCGCTGATGAGATAGAACGGGCTACGGGCTCGGGAATCGTATCACGATCATTTGACCCGGCAATACCATTTCCAGAACAACCATTTTACAAAATGACTCCTGAAAGTGTCATGCGCCAATTGCCAATAATCCAACCGGGCACACCAGAGTCGCGCGGGGCCGATGTTTTTGATGTATACCTCAAAGCCGACGAATATTGGGCCATGGGCGACAATCGCTTAGGCAGCAGCGACTCACGCTTCTGGGGGCCACTCAAGAAAAATTTGATTCACGGCAGGATTGTCTGGTGCATTGCATCGATTGACAGCGATGAAGACTGGATGATTCTTGATTTGATCAAGCATCCAATCGGCTTTTGGTCAAAATGGCGTTGGAATAGATGCTTTAAGACATTAAGCTAAGATTGTTACCCCTACAAGGGGTTATACTTGAAGGGGTATGATTTCAGAATTCTCGCGCTTCTGCATCCAAAACAAATCACGCACCGCTCGTCCCGAGCATCGTTGAGGGATGAGCGAGTCAAGCGAGGTACTATGAGCAGGGGACAAGGACAGGTAGGGCGAACGGCTTTTGGTCAAAATGGCGTTGGAATAGATGTTTTAAAACGCTGACATAACACGACAAAACTTTTTACCCACCCGCACCTCCACCAAGCCTCCCGCTCATCCTGAGCGAAGTCGAAGGACGGAGGACAGGCACGATGAGCGGGATTGGGAGGAGCAGACTATGGCGAGCAGGCAGGATGAGTGGGCCTTTGTTATTATGATCTTCAAAACACTTTTGTAAGGGAAAAGAAAAACCTATGTTGCTAAAAAAATTAACAGGTCTGGCGCTTACAGCAATTTTGTTGGCCGGTTGCGGCCAACCGCAGGCACAAAAAGAAAAACCTGCTTTTTATCTCGTAAACGTTCTAGACGATGCCTCTTTTGCTGACGCGCATATTCCAGGATCGATTCATATTGACTTCATGAAAGTCAAAGCTGCTGCGCAGGATTGGGATCGTAATACGCCAATAGTCACCTATTGCTCAAATGCCTTTTGCAGTGCATCTAAAGACGCTGCAAAGAGCTTGCTCGACCTTGGCTTTAAACAGGTTTGGGCATACGAAGGCGGCATGGCTGAATGGTACCAGCTAAGCCTTGCTGACACAAACTATAAGGTCGAAGGGCCCGCTAAAGCCCCGTATTTACAACAAAAGGTCGCGCCACTTGCCCCAGCAACAGGTCCTGTGAAGATTATTTCTGCACAAGAGTTGCAAAAAATGCTAAGTCCCGCTAGGCTTTAAGTAACCAAGAGGGTAGTCAATTCTCAGTGGGGCGGCATAGCCAAGTGGCAAGGCGTGGGTCTGCAAAACCCTGATCCCCGGTTCGAATCCGGGTGCCGCCTCCAAATTTTTTATAGGAATTATATTTATGTGCCGAGGTGGCGGAATAGGTAGACGCAAAGGACTTAAAATCCTTCGGTCGTTACGACCGTGCCGGTTCGAGTCCGGCCCCCGGCACCATTTCTTATAACAAAAGTTTGACAAAATTGGGCGTTTGAATAATGTACAGGTAGAGTGCCTGTCAGCCTGTGGTGTATGGGCCCAAAGCAGAGCGGTTGGGTGGTTGTTGTATAGGAAAAGACGAGGGATTGTATATGAACAAGGCAGAGTTGATCGAAAAGATGTCGAAGTCATCAAAGATTGCAAAATCAGTTTGCAAAAAGATGCTTGAAACCTTCATCGATACAGTAGAGAAGACTTTAAAGTCGGGCAATTCAGTGGTTCTCACTGGGTTCGGAACATTTAGCGTCATGAAACGCAAAGCACGTGTTGGGGTAAATCCAGCAACAAAACAAAAAATGAACATCCCAGCCAAGCGCGTAGCACGCTTCAGACCAGGTCGTGCACTCCGCGATATGGTATCATAAAGTCTACGAACATAGAGCGGCGTTTACGCCTGTCGTAGGCGCCGTTTCCTTAGTGTCTAGGAGTTTAAGAGTATGAAGCATGTGATTCACACCTGGGAAACGATACGCGAGCATTTCAGCGAATATCCAACCTGGGTGCCAGAAGTTGGTCTTGCGGCTTTCCTTGGTTTAGTTTTGGGCTTTTTAGTGCGAGTAGTTGGCAGGTACTTGCTAGTCGCATTATTGGTACTTGGCGTTACCGGAGTAGTTTTGCACTACACGAGTGTCGTCACTTTCCATACAGAAACAGTAGAGGCCCTTCTTGGGTTTTCTCGAGTACCAACACTGCAGGAAACAGGTCAATTTATGTGGGATCACCTAGCCGCGACCTTAACCGCAGTGGTTGCTTTCATGCTCGGATGGCGCCTCGGACGCTAAGTGCGTCGTAAATACACCATTTATTACGATATCAAATAAGGGTTCTGCGATTATACGCAGGGCCCTTATAGTTTTTGAAAGTATACCAAACACGAAAAGTAACCCAGCGCGCCCACCCACCGTTCGTCCTGATGCTTCGACTGGCTCAGCAGAAGAGCGCGAACGCGCAAACACAAGTTTATATAACGGGATTAGTATTAATTAACAACAACGACCGTCGTCGAGCTTTGCTGGCACTGGTTTTGGTGCTGATTCTCGCGCGCCTCGCGCCGCCACTCAACCACTTCCTGCTGATAATCTTTGCTTGCATAAATAACCTGCACAATCGGATTAAGCTTTTCCAGCAGCGCATATGCTCGAAGAAAAAGATCGTTTGCAAGATACATCTTGCGAGTGATTAACTCATACAAAACACTCTCAAGCGTACCAATATCACCCGTCAAAGCATCGTGCGTACGCATAAGTGGATAGGCATTATGCCCCGTCTGACCACGAACACGCAACTCTTCAATAAGTACTTGCTTGTCAGCCTGTTGTTCACATAAATGCACCGTTGCATCCCAGGTCCTCGCAATACGATTGATCTCATGGGCAGACCAGGTCCGAATACGTGCATCGGTCCAGGTAAAATAGGTATAGAGCTTATAGCCCGTATACGCTAAGAGCCCAACCCCCAACCCAACCAGTGCAACCGCACCCAGCACACGCATATCATCAGCTGAGCTCGAATAGCGCCGACCAGCATTAATATATACTTCTGACCTATCTGACCGGCCGGCATCAATATAAACATGCGTCTGCTTATGAAATGCCCCGGCTTCCGGCACCAAGAGTACTGCCAGTACCGCAACAATCAGAACCCCGCGACAAAACTGTTTCATAAAAATCCCTCCACATGGTATAACGATACGGATACGACTGTGCACTCAAATGAAGCGAAAACGAACATGGCCATGACCAATTATAAGCGTATGTTCCCTATTTTTCAAGAACCGGGCCTTGTCTATCTGGACAGCGCGGCGACCACTCACAAGCCATCAGTGGTTATCGATCGCATCTCCCGATTTTATGCGTCAGAAAATGCGCCCGTACACAGGGGCATCTATGCACTTGCGGAGCATGCAACCGTCTGTTACGAATCAGTACGCGAAAAAACGGCCGCTTTTCTGAACGCCCACAACACTGCCGAAATTATTTTCACCCGGGGTACCACTGAAGGCGTAAACGCCGTCGTTGCCGCCTGGGGCGAGCACGCAATCGGCGAGGGCGACGAAATTGTCCTGAGCACCCTCGAACACCATGCCATGCTCGTTCCGTGGCAACAGCTCGCCAAAAGAAAAGGCGCTGTTCTCACGTTTATGCCCATCACCCCCACTGGGGAACTTGATTACGAAGCGGCCCTTGCCTGCATCACGTCCAAAACCAAGTTTGTTGGCATCTCGGCAGGCTCAAACGTTGTGGGAATTGCGCTTAACTTGGCACCCATTATAGAACGCGCCCACGCAGTCGGCGCCCGTGTCCTGGTCGATGCGGCGCAAATTGCACCCCGTATCAGAATTGACGTCCAAAAACTCGCCTGCGACTTTCTCGTCTTTTCAGGGCATAAGATGGCTGGACCAACCGGCGTTGGCGTCCTGTATATCAAACAGGATCTGCACAGCTCACTCCACCCATTTTTGTACGGCGGCAGCATGATCTCGTCCGTCAGCCTGGCCGAGAGCACCTGGAAAAAAATGCCCGAGCTCCTTGAAGCGGGAACCCCACCCATCGCACAGGTAATTGGGTTGGGCGCAGCGCTCGATTTTCTTACCTGCGAAGTTGATTTTAATTGGCTTGCACAGCATGAGGCGGCACTTTGCGCCCACTTTTTGAATGGTATCGCAGACACACCAACTATTGTACCCATTGGTCCCATCAACCGCCTCAAGCAGGAAGGGCACCTGGTGAGCTTTTTTGCAAAGGGCATGCATGCGTATGATGTCGCCACGTATCTTGACTCGTGTGGCATTGCCGTGCGTGCTGGGCATCACTGTGCACAGCCACTCCACACGGCGCTGGGAATCCCGAGCACGGTGCGAGCAAGCTTTTATCTCTATAATACGCTCGATGACGTCGACCAACTGGTCTCGGCGCTAAAAAACATGCTCCCCCTCTGTACACCTACAGGAACGACCCCGGGAAATAGCTCAGACACCAAAACCCCTAACAGTACCGGTAACGCTGCTGGGGGCGCAACGACATGATGCCACTAAAAAAATTGGTCTGGTTTTGCCTGCTCATGAGCGAATGCACACTTTGTGTCACCTGGTATCTTGCAAGTAATAGGGGGCGGGCAGCCATTTGCACACTTGAGAAAGAAAACCAAGCAGCCCGTGCCATAGCCGAGGGGCTCCAGCAACGAGTAGCCAGCCTTAAGGCGCAACTTGAGACCTGGAAAGGCGATCCGTTTTTTACGGAGCAACGAGCGCGCGAAGAACTGGCGTTTAGTTATCCAGGAGATGTTGTGTTTGTGAAAGCGCATGAACAGTCTACTCATAGGGCCTTACCAGTAGGCGATTTAGAGCATATCACCCCACAAACCTAAACAAGTGGCGCTTGAAGAAATGCCCCCATTTGTGGTAGGAATAGAGGGTATAGGAAAACCGGGGCCTGGCAATCCGCAGGTGATGAAAGGAGTTGGACAGACAGAGTTGGACTGGTGGTTACACGACCTCCACAAACGATTCATACGAGTATGGTGTTGTTTTTCACAAAAGGGAGTTTTACATGAAAAAAATTTTGTATGGAGCACTTGGCGCATTGCTTATATGTAGCGTCGCAGAAGCAGGCTTTTGGGATTTCTTATACCCCAAAAAAGTCTTAACTATTGATCAGAAAAAAACCGTAACTGCTGCTCTTGGGGAACTATTCAGTACCGTCATGCGAGAAGAGGCGGAGGGCGCAGAAGTGGCGGATTTTGAAGCCGCCCTTAAGACCTTGCCGGGCTTGCCAAAAGAGGCATTGATCGCCTATCTTGTACAGGAAAATAAGATTAACGAGGTACTGGATGCTCTTACAAAGGTTAGCTTTCTCGCTGAAAAAACAGCGTTCAAAACACCAAAAATGGGGGACCTTATAACTGCAATATCCAAGATACGCACAGAGCTCAAAGATAAGATTGCCCAGGCCATCAAAGACACCAAGAAAGCAACGGACTGGAAGGCCTTTAATGCCGCAGTGGAGGGCCTAAATAAAATCGATTTTGATTCTTTGAGCAAGATACTTGGCGACGAAGGGAAGTTCGCAATCCTCGAAGCATCGGGCCGACTCCATAAAAAGGGCGTAATGGACGAGCTATCCAAAGACAGCATTGACGTTATAAACAAAATCCAGTTAATCCCCGATTTTTTAAAAAAATACAGTAAGCACACTGAAAAAATCATACAAGAACAAGAGGAAATGGCGAAGCTGGTGCCACAAGCACTCGCAAACTTATCGGCAAGTCTCGAGCAACTCACTCCAAAGAAAAAATAAATTTGGCAGAAGGAGTTGGGCAGGTGATTCATACGAGTATAGTGTTGTTTTTCGCAAAAAGGAGTTTTACATGAAAAAGATTTTATACGGAGCACTTGGTGCATTGCTGTTGTGCAGCGTAAGCGTTAAGGCAGCCTTGGACGAAGAAGATAAGAAAGCGCTAAAAAAAATATATCACGATCTCTATAAAGCCTACGAAATCGTCGAGAAAGACGACAAAGACTTTGCAGAGTGGGCAAAGCTATCAGAAAACAAAGTAAAAATAATGGCGATGAATTATGAGCAAGACAAAGACGGGGTTGCCTGCCGCAGACTTGGACAATTTGCTAAGGCTATTCGTCCCTGGCTCATCAACCCAGAGAAGCCAGGCAAGAGCAAGACGATAACTGGAGCAGAGGTCATAGCCTATCTTGATAGCCTTCCAGGAGGAGACATTCACCTGGCTACACCAAAGATCCCACAACTTATAGCCGCGCTCCTAAGCCACATCAATACAAAAAGAAAGCTTATGGATATCGCCAAGCCCTTAAAAGAATTGCTAGATGCCGATGCCGATGCCATCGGAGCAAGAGGCTCAGAAACTTTTGTTCCAAACTTTGGGGCACTTGTCAATTTAAGCTTGGCAGACCCAACAGTACTCGTAGAAGAAAACCTATCGATCGGCCAAAAATTGGCGGACCTGTTGCCTCTTACTGCAGAAGAGCAAAATATCATAAAACAAGAAAATGCGATGCTCCGCAAAGCTCTAGCATCAGATAAGATCACAACAGCTCTAGCTGGGGTAAATGCGTGGGGAGAAAAAATTACAACAAGGCTTTTCCCTATAGCGGTTTTCATGCTTGCAATCGATCTTACAGCGAAGGACAACATGAAAAAATTCCTTGATGTGGTCCAGTCAAAATCACTCTATAAAGACCTCGCGGGCGTTAAAAATATGAAGTTAATACCACCATTCCTTGCACGCTCCCATGCGGGTATCAAAGAGGTATGGGCAAAGATTGAGGCACAACTAGACCTTGAAGAAAAAAAGGCTAAGGATCTACGTCGGGCGGCGAAAGATCGGCTGCCTAATGCACTTAAAAACTTCGCGGCGAGTCTCGAGCAGCTCACTCCAAAACCAGTATAAATCTTGCACGCCGCTTACCGTTTAACGATTGGTCCCTGGGCTCTCCTGGGGGCCAATTATTTTTGGACAAAATGGAAAGTGTAGAAAAACGGGGCAGATCTGTGGTAGGAATAGAGGGTGAATGTTGTTTTACCCAAAAGGGAGTTTTACATGAAAAAGATTTTATATGGCGCACTCGGCGTATTGCTGGTGTGCAGCATAAGCGTCAAAGCAGCCTTAGTAGAGGATGATACAAAGGCACTCAATAAAATATACCAAGATCTTATTACGGCAACCAAGCCCCTCGACCTCGACCAAAAGGCTTTTAATGAAGACTGGGCCCCAAAAAACAAAGTCACAGATTATAGCTCCGGCCTTATTTTTGTAACACAAAACAAGGACAGTGTGGCCTGCCGCGCACTGGCAGAATTTGCCAAGCAGATTCTGCTCTGGATCACCAGTCCCGAGAAACCAAGTAAACGTAAAGATATAACCGTAGACGACGTTCTCGCCTACCTTGATGACATTCATACAAAAATACCAGATGCACCAAAGATGGCAGCTCACGTAGCAAAGGTTATTGACCACATAACAGAATATGCTAAAAGACCTTGGCTCATCAACGATCTCGGCCAAGCATTACAAGTGTTAAAAGATGCTGACCCAAGCTTCGGTGCGCCTATTACCGCAATTTTATCAGGCCCAACAATATTCCAGCAAATCGACACAAAATTAACAGGACTTCTGGCGCTCACAAAAGACGAACTGAAAACGATCTCCGACACAAATGCCAAACTCATAGAAGCTCTTTCTGCCAACCCTAATTCACCAACTTTTGTAGCGGATGCGCGCGCAGCCGCAACTACCTGGGGGAAGTCTTTGAAAAGTCTTTACTCCATAACACTCCTCAAGCTTGCAATCGATCCAACATTCAAGGAAAAGCTCAAAGTAGTACTCAATGCTATTCATACCCAAGGGCTCTCTAACAGCCTCGACAAAACAGAACCTTTATCAGTACTAGCAAAACATCTTGCCCGCTCGGATGCAGGAATCAAAGAGGTGTGGACAAAAATAGTTCCACTAATCGGAAAACCAAAAGAAGAGCTTAAGAAAGAAGATATAGAGAAAGAGAAAGAGAAAGCAAAGTTAGAAAAAGAAGCGAAAGAAAAGAAAGAGAAAGAAGAGAAAGAGAAGATAGCAAAAGACAAACTAGAGAAAGAGAAAAAAGAAAAAGAAAAGTTAGAGAAAGAGAAGTTAGAGAAACTGCCAGAAGCCCTTGCAAATCTCGCGGCAAGTTTTGCCGCCCTTACCCCAAAGCCAAAATAAATAGCAGGCCGCGCTCATCGACGGGTCCCTGGGTTCTGCCGGGGGCCGATTATTTTAGGCCTCGCTCACGGGCATAAAAAACATACAGAATTTTGAGCAGATTTGTGGTAAAAATAGAGGGTATAGAAAACAGGTTTTCAAAGGGGTAATCGTGTGGCGAATGCAAGAGAGTAGCAAGACAGGGACGGTGTTATTTTTAACAAAAAGGCAGTTGTACATGAAAAAGATTTTATATGGCATGCTCGGCGTATTGCTGACGTGTAGCTTAAGCACCCAAGCGATAGACTTGGAGGAAAAAGACAAGATAGCGCTCAAAAACATCTACCAAGCATTAGCGGGCACTAACACCACGATCCTCAAATTAGATGACCAAAATTTTAAGAAGTGGGTCGACACCCAATGGAAGATTAAAGTCTTCTGGTCAAAAACCAGAGACACCGTTGCACGCGAAGCGCTTGCGGGATTTGCTGCGAGTCTCAACCCATGGATCGACGACCAACAGAAGCAAATCGAGGCTTTAGAATATCTGGATACCCTCGCCATAGCGCCCCTCATAACTGAGGTAGTGAATCACATAGCTCTCCACGACAGTGTCACGCCCAATGTACTCAAAAACAACCAGCAATGTAACACGCTTGCCCAAGCAAGCCTAGCAAACCCGCAAGATGCTACGGGCAAAAAATTAGTAGACTTATTATTCCCGTCAAAAACAGCAGCGAATAACCAATTGCTGGAAGCAAACAAAACACTCTTAGAATCTATAAAGCCCGTCGAAGCCCTAACAGTTGATGCGTTAAAAAACATCGATGCAGAGATCGGAAAATGGGAAAAAGCGCTTCCAGCAAACACGCTCGCTCTTGCCACCCTTCTGGTTGCAAGCGTTGCACCGTTCAAAGCAGCGATAAAGAGCATACTTGGGAAAATAATAAGTCCGGAAACCCATGACGTATTCATGGCCTTTAAAGCCTTTTTACCTCTTGCAAAATCGCTTACGCGCTCAGACGCAGAGATAAAAAAGCAGGTACAAGACATAAAATCGCTAGCTGCTATTGACGAGGACTTCGAAGTAAAACCTAAGGAAGAAGAGCCTAAGAAAGAGAAGTTGGAGAAAGACAAGTTAGAGAAAGACAAGTTAGAGAAAGACAAGTTAGAGAAAGACAAGTTAGAGAAAGACAAGTTAGAGAAAGACAAGTTAGAGAAAGACAAGTTAGAGAAAGACAAGTTGGAGAAAGACAAGTTAGAGAAAGACAAGTTAGAGAAAGACAAGTTGGAGAAAGACAAGTTGGAGAAAGACAAGTTAGAGAAAGACAAGTTAGCGAAAGGGAAGTTGGAGAAAGACAAGTTGGAGAAAGACAAGTTAGAGAAAGACAAGTTAGCGAAAGGGAAGAAAGGGCAACTCCCAGAAGCCCTTAAGAATCTCTCGGCAAGCTTTGACGCCCTCGCAAAATCTGCAATGCTTGAAACGAAAAAATAATACCAATCCCGGGGGATAAACCTGTGTTCGCGCGCTCGAATCCTTCGACAAGCTCAGGACGAGCGGTTTTAAGTACTGGCACAGGACAAAGCCCCCGGACGAGCGGTTTTAAGTACTGGCACAGGACAAAGCCCCCCGGACGAGCGGTTTTAAGTACTGGCACAGGACAAAGCCCCCGGACGAGCGGTTTTAAGTACTGGCACAGGACAAAGCCCCCGGACGAAACAAAAGCGTTCGGGGGCGGGCAAAACGCAAAGCGAAAGAGCTAGAAGGTGGAGACCACGCACAAATTCTTGGCAGGCACTAAAATTGGCTTTCGCACACGCGCTATGTGCGCAATAGCACTCTTTATCTTCGCCAACACGTTCTTCACACTCGCAAATCCCCTTTGGGGGCAGCCGGAAACAGTCGCGCGCTGGGCTCCTGATCAGAAGCTGGTAATAGCTCTCGAGAGCATGGTTGAGGCGCCAGGCCACAAATCGCTTACGCAGCTCGCGCAAATAATTACGGGAACAGACGCAAGCATCTCACGCACACAAAAAGACCCATTGCGCCGATATCTGCGCAAACGCACCGACTGGCAAAAGGCACTTTATGAGATTATCAAAAATAACGCGACCTACATGCAACTTGCAAAACACGACCCTTATTACAGCCAGACGATCGCGCTCAGCGCCTATGCGGCCAATCCATGTACAATGCTCCAAACACTGGTCGACCAAATTATACCAAACGCTACCAATCTCACGTGCTTGCACACGGCAACAAACAAACTAATGCGCATTCTTGCCACCTCCCCTGAGCCCGAACGCGCGCTCACGGCATTACAAAATTGGACCAAAGGGGCGATTAATCTGCTCGCTACTCGCGAAGACCTGACCAATATTATGGGCGCCTACCTGGTCACACGCCCCCGGTTTTTGGCCTATTTCAAGGCATTACTTACCAGCCTCGCGCAGGACCACATAGCCCTGCAAAAGCTTAGACAAGATAAAAGCCACCAGTTTAGTCTGCTCGAAAACATCGCACAGCACGCGCTTGCGTTCGATCCTACCATCAAACCCCATTGGGATAGGCTTGCTACCTAAAGCCTCGATGCTGGCTCGACTGGACACAAAAAAAGCTCCCCGTTAGGTGCCGCAATACCAATCCCGCAAAGCAATTTTACATACAAGAAGCCGCTCGTCCTGACTACGCATTACCCACAAGTTCCTAGCAGAAAACATCTGCGGCTGAAACGGGGGGGGCGACAACCGCTCGTCCCGAACATCGTTGAGGGATGGGTGGATAAAGTCTTGTTGCAGGCATAAATTCAACTAAACAAGAAATGGTCGCATACAAAAAATAAGTTTTGATTCGGGACAGTTTTGATGCGGCGAAGCAGGTGATAAGAAAGATTAATGATGGCAGGCGTTGAATCAATTGAAGGCTTTTGTATTCGCTCATCCCTCAACTGTGTTCGGGACGAGCGGTGCTGGATGGTCCTCGTGCAAATTATCACCAAAAACGCTTTTTTGAAAACTCTTTTCCAGAGCCAGATTTCAAAAACTTTTCAAACGATATTGCCTTGGATTCATCTCGAAAAGCACAATAAAACTCAAGACTCCAGGGCATATACTTTGCCG
>Ga0351942_1148_pt1 | contig 28535 bp, 36 predicted proteins | sample TotcelT113001N10_FD_206838 | JGI IMG/M metagenome (GOLD analysis project Ga0351942, IMG submission 206838) | Enriched cells from coal bed in the Powder River Basin, Montana, United States - Total cells T11 rep2 HSBNCT.T11.300.1.N10 ... | reverse complement strand
CTGCCCTTCTTCAGGAGCCGGCAATGACCATTGAAGAGGCCTTCAAGCCGGACGAGGTGTGCTGCATGATTTGTGGAAAGACCGGCCTGACAACCCTGAAACGCCATCTCACGACGGCACACAATATGAAGCCAGGCGAATACAGAAAACACTTTAATGTCCCCAAAGACCAGCCCTTGGCAGCCACGGAATACGTTGAGAAAAGGCGCCGGATGGCTCTGGATAAGGGACTGGGCAAGAATCTGGCCAAGGCACGAAAAGCCGCCACGAAAAAACCAAAGATAAAGACGACGAAGAAAGCAAAGAAGTAGTCTATAAAAGCAATGCCCATCCAGGACGATAAATATGCATTTCATTTAAATTCTGAAAGATCATCATGGAAGACACAAAACTGGAAATAATTCGTCACCTGGATTCCCTTATAAGTCAGACTGAAAACACGACTAGGGAATTGAGAAACATCAAGGAGCAGTTAAGGATTCAGTATGCCCTTGAGTCTAAAGAAAGGAAACACGAAGGCAGAAATATTCAGTTAAAAACACCCAGTCCGGAATGGTCGGACATAGCCACTGGAAAGAGATTCTTAACCTCGAAGGAATTGGGGCAATATTTGGGCATGTCACATCACACAATTCATAATTATGTTTCGGCTGGGAAATTTCCAATCAGGCCCAAAAAAATTGGAAAATCTTTGCGATTTGATATGAACGAGGTCCTGTTATATTTAGAAACCTCTGAACCGTTCTGGGAAAGAGACAGTAGGGAGAAGGGGATAAAAAAGAGATGATGTAACGATTTCCCCCGTGAAACTATGCGCCTAAAACCATTCCACAATAAAACAATTGTCATCCTGTTCATTCTTGCAGGATTGGCAACCTTCCTCCTCTCATCTCTGTCTTTTGCTCGTGAGCCGATCCGCACCGTCACCGGAACAGTCACCAAAGTAACGGACGGTGATTCAATTCATATCACCACTCCGGAGCGAACCATACTCAAGGTCCGGCTTTACGGCATCGATGCCCCTGAGACCGCCAAAATCAACAAGCGCACCGGTCGTGTCAACATACCGGGCCAGCCGTATGGGAAAGAGTCATGGAAGGTCCTGCGGGGAAAGGTCATGGGGAAGCAGGTCAGGCTGGTTATTCTTGACATAGACAAACACAGGCGGATGGTGTGCATGGTATGGCTCGACAGCCGCAATATCAACCTGGAGATGGTCAGGGAAGGATATGCCGAGGCTTTTGTCGAATACCTGAAGGAACCCTACCGGGAACAATTCATGTCGGCACAGCAGGAAGCACAGGCAGAGAAAAGAGGAATCTGGTCTTTGCCCAACTATGAAAGACCAAGAGATTTTCGGAAGAGGTTGGAGGCTAGGGGTAACTAAAGCACCATATAAAAGGAATAAATCATGACCACTCTACTTAAGGATTACCCTGTCATCGTTGAATTCCCTGTCGCCTGGGGCGAAATGGACGCCATGGGGCATGTCAACAACATCGTCTATTTCAGATATTTCGAGAGCGCCAGGATTGCCTATTTTGAAAAGATGGACATGATGGGCTATATGACAGAGACAGGGATTGGCCCCATTCTTGCCACGACATCCTGCAGGTTCAAGATACCCCTGTTGTATCCGGATACGGTCCTGATCGGGGCGAAGGTCGTCAGTGTCGAGGAAGACCGCTTCTCCATGCATTACCTTGCCGTCAGCCGGAAGCATCAGAAGGCGGCCGCTGAAGGCGACGGGGTGATCGTGACCTTCAATTACCGGGAAGGCACTAAAGTGCCTATTCCTGGGGATGTGAAGCAGAGGATTTTTGCTATTGAGAAATCAGAGCCACAGGGTGTAAAATGAACAATCAAAAACAAGGAGGGCAGATCCGATGAAACAGAAAAAATGGTTTAAGATCGTCATTTTAGCAATCGCATTCGTATTCGCTGCATCCCTGTCATTTGCTGCCAGCCACAAAACACCGGCAAAGGCGGCGGCAACACCACCTGCAAAGGCAGAACTGATCGACATCAATACAGCCACCAAGGCCGAATTAATGGCGATTCCCGGCATAGGTGAAGCTTATTCCCAGAAGATCATTGACGGGCGCCCCTACACAGGAAAGGACCAGTTGAAATCAAAAAAGATTGTTCCCGACGCCACCTATGAAAAGATCAAGGATCTGATCATCGCAAAACAGGCCCCCAAGAAGAAATAGTTCAACGAATCTGTAAGAGAATACCTCGGTATCTGATCCGGGGTATTCTCTTCTGTATGATGTAAAGATCTTGCCGATAACCAACATCCAAGGGGTAAAACACCATGAAACTCACCAAAAGTGAAGTCGTTAACATGCTCTATGAACAAATTGGAATGCCCAAGAATGAATGCACTCAGCTCGTTGAAAGCGTTCTTGAGATCATCAAAGCCGAACTTGAAAATGGCAATGATGTTTTGATCTCCGGATTCGGTAAATGGTCGGTCAATTCTAAGAAAGCACGCAGGGGGAGAGACCCCCAGACCGGCAAAGACCTGATGATCAGGGCGAGAAAGGTCGTCACCTTTAAAGCGTCTTCCGTGCTGAGGGATGAGTTGAACGCCTGATAGTCTATTTATACCCGAAAGCAGAAGAAACCATGCCCCTGCCTGAATTCACAATAAGACTGGTTGAAACCAAACTCACCGAATACTGTGACCATAAGATTCCCGTTCATGTCCGCGACCAGGTCAAACTTATCCATAAAATCACAGGGAATAAGGTGACTCTCATTGAAACAAGGCCTTTTTATTGTGAACCGAGCACATGGACGGAGACTCCCATAGCCCAATTCCGGTTTGATAATGAAACCAAAAAATGGGCATTATACTTCATGGATCGGAACTCAAGATGGCATCTTTTATGATCTGGTAGAACCGAGTGCTGATTTTGAGGACATGCTCAAGGAACTGGATCGCGACCCCACCGGCATATTCTGGGGTTAATGGAACAAAGAAAGACTTTAGATATTTTACCTACTGCATTGAGGGCGATAATATGGACTTTAAAAAAGGCGATCGCGTCAGGCATAAAATGGAGCCATCATGGGGACTGGGGGAAATAATAGAGATGACAGGGGGTCCATATTGCAAGATATTCTTTGTGAATCAAGGCGAAAGGGAAATTGGCATAAATTATATGGAAAATCTCATCAAAGTTAAAAATAAAGAAGCCGCCCATCCGCTTTTGGACAACCTAAAACTCCCTGATAAGAGTAAAAAAATAAAATTCACTTCCATGGGAAATCTTGTTAATTCATTCTTTAAGATATTTCCTAAAGGCTTCTATGATGAGAAGTATCTAAGACAGGAAAGGGATTATAAAGTTGAAGCCCACAACCTCATGTCCGGTCTGCTCAATAAATCTGACTTTGGCGACTTGCTCTCTCAGAATGAATATGAAGAGATCTCTCATAATGCCCTCAAGATTGTCAATAAGACCAATTTGGTTTTCCCAAATGAAAAAATGGCACTAAAGGATGGACTGAAATCCGCTGAAAACAAGAAACTCTTTTCTACGTCTCTGTTCGGGGTTCTCTACGGATCCGGAGAATTGTCAGAGAGGTTTGAGTCCTTCGCCGGCTGTCTGGAAAGAATCAATGCCGCAAAATGGACGACCCAGACCTATTTCTTGTTTATTGCCTTTCCTGAGCGATACATGTTTATGAAGCCGTCCGTTACACAGTCCGCCGCCGATGCTTTTGCTTTCGAGCTTCATTACAGACCTGACATTAACTGGAAAAGCTACGAGAGCCTGCTTTGTTTTTCCCGCTACGTTTCAGAGGAGCTTACAAAAATTGACGAGTATCTGAAACCCAGAGATATGATTGATACTCAGGGCTTCATCTGGTCTTCAGCGCCAGGCAAATATATTGCGTAATTATATCGGTGCATTTTTAATGTCATTGCCAAATATTGCCAAAATCATCTCCGGCGGCCAGACGGGCGCTGACAGGGCGGCCCTGGATTTCGCCATCAAGCATAATATCCCACATGGCGGCTGGGTCCCGAAAGGCAGAAAAACAGAGGACGGGACGCTTCCGGAGAAATATCAGCTTCAGGAAATGCCCACCGGCGATTACTCGAAAAGGACCGAGCAGAACGTCCTGGATGCCGATGGCACTTTGATTGTCTCCCATGGAATGCTGACTGGGGGATCGGCGCTGACGGAATTTCTGGCCGAGAAACATGCAAAGCCATGCCTGCATATCGACCTGAATCTTCTGTCCATGCAGGAAGCGGCACAGATCACCAATAAATGGATCGAACGCCACGGGCTGAAGGTCCTGAATGTCGCCGGACCCAGGGGCAAAAAAGATCCGAAGATTTACGACGCCACCATGCGCCTGCTGGAAAATACCTTCTATCCGGATACGGGTGGTCCCACATGAGCGCCACTGAAAAACAATACCCGAAGACCGTTGCCGAAGTCGTTGAGATCCTTCACGCCAACATGACCCTCAATGAAGAATTCTTTCTGGCCTCCGCCGAAGAACAGGACTTGTTTGACCTCCATATGTCGCTGGGACATCAGATAAGGGACGATTTTGGCCTGTGGACCGGCAATGATGCGCTCATGGAATCATGCAGATCGGTATCTGCCAACCCGGACCTGCATGTCGATGACGCTTCAATGGTCATTGTCAAAGCTTTGTGGGAGAAGATCATGGAAGCAAACCTGCTGAAAGATACATGAATCCATGCGGCGTAAATCAAGCAGCAGCTATCGGTGGGAGGCACAATGAAGAAGGTTCTGGTATTGTTGGGAAGCCCGAGGAAAAAAGGAAATAGCGCCATTCTTGCGGATCAGATAGCCAAGGGGGCAAGGTCCGCCAGGGCAAAAGTTGAAACCATTTATCTGCAAGGCATGAAGATTGCGCCCTGTAAGGCGTGCGATATCTGCAGAAAGAAAAACAGCAAGGGATGCTCCATCAAGGATGACATGCAGGGCCTTTATCCAAAGGTCATTGAAGCGGACGCACTGGTCATCGCCAGCCCTGTGTACTGGTTCACAATGTCGGCCCAGATCAAGATATTTCTGGACCGCCTGCACGGCCTGCCCGCTTACAAGGAAGACACATTGATTGGGAAGCGCGTCGCGATTGCCATGACCTACGGCGGCGAAGATCCGTTCGATTCAGGCTGCGTCAATGCACTGAGGGCCTTTCAGGACGCCTTCGCGTACAAGGAGTCCAAGATTGTCGGTATGGTCTATGGAAGCGCCGAAGAGGCCGGCGAGATACGCTCCAATGAGAAGCTGACGCAAGAGGCTTTTGATCTTGGGAAGAAGCTGGTGTCTGAAGATTGATGCAGGTGCCTGCGTCTCGATTAACGGATCACATAAACTTGAATGAAAGGATTCCCATGGCCAAACAACTCGACCCGAAAGAACTGGTCACATTCAAAGAGGCACTCATATCCGAAATTATTTCATCTGAGGCTCTTATCAATCTGCTGGACCGCAAAGGGATCATCACAAAGGCAGAGCTCTTGGAGGAAATAATGGCCGTGGAGGCGTCCATACCGAAAGCAAAGACATAGATCATAATAAAAGCGCGGGAGCCTGCTTTTTTCTGACACTGAGGATTGAAAAGATGTGTGGCCGCTTTGTTCTGCTGACTGATCTACGGGTTATCGCTGAATCATTCCATATCCAACATGTCGCCTGTGAATATAGACCAGGCAGCAATATTTCTCCAGGCCAGCAAGTTGCCGCTGTCGTTCGTAAGGATGACCAAAACAATCTGGTCGATTTCCGTTGGGGCCTGATCCCATCATGGGCCAAAGACCCATCCATTGGCAACAGGATGATCAATGCCAGAATGGAAACCATTGCGGAGAAACCGAGCTTCAGGAATGCTTTCCAAAAAAGACGATGCCTGATTGTTGCGGATGGATTTTATGAATGGCAGAAAATCTGCAGGATCAAGAAGCCTCTGCGGTTCTCCCTGAAATCAGGTGAGCCTTTTGGTTTTGCTGGCCTTTATGAAACCTGGATTTCGCCTGAAAAGAAACCCGTCAATACCTGTACGATCATCACCACTGAGCCCAATGATCTCCTGCGGCCCATCCATGATAGAATGCCGGTCATTGTAAAAAGAGAGCTTGAAGATTTTTGGATTGATCCGGACAATAGTAATCAAAAGGAACTTTTATCCATATTGATGCCCTACCCGTCGGACGAAATGACGATGTCTCAGGTAAATCCAAGTGTGCTATATAGGCCAAAGGCGCAGGAGCCTGCACTTTTCTCAGGATAAAAGGCCATGCATGACCTAGATGCATATCAACAGATGGAAAAGATCAAGGCGCTTCACTGGATAAGAGGATCTGCCATTTTTCTCAAAGCGTCTTTGAAAAGCGAAGACCCGAGTGTGGTTGAAGAGGCGAAACAGGCTTACAAGGATTTGGTCGACCGTTTTTATTCCGAGACATCCGATTATATGCCCCTATCGCAGTACAAGGCCGCCAAAAGGAATTTTGAATTTTTTCTACGATTGCTCGATCTGGCGTTGGCCTATTTTGCGGATGGGATGGAGGCGGAGGGGCCGGTTCAATAGCTGGGTTAGCTAAGGCGGATCAGAGTCGCATTGGGGAACTGGCCTATTCGACTCAATCAACTAAAGAGGTGACTCTATGAGCTATGAATACACATTAAGCGCTAATACTCTTTTTCACTTTACGAAAAGTTTCGATAACATCATAAGTTTACTAAAGAAATAGATTTTTCATAAGATGTACAACGATGTCAACATTTGATGAGATAGAAAGAGCCGATGTTGCTGACTTACCTACCAAGCTCCGTGTAGGAGCATTCTACAAGGGTACGGACGCTGTTTCCAAATTCGCTGAATCAATGATGATCCCCGTGCTGAATGGCCAAATTAACCTTAGCGATAAGGAAAAAGCCGTCGTCGGCACTTACTATCGGATGTATGGATGGGTGCGGTCTATGGTTGCCATGAACCACCGCCTTCATTTTCAGGGGGCAGCAGCAGCTGCACGTTCTTTATTTGAGTTGCTTCTTGATATTAAAATGTTGGCTAATGATAAAAATGGCTACCTTGCTGATAAATTTCACGCTTTTCCAGGAGTCGAAAAATTTCGTGTGGCACAGAATCTTGTTTCTTTTTGTATGAATAATGCAAATAGTACGAAACTTGATTGCTCTCATCAGCAAACTTTTATAAATAGCCCAGGTAAGCAACAAGCTGTCAATGAGACAATTATTAAGTTTTGGGGAAAGACTAAGAAGGGGGCCCCGAACCGCCCAAAGCACTGGACTGGCAAAGATATTCAAAAGAGGTCTCACGATCTCGGCCCAGAATATGAGGAGCTATATCTTGAAACCTTTTCCCTCTTTAGCTGGTATATCCATTCCGGTTCTACAGGCTATGCTGGGCTTAACGAAGAAACATTAGAAACATGTTTTGGTATGTCCCATAGTATCGCACAAAAAGCGTTCCTTGAAGCAACAGTCGTCTGTGCTGAAGTGATGAGAATATCCTCGGTCATTTTTGAGTTTAAGGAGATAATTGCAAATTTGAGGCTTACTCCCGGGAGAGTCTTAGTTGACGAACAAATAAAAATCTTGGAGGCAGCTAAATCAAATCGTTGACTCGTGGAGTGCGCAACTCCTATGCTTGATTAAATTGTGAGAAGAAGGACTTGAGTTGACAGTCACTTCCCGGACAGTCAGCTTCTCTCAGGGAAGTGTTATCTGCCCCGGCCGTGATAACCAACGCCAGAATGACCCAGGCGGCATCCGTCCGGGTCTTACGCCGTCTGGCTAATAACGGCTCCTCGGCGGCCGCTGCGCCAGGAGAAGCTGATTGTAGTCAGTATCGACTAATCCATATTTTCTTCGATGTCCTTAACCAGAAGGTAGCGTAGGAGGATGGACAATGAATACTCGTGACGGAAAATTGACCGCTAAAGACGGACTATCCCTTTACTGGAAGGCCTGGCTTCCTGACGGCACACCCAAGGCGGTTGTCCATCTTATCCATGGCTACGCGGAACATACCGGAAGATACCAGAACGTCGTCAATGAACTTGTCCCTGCAGGCTATGCAATCTTTGGAAAAGATCACCGGGGGCATGGCAAAAGCGGGGGAAAGCGCGGACATGTGGAGATTTTTCAGGACTTCATTGACGACGAGAGGCAGTTTGCCCTTGAAGTTATCAGGCCGGCATTTCCCGATACCCCTTGTTTCATGCTCGGTCACTCCATGGGAAGCATCATTGCCATCCACTATGTGGAGCAGCTTGAACATAACCTGCAGGGGCTCGTGCTTTCCGGCACGGGGTCCTCGCCTGGCAAGGGCATACCCAAAGCCATCATGGCCATTACGAAGATTCTTTCAAAGATCCTGCCTGGCATTCATGTGAAATCCCCGCTGCCGCCCGAATTCATCTCAAGAGACGCTGATGTGGTATGTGCCTACGTTAACGACCCCCTGGTCTATAATGTGATCACGCCTCGCCTTGCCGAGCAGATGCAGACCTGCCTGCTCACCGGAGCGGCAAATACGCAGTGCATATCCCTGCCGGTGCTGATCCAGCATGGATCTGCAGACACATCATTTTCAGGGCAGCAGGAGCTTCTCGACTGCATCGGTGCCCATGACAAGACCTTCAAACTGTATGAAGGCCTGAGACACGAGGTTTATAACGAACTCCCCGGTGATCGTGCAAAAGTGCTTTACGATCTGCACGCATGGCTCGATGGTCATCTGAATAAATAATCGGCCTCTCACCTATGTGAGGCCAGTTCTCAGATAATTGCTGGAAGAAAGACCGGTGGCAACATGGCAGCCTATGCAAAGACATTTCTCAGCAAGTCCCGCTATATCAGAGGACTGCAATGCCACAAGTCGCTTCATCTGTACACATACCACCCTGAGTTACGGGACGAAGTTAGCGAAGATCAACAGGCCTTATTTGATACCGGGACAGACGTGGGGATATTGGCACGGTCACTGTTCCCCGGCGGAGAGGAGATCCCCTACGACGGTTTATCTCTTTCAGAGCAACTCGCAGCAACAGCGCATGAAATCAGCAAGGGTACACCCATCCTTTATGAAGCAGCCTTCAATGCTAACGGTATCTTTATTAAAGCTGACATCATGAGAAAAGGTTGTGATGGATGGGAACTTTACGAGGTCAAAGCAGCCACTTCAATGAAAGACCTATATTATCAGGATGTGGGGGTACAATGCCATGCCCTGAAGGCTGCCGGATTGCCAATATCGAAAGCCTGTGTGGTTTTTATCAACAATCAGTATGTCCGGCATGGCGACCTTGATATTTCCGCACTCTTTAATATCGAGGATGTCACGGAGGAGGTCCAGACGAAGGAAATTGAGGTTGAACAAACGGTCCTGACCCTGAAGAAGATGCTACGAGGTCCCTGTCCGGAAATTGATGTGGGCAGTCATTGTAATGATCCCTACCCTTGCGACTTCATTGGTCACTGCTGGGCGGATATCCCTGAGAATTCCGTCTTGTATCTCAAAGGCAGGGGCGCATATAAACTATACAGCCAGGGGCTCAAGTTGATACAGGATGTTCCATTGACTGTACTATCCGATGCTCAACAGATGCAGGTTCTTGGAACACTGGAGAAAAGGGACTTTATCAACAAGGATAATATTAAATCTTTTCTACAGACACTGCGCTACCCTTTATGTTTTCTCGATTTTGAAACGATCATGTCGGCGATCCCCCCGTTTGATGGCGTCCGGCCCTACCAGCAGATCCCTTTCCAGTTTTCCCTTCATGTCCAGGAGCATGAGGGCGCCGAAGTGAGACATTACGAATTTCTTGCCGATCCCTCCGAAGATTACAGAGAGAAACTCCTTCAATATCTGCTTTCCCTCATTCCCGAAGATTCGTGCATCCTGGCATACAATATGACTTTTGAGATAATGTGCTTAAACGCGCTGGCTTTCTGGTTTCCGCAGTACAAGGCCACAATTGAAACAATCATTGATCAATTCCGGGATCTCATGGCCCCTTTTAAGAACAAGGATATTTACCTACACCAGATGAACGGATCATATTCCCTCAAGACGGTATTGCCCGCCCTGATTCCGGAGATGACCTATGACAATCTTGAAGTTCAGGAGGGCGGCATGGCGTCAACGTATTTTGTGAAACTGGCGCAGACTCAGGATGAGAAAGAAAGAAAACAGCTTCGTCAAGCGCTCCTGGATTATTGTGAACAGGATACCCTGGCGATGGTGAAAATTCTGGAGAAACTCAAATCAGTTGTTTCCTGAAAGCCGCAACGAGAGTTGTTTATCGCATATAAGGCAGGCCCAGGCCCAATGACTATCCATAAAATTCCAGTCAATAAACTCAGTGCTAAAGCCTTACGGGGAGTTATTAATGAATTTATTTCAAGAGATGGTACAGATTATGGTGAGATAGAGGTTTCCTGGGAAACAAAGTTCAGGCATGTAAAAGACAAACTTAAAAACGGATCGGCGGTGCTCATTTTTGATGATGAGACTGAAACCACCAATATATTCTTGGCGAATGATCCTGTGTTAAAGAGGCTTGATAGACCAGGCATCAAATAGAGAAAGGTATCTCAAAATAAAAATTCCACCCTGTCCCGTTTTTACCTTGAAATATCTGATTTCAGGCCTAGTGGGATCAATGCTTCCTTCATGCCAGCAATCGACGGTTTCCGTTATCTCATGGCGATGTTCCTGGTAAGAAAAAGCGATTGGACGTTCATTTGCCCTGTAACCGCTGTAGCAATCGACCTGTATACTTTTGTAATCCATAGAGCTTATTTCAGCTCCGGTGCGGACGGCTTATCCCCGTTCACTTTATTCGCCTCACCCGCCACCTGGCGGGTCTGAACCATTCAGGTTTGAACGCCAAACTTCGGCAAAATCACCGTCTGAAGTAAAAACCAGACGACCACCACCCCAACAATGAGCAACAGACCCTTCATCGCAATATCCCTCGCTTGTGTTTAAAGTTTTCCACCATTGATAAAGTAATCATCTCTGCCGAAAAGTCAAACACCCGAGACTATGACAGGTCTTTGTCTTCCAAAACTCACGAATGCTCGCCGCGCGGCTTGGTCTCGAAACATCATCTGACGCCTATCTCGCCGGCCATACCAAAGACGGCAAGATTCCCGAAGGGGTCAGTCTTGATCTCATCGCGAAGGTATCAGGTCGAATCACCGAGATGGGGGAGCACCTTTTTCCCAAACGGAAACGCAAAGGCAAGGAATCAGACGGATATTGATATATTTACTGGCCTCACGAGTGATTATACAGGTGCGGTTGATAAACTGTAGTCCAAATACAAAGCGAGCGGTTGGGTGGTCGGCCAGGATCAATGATAACCGGTTGAAAGGTGCTGATATTTAAGCGTGATTTCTTCACGGCGACGTGGTATTTGTATGACTATATCTATTCCTACAACTTATTTCCACTTCTCAGGTGTCCGGTCGAAACGGGGGCTACTCCACTTGTATCCAATCTTTCAATCCGAAATGAATACCGATCATTTCTACGGCGACCCCGAATACTCCTGGGACGATTATATCGAAGCATAACGCATCGTAAAAAGAGGCGTGCCGGATAGGCCTGTCCGGATGGTTCTGATAAAATGCCTTCCTGGCAGGCAAGTCATCCAAAAAGAGAACCGATTGCTCAAAAAGGACTGCCGCCGATCCACATACCCTGTCCAATCGTATCAACAATCTCTTTTTTTAATACAAAATATGCCTTGACAGGCAAAATTAGCCTCCCTATACTCCAACCCATCAAAAGCCATACCTTATCAATATCAATAATATTTAATTGCCCAAATAAAGTAGTCGTACCTCAAGATATAAAAGAACTGCAACCAGTCGCTCCATCGGATCGCTACGCTCCGACCAAGGATGGCAAAATCGCCCCGGAATTAAGTGGCGAAATTAGCGAAATACACAAATATCACTTAATATCCGAATATTTATAAAAAACATTAACGGAGGGTTGGTATGTTTGAATATCCAATTATTACTATCATCACCGCAATTATATGTGTTTTATCCGTAACTATTTCAATTTATGCATATTTAAAGAGAAAAGAATCATTTGAAAAGAACGAACCAATTCGCCCGTTCTCAGAGCTTGCTCCAGGACTAGTCGTAACCTTAGGTATATTTGGTACATTTGTGGGGATCTATCTTGGTTTAATAAATTTCGATCCAAAACAAATAGGCAAAAGCATACCTGAGCTTTTGGAAGGGCTTAAAACTGCATTCATCACATCTATTGTGGCAATGGCATGCACGATCATACTTAAGTGGACATATAGTGCTTATGATAAGAGAGAATTAGAAAAATCTAAGGCGACAACAACTGAACCCATCAAAATAATGATGAGCATGGATTCTAATCTGCAGCTCATAAATGAAGTTTTAAATAAAGTGTTTCGGTCGGATGAAGAATATTCTTTAATATCACAATTAAAAATATTGAGAGCCGATATAAATGATTTAAAGCGTGAAATCATTAAAAGCCTAGATGATTTTAGTAAAAAGGTGGCAGAGCTTGGAACCGAGGCAATGATAAAGGCACTCAGGGAGGTTATTGAACAATTCAATGCTAAATTGAATGATCTTGTGGGAGCTGAATTCAAACAACTGAAAGAAGCTATGATTAAGCTCGTAGATTGGCAAGATAATTATAAAAATCAAGTTGATACAATGCAATCTCAACTTAAATCATTTCTTGAAGGGGTAAAAAATACTTCTAATGTATTAAAAGAAATTGAGGGGACCTGCAAGAGTATAAGTGAAAATTTAGAATCAGTAGATTCAAGTATTTCCGCCATATCTGTTAGTGCAGAGGATATCGATGCACATGTTAAAAGCCTGAATTTGCAGAATAAGAATTTAGAGGAGAGCATAGGACAGATTAAAAACATAGGTGAAGAGGCGAAAAAAGTTATTCCAACACTTGATGATAAAATGAAAAAGTTAATCGATAATTTTGCCAACACGGTTGATGCTAACATGAAAATTCTAAAGGAGACAATCAATAGTAATATCGCCTCGCTCAATACGATGAATGAGGATCACCGAAAATATACAAAAGAAAGCACAAATGAAGTTAAAAAATCAATAGATGAGTTTAAGAAAAATTTACAGGATACTCTTGTCGAGTCATTAACATCGCTGGCCGGTCAAATGGTAGCAATATCAAGAAAATTTGCAGATGACTACACGCCGCTGGCAGAGAAACTAAGAGAGGTTTTAAGTATTGCAGAAGGAATGAAGGATTATGATAAAAATAAATTACAATAAGCATGAAGGGGAATGGATAAGCATATCTGATTTGATGACAGGCTTGATGATTATTTTCTTATTCATAGCCATCTGTTTTATGGATAATCTACAAGCTAAAGCAAACCAAATAAAACGGGTAGCTGTGGCTTATCAGGAAGTTCAAGAATCTTTATATAATGACCTAGATAAAGAATTTAAAAATGATTTAGAGAAATGGAAAGCTGAAATATTAAAAGATACTTTATCAGTTCGTTTCAATGAACCAGAAGTATTATTTAAAGTTGGAAGTTTTGAGGTGACAGGCAGATTCAAATCAATTTTGCAGGATTTTTTCCCACGCTATATTAAAATTATGAATTCACCTAAATACAGAAACAACATAGAAGAAATTCGGATAGAGGGACACACATCAACCGAATGGTCACAAAATGTAACCAAAATGGATACATATTTTTTAAATATGAAGTTGTCCCAAGACAGAACGAGGGCAGTCCTTGAATATTGTATTGATATGATTGATACTGAAAGCGAAAAAGAGTGGGCAGTAAAATACATAACTGCCAATGGGTTATCATATAGTAGGATAGTTACTACTGACGGTGAAGAAAATAAAATTAGGTCTAGGCGAGTAGAGTTTAGAAGCAAAACTGCAGCAGAAAAAAAGGTAGTAGAAATTATTGAAGAGATTAAAAAGGAATGAAAATAATTCTGCCTGATTTTTCGAAGTGCTTAGACTTTCAAGATGTCCGCCATAAAATGGGAATTAAGATAATTCCAGTGGTTCCCTTTGTTAAATTTCAACGGTCCATAGAAAGGAAAAGGGTTATTTCAATCTCTAATCCCGTTAAGGAAATTGAAAGTGAATTACTGCGTGGCCATAAAGATATATCGGGCAGTGAATTATCAGCCAATAATAAAGGGTTATTAGAATACCGTGGTCGAAAAGTAGTAGCTTATATTAGAGATCAAAAGATTAATATTGACTCCTGGAGAAATAAAAGTGGTTATAAATATCATTTATACAACTGCTCGACACTAAAATATATGAGAGATATTGGTCGAGAAACACGTTACTTCATAACCAAAAGGAAGGATGGAAGCTTTATTGTAAATGATCTGTCAGGATATACAAAGAAAGAAAGAGTATTAAAATTAGAATTATGTAAAAACTGTATCCGAGAGATGTCAGATAGTCGTGTCTATTTTGAACCATTCACCTTAGAAGAATATTTTAAAAGATATGACGCACAAATTCCAGATACTATACAAAAAACTGAAACATATACCGAAATCCAGGATTATCAACCCAATCAACAAGACCTATCACGAGAATATAAAAAGGCCGTGCAGTATAGGTGTCAATGGTGTGGAGTGACGTTTAATGATCATAATTCCACATTATTACACTTACATCACAAAAATGGTGATAAGTCTGATAATAGACGAGAAAACTTAAGTGTGCTCTGTGTAGAATGCCACGCGAATCAGCCGCAACATAGCCATATGAGAACAAGGTTCCATAATGAAATTATACTAATCGATAATATCAGAAAAAAACAGGGAATCTTTAGCGTTTCAAATAGCGGACAATAAAATATGTGCCGTAGGATGAAGATTTCGCGATCATCGCTGTAAAGACGACCCAAAAAACCTTTCCATGGAACTGGGGAGCCTGACCTGAAAGATATGCTCGCTTTCAATCCATATTCTCCAGCCCTTAAAGACATTTTCTACTATTGACTCGTAGGTGTTAGCCGTATCACACTTCAGGCAGGTAACATCAAGATGATGCGATCAAAACAGATTAGCGCCGGGCTGTCGATGGCAGTCCTGGTGATTGTTGCCGGCGCAGGATTCATCCTCTGGGACATGCATCGACTGGACAGAGATTTCAGCAATCTGCACTCGATATTAAAATCGGCCCGCTTGGACACCATCTTCAGGGACACGACCATCGTCGTCAATTTCAATGACAAGATCGTTACCGTCACTGACCAAAAAGACCAAACGAGCTTTACGGCGACCATTCCCACAATGGGCAAAGTTGCTTACGACACGACCATCGGCAAGGATATGATCGTTTATACCTGGCGCGGTACCTCTGATTATAATAAAAAGGTCCATGGCGGTGAAATCGTACTGAAGTCACTGCTTGGATTCCGGCGATATATTCACGTGAACTGCAACGGAATGGTGAGGGAGGGTCGGTATCCGGAGGATGCATCGCCGCATTGAGGGGATTAATGGCACATTCACCAGCCGCCATGGATTAAGCAATGAAACGAACAGAACGGGAAGTCAAGACGGTCGGCATCATGATCGGGATGTATTGCCGGCATCATCATGGCACGGAGAAGATCTGTGACGGATGCCGGGAGCTTTATGGCTATGCCCGGCAGAGATCTCTCAAGTGCCCCTTCGGCGACGATAAACCTGTATGCGCCAAGTGCCACATCCACTGTTATCAACCGGAAATGAAAGCGAAAATCAAAGAGGTCATGAAGTTCTCAGGACCAAAGATGGTCCGCTCACATCCGCTACTCGCCGTTCGACACCTGATTGCTGCACGCAAAGAAGCGCCCGCGAGAAAGAAACGGACTGACGAATGAAGCCTTGTTTCCAACGTTTCGTTCAACCGACCTTAACGATTCATTGAAATTCTTCTGTTTCTTCGCCTGAAAATCATCATTTTGTCCCCTCCCTGAATTTTAATATAGCCTGACATTACAATTACATAGAACACCGATGGGCGCAGCTTGCCAATCTTGGCATGCTTCCCGCAGTACATAAAGTCAAACAAAACAAACAAACTCCAAAGGAGGAGACAGATCATGAAAAAGACATTAGGAACAATGGCAGTCGCGGCAATGGTGGTTCTTCTGACGGGAACCTTCGCTCTGGCGGAATACGCAGTCGCCGGCGCGGCCAACTTCCCCTACTTCCAGCTCGGATGCCTGATCGTCGGCGGGCTGGTGATCATCTCTCTGAAGAACAAGTATGCAAAGATGTACACCAGCGAGACCGTCGGCGCCTTCGCGCTCTACACGGTCCTGATCGCCCTGTTCACGAATCCCGTGATCGACGCGATCAAAAACATGGTGGGTTAACCCGGACGCATCTCAGGAAGGGAGGAACGGACCATGAACGCACAGACGACCCAACAAAGCACCCTGCAGCAGATGCAACAATACGGGCACATCCTGATGCTCTCCGCTTGGGGATTCGCCATGGTCATCGCCTCGCTGCTGTTCCTGTATCTCGGCCATCTCCTGGATGGATGGCTCGGGACGGCGCCCAATTTCATGTTCGGACTCTTCTTCCTGGCCCTGGCGACTTCGATCGGAAGGCTGTATCAGGAGGCCTGGCTCAAAAGGAACAAGGTTTAAAACATGCTTCGGCATTGACATAAGATCTTTTCATGATCTACCAAGAGCCCCTTTTCACGATCGTGTCGCGTCAAGGGGCTTTTGCTTGATTGCGCCATTCGAGGGAGGGTGTCATTGCAGCGCTGTCAGTCGCCGCCTGAGGAGCGTAAATCGCTTCTGAGTCCGATTGTTTTTAACGGCAATTGCCATCGCTTTCTTAGTTCCCACAATCACGACAAGTTTCTTCCCTCTGGTTACACCAGTGTAAAGCAGGTTTCTCTGAAGCAACACATAATGCTGGGTAAGAATCGGGATTACTACAGCGGGATATTCAGAGCCCTGGGATTTATGAACAGAGACAGCGTATGCAAGGACAAGTTCATCGAGGTCTGAATAGTCATAAACAACTCCGCGGTCATCAATGGTCACTTTAATCTCTCTTTCCTCTTCATCAATAGAAGTGATCCGGCCAATATCGCCATTATAGACCTCTTTGTCATAGTTGTTCACAATCTGCATGACCTTGTCGTTGATCCTGAAAAGATGTCCGCCTCGAAGCACCCCTTCCTCTCCGGGATTCAAGGCTTTTTGAAGCTCAATATTTAGGTTGCCAGCGCCGACTGTTCCCCTGTGCATGGGGTGAGCACCTGGATATCATTGACTGAATCAAAGCCAAATCGTTTCGGAATCCTTTCCCTGACAAGGTTGATGATCATTTCCAGGGCCTTATCGGGATCTTCCTGCTCGATAAAATAGAAGTCATCAAGCTTATCCTGACTGGATTTCAGGTTCGGAATGATGCCTTCATTGATCTTATGGGCATTGACGATAATGGAGCTTTCCTTTGCCTGGCGGAAGATCTCATTTAACTGGACCACAGGCGAGATGCCAGAATTAATGATGTCCTTGAGAACATTACCTGCGCCGACCGAGGGAAGCTGGTTCACATCTCCGACCATGATAAATGTGGCTGTGACAGGGATTGCCTTTAAAAGATGATGCATGAGCAGGGTATCAATCATGGATGCCTCATCAATGATCAGGAGATCACAATCAAGAGGAGAATCTTCGTTTTTCTGGAAGCCGCCCTTTCGCATATTGTATTCAAGCATCCTATGAATCGTTTTGGCTTCATGCCCCGTGGCTTCACTCATGCGCTTGGCAGCTCTTCCAGTAGGCGCGGCCAACATGATTTTGGCTTTGATCGCTGAAAATATTTTCAGGATGGCATTGATGATGGTCGTTTTCCCTGTTCCTGGACCGCCGGTAATCACCATGACCTTATTTTCTGCAGATCGCTGGACAGCTTCAATTTGTTTATCGGCAAGGGTAATGGAGAGCTTCTCCTGGACCCATTGAATGGCCTTTTCCGAATCTATCTTTCTTATGGCTTGGGGAGCGTTGGTAAGTGTTTTCAGGCGAGACGCAAGATTCTTTTCCGCAATATGATACCCGGCCAGATAGACCGCTTTGTTGTTCTCCTGGAATTCGGCAAGATCCTGATGGATGTCTTCAATGACGATCTGCTTGTCCACGGCAACAGCTCCAATAGCCTTGACAATGATCTCCCGGTCAATGTCCAGCATCTCTTTGCATTTCTCGATCAGCGGCTCGTAGGGATAATAAACATGTCCTTCATCGGTCAATTCATGGAGGACATAGAGGATACCCGCTGCTGCTCTCAGTTCCGAATCTTTGGCGAAGCCCATCTTTTCTGCAATCTTGTCAGCAGTAATAAACCCTATGCCGAAAATATCCGTTGCCAGCCGATAGGGGTTCTCCTGGACAATCTTGATGGCGTCATTGCCGTATTGCTTGAAAATCTTGGCTGCATACCCTGAGCTGACACCATGGGACTGAAGGAAGATCATGACGGCTCGGATTTCTTTCTGCTCTTCCCATGCTTTTCTGATCATGCCGATACGCTTTTGACCGATACCTTCCACATCGGCAAGCTTATCGATCTCGTTTTCAATGACATCAAGGGTCTTCTCCTTGAACATTTTAACGATCCGCTTGGCCATGACCGGACCAATACCCTTGACAAGCCCTGAACCGAGATATTTTTCAATCCCGTGGACATTGGCGGGAGTTGTGGTCTGGCAGAAGACGATCTTGAATTGTTCGCCGTATTTCGGGTGATTGCCCCACTCACCCCTCATTTTGATGATTTCACCGGGAGTAGGATTGATAATGTTTCCGAGGATGGTCACCAGCTCGCGCCGGCCATAGACCTTAATCTTGGCGACAGTATAACCCGTTTCCTCGCTGATGAACGTGATTCTCTCGATTTGACCTTGGAGGTCGGCAAGGTTATCGGAAGACATTGGTTTGAGGATTAGTCGGTATTGGGATGAATAAAAGTATTGCAGGCATATGCGGCCTATATTTTGGCGCGGTAGAATTTTTTATCGGTTGTTCTGATCTGGTTCTATTTTTTATCCTTCAGGCCGCCAAAAGGCAAAAACATGGAAAACGGCTTCAGGAAGACTGCTATTTGATTCAAGATGTGTTTCTGTATTTCACCGACCATGCTGGGATAAACATTGCCATCCAAGGTTCCCTCGAATTCTTCTGATTTGTATTTGCCGTTCTCGAAACTCTTCTCTTTTGATCTGATATGGGTCCTTCCGCTACCAGAAGACACTTCCTTATAGGAATACCGAAAACTTACAAATGGAGATTTATTTGGGACCGGATCAAAAAACTCCACGTCATGGTTTACCGGACGGTTCATGATTTCATATTTATTCTTTTTCAAAAGATCTTTGCCCATCTATTTTCTCCATAGATAATGATATTCTTTCCAGCCAATCTATACTGGCGGAGAAAAAATTGCAATCTTTTCCAGATTTCCAACCCGGACGCCAACGAGCCGAACCCTCTTGCCCATTAAATCAACACGTTTTAAACAGGAAAAAGCCAGGCGCCTTATTTCATCTTCCTTCTCGACAGCTTCATGGGCGGAACAGGCCCTGGTTATAGTCCGAAAATCACTGTAGCGGATCTTCAATGTTATGCTCCTGGCGCTATAGCCCTTCCTGGACAGATCTGAAACAACATTTTTTGTAAGATCCGCAATGGTCTTGGCAATAATCTGCCAGTTTTTCACATCTTCTTGAAAGGTCGTTTCCCTGCTGAATGATTTCGGCTCCCAGTGTGTAACAAGAGGACTATCATCAATGCCTCTGGCCGCCTCATGAAGGTAACATCCGTAAGAAGGACCGAAACGTTGAACGAGAATCTCAACAGACGATGACACCAACTGTCCGATGGTCGCAATATTCATTGCCTTCAAATGCTCTTCCGTCTTTGGTCCGATCCCGTATAATTTTCCAATCTGCATGTGCCACAACCTGCCCTCGATGTCGTCTGTAGTGAGAACGGTAAGGCCATTTGGTTTTTGCATGTCTGAAGCAATTTTGGCCAGAAGCTTATTCGGGGCGATACCAATGGAGCAGGTCAGTCCGGTCTCCTTAAATATGCCGGCTTTGATCCTCTCAGCGAGGGTCTCGTTAGAGTCCGTTTCATCGGATATGTCCAGGAAGGCCTCGTCAATCCCCACGTCTTCCATGATGGTTGTGATAGACAAAAGCACGCTCTTGAACCGGTGGGAGGCAGCCATGTAAGCTTCATCATCGACCGGCAGGAAAACGGCCTTTGGGCAGAGCTTGTAGGCGGTCCTCAGGGGCATGGCGGAATGAATACCGAACTTCCTGGCTTCGTAATTGGCGGTAGAGACAACGCCTCTCTTTGTTGGATCTCCCATGCCGCCGATGACGACAGGCTTCCCTTTCAGAGAAGGATCTCTCTTCTCTTCGACAGCGGCAAAAAAGGCGTCCATGTCGATGTGCAGGATTCTTCTCATGGGGGCATTCATTTCATGAAATGGGTGTGCGTGACTGTTATATGAGGGTCAGGACGATCACTGGGGTGAAGTAAAGAAAACTAATGATTATGGCGGCAAGGCTGATCCGGTCAACCCACTTGGCCTGTGTCAGCAGTTTTTCATCCCAGTCCGTGGATGTCGACAAGGTGACGGAAGCGGCCCAACCAGCTTTTTTCTTTAACCGGTTTTGTGCCCGTATATGTTGACTGGGCTTCGTGTTTTATGAATGTTGCTGCTGTCGTGTACATGGTTGTTTGTGCCCTCCTCAGTTTATGCATTGTAGCATCTAGAACGATAGTTCTATTGTCAAGCAATATTTCAAAAAAAGCCTTCGTGGGATGAAATTTTTCGTTGCCCGGCATCATTAACAACGTACATGCTTAAAATAAATCAAATATTACAACTGGATGAAGCAATCTGTAAAAAATATGTAGAATGCGCATAAAAAATACTTGACAATGCTAATAGCGCATGATAATGCAAAATCGCAATTAAATATTTTTGTGAAAGGAGCTACGTATGGAAGCAAAAGTTATTGACCTTTCAAAGCTGCGGAAGGCCACGGGGTGGCAGGGAACCGACCAGTCCGGCAAAGTCAACCCCATTACACAGGAAGACCTGAGCCAGCGGCTCAACATTGATCAGTCTCAGGTCAGCCGTTATGAAAACGACCCCAGCTCCATTCCGCTTGATCTGCTGTTCCATTGGCTTCAGGCCCTTGGGGTTCGCTTGGAGGACGCTTTTGAGATGGCTGGGAAGAATGAACCATTGGGAATCAATCCTGGTCTGCCATGGCAAAAGCTGCAACGTAACTGCGGCCTTCTTATGGAGTACGTCCACGGGGCCAAGGCCACGGTCAGGAACTTCAGGGAGAGCGCCTTTAACGCAGAAAGCCTCAGAGTGTTGGCCCAGGAGCTACGGCGAAAACCCAACATCGTGTTTACCGGCAAATTCGACTCCGGGAAGTCCCGATTGGCCAACGGATTGCTGGGCAGGAGGGATCTTCCGGACAAGTATCAGCCTGCAACGCGGCTAATCACCTACGTATGCCATATCAACGACAAACCCTCCTGGTTGCGAGAAGAGGTCCTGATTTTGAACAGGAACTTCGATTTTTCCCGGGACATCAGCATGCTAGATTCCCTGTCAATCGACGAGGTCAATAAGAACTACAAGGTTGTTGCTGGTAATCTCGAGATATTGAAGGCCTATGGAACGCATGACGGGAAATACAGTGAAGTGAAAGACGCCAAATACGCGCTCGTTTACATGGACAGCCCCCTCTTGGAGGCCTGCAACATTGTTGACTTGCCCGGCTACGGAGCCAGCGAGGATGAGGACGTCGAACGGGCGCGGGAAGGGGGAAAGGTTGCGGACATTCTTGTATACACCTCGAACTCCACCGGATTTCTTGACGCTGAAGATTTTGTGCGAATGCAGTACGAGGTTTCCAGGCTTCCGGCATTTGAAGGCTCCGTCAAGGATTACCCCCTGCTGGGCAACCTTTACATCGTTGCAACGCATGCAAGCCGCGACAAGACACAGGAAGATTTAGATGCGATTCTAACAACAGCGTCAAACCGCCTCTATCAGACAATGTCCGAAACCTGGAGGGCTTTGTCAACGGCCCGCGGAAGGACCATCGACGCAGGCGTCCTTCGCGCCAGAATGTTTACGTACTGGGCCGAACTCCCGGACCGGAGAAAGAACCTCGAAGAGTGCATGACATCCTACCTTGCAACTACACTGCCCAAAGTGAAGAACGGCATTCTTGATCAAACGGTTGCCGAATATAAGTCCGAGGCGGACAAGGAACTGTCTGCGCGCATCGCCGAGTATCAGGCAATCATGGAGGATACAACGAATGCCGAGAGAACGTATGAAGAACTCAAAAGGAACGAACCAACCAGAAAAAAGCGCGTTGAGAATACAAAACTTAATATCATCAATCAGATCCGTGCTCACCGCAAAGAGCACCTCGACGAGTTGACAAGGGTTTACGAAGAAAATCTGAATATCGACGGACTGGAGCGCCTGATCAAAGGCAAGTATAAAGAGAAAAATGAGGCCCAGCGCTACCTGGGAACGTATCTTCTTGACCATATACAAGGGCGGCTCAGCAGCGTCGGTGAGGAAAAAGCGAAGCTGCTCAAGTTGGAAATCGATGAGTTTCTACAGATTTATGACATGGCTTTGACAAGCGCATCTGCCGACATTGAGAAGCCCGGCCTTTCAATTCCCTTTGACGCAAAGGGTGCATTCCTTGCCGGCTTGACAGGCTTGGCAACCCTCGGCGCGTTGTCTATATGGGTTTCAACGATGGGAAACCTCGGGGGCTATATTCTTGCTGCAAAGCTGTCAGGATGGCTTGCGACGGTGGGGATCAGTGTAGGAGGAAAAGCACTGATTACCTATCTTGCGAGCATCGGTGGCCCGGTGACAGCTGGCATAGCGATCGCACTCGCGGTTGCTGCCGCGATATGGTCAATATTCGGAGATTCGTGGCAGAGAAGGCTGGCAAAAAAGACCATCGATGCATTTAACACCAAGGACGTGCAGAAAAAGTTCACTGAAAACATCAATGCTTTTTGGCGGGATACGGAAATCGCCTTTCGGGATGGTGCAGAGAGCGTCGAGAAGAAGTTCATGAAAAATCTCAAACACTTGGATGATGTCATAAAGGGCAGGATTTCCCGTGACACCCTTAAAGCGAAGATTGCACAGTTTAACAAGGTGAAGGATTTTTTGGCAAATACTCCATGGGTCCCGCTGGCATAGAAGCCCATGGAGCGCAAACTCTAGGCAGTGATGATTTTCCATGATACGGATTTAAATCCCCGATTCTGAAACGGATCACAGAACTTTAATAAGATGATGTACGCCCCCTTAATTTAAGGCGAGAGCGAAAAATTCAGAGAAGCAGGAGGATGCAGAGGTGCGTCACATCAATAGAGGCATCGACGAACAGCTCAACAGCCTGATCTGCCCGGAGGAAGGCTTGAAAAACGGCAAGCGTGGCACCGTGGCAACTTATCAACAAGTCACGGGACACAGGCGGCGCGTGGAGCGCATTTTTACTGAAATGATCGACAAATGGTCTCCCAAGACTACACCCACATACGAGCGACAGTCAGTGCGACCCGACAAGGGGCCCAACAACCGTAGGCGCAGGCGTGGACCGCGGTCAATGTAGGCGATTGCCAAGAGAATTCGATATGACATCGAAGAGGATCGATAAAATGCAAGCAACCAGCAGCCAGTTCTTGGACATTAAAAAATGTCTCAGTTTACCTAAGAGGAGGGCTGTTAAGCGATGGAAGAAGCTTTCCCATGGGGGGTGATATCATTGGGCCATAAAAGACAGGCAGGCACATTCTTACACTACGGATTATGACGGGGTTATCATGAGTAGCGCAGACGATGAAATTTATCTCACAACCGAGGAATTGAGCAGGCGGATCAAGCACGCAAAACAGACACTGTATAATTCTATCCATGGCAGAGTCTTTCAGCAGGGCGTTCATTTTATCAAGCCCAGCCGCCGGAAGATTCTATGGATATGGTCCGAGATCGAAAAATGGCTGGGTGAAAAGTCAGGCGGTAACAACGTAGGCTCGAATATCAGGGCCGACAGTCTCCCGATGAGGGGCCGCCCACACATCAACATTTAATTTCACAGCCACTCTTTCATGTGATAGCATGCAACCATGGTTATATCGGCGGGAAGGTGATCTGCGGGGTGTCACAATGCTGCTGAACGCCCTGACCGCCATGGACTTTTTGACCCATGATGACGGGGGGTATGCCAACACGCCGGCCGGCAAGACATTTTTATCAAAGGATTCAGATCATTACCTGGGATACATGATTATGCACCACCATTATCTCATGGAGTCCTGGTCGCAACTGGATACCGCCGTCAAGACCGGAAAACCTCTGCGGGCAAGGTCCTCGCAAGGCGACGCGGCGCGCCGCGAAAGCTTCCTGATGGGCATGTTCAACATCGCCATGAAGGTTGCGCCCCGCGTCGCCGACGCCATAGACCTCTCGCAGCGGCGCCATCTTCTCGACCTGGGCGGCGGGCCGGGAACTTACGCCGTCCATTTTTGTAAAGCCAATCCGCTGCTTCGCGCAACCGTTTACGACCTTCCGGAAACCCGCCCCTTCGCCGAACAGACCATCGGCAAATTCGGCCTGCTTGACCGCATCGCCTTTAAAGAGGGAAACTATCTCCGGGAGGACATCCCGGGAACCTATGACGTTATCCTGCTTTCGCACATTCTGCATGCGGAAGGACCGGAGGATTGCCGCAAACTGATAAAAAAAGCCGTCTCGGTGTCGCCGCCGGACGGCCTTGTCATCATTCACGAATTTATCCTCGACAACACCATGGACGGTCCCCTGCATCCGGCCCTGTTCGCCCTTAACATGCTGCTGGGCACGGCCGGCGGCCGGTCCTATTCCGAAGCACAGATCATGGAGATGCTGGCGGAAGCCGGCGCCAGGGACATCCGGCGAATCCCCGTCGAAACCCCGAACGATTCGGGGATCATCATCGGAAGATGTTGAAAAACAAGATCCGCTCCCGGAGCAACGGATGCCTTGACGTTCCCGTAAAATGGAATATCATGAAAGCATGCGATGGAGGTGAGTGGCATGCGTGCAACAAGGTAAACACATTCCCTTTTCCGATATCATTATTGCCATAATGGCCATAGAAAAGAATCTTGCCGTGATGGCCCTGGACGAGCATTTCCTCGACATCCCGGGATTGGAAACACACGGTGGCCGGCCTTTGAAATAATTGAGGTTTAAACCGATCATGAACATTGACGATCTGAAAGACTACCCTTTCAAGGGGTTCATGGACGAAAGCGAAGCGCTGCGGCTCTATGAGCTGGCGCGCGAAGCAAGCCGGTTCGGCCCCTGTCTGGAGATCGGCGGCTACTGCGGGCTCTCGGCGGCGCATCTGGGCATGGGCTGCCGGGAAAGCGGCGGTGTCCTGTATTCCATCGACCATCACCGGGGTTCGGAAGAGCAGCAGCCCGGCCAGGAATATTTCGATCCCGACCTGCTCGATCCCCGTACGGGCCGGATCGATACCCTCCCTTTTTTCCGCAAGACCCTTGCCGATCTGGGCCTGGAAGATACGGTAATCCCCATCGTCGCGAAATCGTCCGTGGTCGCCCGGAACTGGTCCACACCGCTGAGCCTGGTTTTCGTCGACGGCGGCCATACCTTCGAGGCGGCTTTCGCCGACTACAGCGGCTGGGTCTCGCACATCATGCCCGGCGGGTTCCTCGTGATTCACGATATCTTCCCCGATCCCGCGGACGGCGGCCAGGCGCCGTACTGCATCTACCGGATGGCACTGGCGTCGGGGCTGTTCACGGAGCTGCCCATGGTCGGGACGCTGGGAACGCTGATGCGGGCGGCGTGCGGAGAAATTACCTTCACCGCCCAACGGCAGTGGGCGGAGTCCTGACCAGGATTATCCGCTAAAAATAACTCATGTATCCACCCGTTTATGGAGGAACAGGATGGTCAGGAAGGAAGATTTCAGGAATATCTCGCTGCAGCAACTCGAAACGCTGCTTTTCCTTGTGTCGGAGGGGAGTTTCAGTCGTGCCGCGAAAAAAATGCATCTTTCCCAGCCTTCCCTGACCAAGCACATCGCCAACATGGAGGCGATTCTCGGCATGACAGTGGTACGGCGTGAAAAGACCGGGGTCGTCCTGACGCCGGAGGGTAAAATCATCTTCGATCTTGCCAGAAAGATGATCAAGCTGCGGGATGAAGCGGGAGAAAAAATCGCCGGGATACAGGCCAACGAGGCCGGCGATATCTCCGTCGCCGCCAGCACGATCCCGGCAACCTATATCCTGCCGCATGTCCTCGGCCTGTTTCGAAAGGCACACCCGGGAATCCGCATTACCGTTCAAAGCGCCGACAGCGAAGAGGTCCTCAATATGATTCTCAGCGGGGAGAAAGAACTGGGCATTATCGGGAAAAGCCCGGCGCGCGGGAAGCTCGAGGCGGAAGCGCTCTGGCGCGATCGGCTGGCTCTGGCCGTTCCCGCAGGCCACCGCTGGGCCGGCAGGCCTTTCGTCCCGCTGCCGGAACTCATGGAAGAACCCTTTATCATTCGTGAAAAGGGCTCGGCGACACGCGAGATCCTTGAGCGCTATCTTGAGGAGCAGGCGAACGCCGACCTCTCGCAATTCAGGATTTCAGCCGAGTTCGGAAGCTCGGAGGCCGTCAAGGAAGCCATCCTGGCGGGGCTTGGCGTCTCAATCCTCTCACTCCGGGCCGTGACGAGAGAAATAAAGCTGCGGCTCCTGCAGGAAATTCCCGTGGAAAACTGGCGCATTGAAAGATCCTTTTACCTGATCTTGCGCCGCCCTTTCAATATCCTTCGCCATCATCAACTGTTCATGGATTTTATCAGACAATTCCCTCTGGATAAGCCCGGTCAAACAAAATGAGCCTTCGGGAGGTATTATTTTTTTATTGATAATGGCAAACATTGATGGTAAAAGGCCGTCGCAAAGCACGCGATGGATCGTTCAAGCGTCGTCCCGCTGGGGGATCGTTCAATGGTAGGACAACGGACTCTGACTCCGTGAATCGTGGTTCGAATCCACGTCTCCCAGCCATAAATATCAAGGGGTTGCAAGCTGTAGAGGGTGTTTGCGACCCCTTTTTTGTGCACTTTTTGCCATAAATTTGCCATAAATTATCCTACCTGCTCTTCCCCATGATTACCTTTGGCAAACTGGTAAGCTGCATTAAGCTTTTTCCCGTCTTTTGACCCCAAGGCATTCTCAATATATTTCCCATAAACCCTGATTATCATATCTGTGTCGCTATGGCCCATCGTCTTGGCAATCCATAGTGGGCTCTCCCCACAACTCAAGGCAATGGTGGCAAAGCTATGCCTAGTTTGTTTCATTTCCCGAAATGGAAGGCCTGCCTTTTTCAACGCCGGCAGCCATACCATTTTTCTCAAGCTCGCGGGTAAAATGTTGTTGCCATCATGACCACAGAAAAAATACTCGCCTTTGAACTTTTCATAAATTACCTTCTGTGCCTTCAGAGCTTCATGGATCTCCGGACTAAACTTGATGTCCCTTCGGCTATAATCGTTTTTCGTCGGCCCCTCCATCCTTTTTCCCTCTTCATCTTTGGTAATGGCCCGCCGAACATGAATGATCTGTTTTTCCCAGTCAATGTCACCTATCTTTAAACCGAGCTGTTCTCCTTGGCGAAGACCGGAACAGAACGCAAAGTGGAAATACGGTTTCCAGTGGTCAGGCATGCTCTCGATCAATAAACTCTGATCTTTGATCGAAAAAGGCATGATTTTTTCGTCAGCATCCCTTTTTTCTTTAAATTGTTCGAAAAATTCAAATGGATCAAAACCAATCCATTTAAACTTTATCTTGGCACTCTTGCATATTGTCTTCAACGGGACGAATATCTTCTTCATGGTGTTGTTGGAGATTGACTTATCTCGGTAACATTTCGTCTTTGCCCAACCGATAAACTCATCAAAGACAATGGCATCGAGGTCGCCGAACGTCATTTTGTCAAAGAACGGATCGATATAAAGATTTATGTACGATTTATACCCGTACAAAGTTCGTTGGGATATGCGCCCCGATCCCTTGAGTGAGTTATACCACTGCCATGTATAATCTTTGACATTGACTTCATCGGGCGCCTTTTTAAGACCATAAACCTCCTTTTCTCTATCCTTAAAGTGGTCTTTCTTCTTGCTCTGGGGAAAAACCTCGGCAAACCTAAACGTTCCGGCTTTAATTGCCATAATGATCTTATCAAGTTGATGCCTGACGTGCTTGGCATTTTCCTTGGTGTCATCAAGACCTGCCTTTTCTCTGACACGCTCCCCAAGATAAATAAAATCGACAAAAAGTTTACCAT
>Ga0351942_1145_pt1 | contig 28909 bp, 26 predicted proteins | sample TotcelT113001N10_FD_206838 | JGI IMG/M metagenome (GOLD analysis project Ga0351942, IMG submission 206838) | Enriched cells from coal bed in the Powder River Basin, Montana, United States - Total cells T11 rep2 HSBNCT.T11.300.1.N10 ... | reverse complement strand
GGCCGGTGTGCAGGAACCGCCGTGCAAGGGCGAATCCTTCTCAGAAAACCATTGACTTCCGCCAGACCGGGGACTAGAGTAGGAATCAGTTCCCGCTCTCCAGAGTCCTCATGGGTTCGTCATGTCGCCGCCGCCGGCCCGGGCACGGAGACTGACGGCGCCCTCATCATGAGGCGCACAGGGAATCCAGTGGTCCTGGTCTGCAGGTGACAAGGTACTTGCGGAGGTCGGGGATGGGGCTCCTCACTGCGGACGAGCGACGGCACTGTTCCGTCCGAAGGCATCACGCGGCTCAACTCCGCGACATGCCCCCACAGGATGTTCGTCAACTCCCACGTGCCACACTGCACAGTGCGGTATTCTGCGGCCTGCAGCAGCCCCTCACACTCTCGAAGCAGTCAGGAGGCGATGCCGCTAGCATCGTCGCCGATACGATGGCGCGTCAACATTCGGGCAACAGGCAAGCTCATCCCGAACAACAGGAATGCGCAATTCGAATGACCCGCATTGGCCCTCGTGGCCTATTAGCGTGCCCACGCCAGGAAGGAACGAGGGAATTGGGCTCGTACCAGAACTCAGGCGCGGAGCACAAAGGAGGTGATGCCTGCAGGGGGACGCTGACTACTAGGGACCACGCGAGTGATCGGGCGAAGGAGGTGTAGATGTATCGCAAACTGGTCGCAAAGGTGAAGCAACAGGAGTTGTTCTCAAGGAAGTCACGAACCACCCTTCTTGTCGGCCTGTGCATCCTCAGTCTGGCGCTGGGATTCGCAGGAGTGCTCCCGGGCACAGCGCCTGAGACTGCCTCTGCTCAGACAGACTCCGGCATAGTAGACCTCAGTGTTCTGCTGAGTCCGAACTACCCGTGCTGGTGGCCAGGACTCGCCGAATATCAGAACTCCCCATATCGAGAGATCGGGCCCGATCCATGGCGGTCGAACATCACCATCATCGACGAACACGTCGGCACCCATTTCGACGCGCCGCCTCACTGGATACCGCCCGCAGCCAGCGGACTGCCGCACGCCACAACGTACGGTGACGTGACGGTTGAAAAGGTCCCGACGTGGATGCTGGCTGGCGAGGCCTGTGTCATCGACGTCTCCGCCATACTGGACAAGTCGGCAAACGGCACCAGTCCGATAATCACTGCGGACATGGTCAAGAACTGGGAGACCAACAACAGGGCGTTAGGTCCGGGCGATATCGTCTTGTTCAGAAGCGGCTATGACGACAAGTACTACAAGCAGCTTCCGGAAGGGAGGCGGCTCCTCGCTGAGCCGACGGAGGGCTCGGCCCCCGCGTTCCCGGGACCTGATGTGGCGTGCATCGACTACATCGTCAGCACCGGCGTACGCACCATCGGCATCGACAGCCCGAGCATGGGGCCGTTCCCCGGCGCGGCCGAGACGCACTGGGCCGGATTGGGCGTCGGAGCCATCTATGTCGAGCAGCTCGTCAACCTCGGTAGCCTGCCTGCCACCGGCTCATTCTTCGCCTTCCTGCCGCTGAAGCTGGAGGGTGCCGGCGGCGCACCAGGACGAGCAGTTGCCATCACGGACAAGACGCTGGCCGCACCTCTCATCAAGGCCGCCAGACAACGCAGCCTCGCTGACTTGACCGTGACGCTGAGCCCCAAGGCCCCGGTATACTGGCCGGGAGCAGGACAGGGCAACTACTCCTACATGTACCTGGTGGCTCCGTTCAACGACTGGACGAACTCAAGCGCACCATACTTCACCCAGGTGCACATCTTCGATGCACACACCGGCACTCACTTCGACCCGCCGACCCACTTCCTGCCGGGTCCTGAGTTCGACAATGACGACTACAGCGACTTCGTCAAGGAAGTCCTGGCCGACTACGAGAGCAAGTACGGCAAGCGTGGCACGAGCGAGGTCTACGCCGCCGATGTTCCGGTCAACGAGATGATGGGACCGGCGCGTGTCATCGACGTGACCCACCTGAACAATACGACCACTTCGTGGCCCGCGAGTCCCGTCATCACCGTGAACGACATCAAGGCGTACGAGACTAAGTACGGCGCCATCGAGGCCGGCGATGTCGTCCTCTTCAAGTCGAACTGGGCAGACAGGTGGTATGCAATGGCCCCGTACAACACCGGCGTGGCCGACGCGCTCAACGGCAAGATTGAGGGCTGGCCGGCCCCCAATCCCGAGGCGCTCATCTACCTGGCCGACAAGGGGGTGTTGTGCGTCGGCACGGATGGAGCCAGCCTCGGAGCGGTCACAGGAAAGGAGGCCATCCAGACCCACTGGGCGGGTCTCACTCGCGGGATGAACTACGTCGAGTTCCTCACCGGCCTCGGCCAACTCCCGCCCGAAGGCGCATTCTTCATCTTCCAGCCACTGAAGGAAGAGGGAGTGCGCGGCGGAAACGGCAGGGCAATCGCACTGATCCCGTAAACTCCCCCAACGGAACGCAGACCTCCAGAAAGGGGGAGAGACGCTAAGCGTCTCTCCCCCTTTCACCCCGCCGAAGCCCACGTGCAAACCCGTGCGCATGCATCCGTCGCGGCCCTTCCGCGGTATGGTGATCGTCCCTGCCGGTATCGGATCACAGCCCCAGCGAATACGGCCTGACAATATCGATGCAAGTCTCGTGGCGAAGAGCTATACTCGTGGTCAGTCACCATGGAGCCGATGACGCTGTCACTAGACAGGCTGCCAGGGTGAGTCTGACAGCAGGGGCTTAATGATACCGTGGTGGCATGTTGGCTTTGTCCCGTGGCGGCCACAACTGAAAACATAGCGCTCCTCGCGACCCCAAAGCCGAACCCTGTGGTGAAGCAGTGATGCAATGGAGAGCAACGTGCTGATACGACGCGTGGCGCTGCTCCTCTGTCTGATGGCGCTCTGCGTGTCCATCCCTGGCGCGGTTGCTGCGGCGGATGGCCCGAAGACGGTCAGGGTCGGCGTCTACGAGAACCCCCCGAAGATTTCCACCGATGACCAGGGCCTCCCGATCGGCTTCTGGCCCGACATCATCGAGTACATCGCGCAGCAGGAAGGATGGGAGATCGACTACGTGCCCGGCACGTGGTCCGAAGGCCTGCAGCGCCTGACTGACCACAAGATAGACATCATGCCGGACGTGGCGTACACGGCAGACAGGGGGCGCCTCTACGAGTTCGCCCATGAAGTCGTCTACACAAGCTGGGCGACGGTATACGCAACGGAAGGCTCGGGTATCCAATCTGTTCTCGACCTCAATGGAAAGACTGTGGCGGTGCTGAAAGGCAGCGTCAATGTCGAGGGACCGGGCGGCATCAAGGAACTTGTCACTGCGTTCAACGTCGACTGCGTTTTCATCGAAACGGACAGCTATGCAGCTGTCTTTGCGTTGGTGAGCACCGGGGGCGCGGACGCCGGAGTCACGAGCAAAGATCACGGCTATCAATACAAGGCAGATTTCAACCTCGAGGAGACTCCCATCATCTTCCAACCGTCTCTGCTCTACTTCGCCTTCCCAAAGGGGGCGAGCCTGACGCCGCTTCTCATTGACGTGACGGACACCCATATCAAGGACCTCAAGGAGAGCGGTGACTCCGTCTACTATCAATCACTGCGCCGATGGTTCGCCCAGGAACAGGCCACGGAACCCATGATTCCCACGTGGTTGCTCGTGGCGCTGGCGGGCGTGGCAGGCGTGGCGCTCCTGTTCGCCGCAGGGAGTCTCGTTCTGAGGTCGCAGGTAAGGTCCAGGACCAGGGAGCTCACGCAGGAGATATCCCGGCGCAAAGAGGCCGAACAGGAACTGGCGGGATCCTACGAGCACCTTGAGGAACTTGTCCGGCAACGAACAACGGAACTCGAGCAGGCCAACCGCCACAAGTCTCAGTTTCTGGCCAACATGAGCCACGAACTGAGGACTCCTTTGAATTCCATCCTGGGCTACACCAAGCTGATGTTGGACGGGATGGAAGGAGACGTCACCGTCGACCAGAAGGAGGACCTGCAGACCGTCTATGACAACAGCAAGCACCTGCTCAGCCTCATCAACGACCTCCTGGACCTATCGAAGATAGAGGCAGGCAAGTTCGAGATAATCAAGGAGGAGTTTCCCCTCTCCGATCTCCTCTCTCAGATAGTCCCGAGCATGCAGAAGCTGGCCGGGGACAAGGGGCTTGAGTTGACCTCCTCGGTTGCCGCCGGAGTCAGTCAAGTCTACGCCGACAGAAACAAGACGAAACAGATACTGTTCAACCTTCTCGGCAACGCGGTGAAGTTCACCGAAAAGGGCAGTGTCACTCTCAGCATCGACAAGAGCGACGGCGACTTCCTGTTCTCCGTCACCGACACCGGCAGAGGGATACCTCCGGAGGACATAGGCCACCTGTTTCAGAGCTACAAGCAGGTGGGGCCGGCCCGGCTGGACGGTTCCGAAGGGACCGGCCTTGGCCTGGTCATCAGCAAGCAGTTTGTTGAGTTGCAGGGAGGCAGAATCTGGGTGGAGAGCACCCCGGGAAGTGGCAGCACCTTTGCGTTCACGCTCCCCGAGAAGGACAAGGACCGGTAGCTCCGCGTCAATCCCCAGGAGCACAAGAAAGGCAGCACGTATGGACAAAGAAGGCACCGGCAAGAAGATCCTGGTCGTCGACGACAAGGAAGAGAACAGGCGTCTGGTAAGGAAGATACTGACGCGTCATGGCTACAGCATTGTCGAGGTGGCCACGGGCGAACTGGCGATCGAGCTGGCCGAGAGTGAACGCCCAGACCTGATACTCATGGACCTCCGGCTGCGTGAGGGCATCGACGGCATCGAAGCGACCCGGCGCTTGAAGGCGCTACCGTCGGTGGCGCACATACCTGTTGTGGCCATCACAGCCAGCGTGAGTCCAGAGGACATGCAGCGGGCGCTGGACTCGGGGTGCAGCGGCTTCATTCGCAAGCCCATCGACCTTGACGAGTTCCCCGGCCAGGTAGCGAAGCACGCCGTACACGAATGAGCGAGGCAGCGGATTCGGAACGCTACCATGAAGGAGCGGGAGGCATGAACATACTGGTGGCGGAAGATAATGAAGATAGCCGGAAGCTGTTGACGAAACAGCTCCGCGCCTACGGCCACGACGTCAGAAGCACGGCGAATGGACAGGAGGCCCTTGAGGAGGCCCTCAAGGCTCCCCCGGAGATACTGGTTACGGACATCCTGATGCCGGAGATGGACGGTTTCCAATTGTGCATGGAGTGGAAACTGAACGAGAGGCTCAGGGGTATTCCGGTGGTCTTCTACACCGCAACGTATACCTCCGACGAGGACGAGAAGTTCGCTCTGAGCCTGGGAGCCGACGCTTTCGTCCGCAAGCCGGCCGAGGCTGAAGAATTCGTCCGCGTACTCGCCGAAGTAGTGGAGAAGGCTGGCTCCAATCTTCCGCCTCCTCCGGAAGTGGCTCCCGTTGCGTACTCGGGCTTTCTCATGGGCTACAGCAAACGGCTCCTGACGAAGCTGGTGACCAAGGTGGCGGAGCTGGAGAAGGACATCGCCGAGCGCAACAGGATCCAGGACGAGTCTAACCTCAAAGCACAGCTTCTGGACGCGGCCACCGACATCATCATCGTGACTGAGCTTGACTGGACCATCCAGTATGTGAACGAAGCAGCCTGTCTGGACCTCGGGTACCGCAGGGATGAACTGCTGGGACGTGACCTGCGCGACTTCATTCCACCTGATTTCGTAAACCGGATGCCGCTGGCATCGGCAGACGGGGTGTCAATCCTGGAGTCGGCCCACGTTCACAGAGACGGGACGATAGCTCCGGTGGAAGTTCACGAGCGTATCACGAACTGGGGCGGCAGAAGGGTCAGGCTGGCCGTCGTTCATGACATCACAGAGCGCAAGAAGGCTGAGGAGCGCCTTCGAGAGAGCAATGCCAGATTGGAGCAGGTGCTCCAGGGAACGCTCGGTGTCATCGAACAGATCGTGGAGGCTAGCGATCCCTATACTTCCGGACATCAGAGACGGGTCGCCGAGCTTGCGGTGGCGATTGGCCGCCAGATGGGATTGCCGGAGGAGTCATGCATCTCTCTGATACGCACGGCAGCGGTCATACACGACATCGGGAAAACGACAGTGCCGTCTGAGATTCTGAGCAAGCCCGGCCGCCTCAGCCCCGAAGAATTCGGCCTGATCAAGACCCACTCACAGGTCGGGTACGAAATCATCAAGCGCGCCAACCTGCCCGACCCCGTGGCAGAGGTGGTGCTGCAGCATCACGAGCGTCTGGATGGGTCCGGCTATCCGCAGGGCCTTTCCGGCGATGACATCCTGCCGGAGGCCCAGATACTGGCAGTGGCGGATGTGGTTGAGGCCATGTTCTCTCATCGTCCGTATCGTCCGGCGCTAGGCATCGACGCAGCTCTTAACGAGTTGTCCGCCGGCAGCGGCACGCGGTACTACCCCGATGTCGTGGCTGCATGCACAGCGGTCTTCACAGAGAACGGGTTCACGTTCACAAGCTGAGCAAGCAGCAACGCCGGCCCTGGCACGGCTCAGCCCTCGCCTGGCGCAACTTGAGTGGCGATGTCCATACGGCGCTGACTCTGCCCCACAATTGCAGCACGTAACCGCTAGAGTATCCCCAACTTCTTGTGAGATTCCTCGAACGTCCCGCCCTTGTTCAGGTTCGCTACGAACTGCCCTTCAAGCTCCTCACGACTCTGACACTCCTCCAGAACCTTCTGCGCCACAGCCGACGGAACGACAGCCACGCTCGTGGCGTCAGCCACCACTATGTCCCCCGGACATACTCGTATCCCGGCCACCTCGATCGGCACGTTGATCGCATCTATCTTCACCCGAGACCGTGCTCCGGTGGCGCACACGTGGCGCGAATAGGCCGGGAATCCGATGTTCAGTACGTGGTCGATGTCGCGGCACCCACCGTCAATGACCATTCCGGCAACACCGCGAGCCTTCATGGCGGTACACGCCAGCCCGCCGGCATGGGAGACCTCCCTGCCGCCCAGATCGACGACGAACACGTCGCCTTCCTCCATCTTCGCAATCACCTGGCCTATCGGGAAATCGGCCGCGGTGTAAGTGTCCCGCTCGCCCGCGACCGACTTGACTGTGAAGGCGTAACCCGCGATTCTGACACTGGGGATAAGGCAGCGGAACCCGTTCACAATCCCGCTTATCTTCATGCTGTCCAGGACGTCACTGATGGTGGCCGTCGGAATCGCCTTGAATCCCTCCAGCAGATTCCGCGACGGGCGCGTTATCGTACCTTCCTGCATCGGGTTGTCCCTCCGTTTCAGCTTCTCGACACAGCACACCAACTGCCGGCACGGTGGCGTTACGTCATCACTGTCGCTGCAAGCGCCGACGGGCTACTGCCCCAGTATTTCCTTCAGCACTTCATCTTTCACGTGGTACGTGTGCTCAGGCCCCGGATACACGCCCGTCTCCACCTCCTGCTTGTACTGCTGCAGGGCCTGCACAATCACGTCGGCAAGATTGGCGTACTTTTTGACGAACTTGGGCGTGAACCGGTCGAACAGCCCGAGGATGTCGTACATGTTTATCGTCTGCCCATCGGTGTTCGGGCCCGCGCCCATCGTGGTGACCGGAATAGTCAGCTCCTTGCAGATGACCTCGGCCAGCCGGTCGGGCGCCCCTTCCAGGGTCATCATGAACGCTCCAGCTTCCTGCAATGCCCTGGCATCCTCGATCAATCTGCGGCCGGTGGCCACGTCAGTACCCTGCACCTTGAATCCGCCGGACATGGCGGCGCTCTGCGGGGTGATTCCTATGTGGCCAACAACAGGGATGCCGGCCTTGACGATAGCTCTGACGGTCGGCGCGAAATCCTGCCCTCCCTCCAGTTTGATGACATCAGCCCCGCCCTCTTTCACCAACCTTCCTGCGTTGTAGATAGCGTCCCTGGTGTCAGTCTGGTAGGACAGGAACGGAAGGTCGCCGATGACCATGGCATACCGGGCAGCACGTGAAACGGCGCTGCAGTGGTAAATCATCTCTTCCATCGTCACCGGGACGGTGCTTTTCAACCCCGCCACGACCATGCCACACGAGTCTCCTACGAGTATGGCATCCACCCCCGCGCGGTCGGCCAGAAGGGCCATGGGATAGTCGTAGCACGTGATTCGTACTATCTTCTCCCCCCCGCTGCTTCTTCGCCAGCAGGTCGCCCGGAGTGGTCTTCTTCCTCTCCGGAGGTTTGGTCTCGGATGATGCCATTGTCAGAGGTCCTCCTGTTCGTTGCGGTGCAGCGGCCCGAGACTGTCACTGTCGGACGACCTATCCGTATTTCGCGTGGTCCAGCACCTTCATGTCGTGCCCCGGCAGCACGTGGTCGGCCAGGCGCTCCATGCGTCTGAACGTCTCGTAGTACGCGCCGAGGTTCTCGTAGATCATGCCCGGGATGGGTCGGCCGAACTTGTTGCCCTCGAGGTTCTCATACAGCGGCGCGTTGTCGCCCGCTATGTAGTACACGCCCCTGGCAGTACTCACAAGCGGACACTGCATCCCCGGCGCATGTCCCGGAGCAAAGACAAGCTTGAAGCCGTCGGCGAGGTCGAAATCGCCATCCAGCACCTCGAACTTCGTCTTGCTGTAGGCAGGGGTCATGCCCGTAGTAGGTGCCTCGTACACATTTGCGAAGATGGGATGAGGCGCGGCCGCGTACTGCAACTCGGTCCTCTGCACAAGGAAGCGTGCGTTGGTGAACAACTCCTGGTTGTAGCAGTGATCCCAGTGCAGGTGCGTGACCACGACCGTGTCTATCTCCGCGGGGTCCACGCCGATCGCCCGAATGGCGCGCAGGGGCTCCTGCTCCGGCGTGCGGACGAAGGGCTTGTGGTACTTCGTGGCCCAGTCGGGGTCCGCACAACCCGTGTCCACCATGATGCGCCTGCCACCACCCTCCACGTAGAACATCAACACCGGACACTCAACCACGGTGCCCCACCCCTGCCCCCAGACAAACTGCGGCCTTTCAATGGTCAGTGTACCCGATGTCATCGGAGTGATGGTGTAGTTCGTGCCGCCCATGTGACGCCTCCTTCCGGCCGCTGTCACGGCTCTGCGGGATTCTAGCACCTCGGGGTTCCGGTTGTATTCGAGCTCAAACCATGGCGGTATGCCTTCACGCAAGGGGGGGCAGAGGTACACCCGTTGCCCTCACGCGGGTCATGTGCCAGCATAGGTGTCCACGGGGGCAGGTGAGGTCCGGGAGGCCGAGGGCGCCCCCTTCAGAATCACCTCTCATGGCCATGGAGGCAGGAACCTGTGTTGACACTTGATGAGTTCTTCACCGGGTGGGAAGACAGCCGAATGCTATTCGACGCCCTGCATGCCACGATGGAGGCGATCGGAGCGGCGGAACTGCGGATCGGCAAGAGCCAGGTGTCATTTCGCAGGCGCAGAGCCTTTGCCTGGGCCTGGATTCCGGACCGCTACCTCCACGGAAAACACACGCGCCGCTGGTGCTCACGGTCTCTCTGAATCGGCGGGACACGTCCGCGAGATGGAAGGAGACAGTCGGACCGATGTCAGGGCGCTTCAATCATCACCTCGAACTCCGCGCACTTGCAGACATCGACGCCGAGGTCGAAGGCTGGTTGCGCGAGGCATGGGAGACGGCAGAATAGGTGGCGTGACCTGCGCCTTCGGCTCGTTCGGATCGGTGAGACACCCCATTGCCCTTCTGGTCAACATATGCCAGCATTACCTTGGATTCCCCGCCCGGGCGGCCGCTGCAACAGGAGGACTCGCGGATGACCGTCGAGACCAGGATTGCCGGGTTATTCCGGTTGACAGATGACAACTGGATGAAGCACGCCAACCCATGGAGCGTGCGAACCAGGTACTCGGTGCTCCCGCTCATCATCCTCGCCTTCTGGAGCAGGGTCTGGATAGGCTGGTGGTGCATCATCCCCGCAATCCTGGCCCTGGCGTGGATGGTCCTCAATCCGGTGTTCTTCAACAGACCCCTCACCACAAACACCTGGGAGTCCAAGAGCGTGCTCGGCGAGCGTGTCTGGGCGAACCGCGACAGAGTCCCGGTGCCTCAGGACCACAGGTCGCTGCCCAAGGTTCTGAACGGCCTCTCGTCGCTGGGCATGCTCCTCTGCATCTGGGGAGTCATATCGCTGTCGGTCTGGCCAGCAGCAATGGGAGTGGCGCTCGCCTACATCGGCAAGAGTTGGTACCTGGACAGGATGGTCTGGCTCTTCGAGGATATGAAGCATCTGCCCGAGTACGGCGCGTGGCTGTATTGAATGGCGACGAATGGGACTGCGAGGCGAGGAAAGCGTTCTGCCCGCCTCTCGTGTGCCAAAGCGCCGGACAACTGCCGCTGCCTGGGCATCCGCCGCCGGATGTGCCAGCATATGACAAGCGTGCTGAGTGAGGAGAGATATGTCTGATACAACTATCGTCGCAGTCGCACAGATAGACATCAAGCTGGGGATGCCTGAAACGAACATGGCGAGGATGATTGCCTGTGCCGGGGAGGCGGCGGGAAGCACGGCCGACCTCATAGTGTTCCCGGAATGCTCCCTCACCGGCTATCAGTTCGATTCTCGCGAAGAGGCTCTGGCCTCAGCTCAAACCGTTCCCGGCCCGGCCACTCGCGCCATATCATCGCTTTGCACGGAGTTGAAGGTCCATGTCATTTTCGGCCTTCTGGAGCAGGCGGGCGACCGGCTATTCAACACGTCCGTACTCATCGGTCCCGGTGGCTTTGTGTGCGCCTACCACAAGAACCACGTCGCATTCCAGGCCGTCGACCGCTTCGTTGAGAAGGGAGATAGGCCATTCGAGTTGTGCGACATCCCGAATCTGCGCATCGGACTCGAGCTTGGTTATGACACCTTCTTCCCCGAAGCTGCGCGCGTGCATTCCTTGCTGGGTGCTGACCTGGTTGTCCTTCAGACCAACTTCGCAACCACAGGCCTGGTGGAACGGGCTGCCCGCGTCACCACGACCCGTGCCATCGAGAACAAGGTCTACGTAGTCTGGTGCAACCGCGTGGGCCAGGAGCGCGGCTATCCCTTCCGGGGCAGAAGCAAAGTGATGGACCCCATGGGCATGGCATTGGCCAGGGCATCGGACGACAACGAGGAGATTATCTACGCTGAACTCGAACCTGCCAAGGCTCGCACCAAGCGCATCACGCACTTCACCGGGGAGTGGGAGCTTGATCGCTTCGGAGACAGACGACCGGAGCTATACGGGTTGATCACGGAACCCAAGACCGAATAGTACGTGGCGCGCGACAACAGGGCGATTCCGGCCCACAGATTGCCGGATGGTTCCCTCGTGTCCCTGCCGCACTGAGTGAAGCCCGCTCCGGACCTACGGGTACACTGCCTTCTCCAGCATCTTCGGGTCGTGGCCGGGGAGGATGTGGTCGGCGACGCGCTCAATCAGCTGAAACGTGCGATAGTAGTCATCCACATTCACGAAGTTGATGCCCGGGATGTGCTTCTGCAGCTGGTTGCCCTCCCAGTTGAGGTACAGCGGCAGGTTGTCGCTGGCCACGAAGTACACGCCCGCCTTCGTGTCGACAGCCAGCCCCTGCATGCCCGGGGTATGCCCGGGCGCGAAGTACAATTTCAGTCCCGGAGCCAGTTCCAGGTCGCCATCAACAACCTCGAACCTCGTCTTCAGATACGGCGGCGTCATGCCGATAGTCATGGACTCGTATGCCTTGCAGTTCATCGGGTGGGGAGCAGCGGCATACTGCAGCTCGGTCTTCTGAACGTAGAAACGCGCCTTCGTAAACAGCTCGTGGTTGTAGCAATGGTCCCAGTGCAGGTGCGTGCAGACAACCGTGTCGATGTCCGCCGGGTCCACGCCGATGGCGGCGAGGGCAATTCTCGGCTCTTGCTCCGGGGTCCTCTTCAGCGGGTAGTGGTACTTCGCCGACCGCTCAGGGTCGCAGCACCCGGTATCCACCATGATGCGCCGACCGGCTCCCTCCACGTACCACATACAGACAGCGCTGTCTATCTTCTCGCCGTATCCCACACCAAACACCAGGTGCGACTTGTCAATCGTGAGAGTTCCCACACACACGGGCCTGATAGTGTACCTGGACCGACCGAACATAGGCCGCCTCCTTTGCGCAATCTGCGACACACTCGTCATGGAGTCGCCGCGCTACTACCCGCCGGGCCATCCCTCGTGACATACCCCAACCCGCTACAGGAATTGCGTGGACTATAGCAGACTGGACTGACCGCTTCCGAAGGCTCCGTCCGACTGCCAATCGAAACCCGTCGCTGCCGACTGGACGAACCGCACCCCTGGGTTTATCATCACACGCGGGGGTTGGCCTCGCGAGCTACGCCGGACACAGTCCCGCCAACCCCAAAGAAATCCCGCAGAGCACACCATCAACAGCAGAGAAGGGGGCAGCAGATATGAAGGGCACCATCGCGGTAGGTGAAGGCGACGGCATCGGTCCTGAGATCATCGCGGAGGGCGTGAAAGTCCTCAAGGCCGTGGAGAAGAAGTACGGGCACGAATTCAGACTGGACTACTTCGATATCGGCGGAGTCAGCATCGACAAGTACGGCACGCCGCTGACCGAGGAGAACATGGAGCTCTGCCGTCGCAGCGACGCGATTCTGTTCGGCGCGCTCGGCGGGCCGAAATGGGACTATCCGGGCGCCCCGGTATACACAAATACTGCGGGTCTTCGCCTCAGGAAGGACTTCGAACTGTACGCCAACATCAGGCCGGTCAAGGTCTATCCGGGCATGGAGGGCTGCTCCCCGCTGAAATCAGACAAGGTTCGCGGAATGGACATCATCGTCGTACGTGAGAACACGGGCGGCGCCTACTTCGGTCAGCCCAAGCGGCAGTGGACTGAGAACGGCAAGCGCATGGCCGTGGACACCATGTTCTACAGCGAGCCGGAGATAGAACGAATACTGCGTGTGGGTTACGAGCTTGCTCAATCGCGCCGCAAGAGACTTGCCTCCATCGAGAAGTCCAATGTCACCGAGACGGGCAAGCTCTGGCGAGCAATGGCCATCGAGATGAGCAAGAAGTACCCCGATGTCGAACTCGAGCACATCCTCGCCGACGCCTGCACGATGCAACTGCTCCGGGAACCACGACATTTCGACGTCCTGGTGATGGGCAACCTGTACGGAGACATCATCAGCGACGAAGCTGCCGGCATCGCAGGGTCCCTCGGGATGGGGCCTTCGGCTCAACTGGCCGGCTCCGGCGTGAAGGAAGAGAGACTGTTCGGGTACTACGAATCCATCCACGGGTCCGCGCCGGACATCGCCGGCCAGGGGATCGCCAACCCAATCGCCACGGTGCTCAGCGCCGGCTTCATGCTGAAGTACACCTACGGACTGCACAAGGAAGCGGACGCGGTGGACCGCGCGGTCGGCAGGGTCGTCGTGAACCACCGGACGAAAGACATCATGGAAGACGGCAAGACTCTGGTAAGCACGAAGAAGATGGGCGACCTCCTTGCGGCGGCAATCGAGCAGGAGTGAGCGCCTGGCCGTAAGCACTTCCATCAACGCTGAAGGCGCCGGAATCCGGCGCCTTCAGCTATTCTGGCACGGTGAACCGCCTCACTCGGGTCCGCTACGCGGCCTTGCGCAGCAGCGCCGCGTAGACCTCGTTGTGGTGAGGCATGGGCACGCTCAGTTCCTTCCCCCTGCGCACGGCATAGCCGATCATCGTCTCCAACTCGGTCGGCTTGCGCTGCTCGAAGTCGAGCTGCATCGACGTCTTGGTCTCGTACGGAAAACTGTCGGCCTTGGCCATTGACTGCTCGACGATGCCTTCCGGCAGTTCGACTCCCCCCTTGGCAGCGAGAGCGCCGATCTCCGCCATCATCGCCTGCAACTGCTTTCTGCGGGTTGCGTCGTCCAGCAGTCCACCCTGGGGCACCGCATAGAGCGACGTCAGGACCGAAAGCGGTTCCACGAAGAGGTACTTCGACCACACCTCACGCAGAACGTTCGGGGTGAGTTCCGCATTGAGACCTGCGGCAACAAACGCCGCCTCTATGGCGCGGTAGCGCTCAACTTCTCCGTTCGGGTTGCCGAAGTAGAACTTCCGGGGACCTGCCATCTGTTCGACAACGCCCGGCGACTGTATATGCGTGGAAATGTAGATGCAGGCACTGATAACATCCCCCTGGCGCGCCAGTCCCTCCTTCACGATATCGGCGTTCCCCACTCCGTTGCCGGGAGGTATCACCACCGTGTGCTCCTCAACCGCCACTGCCATCATCTGCGCGGCTGTCAGCAGGTCGTAGCCCTTGGTGCACATGAGCACCACATCGACCTTTCCCAGTGTGCGAGGGTCATCTGTTGCGTGGAATGGGTGTACTACGGCGTCACCGTCTTTCGCCAGCAGCTTCAGGCCATTCTTCTTGATGGCAGTGAGATGCGCCCGATTCTTCTCGACAAACAGAATCTCGCGCTCGTCTCCGGGAGGGAAAGCGTGCGCCAACCGTCCACCGAGGTATCCTCCCACGCCACCTATGCCAACTATCGCGATTCTCATTCGGTGAAACCTCCTGCGTCGATTCCCGTGCGACTATACCACAGGACGCTGCGTCACGACGTCGCATCATCACAGGCTGACACGCCAGGTCGTTGGCGCAGCCTCGGAGCTGCTATTGGGCTGCGGGCAACCCGATGGCATGCGAGCGCGGACACGAGGCATCACATCGTCTGCACAACGGTTCCTCCCTCGCGGACCAACACAGGAGACGGCCGCCGCCGCCCACCTCCCGTTCAAACACCACGCCGTCGGGCTACTTCAGCGACCGCTCTATCTCATCTATCTTCTCAGGCGTCAGAGGCAGTGTTGCGTGTTCCAGCACCGAGGTCAACGCCAGCAGGTTCTCGTTTGAGACCTGGTTCTCCGTGGACATCTCGAAGCAAACCCTCTCCCCGGTGCCCATGTCACGCAGCATCGCCAGAGCCTGCCGCTTCGTCGCCTGCGGCCCCAGCGCGTACACGGAGCCGGGGAATCCGGTCCATATCACCTTTTCCGGCCACAGCGCGAGCGCCTCGCCCAGGGATAGATCTCCCATCTGCGGAACATGCAGTGCCTCGATGACGTCGATGGGAGTCTCGGGAATCAGGTGTTTCAGGGCCGCCAGTCTGCCGTCAGCGTGTACGCCCACGAGCTTACCCCCGCCGTGCAAGGCCGTGCAGCACTTCTCCCACTCAGGCATGAAGTACTTCTTGAACAGCTTCGGATTCACCAGCACTGCGTCGACGTTGTCCGCCAGCAGGAAGAAGTCAGCCGGCGAGCTTGCCGCAATCTCCCAGAGTGGTTCGTACGCCTTCGATATGGCGTGGTACATCTCCTCCACCAGGTCGGGGTACCGGGCATGGTGCACGAAGAAGCGCCCGCCCTCACTGCCGACCCAGTCAATCATCAGCAACTGCAAACCCGCGTGAGGCACCCAGTCCCAGACCATGCCGTCTTCCCCGAGCCAGTCTTTCGCCTGTTCCAGTCCGAAGTAGTCGGGCTCTATCTCGAGGTTCTCGTACATGTACTTGAGGACCTTGTAGTCGTCGGGCCCCTTGATGGCTCGCTCGGTCTGCCACGGAGTGACGTCCCGCCAACCCCGCACGCCGTGCCACTGTCCGTATCCCGGCTCGCGCTTCTCAACCTGTGAGATGGTCCCCACAGGCGTCTTGAAAGTCCGCCGCAGCGTCTGCGTTGCAGTCGTGAACGACTCGTAGGTCTCGGTCACTTCCACTCCATGCCAGGTGAAGGTGTAGCTTGGCCGTGCCCAGCTCAGCCCCATGCCGCGATTCCGACAATCCCGTTCAGCCCAGCCCTGCTGGCAGTGCCGCCAGTTGTGGAAGAACGGCACACGGTCGGCCATCTGTCGCCGGCTGGCCTTCAGCATCCTCTCGCGCCGCGTCATCTCTGCCATTCTACTTCCCCTCCTTGAGGTCGATCAGCCACTCGGTACACTTGTGGACGCCTTCGATGGCATTCAACGCGCAATGGTCCGCACCGATGCTGTCCGCATATTCAGGAGTCACCGGCGTGCCGCCAACGATGACCTTCACTCCCTCTCGCAATCCAGCCGCCTTCAGCGCCTCGATGACGTCGCCCATGCGCGCCATGGTGGTGCTGAGCAGCGCTGACAAGCCGAGCACCGCCGGCCGGTGGATACGCACTTCTTCGACAATCTTCGCAGCCGGCACATCCATGCCGAGGTCAATGGCTTCGAATCCTTGCACTCCCAGGAGCGTGACCACGATGTTCTTGCCGATGTCATGGTAGTCGCCCTCGACGGTGGCAACGATAGCCTTTGCCTTGGAATCGCTGCTCCCGGCGCCCACAGTCAGGTACGGCTCAATGACCTTCATGCCATCCTTCATCACCTCGCCGGCAACCACCAGTTCCGAAAGGAAGAACTCGCCCTCTTCGAACTTCTGCCCGACTTCCACCATGCCCGGGACCATCCCATCGGTGATGGCCGCCTGCGGCTCGACTCCCGCATCCATCGCCGCCTGGGCAATCGCGCCGATACCTTCGAGGTCCATGTTCAGAATCGCCTCGTGCAGGGCACGAAGGTGTTTCAAATCAGCCATCTTGCGCGCTCGTCCTCCTTGTACGTTGGGTTCGCCATGGTACAGCGACCACTCAACCTGCGTCAAAGCATGGCGCCCGCCCCGGAACGATGCTACGCCCGCTCGTGCCTCCTCTCGTTCTCACTCCTCCGTAAACGTGCCGACCATCCCGTGCGGGAAGAGAGGTGCAGGTCTCCACGACAGGATACCGACAGACGTGGCGTGTTTGTGGTACAGTATTCGTGTCGATGGCAAGCGAGCCTCCCATACGACTGGTCCCTCTGGAAGACGAGCATATCGCCCGCTATCTCGCCCTCTCTGGTGACCCTGTTCTTGTCGAGACGATGGGCTGGAAGCCCTTCGAGCCCGACGAGAAAGAGCGGTTCCTCAGGTACATCGAGAACATCACCGTCCCCAACATGGCCGGCGGCTATACAATCGCGTTGAGCATCCTGGCCACCGAAGACAACACCCCCATCGGCTACGTGTCGCTCAAGGGCGTTCGTGACAGCGGCACAGGCGCCGAAGTGGGGCTGGCCATCATGGACAAGAAGTACAGGGGGCGCGGGCTTGGTACCGAGGCACTACGGCAGGCCACAGCCTACGCATTCGACGAACTGGACCTGTCTCTGCTGGAACTGACCGTCTTTCCCAACAACGCCTCCGCCATACACTCGTACGAGGCGGTCGGATTCGTCAGGACAGACATCCTCAAAGAGTCCTGGGAACGGCCCGACGGGACGTTCGCCGATATGTGGTTGATGGAATTGTACCGCCCGTCGCCCGAGCTTCGCCTTCCCGGCATGTAGGGCGCCCACACATCGCGGGCGCCCTCACGCCGGCAAAGACCACATCATCGCTACAGGGGCAGCAGTGCTCCTGTCCTGCAGTGCGCTCGACTAGAAGTACGCGACAAGGCCCATTAAGCCAATCACTATCAGGTAGATAGCCACAACGTAGTTCAGCAGGCGCGGCATAATCAGGATGAGGATGCCTGCCACCAGTGCGAGCACCGGCATCAGGGACAACCCGCCACCGATGAGCCCCAGAACGCCGATCACAATCAGGTAGATTGCGACAACGAAGTTGAGGATACTCGGGGCAATCAGAATGAGTATCCCCGCTACCAGCGTAAGCACAGGTATCAGAGAGAAGCCAGAACTAATGATCCCGAGCACGCCCACCACAATCAGGTAGATGGCAACAATGAAGTTCATGATGCTGGGCCGTATCAGGATGAGGATACCCGCCACCAGTGCAAGGATAGCCATCAGGGGACCAACAACCGTCGTAAACGAACCAAGACCTGGCATAGACACACCTCCCATCTTCTTCGGACTTGTCCGAAGCTTCGCACACCACGATTCATATGTCCAGTCGGCGCGGACCAGAACGGGTGGCCAACACGGAAATCAGCCGGTGTACGCCCGGTCTCACGGCATCGCACATCAGGCACAGCCGCTGGCATCGATGGCCGCATGCTGCGGAAGTCTCCTGCGGCAGCGATGCCGTGCTGCCCGGATGTAGTCAGGTCATCCGCCGAGGGCGGTTATCTCATCCGGGCTCATCCGCTTCGGCTCATAGCCGGAGGTGACGCAGATCAGGAATACCTGGGCCGCCTTCTCGAGCAGGTCAGTGACATCAAATGCCTCAAACACGTCGCGCCCGATGGCGAGACAGCCGTGCCGCTCCCATATCACTGCCCGGCGGCCACGCAGTAAGTCCACCGTCCTGTCCGCAAGTTGCTCGCTTCCCATGACCATGTACTTCGCCATGCCCACACCCTCTCCGAGGAACACCCTGGCGGTGGTCTGCGACGTCTGCAGCACCCGTTCGAAATCGGGGTTGCGGTATTCCGGCAGGTGCGTCATGGCGATGAGGTGCACGGGATGCGTGTGCAGTACCACGCGCTGGGGCAATTCGCGCGACCTCAGGTGCTCATGGACCTTGAGATGCGGAATGAACTCGAGAGTGGGCTTGCCGCTCCCGCCATCCCCACCCCACAGGACCTCGTATCCGGATCCGTCACCGGACACCCTCACCAGCAGGAGCGATTTCGCCGGGTTACGGCGTACGTCGCGGAATCGAGAGCCGCTTGCCGTGACAAACAGGCTGCGACCAGCCAGCGCCGGCGCCACCACGGGCAAGGCGAGCGGCGTCGCATCGGTCGAAGGAAAGTCGCCTTCGGTCACGGTGTCTGTGACATCAACCGACAGGTTTCCTCCATTAGCCGCGGACCAGCCACTCTCCCAGATGTACTGAGAGACATCTGAAATGTCGTCTACCATGCGCTGCAGTTCGGCGTTCAGTTCTGTCGTATCCATGTGAGCCGCGCCTCCCGTGGGACCTGCGCCAATCCCACAACTCGTATCGCCCACACCACAAGCATGCCACGACACGACATGCCTGCACAAGAACCACCTGGTGCTCCGAATCAACCGACACGGCGAGGCGGGGAGGCGACGAAGCGGAGCATCGCTGCAATTCCCCCGTGACTCAGAACCTCTCTCAACGCGCCCGAAGGCGCTCGGCGTTCCGGAGACTGCGCCTGCGCATTCCCGGATGGGGTACCAACAGGAACCTGCATATGATAACGTGCGGGTACCACCGTGGCCCTCCCACATCACCCGGCGCAGTATCTACTGCGGTACCCGTCACAACCGAAGGTAGGTGGTATCTCCGGTCGTGTGGACAGCTAACGTCCGTTGAGGGGACTCGATTTCGTACGATGTTGCTGCTCCGAAACCAGGATGAGGAGGCCGGTGTGGACACGAAGAACAAGCAGTCTTGTCCTTTCTGCAGAATAGCCAGGCATGAGCTACCTGCTGAGGTCATCGCAGAGGATGAAGATGCGCTGGCACTGATGGACCTGTATCCCGCCACAGTTGGCCATGTTCTTGTGATACCGAAGCAGCACATTGAGAACATCTATGTACTGCCATCAGATCTGGGCGCTCACTTGATGGTCATGGCAGTGGAGATAGCCAGGGCGATCAAGCAGACGCTGGCTCCGGATGGCCTGAACCTCATCCAAGCCAATGAGTGTGCCGCCGGGCAGACGATTCCTCACTTCCATCTGCACATAGTGCCCCGTTACAAGGACGACCTCGTAGCACTCAGTTTCGGTCACGGCGCTGTAGCTGCAACGAAGAGCGCGCTGCAGGATACGGCGTCCGCGGTCCGCTCGGCGCTCAAAGCACAGACGCTCGATTCAGAGATGACTTGAACGCAGGTCGCACGTGCCAAAGCTCCTCAAGTCGAAGTCTATCCCTCGTCGTTCAGACCCTCTTCGGCCCGAGCCGCCGCGGCCTTCGGTTTCGCGCCGGGCAAGAGATGGGATGGCAGGAAGGCGTAGGAGGCAATCAGCGTGGGCACAACCGCACTCGCGATCACGACCGCGACCAGGAACGAATACTGTGCCTGGGTCACTATGCCGTTGGACAAGCCGAAGAGAGCTGAGATGGTCCCGAACGTCAGTCCGGTCGACATCATGAGAGTGTAGAACCAGCGCTCATTGCGCTGTCGCCTGAACGCGGCGACCACGGGATACAGCCCAAAGACCTTGGTGAGCAACTTCCCTGCTAGCAGCACCATGAACACTACCGGGGCCGCCAGCAAGGCGGGCATCGACACCAACGTACCCGCGCGGATGAAGTAGAAAGGTGTCAGGAAGCCCACGGTGAGTGTCCGGAGACGCCTGACCCAGGCATGATCCGCGCTGGAGAACTCGGCCAGCACCATGCCCGCAAGGTATGCCGGCAATACCGCTTCGCTTCCCGACCAAAGTGCAAGGGCGCCAAGTCCAAACAGAACAAAGGTGACCCACTTGGTGCGAATGGCGGCTGTCCTGCCTCCATACACTCTCGTCAAGAAATGTGACAGCGCAGGCAGGAGGGCCAGCACCAGGGCCGTCGCGGCTATGAACACCACCGTCCTGAGGGTGAACGGAGAGAAGAGAACGCCGAGCGCAATGACGGTGCCAAGGTCGGTGACGAAGCACGACCCTAACAACCCCTTGCCGAATTCAGTCCTGTTCAGACCCGTCTCAATCATCACGGCGTAGACCACTGCCATCGACGTGGTTGACAGGGCGACTCCGCACAGGAGGCTGGCCCGCGCGTCCCAGCCGAGCACGTAGTACGCCAGGGCAGAACACCCCAAGAACGGCGCAAGAAAACTCACCAGTCCTACTACCGATACCTCCTTCAGCTTCTTCCGCATGACATGAGGTTCGAGTTCTGCTCCGGCCAGGAAGGTCAGCAGTACTGCGCCTGATGCAGCCAGAAAACGAATCCACTCGTCATTCGCGCCGGGTAGGCTGCCCCGCCCCAGTGCGTTCAACAAGGCCGCGACACCAACGCCAACGCATATCTCAACTAATGCGACCGAAATCTTGAGGTGATAGGCGATGACGGCCGAAAGCACGGCCAGTGCAAGCCAGATGGCGGCAATCAAGAACACGTGTTCCACAGTTCAGTCCTCCATGGGGCATTCCGCTGGAAGGGGCAAAAGAAAACCCGCCTTGCGGCGGGACCTGGCGTCACCGTTGCGACTCCTGACCCCGAGGCACAGCGTCAGGAGTCATCAGCTCACGAGGAGCGCTTGTCGGGGAACTCCATCCCCTTCGAGACGAGTGGCACTGTAACAGCTAGAAGGAAAGAACACAAACCGCCACACGAACACCTGGCCCCATTCCACTACACCGGCGCGTATGTCACAGTCACGGTAGCCTTCTCCCATTCCACGAAGTCGGCCTTGCCGTCGTTGTTGGAGGTCTTCTGGAAGCCCACCATGAGCTGCACGAAGTCGTCAGTCGCCATGTTCTGGCCGATGCGCTCAACGTATGTAGTTATGTCGAATTCGACAGGGGAGGCGCGCAACGGTTCCCCGGCCAGTTCGGGTACGAACAGCTCCTGAACCTCCGTGATAGTCGCCACACCGAAGCGGGGCAGTCCGGTGGAATCATACCGCACTATCCACACGCGAATTCCTCCCAGGCCAAGGCCCAGACTGCTCAAACTGAACGGGTCGCCCGCAGTCCGCTTGTGTGTGAAGCTGAGGGTCGCCTTCTGGATGTCGGATGACTTCACTTTGCCGAGGTCGAATGTCCAGAACGCCCGGAAGGACTCATTGTTCGCATCGTCGCCGGCCAGCAATCCGGCGTACCCTCCCCCTTTCCACACCTTGGTGCCCGTCCCAGCCGGGACAGAGGCAAACGTTTCCGTCACAGCCTTGGCGGGAGTCGTGGTTGCCGGTGTCGTGGGCGTTGCCGGTGTCGTCGGGGTCGTCGGAGTCGTAGGCGTTGTCGGCGTCGTAGGCGTCGTAGGCACTGTCGGAGTCGTCGGAGTTGTCGGCGTCTGCCCACCGCCCGGCTTCAGCTCCCACGGCTGCTCGTCCAGGTCGTCAGCGCCGGGAGTTGTCTTACCGAAAGCTGCATCTCCAGCGGACGGCCCTGTTGGAGGGGTCGTCCCGGAGGGACCGCCGTCGCTCTTGCCACAGCCGGACGCCATCACCAGCAACGAAACCAGCAACAACGCCGCCAATGACCTCGCCATGGTAGTCCTCCCTCGAATCGAATCGTCCTTCATACCTGATTATGCACTGCGGAGATATACGTCGCAACGGCTTAACGCCACACAACCGGGTTCTTCACACTGACGCATCCTTCATCGGCCCCCAGCGCTGCACGAACTTCTCCTTCGCCTGCGGGTTGACGATGGCAGTGGGCCACTCGCCACGAAGCACGCGGGATACCTCATCGGCAGGTCGCCGCCACTGCTCCGCAAACGACTCCGGCGAGAAGAAGGCATAGTGCCCGGTGCAGATGACGTTGTTCAGAGACAGCAGAGGGTTCTCCGCCGGTGGCTCCGTGGTGAGGACGTCGATGGCCGCCATGGCGACGGAGCCGGACTTCAACGCATCGCGAAGCGCCTGCTCGTCGATGAATCCGCCCCGCGCCGTGTTGATGAGGCACGCCGCGGGCTTCATCGTCCGGAACGCATCCTCATTGAATACGTGTCGCGTCTCCGGGGAGAAGGCAGCATGGATGGAGAGATAGTCTGATTGAGTGAGAAGCGTGTGCCAGTCGACCAGTTCGACTCCGAGGCCCGCGGCGGCGGCCGCATCCACGAAGGGGTCACAGGCGATGATGCGCAAACCGAACCCTTTCGCCTTCGGCACAAGCGCCCTGCTTATCGCGCCGAAACCGAACAGCCCGAGGGTCCGCCCGCGGAGCCGGCCGATGCCCGGACGAATGAACTCCTTTATGTCGGATGAGTTCGGTCCGAAGCCCCAACCCCCAGCCTTCACTGACCTGTTCAGTTCCACGACTCTCCGTGAACACGCCAGGATGAGCGCCATTGTGTGGTCGGTCACCTCTTCAACGCAGTAGCCCGGCACATTGGTCACCAGGATGCCGTGCTCGGCGGCGGCGGCGGTGTCGATGCTGTCGTACCCTATCTGCGTCCCCGCGATTATCCTGCACTTCGACAGGCTCTCGATGACATTACGTGAAATGGGCCTCTGGCTACCCTCGACAATCATCGCGTCGGCGTCCCGAGCCAACTCGATGACATCTGCTTCCGTGGGGCAAACCCTGCCTACAAATTCAACGCCGATGTCCGCGAAACGCTGCGGGTACTTGGCGGCCTCGTGCACCACGGCCATCGGCAGAACAACCAGATAGCTCATTTGTCCTCCTCAGAAGTGAGACAGTCAGCCGGATGGCATCTGCTACTGCCGACGAACAGCCAATCCGCGAATCTGGACGCCCGACGCGTCGGTTGACAACACGCCCGACTGGCCACCGCCTGCCTTCTAGTCGGGCGGAGGGGCCTCATCAGGGAGGCTCGGTTCATGGCCACGACGGCGGAGCGTTTCCTGTGCCCTTCTGCCTTCGGCGGCGAACTTGCGCAATCGCGAGCGCTCCCACGGAGCAACGCTGCCATTCTCGAGTCGAAGCTCAGCCTTGAGCCCTTCCTTGACTTGTCTCTGCAGAACCGCAGCGTCCTTGAGTGGAGAGGGGGACCGGTCAGGTAGTCTCTCTATCTCGTCAACCATGTCGATCCTCCTTGTTTGAGCGGAGTCGCCCGTATCAGCGAAAATCTCCACAGCCAGCATACCACAGCCCGAGCTGCGCTGCGAAGGCACACGACGGAGTCCCCTTCCCCGAGAGGCAGATGTCGAACACCTGTAAGGGCGACGGCATACCTCGCCCGTAGTTCTGCTGGAACGGCCAACTGAGTCTGAACGAATAACGGGACACCATGCACAAACGGGTCGGACAATCCTGGGATGGTGTCCCCGGGAATCCTGGGGCGCCCGTGTGGCTGGCATTCGTAGGAACGGGACATGTCCCAGCCATTGGATAGACGTGGGTCATGATTCAATAGGTGGACAGATCTCACCACCACCAACACTCACGTGTCGGCCGCAGTGCCCCGCCCGACAATGGGCGAGGCATGCTGTCACTCCTACATTACCCCTCGCAATGGCTCCCCACGATAATTCCAGGTGCATCTGTTCCTGCCATCGCCACTGGTATTGAAATCTCCGCGGCATAATGCCTATACTGACCTTGTACGTGCCAGGCTTGACACGTATGGCAGGCTCCCCTGCCGGCAAATGACCTGGAGGTGTGGGTGAAATGAGGACTGTTCAGCGTATTCGGAAGCATGCTCCCCGGCTTCTTCTGACTCTCACGGTCTTCATGGCTCTGTCTTTGTCCATGTTTGCCCCCGTTGTGAGCGCCGACACGACGTCGTATACGGCGCTGCAGATACACGACTGGCTGGTGGATACCATTTCCAGCACTGACGTGACGGTAACTACCGAATCGACAGTCCACCTGGACACAGATCACCGCATGGTCATAGACGACCTGTCGCTAACGGCGAGTGGTATTGATGTGGGACTTTTCGAATTGCGTCTGGAATTCGACGATTCACCCACCGTCAAAGCTCTTATCACCTTGGCCGTCTTGGGACACACGCCCAAGGCCAAGTGCATATTCGTCGTGGAATACGACGACTCAAAGCACAACATACAAGTCGCGAGTATTCAGAGTGACAGCCTCGAATTCATCACAACGGACGGCAGCTTTAGTCCCACTTTGTCCGAGGACGACCTTAACACCATAGTCAACGTGGTGAACCGGATTATCGATGCGAGTGAGTTGTCGGTCACGTCTCCAGGTGGCGAACTCATCGGCGTTGACGTAATCGGCGCACAACTCGTGACTACGTGGACCGCAGGCGACCCTGTACTGCTGACTGCAGCCGAGATTGAAGGCAAGCTCGACGGCATGGTCACCACGCTGGCGGAGAAGGCAACCGACTACTTACAGGCGGGCGAGGTCGACTGGAACATCGCTGTAGCCGTTGTCTCCGACACTTCTCTGGACATCGATGCCTCGTTCACCGCGTTCGGTATCACTGCCGCGCTCTCTGGCTTCAACATCGAATTCGACACACTCACCGCCAGCATCGAGAACGCGACGTTCTCCATCGGAACAGGGACCAAGACGGTCACCTTCTCTGCCGTGGGCGAGATCGGCTGCAGCGGCGGAGTCCCCTCCGTCGCGATGGCGTCGCTCACGCTCGGCGATGAGCACCCCGGCCTGCGCGATTTCATTGTAGATATTGAGCCGGCGCTTCTTGACGCCATTGACCAGGCCGTCGACGCCATCGTAACGTCCACCGGCCTTACGTGGACGTTCTGTCCCACCTCCATCGCCGTCGTCGGCACGAACGTGGTGCTCACCTCCAGCGGCACAGAGAGTCTCGACATACGCCTTCTGCCCGGCTGGAGCATGGTCTCGGTGCCGGTGGTGCCCGACGACCCGGCGCCAACGGCGGTCTTCGCTGGTGCTGCAGCCGTGTACACATGGGATCCGCAGGCGAAATCGTATGTGGTGCCCCTCGCGGTGGTCCCCGAGCAGGGATACTGGGTCTACGTCACCAGCGACCGCACCATCCAGGTTACTGGCGCGCCCGTCACGGAGTGGCAATCCCAGTTGCTCCAGGGATGGAACATGGTGGGGTCCATCTACGCAGATTCTGTCCTTGTTCAGAACCTCTCTGATAACCCGGTGAACTCCATTGTGCGAAACGCCGTCTACCGTTGGGACCCTGTGTTGAAATCCTACATAGCCTCCACTGCGGTCGAGCCGGGCAAGGGCTACTGGATGACCACTGTCCGCGACTACACACTCTCCATGCCGTAAGTGCCACGGGGAGGGCCCGCTCACGCGCGCCCTCCCCTCTCCAGACCAGATTGACAGCCACCGTCGGCGCTGCTAACGTGCGTCCTGGTTGGCAGCGCGGGGGTGGTCGCCTTGTCGCGATGCCATCGAATTCGTCTGCATGGCGAAGTCGCCCTGACCGCCAGGACAAGGTATGACAGAACCTCGATTCGCTGATGGCTGTTCCCTGGCCCGCCGGGTAGCCATTGCCGCTCTCGCGGCAATGGCCGTGGCCATGCTGCTCATCCCGGCCGGCGCGGGAGGCGCGGCCGCGAACGAGGAACTACAGACCTTCCCCTTCATGCAGCCCGATGAGGAGACTCTCAGGGGCTGGATTGCAGCCTACGATTCCGCTCCGCGCCTCGAGTCGGTTCGAGCGTCCGCCACACTGCCCGCGGCCTACCTGGACCTGCTTGAACACCTTGACTACGTGCCGTCCCAGAACAGCCAGGGGGCCTGCGGGAACTGTTGGGCCTGGGCGGGAACATCCGCCCTCGGCATTGCGCTCGACGTGCAGAAAGGCATCCACGACCGTCTCTCAGTGCAGTTCATCAACTCCTGCCAGCAGAGGGAGTGCTGCCGGGGGGGGTGGCTCGCCGACTTCGCCAGGTTCTATGACAGCACCGGATTCTGCATCCCGTGGTCGAACGACGGTGCCTACTGGCAGGACGGCACACACTCATGCACCACATCCTGCGGCGCCATCTCAACGAGACCGTCATATGCCATCACACATATCTCGGACCTGACGGTCCCAACCAGAACGGGCGAGGGGGTGACCAGTCGCGAGGCCGCCATACGGAATATCAAGTCCGCCCTGAACCAGAACCGTGCTGTGTGGTTCGCCTTCTTCGTTCCTTCTCCTGCCGCATGGCAGCAGTTCACTTCGTTCTGGCTGAACCAGGGAGAGAGCACAACCTTCGCCCTCGACTCCATCTGCGCCGGGACTACCTCCTACGCCGGCCACGCCGTGCTCTGCGTCGGCTACAACGACACCGATCCCAACAACCGCTACTGGATAATGCTGAACAGTTGGGGCACCGCCGGAGGCAGGCGCCCGAATGGTCTCTTCCGCATCAACATGGACATGGAGTACAACACTCGCTGCGGCATCCCTGCCTTCTACTGGCAGGTATTGGACGTGGGCTTCGGCGCACAGCCGAAGCTTGCCGTGTATCCGGACAGCCTCGAGTGCTCGGTCATCCAGTTCTCCACCGTGGAGACGATGTTCTCCATCAGCAACGATGGCGACGGCCAGTTGCTGTACGATGCGGTCAGCTCAGACCCTGAGGGTTCGGGGGGCACGACCATCGAGTTTGCCTGCGACGATGACTCGGCTGAGAGCGGATACGCCGGCGCCGCCGGTTCCCGCTCCGCGGTGCGTGTCATACCCCCGTCGTGCCCGTCGCGGCTCGAAACAGCGTCGGTGTTCCTGCGGGAGACCGGGACGCCCTGGCCGGATGGCAGTGTGGTCGACTTCGTGATCGAGGTCTACGCGGCGGACGGGACTGGTGGCTTGCCCGGTACTCTCCTCGGCGGCACTACCGGCGAAGCAAGCGGATTCGGGTGGCGGAACATCGACCTGTCGGCGCTGGACATCACCACCACGGCACAGGATTTATACATCGCTTTCCACTTTGTCGATGACGCACCCGAGCATTTCTCCATAGGATTCGATGAGTCTGACCCGTCTGGCAGGTCTTACTGGCGAGAGAGCGGCGGCCCGTGGTTGCCGGTCGAGGACGCCGCAATGGGGTCCGGAGACTGGCTCATCCGTGCCGCCGCACTGACGCTTGAATCGGCATGGGTCAGCACGACGCCTTCCAACGGGACCGTTGCGCCGGGTTCGTCTCAGAACGTGGCGGTCACTATCGACTCCGGCTCGCTGCGCGCAGGAGAGCAAGTGGCATCGATATACGTCGGCAGCAACGACCTCACCGCGAATCCGACCGTCCTTCCGGTGACCGTCACGGTCCTGCCAGCCGCCGACCTCGTGCCGGTTATCCTCTGCGCGACTTGGGACGACATCGACGCCGGCGAGTACACCATCACATGCGCTGTTGCCAACAACGCGTTCGGAACCGCGGGAGCCAGCACGGCAAAGCTGTACGTGGATGTCCTGTTGGTGAAAACCGAGGAAGTGCCTGAACTAGGACCGGGAGCGAGCTACTCTTTCACCCAAGGTTCTGTGACACTGTCGGACGATTCCGATTCCCTTGTGCTCACGGTCAATCCGAACGATGCCGTGTATCCGGAGTCTGACGAGAGCAACAACGAGGCCTCCCTCACGGTCGCCACGCCCGCCCCGGCCACAGTCGAGCTTTCGCTCGCCGCAGGCTGGAACATGGTCTCCGTGCCCCTCGTGCTCGACGACGCTCGTACCGCCACAGTGTTCCCGAACGTACAGGCAGTCTACACGTGGAATTCCGACAGGAAGACGTATGAGAGCCCCGCACTCATCGAACACTGGCGCTCGTACTGGGTCTTCGTGACTCAGCCAACGCCTGTGACAGCCAGCGGACTGAAGGTCACCTGCTATGTCAGAGAGCTTTCCGCTGGATGGCACATGCTCGGTTCCGTATACGGGACCACAGCCAGCATTAGCCCCCCCCGGGCTGCGCCGACGGACGGTGTGCTGCCCCTCGCCTACCGCTGGGACCCCGGAGAGAAGACGTACGTGTCATCGACAACTCTGGAAGAGGGTTTCGGCTACTGGGTCGCGGCCACACAGGACTGTCTGCTGCAGGTATCTTGACACCAGAGTATTTGCTCGTTCTCTCCGTCCTCCGGAACGGCCAACCCGCTAACGCCCGCAAGTCGGGTGCGTATTCTGGGGACACTGTGCAGATCTTGCTACGACCCGATCCGGAATGGTGTCCCCATTTCTCCACCCGGAACCCTTCACTCGCAACCCTCTCACCCCGGCGTAGCCGCTGAACCCAGAACCCTTAACCCCGGCGGAGCCGGCCGACTCCGGCCTTCGGCCGGTCGAATCATCCTTTCGGACTATTGACGGCGCGTACGATGCGTCTCTATAGTGTCTCGTTGGGACATCGTTGTCCCTCGCTTGTGGTTCTTCACGAACCGGAGACTCACTCTGTCA
>Ga0351942_1138_pt1 | contig 30027 bp, 26 predicted proteins | sample TotcelT113001N10_FD_206838 | JGI IMG/M metagenome (GOLD analysis project Ga0351942, IMG submission 206838) | Enriched cells from coal bed in the Powder River Basin, Montana, United States - Total cells T11 rep2 HSBNCT.T11.300.1.N10 ... | reverse complement strand
TCAACGACAATGGATTTTTACTCTTTATAAAATGTGGAAATGAAAAATATCACATGACAATTAAATCATTGTGTGATAATCTGATATTTATAATTTTCGTAATCAATTCGGCGATTTTTTCTGTATTTTATATTGACAAATACAGGGTATTAAAAATATAATTGTGAAAATAATAACAAATCCTCAAAAACCCACTGGAGGTAATATATGAGACCGTATTTTGAAAAGATGCAGGACTGGGGTAAGCCAGTTAAAGTTAATGCAGCAAACGCAGAACAGATTAAAAAAGTTGAACAGGAAATAGCAGCACTTATTGAGGAGAAGAAGAATGCAGGTCTGCCAAAGGAAACTTTGAATAAAAGAGGTGAATGGACAGTTCATCAGAGACTTGAATATATTCTTGATCCCGGTACATGGGCACCTCTCCACATGTTATATGACCCCATGGAAGAAGAATCCGGAACAACAGGTGTTGTAGATGGCCTTGGAAGAATTAACGGAAGATGGTGCGTTATCATCGGTTTTGATAATAAAGTCATGGCTGGTGCATGGATTGCCGGTCAGGCTGACAATATACTGAGAGTAACGGATATTGCAAAAAGACTTCACTGCCCTCTTGTATGGCTGGTAAACTGCAGCGGTGTTAAACTCACTGAGCAGGAAAAGGTCTATGCCAACAGACGCGGCAACGGTACAACATTTTTTAGACATGCAGAACTCAATAAACTCGGCATCCCTGTTCTTGCAGTCATTTATGGAACCAACCCGGCAGGCGGCGGCTATCAGGGCATCTCCCCGACCCTGCTGCTCGCACATAAAGACTGTAACATTGCAGTAGGCGGCGCAGGTATCGTCAGCGGCATGGCCCCCAAAGGATATTTTGATGAAGAATTGGCCGAGCAGTTAATTGATGCAACAAGGAAATTTAAAGCCGTGCCGCCCGGCAGGGTTGAGATACATTATGATCATACCGGATTTTTTAAAGAAGTTCACCCGACCGAAGAGAGCCTTCTTGACTCCCTTAAGGCATGGGTAGTAAAACTTCCCGCCTATGATGCAAGTTTCTTCAGGGTAGCACAACCGGCAGAACCGAAATTCCCGGCAGAGGATATGTATAATATTTTAGCCTTCAACCAGAAGATGATCTATGATGTAGAACAGTTCATGGCAAGACTGGTTGACGGAAGCGAACATATGGAATTCAGACCTGACTATGGTTTCGAGCTTTATACGGGTCTTGTAAAAATAGACGGATTCCTTATCGGTATTGTAGCAAACAGACAGGGTATGCTTCCGAAGGGCTACCCGCAGTACGCACCATATCCCGGTATAGGCGGCAAGTTCTACCGTGAAGGACTGATCAAGGTAAATGAGTTTGTTACACTTTGCGGCAGAGACAGAATCCCCATGGTCTGGCTCCAGGATACATCCGGCATAGATGTCGGCGATATTGCAGAGAAAGCAGAGCTTCTTGGTCTCGGTCAGGCGCTTATCTATTCCATCGAGCAGAGCGAAATCCCGATGATGACAGTTGTACTGAGAAAGGGCACGGCAGCAGCCCACTACATTATGGCCGGTCCTCAGGCCAACAACAACACCGCTTTTACGCTCGGTGTGGCAACAACAGAAATTTACGTTATGCACGGTGAAACAGCGGCAGCGGCAAGCTTCGCAAGAAGGCTTGTCAAAGAGAAGGACGCAGGCAAACCCCTTGCGCCGGTCATTGAATCCATGAACAAAACCGTACAGGAATATATCAATAAGTCAAGACCGTCCTATTGTGCAAAAACAGGTATGGTTGATGAAGTCGTAGCACTGCCGGCATTGAGAACTTATCTTGTTGCTTTTGCAAATTGCTGCTATCAGAATCCTTCATCCATTACACCTCAGCACCAGATGATTTTACCAAGAATTATAAAAGGTTAAACCTTAATAGTTTTAAATATAAACAGGGTGGATTTTTTATCCACCCTGTTTTTTTTATGTATCCGTTAACCTATATTGTTATAGATGTTGACAGCCGTATATTATTAGTGCTATAAAATTTTTCAGCCAAGCAACAGTACGATGTCTGACGGGAACATAGAACACCGTGATGATACCAAGCTGCATTCAAAAGCAAGACCCGCTATCGTGGGTACCCCGGGCGGTGAGGACAGGCCGGCGCAGGCGTATACATAGCGCGGGGAGGAGTCGACAAAGATGGGCAAATGAAGGCAGCATGGTATGAATCCGTACATATAAACTATTAAACTGCAGGTATTAATCAATGCGTAACAGAATCTACGAAATATTGGAATATTTTAAAGAAACAGGCAATTACAGGTCATTAAAATATATACAACCCCTTTCCGCCACAAAGATACTTTACAATTCAAAGGAGTATCTCAACCTCTGCTCAAACAGTTATCTTTCTTTACATGTTCACCCTGATGTTGTCAACGCTGCACGGGGGTCTATCGATAAATACGGCGCCGGTACATGTTCTTCGCGGAGCGTATCAGGGAGTATGGATCTGTGCAAGACGCTTGAGCATGAAATTGCGGAATACAAGGGTTATAAAAGCGGACTTATTTTTTCAAACGGGTACATGGCAAATATCGGCATAGTATCCACAATCACACAGGAAGGAGATGTAATTTTTACCGATGAATTGAATCACTCGAGCCTCATAGACAGCACCCGTCTCTCCCGTGCAAAAAAAGTCATTTACCGGCATGGAGATGCAGACGACCTTGAAAAAAAGCTGAAAAAGGACAAAACGAAGGGTAAGAAGTTTATTCTTACAGAATCTGTTTTCAGCATGGACGGCGATATTGCCCCCCTGAGGGAAATATATCAGCTTAAAGAAAAGTATGGGGTGCATATAATGCTGGACGATGCCCATGGTACCGGAGTCTTTGGTGAAAAAGGCACCGGCGTTGAAGAACTATTCGGTTTATCGGGAAGAATGGATACACATATGGCAACTTTCGGCAAGGCGCTTGGTTCGTTTGGCGCTTTTGCGTTGGCCGACCCGGTTGTAATAGAGTTTCTTATAAATAGAGCACGGACATTTATGTATACAACGGCATTACCAATGTCGTCCCTGGCTGCATCCCTTGCGTCTTTAAGACTTATTGAAAACAATACATCTTTTAAAGACGAGTTATGGCGAAACATCGACTATATGAGGAAAAATCTCCTTCAGGCAGGTTTTGATTTAAAAAACAGTGCAGGCCCTATAGTACCTATAGTTGTCGGAGAAGATAAAAAGACAGTGAAAATGCAGGATCTCCTTATGAAAAAAGGGCTTTTTTTACAGGCAATACGTCCGCCTACCGTACCTGAAGGGGCATCCAGGCTGAGGTTGACCATCGTAAGGGGGTTTACCATGGAAGATATGGATTATGCCATAGAAAGCCTTATTGACATCGGAAGAAAAACAAGACTGATTTGATATAATTTTGGATTGCATGCTTGGATTGCAGGTTCTTAACTCTGAACTCCGAACTGTAATTCTGGAGGAACAGTGTACAACAGAGAACAACTTATAGAGTGGGACAAAAGATACATCTGGCATCCTTTTACCCAGATGAAAGATTATATGGATACGCATCCGCTGGTAATAGAAAAAGGCGAAGGATGCTGTCTTATTGATATTGACGGTAACAGATACATAGATGGGGTGTCCTCTCTGTGGGTAATTGTCCACGGACATGGGAAAAGTGAACTGGTAGAGGCAATTAAACAACAGGCCCAGACACTGTGCCACTCAACTTTGCTCGGGATTGCCAACGTTCCATCTATTGTGCTTGCAAAAATGCTTGTTGAAATTTCTCCGGAAGGCCTGTCCAGGGTCTTTTACTCCGACAATGGCTCAACATCCGTTGAGATTGCCCTCAAGATGGCTTATCAGTACTGGCAACAAAGGGGGGAAAAGAACAGGAAGCGTTTTATATCCTTTACAAACGGGTATCACGGCGATACGATCGGCTCAGTAAGCATAGGCGGTATTGACCTTTTTCACAAGGTCTATGGACCGCTGCTTTTCAAGACCTACAAGTCTCCCGCGCCTTATTGCTACAGATGTCCGCTGAAGCTTGAAAAGGAATCATGCGGGATGGCCTGTGTTCAAAGATTTGAGGAAGTTGTCAGGAAACATAGAGATGAAGTCTGTGCTGTAGTTATTGAGCCTATTGTTCAGGGAGCTGCCGGCATCATCGTTCAGCCGGAAGGGTTTCTTTCTGAAATACGGAAAATAGCCAAAGAAAACGGGCTGTTGTTCATTGCCGATGAAGTTGCTACCGGCTTCGGGAGGACCGGTTCGATGTTTGCCTGTGAAAAAGAAAAGGTTGAGCCTGATTTTATGTGCCTTGCCAAAGGTGTTACCGGCGGATACCTGCCGCTTGCGGCAACCATGACAACCGATGAGGTTTTCAACGGTTTCCTCGGCCAGTTGGAAGACTTCAGAACATTCTTTCATGGTCATACATACACAGGAAATCCCGTTGCATGCAGCGTAGCAATAGAAAATCTTAATCTGTACAAGAAAGAAGATACAATTAAAAACCTGCAAGCCAGGATAGCCCTCATGAGTAAGGAATTACAGAGATTTTACGAGCTTACCCATGTCGGAGAGATACGCCAGTCCGGTTTTATGGTAGGTATAGAACTTGTGAAAAGCAAAAAGACAAAACGCCCTTTCCTCCCGAAAGAAAAAATAGGTCACAGGGTAATCATGGAGGCCAGAAAGAGAGGCGTTATTATTCGCCCGCTCGGTGATGTAATCGTCCTTATGCCGCCCCTTGCAATAGAAGAAAATACGCTTCAGGAACTCATCGACGTGACTTACGAGAGCATAAAGGCTGTAACAGGAGCATAAGATCAAGTTTATATAAAGAGAGGAACCGTTTCTCTTGCTCCCACTGCGGGCGCTTTACCCTGCATATCGATTCACTTCCGTTCGGCCTTCGAACTTGTCACTGGTCTTCGAACAGCTCAGGCCGGTCTGAACGCGGCCTGGCCGCAGACTCACTACAGCTCATCGGCAGGGTGCCCAAAGCGTCCTCGATGTCCGCTGCAAGTAACAGTTTCTCTCTGCTGACAATGATTGTTGGTTTCTATTATTCCAGCGAAGGCTGGAATCTCCACTTACGCAAGCAACATCCGGTATAATTTCTGGATAACGGTTTTCACCGGTATGACAGCATTTTTAGAGTTTTGCAAAGGTTTTTAATGTGTATTATAGGGAGCTACCGGCTTAAGCCAATGGTAGGTTAGTTGCCTGCCCTGATGTTCAGTATATCCCCGTCCTGCACAATGTAGGTCTTGCCCTCAAGCCGCCATACACCTGCTTTTTTGCACCCTGCAAAGCCTCCATAATGAATGAAATCATCATAGGAGACAGTCTCCGCACGGATAAATTTCTGTGAGAGGTCAGTGTGAACTGCCCCGGCAGCCTCCTGTGCATTCATCCCGTTTTTTATCGGCCAGGCACGGCACTCATCCTCTCCTACAGTTAAAAATGAGATAAGACCGAGCGTTTCAAAGGCGAGCCGGATAATGCGTCCTGCCACTGACTCTTTGATGCCGTATTCTGCCATAAAAACATCTTTTTCCTCAGACGCCATAAGCGCGAACTCTGCTTCAAGTTTGGTGCATGCAGTAATTACCGGGATATGGGATGGGATGGTTTTTCTGATGTCATTCATAATCGATTCGGAAGAAGACAGTTTTCCCTCATCGCAGTTTAGAACAGCCATCATCGGCTTTTGAGAGAGGAACTGAAAGCCCCTGAGTTCTTTTCCGTGCTGCTTAATGGAATCAAGTGTGGCAAGAGGTTTATCCGAGTTCAAGTGGTCGAGACATTCGACGAGTAAGGCCTCTTCCTGTGCCAGGGCATTGCTTTCTTTTTTATTCTGCTGTTTGCGCATTCTCTCAAGACGGTTTTCAATCTGCAGGATATCTGCAAAGATGAACTCGTTAAAGATCGTAAAGAATTCGCCTGTCAGGTCTACCGGATTCCCGTTGTCAAAGTTGCGCAGGACAAGGAGGAACGCATCGCTGTTACGCATCTCCCTGAGCGTCTTTGCGCTTATCGTCTCGCTCCTTACATTCCCTTCTTCAATTGCAACGGTATCGGACAAGGCTATTCGTGCATATATCGTTTTCTTGGGTTTAAAAATTTCCGTTAATTTGTCTACGCGCTCGTCAGGAACGTCAATGACTGCAACAGCATCCGAGTTGGGCTTGCTTTCCGAGGCTATTCCGCTAAGTGCCTGAAAGAGTGTTGTCTTGCCGCATCCCGTACTCCCTATAACTGAAATATTCATTTTATCCTCTCATTGCCAACCGGAACAGGGCGCTGATACCGGGTGTGGGGTTCATTACCTGGCCGTTTTCAGTGTACAACGCATATTATACTTAAAATAAACATACATGACAAGGTTTTGCACTCACTTTTCAGGTTAATCGGACAGCCGGACACCATGCCTTTTGAATTTCAATCTGAAAGTTGTACCGCCCGTCTTCGCGCATTCTCCGCCATCCTTTACGTGTGGACACGCCTCAATGGAACCGGGGCAGAGTTGAGACTCATCAGGGATGAAAACACACCGCTTGCTCTCACACTCAATTGTAAACTGGTAGAGATCGGCAAATATCTTCAGTCTAAGAAGTTCCAGGCCTTTTCCGCCTGCCCCGAAATCATAAGGCTTTTTTGTAGAATAGAGGTTTGTATCCCGGGCATGGTAAAAACCGCCGAATATTTGGGCCTGACTCTCAGGAGTGATGCCGATGCCTGTATCCCTGACACTTAATAAAATATAGGCCTCTGCCTGTGTGAGAGAGAGGATAATCTCACCGCCGTCAGGTGTAGCCTCAATGGCATTTTTTACAGGAGTCATCAGTATTTTATTCAGGGCTTCAGGATCAATCCATACCCTTAAGCCATTTTTAATTTCTGTATTCAGCAAAACCTGACGATGGGCGGCTGATCTGCGGGACTGTTCAACTGCCTTTACGATTTCCTCTGACAGGTCAATTGATTGCGAAGAGGAATAGTGTTCACCGAATAACCCGGTAATTTCATTTTTTACTGTATTGATGAAAGATGCACACTCTCCGTTCTCCTCCGCGATAATATCGAAAAGATGCTGCACCTGTTTTATCCAGGTGCCGAAATGTACCTCTTCCAATGCTTGTTTGCGGTTTACGATATCATTAACGGCAAGCTGGATATCCTGAAGACGTTTAAGATTCTGTTCGATTCTATCCCCAAACCTTGCATTCTCCGGGTCGATGACACGTTTCAACGTTGCATTGATAATCGTCAGCGGTGTTCTCAGTTCATGAGAAAGATGATCGAGTATTCTCTGCCGTGCCCTGTCCAGGGCTTTCGATTCGGTAATATCCTTGAAAACCACGACAATGCCTTCGTCCTGTTCAGATTTGACTTTATTGCGAAGAAATGACGATGTAACCGCCAACTCAACGAGTTTTCCGTCGCTTCGACGGAAAGGCACCTCGCAATACACCCTGGTCTCACGGTCCTGTATCCCGTTAAAAATGATATCATTAAAGGCATCATTCTCACTCTCTGACATAAAGAGTTCTGTGTAGCTCTTTTCTGCCATTTCAGATTTCCCTATGCAAAGAAGATCATTGGCAGCCCCGTTGGCGAACACAATACGTCCGTCAAAACCTATGACAAGAACACCATCATTCATGCTCTCAAGAATTATTGTGGTTATTGTATTATCCATTGTATTTGGTAGATTCTATCATGCCCTTAAGGAATGCCCGGACATTTTTGCCGAGATCGGGGATATAATAGCCTCCTTCGAGAATGGCAAAAAAGTGAGGGTTGGCCTTCACGAACATTTTGCCGATGCTTTCGAAATCTTCTGTAAGAAGAATGGAACCCCAATCATGTATATAGGTATCAAAACCTGCGGAACAGCCTACAATATCGAAATTACCGGCGTCTTTCAGGGCTTCTTCAAGATCGGCGAGGAGATCTTCCCTCCTGTTTGAGTCAATATTTCTGAAGGCAATCCGGCTATCCTCGTTTACAATATCTTCAGTGCCGTTCCCATAGTGTAGATCAATATCGACGATAAGGGCTTTTTTAATGCGCCCTTGGGAAAGGAGCCTTTTGATCGCTATTGCCATGTTGTTGAAGAAACAGAATCCACCGTTGAAGTTAGTGCCAGCGTGGTGACCCGGAGGTCTGATGAGGGCGAATGCCGGTTTTTCAAGACCGATTTCAGCGGCACGAATCGCTCCTCCGACAGCTTTTACGGCAACTCCGTATACCGTACTGTTTTTTTGCACCAGTTTAATTATGGAATCGCTGTGGCAAAGGGAAAGATCATCTACGCTGCATGGCTCCGGCTCAATGAATTCGGCAATGTCGCTGATCAGAGGGACAACAGCGCCAACCCTGTCGGGATTTTCACAATCCACTGTCGGGTAGTCTATAAGGAAATCATCGCTGTATAATGTCGGTATCATAATACCCTCACTAAAGACGAACATAATATTGCCTTCATCGTCAAATATTATACGATATTTCCCGACCCGTAGTCTTTTGAATTCTCCATAACCGCTCTTCAAGTCCCTATCCTTTCGGAAAAAAGCGGGGTTATGTCAAGAATAAAGATTTGACCCCATAGTTTTGCTGTTGAAAAAAAATTCGTGCAACATAGCGTTTATATTGGTTTTTAAATTTGCGTTCACTGTGAACGCAAATGCCTCGAAGTGGCTGTCCCAGGTCATAAATACTGAATTAGGTTTCCCGTTCCGCGGTTCTCAAACCGAATAAACTGAACTGACAGGATGGGTGGGGTCGGAGAGGATGGTACGTTCCATAATACGAAGCTTTTGCATTTGACATTCTATGTAAAACCTGTAAAATATCAGGGAGCGGTGAGTCCGTTACGGGTTGTTCGGGGTGCTCCCATCCATCGGTTGGCATAAGCTTCGACACAAAAAGCCTGTAAGGCACGCTCATTTTTGTTTCCCCGGCAAATATACAGAGACAAACCGTATTTTATCTTTGATAATATTGTGCCGCTCTCCCCTTTGTCTTTCGTATCTTTCAAAAACAGCGTAGGAAAACAATCATTCCTCTTCCCTATTGTCCGGTTTTTGTCTTATCTGCCTTTGTTTCTTCACTGGTGGAAGATAGTTTTCAGATGTGATGACGTTTTTGCCTGTTTTTGATTCCAATTCCAATCGAGCTTTTCCGGCAATCTTTCCGCCCTTTTTCCCCGCATCTGCATTTTCAACCATTCCGGTGGCATCCACACTTTCAGCAATCTGCCTTGTCGAAAGTTCCGCAAGTGCCGTAAAAATCAGTTCCGCTTCGCTCATATGGTCGCGCAGATTCTGCGTTTTGAGGCCCTTGATATCCTTATGCTTTTTTACTGAAAGGCCGCTCCATTCCTGATGAATGATGTTGGTGAGAATAGCATATTCGTCTTCTTTGGTTATTTCGTGGTCTTTCCAGTAATCAGTGAGTTTATTACGGGTTTCCTGCCCCATCATCCGCTGTTGGATCCACTTTTCGCTTCTGCCGTGCTGCTGCCAGTATTCACGGGCGCGATCAAGCGAACGGGCGGGGTCGCCCATATCCTGCAATCTTTCGTAACCTACCTTTGCCAACCATAATTTTATCGGTTCTGCCTTGGGACTGGGCACAGACTGAATAAGCCGTAACAATGTTTCTGGATCAGCGGCATCAGTCAGGTATTTTTTCCCATCTGCGGCTTCCAGTTTCAGTTGGTGACAATTTGTCACCGACTCACTTCCTTCCTTTTTGAGCCGCTCTTTCAGCTTGTTCCAGTATTTCCGTGCTGTCTGATAATCCGGCTGCTGTATTAGAACCTGAATAATATCAACCACTGAGAAATACCATGTTTCGGTATTATCGTCATAGTGGCGGCGGATTTGTTTTCCTTCAAAAACAGCTAATGATTTCTCTATCATTGCTATTTCCCTCCTTTTTTATTCACCACAGGCCGACTCTCGATGATGCGTACTTCTGGGATATCCTGCATCTTTTTCGTGGCGATACTGACGGGATGGATTGGATCAGAGAGCTCACGGTAGACTTTTTCGATGGTGGCAAGTTTCTGCTCGTCGCTTAAGGCAACGCCTACCCTGTTTATCTACTCAACAAGACGTAATTCATTCTTCTCTTTATATACAGATTCTTTCAACTGTTTGTAGTACCTGAAAAACTTTTCTCCCGCCATGTACATCTTGTACACAGCGCCGATAGACCATGCTTCCATCCAGCTTCGCAGGTCAGGTTCGTGCTTCATAATCTGGTTGAGTCGCGTTATATCGCTCTGCTTCAAGATGATGATAACTTTCCGATAGTTGAACTTTCGAGCTTGGGCGAGGCGATCTTTTGCTTCTGTGATATTGCCTTTGTCCTGTACTTCTATTGCTATTTCAGGATTCCTACCGTTTAACCATGCCACATCAAGCTGATAAGCATGATCCGGTGTTATCCTGTGGCGTGTCTGGGTATTATAATCCATCCAGGAGCCGATCTGCTCCAGCATTTCTCCAATGCGATCATGGAGGGAAGCGGCCTGCAAGGGCAAACTCATAATAGCCTTTTCGAACTCACTTTCTGCTTTCGGTCCTCCTGAAGATGTCGCGCTGATTTGCTGGTTAGAGGCTTGCATCCTGTCACCGGCAATCTTTCTGATTTCACTCTCAATGAGTTTGAAGTCTATTTCCGGTATTTGTTTAATGCTACCCTGAAAATAGACTCCCCAATTTTTTTTATTCTCAATAAAGGAAAGGTCATCAATAAGCTTCTTTGAATCGAGTAATTCATCGTCCCCGAGGGCAAAATCAAGACGTGAAGAACAACGGGCAGGCCACATTTCATCATTGTTTGTCCAGAGTTTATTGTAATCCTCAAAATATGTGCCTGTAATCGTCGCTATAGCCCCGAATTTCTGTGCGCCCATGATGTAATAGATCACCTTATCACCGGGTTGCATCCGTTGAACCTGCTTCCTGAATCGATGGGGCAAGCCTTGATATCTAAAACTAAGAACATCACGATCATACCGGAAATTATCAAGAGATGTCACGACAAGCCAGTACTGGATTGCTTGAGCCTTTGGGTTTTTCTTTGGCTTTTTAAGATTTTTCACTTTGCCCCCATCCTACAAGAAATGCTTTTTCCCATAATTCCCACAACTTGTTTATCTTAATGTTATCAAATGGTTTGTGGGGTGTCAACCTGAACCTGTGAGACCAGATTCTCCAATCATACATGTTCGCTTCACCTTTCTCAAAACATCTACAGATAATAGTCCATACTGTTCAACTCACAGCCACTTGTTGACAATGTGTCAACGGCTTCCAAAATCTCCGTAAAACCAATAAAGGCAAGCATTTCCGTGACGCGCATTTTGAAAGTAAATTTGCACATTCCGGGTTGTTTTAAATTCTACATTCTACATTCTACATTCTCAATTTGTAATTGAAACCACCCCTTCACCCAGTATACGAAAATTCTACCCCTATGAAATGAAAAATACAAACAATTTCAGTCTGAATGCTAAATGATCTTTGGTAGCCAAAGCTTTGTCTCTGTCAGCTTTGAGTATCTTTCAGCATCTGCAGCCTCAGCGACAGGCTCAAGCCTCCGGTAGTCTTCTGCAATACTTGTCAGACCTGAAAGAAAGAAATACCCCATGCAAACCGTGCCGATTCGGTGGATGAGAGGATGCAGTTGATATGATTAACTGTTTCCCATGATGATTGTCTATTGCATCGTGGGCAGGCATGTCATTTTATGTCTCGGGAGGAAGAATTTTCTCAAGCTCAGTAAGAAGCTGTGGCATGTTTATGGTGATAGCATCCCACAATATATCATAATCAACAAAGTCATAACCATGGATTAGTCTATTACGCATGCTGATTATTTTTGGCCATGGAATTTGTGGATATTCGTTCTGCCTTTCTTTCGGATATTTGTTTGCTGCTTCTCCGATAAGTTCGATGAGCCGGGTCATTGCAAGGCAGAATATCTCATCTTCATCCAGATCAGCTTTTTCTTTTCCAGCAGCTAAAGATATGATCTTCCGCGCATAATCACGCATATGAAGAAGCCTTATTTTTGGATCATTGTCTGGCATACTGTACCTCTGCAATTGCTAAAACTTTATCCCGAAAATACTTACTCAAGCATTTAGGGGTATTCAAGTCCACTTTTCTCCCGCCAAGAATATCAGACAATGTCTGTTCCATGTCGTAAAGCTCAAAAAACCCCACCCGCGCTTCGGGTTCAAATTCTACCAACACATCAATGTCGCTTTCTGCTTTGAAATCATCCCTCAGTACAGATCCAAAAAGTGCAAGCTTCCGTATGCGGTTCCGCTGGCAAAATTCTTCTATTTTCTGTTTCGGAATAATTATTTTGCTTGCCATTTTTCTAAGCCTCCAAAATCACTTGATATATTATTATAAACAATTTTCAACAAAATACCAAATTTTAAAACAACCATCTATATCCTTATTTTCTGCCTTTCGTACCCATATCAGGTAGAGATTGCAATCTATTTTGTTTTGATTGCCCCGCAATTTACCGCGGGGTAGTTCATTTCTCATTCATAACTCATCATTTTTCACTCATAGCTGCCCTTAAACAATTCATGCTTTCTTAACTTCGACAAGATTACGGTTAACAGGATGTCCCGCTTTTGTAAACGGGACGATTTGCTCTAAAGCGCTTCTGCATTAAATTTGGCAATACTTCCGGTGATTAAGTTCCTTCTGTAAACCCGGATGAAATAGAAGGACGCTGCAATAAGGTAAAGTATCGCGAGTGCAGTGCCTATGAGAAGATCCAGCACAAGCTTGTCTGCCGATATACCTGAAGAGAGTATGCTCCGCAGGCTTTCAAAAACATATGATGCCGGTATTAACGCGGAAATGCTCCTTAAAGACCCTGGGAGGGTGGAGACCGGATAATAAACACCGGCAAAGATTGAAATCACGAATGGTATGGGCCAGCCGAGCCACTCCGCGGAAGGGCCGAGACGGAAAACCATGGCCGACACGAAAATCCCCATTGCGATGGCAAAGATGAGCAGTATAAACATGAAAGGTAAAATCAGCAGTCCGATCTTCAGGATATTATAGCCGAAAATCATACCGGCAATGGCGGCGATGGCCCCAAAACCAGCTGTACCGGTTGTTATGCTTGTCAGTACCAGCCCGCCCAGATATTCACGGATTGTGAGAGGCGAAGCAAAAAAATTCAAAAAATTCTGCGTCCAGATGTCTTCCAGGAAGGCCATGGCAATCCCCTGCTGAATCCGTGTCGCAAACTCCCACAGAATTATTGCGCCGAGAATAACGGTAATAAAGCTGAAGGTATCTTTTCCCAGAGAACCGAGGTATCTGCTTATAAAACCCCATTGTACAATATCAATGATAAGCCATAGAAAGATACCGCTCAATCTTGTGGGATTGCTCTTGAACAAAAACAACTGTCGGAAATAAATAGCCTTGATCCTTGAAATACTCATAATATTTTCTCCAGAAGGAGAGGTTCACGGGCAACGGCTATGAAAAGCTCTTCCAGGTTTTTCTTACCGTGATGTGCCGGGAGGGTCCTTGGATTGCCGCTCAGAAGGATCTTGCCGTGCGACAGGAAAAGGACACGGCCGCAGACGGCTTCAATTTCGCTCATGTTATGGGATGTCCACAGTATGGCTGCACCGGTATCGGAAGCGTAAGATTTTGTCTTCTCACGGATAATCTGGGCAACACTCGGGTCCAGCGACGCTGTAGGTTCGTCAAGCAAAAGCAGACAGGGATCATTAATAACGGCTTTAGCAAGGTTGAGAAGGCTGATCTCCCCTGAAGAGAGCAATCCTGTTTTAATATCGGCAAATCCTTGCAGGCCGAAATCTTTTAGAAGATGCGCTATTTTTTCTTTCAGATTTTTTTGCCCGTATAATAAGCCGAAGACATAGAGGTTTTGCCAGACAGTGAGGTTGGCGGGAAGATGCGCATAAACGGCGGCAAAATTAATCTTTGCGCTTATTTCGGAACGGTGATCCCTGATATCCTTTCCCAATATCTCTATGGATCCGCCTGTAGGTCTGAGAATACCGAGAATCATGTTAATAGTTGTCGTCTTTCCTGCCCCGTTAGGGCCCAGAAGGCCGACTATCTCACCGGGAGCCACCGCAATAGAAATGTCATCAACTGCTTTAACATCGCCGTAATGTTTTGTCAGATGATTAATTCTAAGGATTGATTTCTCTGCCATAATAACCTGTCATATAAAATCCTTTTATGAAAAGCCGCTGCATACATTATAAACCTGGTACAGCAATGTTGCCACAAATTCCCTTGTTTTTTTGTCGGACCATTTAACCGATGTGCAGCATTTTTACAGGTTTTTCATAACATTTTGCAGGGAAAAACCTTTGGACAGGTTTATTTTTTTCATCCCATTTGCTTTCCATAATGCCATGCGGCGCTAATGGTTATTGAGATGATAAAATGTACTATCCTCTTCAAAGATACAAAAATGGCAGAAACTGACAATAAAAAAAGGGTCTTGAGGAAATCTCAAGACCCTGGATTTGTTTGGTTGCGGGGACCGGATTTGAACCAGTGACCTTCGGGTTATGAGCCCGACGAGCTACCAAACTGCTCCACCCCGCTGTTCAATGTTGTATAAGATAATGGAAAAAGTTCCAAAAGTCAATCATATTATATACTTTTTCACAGTACAGAGCGGCAAGCTTTCAGTCTCAAAGGATAATTTTGCAAAAATATAATTCAGGACAGTACTGAATATGTGTTATCCGCTATGCGATACCCCATTGCAGAGGTTTGCTGTTGGAATCTATTTTACAAAAAGAGAAACTAACCGCTTGTTCTTCACGTCTGCCAGTCCTTTATCTGTTATTCTCAAAAGCGGCAAACCCGTAAAAGGTATAGTCTGAACAGTCAGAAAAGGGCGTTTCATTAATGATCCTATCGCTTTCATTGCTTCATCGAGGGATTCTATTTTATCCCGCAGGGCTTCCATAGGATCAACAGCTATAAGTCCGTAAACAGGCATAGGAAATTCATAGATAACCTTGCCGGCCTTCGATATGACTACCCCGCCCTGCAGGTCTATGAGCCTGTTTACCGCTTCTTTCATGTCCTCTTCACTGCTTCCTACAACAAGTATATTGCATGTATCCCAGATAAGCGTTGTCGCAATCGCGCCGTCTTTTATGCCTGTTGCCTTTACAAAGCCCTTTCCTATCCGTTTCTTATCGCTACGGTGTATCACGGCAGCATATACAATATCTTCCCGGATATCGTTCTTCAAAAAACCGTCTTCTACAGGGGCTTCCCACAGAAACTCTTTTGAAATAGTCTCATTTACAAGTTCTTCAACCCTTACAATATTTTTTGATGACATTGCTTTTATCCTGAAATCATCCACGCTAACCTTCTGCAGGGTGATGGTATGTTTCATATCTTCAGTGTAATGACTCGGCTTTATCTTTTCTGTAAAACAGCCATCGGAAAAAACAATCTTACCGTTACACATAACCTTCTTGACAGATACATCCTCAATGCTCTCCAGAAAAAGAATATCCGCATGCCTTAACGGCGCTATAGCTCCAACAAACCTGAGACCGTAATAATCTGCCGGATTGATTGTCGTCATCCTGACCGCATCCAGCGGAGAAAAACCGTAAGTTATCGCCCGTCTGACTACAGAATCAAGGTAGCCATCCTCAATAAGCATAGCCGGATCAAAAAGGTCTGAAACAAGGATTATCCTTCTTTTATCAACATTCAGGTCCTTCAGCTTTGAAAGCTCCTTGAGTTCCTTTCTTATAAAACCTTCCCTGATCATGATATATACACCGAATCTGAGCTTCTCCATTGCTTCATCCAGGGTAATGGATTCGTGACATGAAGTAATCCCTGTTAGGAGGTATTGAATGAGCTTATCTCTGCGCGCACCCGAGGAATGACCGTCAAGCTTTTTATTAAGCGACATGGCAAGGGAAGCCTGTTTAAGGACTCTATCGCCTCCGTCTACGATCCCGGTCCAGTAGCCTTCACCGATACCTACAAAATCATCCCTTTTAAGAAGGGTGTTAAATTCTTTCAGAGTCAAACCAAGCCCGCTTTCCATCTTCGGAAAAGGAGGTGTGAGAGGCGGGGCAACAAAATGACAGCGCAGGGGATATCCTTTTGTGCTTTCTATAAAGGAAAGCACCCCTTTAATCCCGCATGCTGTTCCAACCATTGCCGCTTCCGAAACAATTGTTGTAGTGCCTCCCCTGATTGCGTAAGGGACAAGTTCACTGTATGTCAAAATACTGTCGAGGTGTGTGTGCCCATCAATAAATCCCGGGCAAAGGTAGAGTCCCCGGGCATCTATCTCTATAGTGCCTCCTTTGATAGAGATTTTTTCATCACTTTCGATAGAGACAATCCAGCCATCTTTAACTAATACGGCAAGTCCTTCTTCTATCTCGTTGGTAAATACGTTTATGATTTTCCCGTTCCGGATAACCAAATCGGGCAGTTCAATGCCTTTTGAAACATCCAGCAGCTTCTTCATTAATTCTTTTGTCATGTTGTCTTACCTCTGTTGTTTATTCTGTTTTAATGCCCGAAAATTTGTCTCAGGGTACTTTTATACACCAAAAGCAGGCGCCGATAAACGTAACATTCTTAAACTGTTTTATTTTATTACGTTTTCATTTTTTTCGAAGAGTTTTTTGTATTCTCCATAACCTTCCTTTTCCAGATCTTCTTTGGGGATAAATCGGAGCGCAGCGGAATTCATGCAGTACCGGAGTCCTGTCGGTTCAGGCCCGTCAGGGAAGACATGGCCGACATGGGAATTACCCAGCTTGCTTCTCACTTCTGTCCGCGCGCTGAGTAATCTGTTGTCCTGCCGGGTTATAATATTGTCAGGTTCAACAGGTTTCGCAAAACTAGGCCAGCCGGTCCCCGAATCATACTTGTCCGTGGAACTAAACAAGGGCTCTCCGGAAACAATATCAACATATATACCTTCAATTTTGTTTTTGTTGTATTCATTCCGAAAAGGCGGTTCAGTGCCTTCATGCTGGGTTACCTCATACTGGAGGGGGGTCAGGATTCTCTTTAGGGTTGCATCGTCAGGTTTTTTAAAACTCTTCCAGTTTAAGGGCTGTCCTTTTTCCGCTTTAATTTCCACCGGATCATTACTTAAAGTTTTTACATCTTTTTTTATCTTCATTGCACTTTTGTCCTCCTCATAAACTGTGCTTCAACCCTGGGAGCCAAGAATATACAGCACGATTAAAAAGACCGCGACTGAAACCTTCATGCTCTGCCCCCAATGAAAAGTTGAGCCTTGTTCAGATAATAATCGTAATATAATCACTTGTTAACAAACTACAACAATCAAAGATTTTATTTCTACCCTGAAAAAGGTCAATTATGTGACAGATATCCGTCACATATCAGTAATACCATCCAGCCTCCATCTGTCCATCCTTATTATACCGGTTTAATCGCGAAGGAAGTGTTGAGCGACAAAGACCCCGCTTCCCCGCCTCACGACGGTTAGCTCAGGACAACCCGATATCGTTGTCAATGACATATCCGGGATTATATCTTACATGATTAAAGTAAACCTCATTTTTATTTGTTTTGCTATCCAAATCATGTCAACCAACAGAGTCCATTATGCTGTTAAAGGGTGCAGGTAAGCATTAGAGGGATAAAACCGGTTGAAATTACAATGGTGCAACAAAGGCACAATTATTGCAGAAGCATATTGAACAGACATCTTGAAATCCTGCCATGGAGGAGGCAATATGGGACAGAAGGTTTTCAAAAATAATTATATGATGACTTTTGAAGGGTTTTATCCGACTCGTGAAGCATACGAAAGTTATCTTTCAGAACCTTCACCTAAAACATCTGCCAATATGCATCAGCACACATCTGACACCCTTTGCGCTGAATCCCCTCAATGCCGCCACCAGGACAGCATCGGGCAATCTGTGTGTGAGTTTCAGGACTACTGCAACCACCTTTACTATACAGATGACAAGTGTGACTGTGCGTCCGCCTGGAAGAAAACAACAGGGCTTGTTATACCGACATCCATATGATCAGAAAGATGCGGCCTTTATATATAACTTGTTCTTCTTCTGCTTCATATCACCCCCCCCCTTCAATGCAAGTAGAGACGCAAAATATAGCGTCTCTACTTGCAAAAACTTCCATGTCCGCAGACTGGCCACACTATTCACCGGGTGAAGCGAATAGATTCCATGAATAACTTAAGCAGCATAATGCCGCACTTCTGACGTTGGTAGATGTTTCCGATATTTAACCAAATCATGTTTATTAACAGCAACAAGGCTTTGCCCATGGAAATCTGTAGATTGTCTTTTGTTGAATATGCTATAAAAAGACATGTTTATTGACTCTCACTGCCACCTTGAAATGGAAGCATTTGAACAAGACAGAAATCGGGTTATAGAGAAAAGCGCAGAAGAAGGACTCGATTACATACTTACCGTTGGCACTGAAGAACGTTATTTTGAGAAGGTAGTCGGGATCATCGAGAAATACGACAATATATACGGCGCCATAGGCATTCATCCTCATAACAGCAGCGATTATAACACGCTAACGGAAAAGACCATATACCAATATTTAACGCATAAAAAGATCGTGGCCTACGGAGAAATAGGACTTGATTTTTTCAGGAATTATTCACCGAGAGATACACAGATTAAGGTTTTCAAAGATCAGTTGATGGCGGCAAAAAGCTTTAATATCCCTGTCATAATTCATTCAAGACACGCCAGGGATGAAACCCTGAGCATACTGCAGGAAACATATCACGGCAGCGCATCGGGGGTCATCCACTGCTATTCCTATGATCTGGATACTGCAAAAAAACTGCTTGATATGGGGTTTTATATTTCCATACCTGGGACGATCACCTATACCAACACGCAAAAAGCAACAGAAGTTGTAAAGAACATCCCCATGGACAGGCTCCTTGCTGAAACTGATGCCCCTTTTTTGACCCCGGTTCCACAGAGGGGTAAAAGAAATGAGCCTCATTTTGTAAAATATACAATTGCAAGATTGGCACAGATTAAAAATAAGGACATTGAAGAGGTTGCAGTAAGCATACGTGATAATTTTGTGAGACTTTTTTTAGGGCAAAAAGATGTTTCCGACGGCTTGGCCGGTGGAGCGGGCGATACCCTGCGGGTACATGCCCCCGCCAAGCGAGGACAGGTGTGAGCCCCGAGCGTACACGACATCAGTGCTGTAAATAGCCCGTTCTCGGGCGAGAAGGGGTGGCTCCGACGGCTTGGCCGGTGGAGGGGGCGACGTGAGCCCCAATACAATAGAAGGAGATAAACATTGAACCCTGCAATTATAATCATTGACATGCTTGAAGGCAATTATGGCAGCACAAGAACGGACGAAAAAGAGGAGGAAAAGATTGTCCCCCATGTAAAGGTCTTTCTTAAAGAGTGCAGAGGCATTTCAATACCCGTTATTTTCGCCTGCGACAGTTTTTTGAAGGACGATTTTATTTTCAAGGGAAGGATGAGACCCCATGCCATCAGGGGAACAAAGGGCGCTCAGCCATTATCCGATCTTGATCCTCAGGCTACAGATATAGTGCTCGAAAAAAGAAGATTCAGTGCCTTTTTTAAAACCGACCTCGACCAGACCTTACGTACAATGGGTATCGACACTGTCGCCATCGGCGGCATCAATACCCATTTTTGTGTGCTTGCAACAGCCTTTGATGCTGTCTGTCATGATTTTTATACTATAATACTTGAAGATATGAGCGCTGCATTTAAAAAAGAAATTCATAATAATTTCCTTAATGCCTATAGAAATTCTGCCATATATCCGATTTTCAGAGTAATGACCTCGGAAGAATTTTTAAATGAATTCAAGCAACAGCCTCAGAAATAGGGAAAATGTGTTCCCTCCGATATAGACAAAAAACCGTCAGTTGTATATAATTTGGGCAAAGAAGAATAATGTCATGGATCACAAGTTCAATATTTACAGTACTCCCAGAAGCTTTTTAAACAAAAAGATGTATATTATTATTTTTGTTGTTACAATTTTCTTTATTGTTCTTCTGACGGTTTACAGTTACTTGAAGCGGTCTGAAGCGACAAAAAATGCGCCTCCCATTGTCATGGACAGATTGAATATTTTTGTTCCCAGGGATGGGGTTAAGCTTGTTCAGAGCATATTGGAGGTCAGGACGGGTATATCTGATAAACAAAAGGCCGATGAAATTATTAATGAATTGAAAAAGCAGAAATGCGTACCTGAAAAACTGACGCTTTACGATTTCGCAACAGATGAAGATGGTGGAATGTATTTAAACTTCTCAAAAGAAATTCTGAATGACAAAACCATGGGTACATCACAAGAGATAGGTATGGTTTATTCCATTGTAAATACATTCATATCTAACTTTAGAAATATTAATAAAATTCAGTTGCTTGTTGAAGGACATCCAACAGAATCCATAAACGGGGTAATATATATTTACAAACCGATTGAGTTTAAAAAAGATTTAATGGAGGACTAAAAAAATGATTGACCCGAAGATTATCAGGGAAAAAGTCGGGATTGTTCAAGAAAGTCTTGATAAAAGAGGCGCTTCTTTTGATATGGAAAGACTTCTCGCGACAGATGAAAAACGAAGAGGACTCATACGCGAATCCGAAAAAATGAAAAATGAAAAAAATGAGCTTTCTAACGAAATAGCAAGACTGAAAAAATCGGGCTCTATACCGCCGGACAAAATTGATCACCTGAAAGCACTGGGAAGAGATATTGAAAAAATCGAGCAGAGTTTGAGAGAAACGGAAAAGGCCTGGGATGATATGATTATGGTAATCCCTAATATCCCGCACGACTCAGTCCCTGTCGGGACAAGCGAAGAAGACAATAAAGTTGTGAAGACCTGGGGAGAAAAGCCCTTATTCTCCTTTGAGCCTCAGCCCCACTGGGAAATAGGCGAAAAGCTTGACATATTGGACTTTAAGAGGGCAGCGAAAATTACCGGCTCAAGATTTACCCTGTACAAGTCCTTCGGTGCGCTTCTTGAACGCGCTCTTATTAATTTTATGCTTGATCTCCACACACGTGAGCACGGATATACTGAAGTACTCCCGCCGTTCATGGTAAACCGTGAGACAATGACCGGAACCGGCCAGCTTCCAAAGTTCGAAGAAGAACTCTTTAAGCTGGAAGGACTCGATTATTTTCTGATTCCGACCGCTGAAGTGCCGGTGACAAACATATTCAGCAACGAAATCCTCAAGGAAGATGTGCTGCCAATTAAATACGTTGCTTACACTCCATGTTTCAGGAAAGAGGCCGGAGCCCATGGCAAGGATACAAGGGGACTTACCCGCCAGCACCAGTTCAATAAAGTTGAACTTGTCAAATTCTCTTCGCCTGAAACGTCCTATGAGGAGCTCGAAAACCTTCTTCTCGATGCAGAAGATGTATTGAAAAGATTAAATATACACTACAGGGTTTCTTTACTCTGTACAAACGACCTCGGGTTTTCCTCCGCAAAGACCTACGATATCGAAGTCTGGCTGCCCGGACAAAATGTTTACAGAGAGATATCGTCATGCAGCAATTTTGAAACATTCCAGGCAAGAAGAGCGAAAATCAGATACCGGAAGGATAATGGGAAGACAGAGTTTGTCCATACACTAAACGGCTCCGGTCTTGCAATCGGCAGGACGGTAATGGCTGTAATGGAGAATTATCAGACAGAAGATGGCGCTATTGCTGTTCCGGAAGCACTGCGGCCTTATGTGAATGGGTTGCTCAGGTTTCCTTGATCGTTGACAGGAGATCGTCAATTTTCGCTAATATGACAGGGTCTTCCTCGATTTCCCTGAATTCGGATAGTATGCTCTTAACATTACCGTTAAGAAGCGAATAAAAAAATTCTATGGCCCGTAATTTCAGATGCCTGTCGCCTATGTCCTTTAAGGTATCCATAATCGCAAATATTGTCCTCTTCTTCCCTGCAAGTCCCATCCCCCGTATCATAAGGTCTTTTATCTCAAGCACATTCTCTCTTTTCAAATGTTCCAGCAAAGGATTGATCATGTCCTTGTCCTGTATTTCAACCAACAGTTCTATGGCCTTGTTTCTCTTGTCAGGGTCCTTAATATATAGCAGTTTAAGAATAGGCTGAATATCTATTCCTTTGCCATCTTCCTTTGCTTTTTCAAAAAAAGGTTTATAATCCTTTGCCTGTAGAATGATACTTGACAGAATCAGTCCCATCTCTTCTTTTGAAAAAACCAGCTCATTCTTCCATTTTTCAAGCTGGTTTAGTGTCTCGGTGTCAAGAAAACCCTCATTTACAATTAAATTCTGGAGGATATTGCGTATTTTTCTTTTCTCCTCAAAAGGCTCGAGCCTTAAAAGCCTGTGTAGAGGCTCTTTCAGATACCTGCTTGATAAGGCATAGTAAGCCTGTCCTGTTGACTCATATTCAGTTAATATATCTTTTTCTTTTAAAAGCCCCAAATAACCGAGGATTCGTTTGTGAGGGATGGCTGTGTCAGCAAAAATGTTTTCAAGGGTTTGCCTTCTGATATGTCTGTCATTTTTATCTGCAAAAATTGCGATTATTTTTCTCAGATTGTTATCATCCTTCAAGTCCGTAAGAATATCTTCCAACACACTTCCTATACTCGAATTCGCATGGAGAAGATTGCATTCTATAGGTTTAAATCGGGCGCCGGCATCACGGAAAATCTTATTTTCCCCAAATGCATCTATAGCCTTTTCGCCTTCTATCGGTTTAATTTCACATATTGCGGATATGTTTGCGTCGCTGAAAAGAGTATTCCACTCGAAAAAACTTTCTTTGTCACCGGAAAATATCAGATAAACATTGTCCTGTTCGGAACAGAATTTAATGAATCTATCGAGTTTCTCCTTTTCTGTTGCATCAAGGTATGTATACCTCTCGCAATTGTCGAGAATGAAAAAGCAAGGAGGTCCGTCTTTTAAAAATTTATTGCAAAGCGAGACGATATCAAGACCGGGATCATTAATTTGCCTGCGTCGTTTGCACATAATATTCTTGATTTCGCTTACGGGCTTTTCCCACAGTTCACAGTAAAACACATTCGGGCTGACCAAAAGCATTTGAGGAACAATAAAAGACCGCATTACCGTGGTCTTGCCTGTAGTTGTTCCACCAAAGGCAATAGCATAGCCGAAGTTAAACATTTTATCTAATATAAGGGAGGCCTTCTCCCATCTCTCAAGGGGCGGGCCTTCAAACTCGTTATATGGAGAAAATTTCGGCATATCGAAAACTTCCCTTTCAAAATTAAAATCCGCCGTAATATCCCAGACGATATCCTTATAATTAAGGCCTATTTTACCGTTAACATTGCGTTTAAATGTACTGAAGATGGTCTCCGTATATCTTTTTGCATCCTCAATAAGGTGCAAATCATATGGACATTTTGCTTTATATTTTATGTAAATAATTCCTTTCCTGCTGTCTATGTCTACCTTGGTATCTTTATGCCTGAATATGAAATGGGGTTCGTTGAAACGCCTAAATTTTCTGTGTTTCAAATCCGAACAAAATACATCAAGTATGAGATGCGAAAAGTTGAACAAATGGGCAATAACCCTTGCGTTTCTGATGATAGCCTTCCTGTCGTCCTCGGTAATCTCCCATTCTTTCGGTATCTTTCTTATTTCATTGGAAAATATCAAATAATTAATAATATCAGTTGCCATTTCAGGAATCTCTAACTTCTCACATATCCCGTAGCTCAACAACATCCTCTTGTCGGCCCCTTCGAGACTGCTTAGTATATTTCTTGTCGAACCCCATCCGATATTGTTTACCAGCCCTATATCGTGTAAATATATGGTACCGAGAAGGGTGAATATCTCTCCTGAAAACATTTCTTCTGTTCTGTCTTTCGGATCAGGTATGATTTTTTCTATTAAAGCTTTAATGTCTTCAATGTGTTGTTTTAAAGGAAGGTTGACTGAGGAGAAAATGTTTTTTTCAAAAAACTGCTTTAAATCAAAAAATCTTTTATGAAGTTTTAACTCTCTTTCTTTGTTCTTTAGGACATCCTCAAGCTTCAGCTGCATTCAAACACCTGCATTTGTACAGAATATTATAAGGAATTATTGAGGATTAACGTACTTTTTTTCTCCAAACATACACTATGGGGCTGGCGACAAAGATTGACGAGTATGTGCCTATTAATACCCCAATAAAGAGAGCAAGAGAAAATTCAAAAAGCACCTGTCCGCCCAGAAATAAAATTGAGCCTATTGCAAGCAGTGTTGTAATGGATGTAATAAGAGTCCTGCTTAATACCTCATTGATACTGCGGTTTATCGTGTTACCGAAATCTGTTTTCGATTTCATCTTTGGTATATTCTCCCTGATTCTGTCAAAGACAACGACTGTATCGGTGAGTGAATACCCGGCGATGGTAAGAAGAGCCGTGATAAAAAGTATATTTATCTCCATGTTCAGTAAATAAAAAATACCAAGGAGGGCAAGCACATCGTGAAACGTTGCAATCGTTGCAGCAATACCGAAAATAAAGGTAAACCGCCAGGCAATATATACGATAATGCAAATCATCGATATTACAACAGCAATGATAGCATTTTTCTTCAGTGCCTTGCCAACTGTTGAACCCACCATGTTGCTTCCGAGAATCTGGAATTTTTTACCCTGAAAATCCTTTGATAATATCCCGCTCAATTTATCCTGAATCTTTTCTTTTTCGGCATCGGCAAGTTTCGTCTTGATAAAAAATTCTTTTGTTCCACTCGCCTGCTGTATCTGAACGTCACCTATGCCACCGCCTGTCAACACACTTCTCAGATCGCCGATTGCAATCTGATCCTCAAACTTTACCTGTAATTGTGTCCCGCCCGTGAAATCAACACTTTCGTTTGCCTTACCGAGGGCTATCATGATAAATGCAAAAAAACCGAAAAGCACGAGTGCTAATGACAGGACAAAGGCTTTATTCCTCAACCCTATGAAATCTATGCTGGTCTTTTTTGTTATTTCAATAAATTTCATTAAATGCTTAAACTCCTCGGTTTATATTTCGTCAGAATCCAGTCAAAAATAGTCTTTGAGCCAAGCACGGCAGTAAAAAGATTTACGATAACACCAATACTCAAAGTAACGGCAAAACCTTTTATCGGACCTGTGCCGAATATGAAAAGGACAAAGGTGGTTATCAGCGTTGTTATATGAGAATCAAAAATTGTTACCCATGCCTTTTCATAACCCACATCCACCGCTGCCCTTACCGTTTTGCCGAGCCTGAGTTCCTCTCTTATTCTCTCAAATATGAGAACGTTTGAATCTACACCCATGCCCATTGTAAGGATTATACCTGCAATGCCGGGGAGGGTCATCGTGGCCTGTAATGCGCTGAATGCGCCGAGAAGATATAAAAGATTAAGACATAGCGCAATATCTGCAACAATACCTGAATACCGATAATAAAAAATCATAAAAACTATTACAATGATTGCACCGAGGATAGCCGCCTGCACACCCTTTCTGATTGAATCCTGACCCAGGCTGGGGCCTATGGTAATATTCTGAACAACCTTTACAGGGGCAGGGAGAGCGCCTGCGCGGAGCACAATTGCCAGATCCTTTGCCTCATCCATTGTAAAACTGCCGGAGATGGATGCCCTGCCGCCGGATATTCTTTCTTTTACAACAGGGGCTGAATAGACTGTATCGTCAAGAATAATGGCTATTCGTTTGCCAACATTGTCAGCAGTTACTTTATCGAATAATTTTGCGCCTTCATTATTGAACTCTATCGCAACATAGGGCTCGCTGCCGAATTCCCCGCCAATCTTAACGCGTGCATCTGTCAGTAACTCACCTGTCAGAAGAGACTGTTTTTTTAATAATATCTGTGTAGTGGTAGAAATGCCAGTTTCCTTGTTTTTTGTTTTCATTGTCAGGGCTTCATCACCCTCCGGGGGTATACCCCCCGTATATCTTGCTGCATTTTCTTCATCAACAAGTTTAAACTCAAGCTGGGCTGTCCTGCCTATCAGTTCCAGAGCTCTCTGAGGGTCTTTAATGCCGGGGAGCTGAACGAGTATCTGGTTTTCTCCCTGACGGACGATAACAGGTTCAGAGACTCCAAACTGATCAATTCTGTTCCGTATGGTTTCAAGGGCCTGATGTACGGCATTCTCTTTTATGTTGGACAATTCTTTTTCCGACAGGAAAAATTCAACAGACACATTCTCGCCGTCAATCTTGGCAGCCCCGGCTTTCAAGTCAGGGAATTCTTTCCCTATAAGGTTATATAGCTTATCCTTTTGCTCCGCCCGTATTATTATAGAAAGTGAATACTCTTTTTTATCAAGTCCCAGAAAGCGTATGCCGTCTCTTATCATGCCGTCTTTTAACGCATCAAATTTCCTGTTCACCATGTTTTCAAGCATTTTGGCAGTATCAAGTTCAAGGAGCAGATGCATCCCGCCTTTTAAATCAAGCCCCAAGTGTATCTTGTCCGAGGGGAGGTATTTTTTCCATGCACCTGTTGGTTCAATAATATTAGGCAGGCAGTAAATAACAGATATTATAAGAAATAGAACAATAAAAAAAACCCGTAGCTTTATTGATTTAAGCACCTACAGCCCCGTTTCGATATAATTTTTTGGGTGACAAGCATACAAAATTATCTTTATCCGTCCTGTTTGTCAAGAGATTTTTATCACAAGATGTTTCCCTGTAATCCCGGGAGCAGCAGGCACCTGTAATCAGTGCAATATTAAGATGACAATATTCAAAAAGTATGATGCAAAATATTGCTGCTTTTAATTGATTTTTTTTTTTAAACCAATTATAGTTATGAAAAGGTGAGGCCATACATTGATAAACGGTTGTGCAGCAACTGCGGAGAATGTATTGATACCTGTCCCTATGAAGTCTTCTCACTAATTGATAATGGAGGTCTGATGGTGTTAACACCTGAAGACTGCATCGAATGTGCATCCTGTGTTGATCAATGTCCCAATAAAGCTATCTATATGGATGACTGATGAGTGAAAAACCTCTGCAACTTCTTGACCGTAAGGCATTAGAAAGAACTATCACAAGAATTGCACATGAAATCCTGGAAAGGAACAAAGGCAGCGAAAATTTATGCCTCATCGGCATCAGAACAAGAGGGGTTAACCTTGCAAACAGGATCAGAAATAAGATAAAGGATATTGAAAACATAGAGCTTCCTCTCGGAATCCTCGACATCACAATGTATAGAGATGATATATTTAAGTTGAAACTGCCTGCAGTAAAAAGAACCGACATACCATTTGATGTGAACAATATGACCATCGTTCTGATAGATGACGTGATGCATACGGGCAGGACTACAAGAGCAGCAATAGACGCCCTTATGGACCTGGGAAGACCAAGGAAAATACAGCTTGCCGTGCTCGTCGACAGGGGTGAAAGGGAACTTCCGATACATCCTGATTATGCGGGCACCAAATATAACGCAACCCCTGAAGAAGACATCCTTGTCAGGCTCAAAGAAGTTGACAGTAAGGACGAAGTCATAGTTATGAGAACTTAAATGAATTGGACAAAAAAAGATCTTCTTGGAATCAGAGAACTTTCAAAAGAGGAAATCCTTCTCATCCTTGACACTGCCGAATCTTTTAAAGACATATCTAAAAGGGAAGTCAAAAAGGTTCCCACACTGCGCGGGAAAACAGTAATTACACTATTTTATGAGCCTAGTACACGGACAAGGGTTTCTTTCGAGATAGCAGCAAAACGTCTGAGTGCCGATACAATTAACGTCTCTTCCAGTACAAGCAGCTACGTGAAAGGCGAAACGCTGAAAGATACCGCAAAAAACCTTGAATCCATGCAGCCCGATGTTATTGTTATCAGGCACAATATGCCCGGCGCACCTCATATGTTATCGAATATAGTCAATTCTTCCGTCGTCAACGGCGGTGACGGCGCCCACGAACATCCCACTCAGGCATTGCTCGACCTTTTTACTATGCGGGAAAAGAAGGGCAGGATAGACGGCCTGAAATTTGTCATAATCGGTGATATCGCCCATAGCAGAGTGGCCAGGTCAAACATTTTCGCCTTGAAACACTTTGATACGGAAATAATCTGCTGCGGTCCTCCGACCATGATACCGCCGTACCTTGAAAACCTCGGAGTAAAAGTAGAATACGATATCAACAGAGCAGTAAGGAACGCAGACGTAATTATGATGCTGCGGATTCAGAAAGAAAGGGGCGGAGTTTCCTATATTCCTTCCATTAACGAATATTCGGCTATTTACGGCCTGAAACAGGATCATGTGAAAAAGGCAAAAAAAGATGTGATCATCATGCACCCCGGGCCCATGAACAGAGGTGTGGAAATTACCGGTGAAGTAGCTGACGGGCCGTATTCCGTAATACTTGATCAGGTGGAAAATGGCGTTGCTGTGAGGATGGCAGTCCTTTTTCTCCTCACAGGGGGCGAATCGTGAAAATCCTTATAAAAAAAGGCAGGGTTATCGATCCCGGAAACGGCATGGATGAGGTGCTTGATGTATATGTAAATGGCGGGTTTATCGAAAAAATTGATAAGAATATCCATGAAAAAGGACATGATGTAGAGATTATAGATGCTGCCGGCCTCATCGTTGCCCCGGGTCTTATAGATGTTCATGTACATCTGCGTGAGCCGGGCTACGAATACAAGGAATCAATCAAAACGGGTACAATGGCTGCTGTAAAGGGTGGATTCACAACGGTTATATGTATGGCAAATACCGATCCGGTAAATGACAGCAAAAGCGTTACCGAATATATTATAAATCAGTCTAAAATTGAAGGCTCATGTCGGGTTTTTCCCTGCGGCGCAATAACAAAAGGGCTGAAAGGGGAAGAACTTGCCGAGATAGGCGAGATGTATAAGGCAGGCATTGTTGCTGTCTCGGATGACGGTAAATCTGTAAAAAATTCCGAACTGTTACGGAAAGCTCTTGAATATACAAAACTGTTCAGTATTCCTGTAATATCCCACTGCGAAGACACAGACCTGTCAAATGGCTTTGTCCATGAGGGCAAGGCCTCTATTATATCCGGTATCGATGCGGTTCCCTCCATTGCAGAAGAGATCATAGTAAAAAGGGATATGGCATTGGCTGAATATGTCGGCTCCCCGGTCCACCTGACGCATCTTTCGGCAAAGGGAAGTGTGGATTCTGTCAGGGAAGTCAAAAAAAGGTTCAGGAAGGTAACATGTGATACCTGTCCGCACTACTTTACTCTAACAGATGAAGCAACCCTCGGTTTTGATACGAATACAAAGGTCAACCCGCCGTTACGGTCAAAGGAGGATGTGGAAGCAATCAAGGAAGGGCTTAAAAACGGATCAATCGATATCATCGCAACAGACCATGCCCCCCATGATTTTACATCAAAAGATGTGGAGTTCAACATCGCCGCTTCTGGGATCTCAGGCCTGGAAACTGCATTTTCACTCTCCCTTGCCCTCGTCCATGAAGGCGTGCTTGACTTGTCAGGGCTTTTGAGGAAGTTTACGGAAACCCCGGCAAAGGTATTTAAACTCCCCTGTGGTAAACTTACGCCCGGCAGTGCAGCAGACATTATTATTTTTGACCCTGTCGCCCAATGGACGGTGGACAGGAACACCTTCCTTTCAAAAGGTAAGAACACACCCTTTCACGGCAGGGAATTACGTGGCAAAAACCTCCTTACCATTGTTGGCGGGAAGATTGTTTACAGAGAAAAGACGACCTGATGTCTATTAAAATATCCATTACTATTAAGGGCATCACTCTTACAGGAGAACTGGGAGATACGCCCTGCGCAAAGGCAATAGCAGATGTAATGCCTATAGAGACAAGTCCCGAT
>Ga0351942_1137_pt1 | contig 30331 bp, 23 predicted proteins | sample TotcelT113001N10_FD_206838 | JGI IMG/M metagenome (GOLD analysis project Ga0351942, IMG submission 206838) | Enriched cells from coal bed in the Powder River Basin, Montana, United States - Total cells T11 rep2 HSBNCT.T11.300.1.N10 ... | reverse complement strand
GGTCCAGCGCGTTGTCGAAGCCATGAAATTAAGGGGGTGGGTCTGATGAATTATCTCAGAGAGTCAACGGAAAGTCAGAACACGGCGCCTTTTGAAAAACAGCATGACGGCATTCCGGCCCTCCGGAAAGCGGCATCGCTTAAAAGGCCCGGCAAGGATGGCATTCTGGATGTGAATTCGCTTCTTACTCTGGAGCGCATCAATGAAGTGGAAATGATGTGCGCAAGGAGCAACCCCATTTACGGGCAAATCAGCGGGTTTGGCATCGCCTTGTATGTCCTGGGCTGTCTCAATGCAAAGGAGCTGCTTTCCGTTGACGATCTGGACGCCTGCGATGCCGCGGCCATCTTGAGGGAAAACTTTGTTGAAGTTGACAGGATGGACCTGCCGCCGGGGTACAAAATCGCCACGGATGCAGAAAGGTATCTCATGGTGCTGGGGGACCCCGTGTGCCCCTGCCATTTTGCCGTTGTTGTGGACACGGAAAGCAAAAGGCCGTTTTTCTCGAAATTGAGATATTTCGGCAGCGGCTTCGACAGCCTTGAGGAGTTGATTGATGATTATCTGGACGAAGGCATAAGAAGCTATGAGGATGTTCACTATTTCAAGCTGATCTGACGGCAGCGGAAGTTGCAGGGCTATGAACAGGGCCATTTCAGGCAACAGCGATGAGCACTTGCAGGCTTTGGCGAATTTGAGCCATGCCATCACCAGCGACATCTTCATAGATGACATCCTGAACCTGGTGGTCCTTGCCGCGGCAAGGGCTACCAGCATGGATGCCTGCCACCTGTGGCTTGTTGACAGGGCAGGGGGAAATTCCCTGCGGCTTGTGGCCACCCATGTTTCCGGGCTTGATATGGCGGCGGGCAAAGCCCCGGCAATGGGCGAGGCCATTGCCCGGTGCGCCCTTGAAGAAAAGCGCCTTGTGGTGATAGGGGATGTTTCAAGGGACGGCAGATTTGCAGAAAAGGAGCTGGCCGCAGAGCTTGCCATTGTTTCAATGGCAAGTGTGCCCATGATGGACGATTCGGGCTCCCCGGCAGGGGCCATAAACTGCTTTGCCCGCAAGGCGCACAAGCTAACGCAGCACGATATTGATCTGGTCACAAGCCTGGCCGGGCAGACGGCGAAAATAATAAGGGATGCCGAGCGCATGGTTAGGGCCAGCATAATAAAAATCGAGCTGGAAACCTTGAAGAAAATCGCCCTGGCCCAGAAAATAATCATGGACAGGAAAAAACTTGCAGGAGGCATGGCCATAAAATGGCTTGAGCAAAGAAGCACGGACACCTGCACAAGCCTGCACGATGTGGCCGAGGCCATACTTCTGGCCAATGAGTGCGAGCTCTGACTCCGGCCCCCTGCCTGGAAATATCCTCCCGGTTTTTTTGGGCAGACATTCAAGCGGCAGACAGGTTATTTTAAACTTTTGGGGGATGGACTTTTTTACAAAAAGCCCGTCCCCCAAAAAGTTTTTCCAGGTTTTGCAGGCATCTTGGCCTGAATCGTTTTGCAGCGGGCGGCCTGTCAGGCTGCGTTGATTGCCTGAAAACAGTCGCTTTTGAGCCTGCCGTCGCAAATTATCATCCTGCGCTTTGCATATCCTGCACATTCAAGGCTGTGTGTCACCATTATTATGGTCATGCCCGAAGCATTGAACTTTTCAAAAAGGGCCATGAGCTGGGCGCTGTTTTTGGAGTCCAGGTTGCCCGAAGGCTCATCAGCCAGCAGTATCGGCGGCTCGTTGACAATGGCTCTGGCCATTGCGGTGCGCTCCTTTTCCCCGCCGGAAATCTCCCCTGGCAGGCGGGAGGCCTTTTCCGCAAGCCCCACCCGAAAAAGGGCCTGGGATGCCATCTCCTGCTTGCGTTTTTTGCCAAGGGGCATCACGGCAAGGGGCAGCATCACATTTTCCAGCACCGTGAGATAGGGCACAAGGTGAAAGCCCTGGAAAACAAAGCCAAGGTATTCCCTGCGAAAGTCCGCCTGCTGCTCTGTTTTGAGGCCGTAAATGTCAATGCCGTCCACAACAAGGCTGCCGGAGTTCGGCGCGGTCATGGCCCCCAAAATCCCCAGCAGCGTTGACTTGCCGGAGCCGGATTCCCCCATTATGCCCACAAACTCGCCGGAGGCGATTTCAAAGCTGATGTTCGATACCGCCTTCACCGCAGCCTGGCCCAGGCCGAAGGTTTTGTTCAAGTCTCTGGCAATTATGTAGCTCATTTCATCCTCCTCTCACAGGGCACGCAGGGCGTCATTGGGGTCCATTTTTGCGGCCAGAAATGCCGGATAAACGCTGGCCGCAAGCCCCAGGGCCATTGCCAGAAAAACGGCTCCTGCGGCCGTTTCCCACGAAAAGGGAATCCGGACCGGATTTCCGTCCGCCTCTGCAACAAGGGCTGCAAAGGCAAAGGCAAGGCCCAGGCCGTAGCCTGCCAGGCCCGCCAGAAAGGCAAGCATCCCTGATTCAAGAAAAATAATTTTCATGATGTGCCTCTGCCGGAAGCCCACGGCCCGGAAGATGCCGATTTCGCTTGTGCGCTCCTTCACGCTGCCCATCATGGTGACAAGCACCACAAGGCCGCCTATGAAAAGGACGACCGCAGAGATCCAGTAGGCAAATCTTTTGAAATGGCCGAGCATTTCCATCCTGGTTTTCACAACCTGGGCGATTGCCGTCACATTGGCATCGGGCAGGGCCTCGGCAATATAGTCCACCATTTCCGCAATGGGGCAGTCCTTGCACAGGGCCGCAATCTCCACCATTGAAACAAGCCCCTGCTTGTTGAAAAGGGCCTGGGCGTCCTCAAGGTGCACAAAGGCCAGCGAATCATCCTGGGAGCCCGTGTGTGCAAGGACCCCTGAAACCGGCATAAGGGCCCCCTGCACGGGCAGCTTGTCCCCGGCCTTGAGGTTAAGCACCCTTGCTGCATCGGCCCCCAGCAGGACCTCGTTTTTGGCTGGCATGTTTCCCTGCACCTTCCACCAGGGTTTAAGTATGTGGGAAACGCCAAAATCAATTCCGGCCATCAAAATGCGCTGATCGGAAACAGCAGCAACCCCAAGCACCACAGGCCCCACAGCCGCTATGTTGCCTGCATAGGGAATGTGCTCCAGCCTGGCAAGGTCCGACTGGCGGATTTCCTCCAGCTCAAAGGAAACGCCGCCCAGGGCAAGGCCGCCGTAGCCAAGGGAAAGGCTTTCGGTCTGGGGCGTTATGAGAATGTTGGCCCCGTACTGCTCAAGCTTGTGAATAATGTCGCTGGCCACGGCATTCACATAGGTCAATATGCCCACAGCCGTGGCAACGCCTATGATGAGCCCGGCCAGGATGAAGGCTGCCTTGCCTTTGCGGCGCAGCAGGTTTCTTGCGGATATGAGTGAAAGAGTCATTATCTGCCCCCCCTGGCTGAAAAGTTGAAGAAGCCTGCCCCGGCTTCAATGTCTGCCGCTGCAATGTAAAGGGTGTCGCCCTCCATGCGGCGGGCCAGAGGCGCGGGGTTGCATCCGCCTGAAACCTCGTTGACCCTGCTTGTCAAAAATCTCATGCCGCAGTTTAAACAGACCATGAAGTCGTTGTCCTGGGCATAGCCCCGGTTGGCCCGCCAGCACACATCGCAGGCGTCAAAGGCGGCCCTTATTACGCCGTCTGCGCTTTTCACCACAAAGTAGCGGATTTGCACGCCGTTATGCGTGTACTCAAAAAAGCGGGCTTTGCTGTCTTCAAAATCCGCTGCGGGCAAGGCAACTTCGCCGCCTGCGGGCTTCGGCCCAGGGGTCGCCTGGGTTTCCTGCGAAAAATTGTTGAAGAACCGGCAGCACGGCCTGTAGCTGACCGTAAAAAACAGAAGCAGGCCAAGCCCTATGGCAAGGCCCACCCAAAGGATCTTGAGCCCCTTTTTATTTTCACCCAGCACGGCGGCCTTTTTTGCCGCCAGCTTTTTGTCATCCGGTTGCTGCATGGATTGGGACATGAATTTCCCTTTCACGGAACTGGCCAAAAATTGAGGGTATCCGGACATGGCAGGCCTGTCGGCAGGCCCGCCCTTCATTGAATCCGGGGGATGACGCCTTGAACACACAAAATGGGCTGTCAGGGAAAAATCAAATCAGCAGAGAGAGAATTTTAAGATAAAGGGGTACTTTCTGGGGGAGTGCTTTCCACCCGGCCTCCGGGCTGTTGCAGCAGGCAGGCGGATCAACGGGGGGATTGGCCTGCCCTCCTGCTTCAAGGGTTGGTGCCTGGACGGAGCTGCCGCCCGTATAGGCTGCCGGGTTTTGGCCCGGCCCGCTGCATTGGGCGACAGACTGCTCCGGCGTCTGGCAGCAGCCGGGCTGTGCGCCCGCATCCGGGCTTTCCGGCCCCAAAACCCCAGCGCCGGACCGGCAGCAGGGCATGGCGCAGTTCTGCACGCCCGTGCAGGCAAGGGCAGGGCCGGGCAGCATAAGGATTGCAGCCAGAAGAAAGGCAAGGGATTTGGCAGGCCGATAATTCATACCATTATAGTAGGAATATCTCCTGCTGCTGTCAAGCAAAGATTGAAAGATGTGGGCTTGCGGGTGCCCATGCATTTGGCGGGGCAGGTAACAGTGCCGTTGATAAATTTTTCCGTTTTGCTATAAGAGACTTTCTCTGCAAGAAAATTGATAAGTTGCGGCTGCCCGGCAAAAAGGGTTTGAAGGCAGGCTCCGCTGGTGTGAAAAAGCCTTTGGCTTCTTGCTGTCAGGCCCGGTATCAGGCGGATTATCAAGGCATCTTTTTTTTGAATATTCAAATGCCTGGGTATCCAGGCCCGGAGGTTTGGTTGCCATGTCCCTGGAATTTGTTCAGCTTGACCTTGCGGTCCCCCTTTACCAGATAGGTCTGCTTCTTTTCATCTCCACCCTGACCCTTCTTTTTGGACGCCTCCGCCTGTCGCTCATTGTGAACTACATTTTCACCCTGCATTGGGGCTATACTTTAAATCGCGATATTCTTGTGGGGCAGGGTCTTGAAAGCCTCAGCGCCTTTACTGCGGCATATTTTGGCTTTGGCATTGCCATAGTGCTTCTGGCGGTTCTGGGCTTTCTGGCTGCATCCAATCATTAGAAAAGGCAAATGGAGCTTGAACTTGAAACGCGCTCATTTAAAAAGCCCGTTCCGGCAGGTTGCAGGCGCGATAACGGCGTGCGGCATCCTTCAGGGCTTCACAGCTTTCGCCCTGAAAGGCGCACCACATTCAAAAGGCATGAAAAGGAATCCGTCCAGCAAATGGGCTCCCCTGCCGGAGCGCTCCAGCCGGGGGCCGAGGCGGTGAGCTTATGCATGGCCTGCCGACTTTTTGAAAGGGCCACCCAGCGGGAAGGGAACTGGTGCAGCACCGGGTTTGCGGCGCTGTTGTGCTCGCTGATGAACAGGCCGAGTTTTCGGGCATTGCAGGCAAGCACAGGGGTCAGGTCGGCAAAGCGGTTGCTTATGTGGAAAAGCATTATTCCGTCAGGGGCGAGTTTTTGAAGGTACGCCTCAACCGCTTCAAGGGTGAGCAGATGAATGGGGATGGAGCCGCTGGAAAATGCGTCCAGAAAAAGCAGATCATAGCGGGAGTCCGGCTCCTGGGCCAGTTTCAGGCGGGCGTCCCCCACAATGTGGCGGATATTTGCCCGGCTGGCGGCCAGCACTCCGAAGCGCTCTGTTGCAAGTCTTATCACAAGGGGGTCTATCTCGAAAAAGTCAATGTTCTGGCCGGGCCTGCCGTAAAGGGCAAGGTTGCCGGTGCCAAGGCCCACAACCCCTATGTTTCGGGCGTCAGCAAAGCGCATAAGGGCCATTCCCGCCGCCGTGTCCGGGTGGTAGTAGGCCATGGGCAGATAGCGGCCGTCAGGGGTTATCACCTCGCCGCCGTGAATGGTGTTGCCCATTGTGAGAAGCCTTGCCTCCACCCAGCGGCCTTCCACGGCAGGCATGGCGGTTATTTCATAAGCCCCGTAAAAGCTCCTGGCCCGGTGCTCGGCCTGGCTCAACCAGCCAAACTCGCTCTGGGCGAATGTGACAGCCATCAGAATCGCGGCCCCGGCTGCGGCAAACACCTTTATCCTGCGGGATTGCGCAAAGGGAAGGCTTGTCATTCCGGCCCACACCGCAACAATGAGCACAAGGGGAAGCTCGAAATTGCTGCGCAGAAGAAGCGGCGCGGCGATTCCCCCCAGAAGCCCGCCCAGACAGCCGCCAAGGGAAAGATAAAGGTAAAAGCCGGTGAGCTGCTCCTTGGGGGGCTTGGCCCTTTCAAGGTTGCCGTGAAAATACAGGCAGATGGCAAAGAGGCACAGGCAGGCAGCAGCAAGGCTTATGGTTGAAGGGACCGGTATGTCCCTGTGGCCTGTTATCAAAAAAAGGAAGATGGCCCCCAAAAGCAGAAGGGTGCGGGCAGGGGAGGGCCGGTTGATAAAAGGAAAGAGAAAGCAGATCACAAAGGAAAGAAGATAAAGGCACAGGGGAACCACCCACAGCAGGGGCAGGTTGAGGATTTCCTCTGTGACATGGTGGGTGAAGGCCATGAGCGCGGCCACGGGAAGCAGGGCAAGAAGCATCCAGGAAATGCGCAGGGAGGCAGAGGGCAGGGCAGGGGCCGCGCCCTGAAAGTCCTCAGGGGCTGCCTTTTCCTGCTGCATCCGTTGGGAGGCCTTGAGGTACAAGATGCCGCAGGCTGCCGCAAGCGCAAGATAAAGCCCGTAGCCCAAAGACCAGCCCATGCGCTGGAGAGGCTCTGCAAATCGCGGCTCTATCACCAGGGGATAGGCCAGAAGCCCGGCAAAGGAGCCTGCATTGGAAACAGCGTACAACACATAGGGGTTGCGGTTTTTTGACCGGGTATCCGCTGCTATCCAGAACTGGATCATGGGGGTTGTGGTGGCCAGCAGAAAGTAAAGGGGCCCCACGGCAAAAAAGAGCAGCACAAAAATTCTTGCCCAGGGGTGCCAGCTTTCGGCAACAGGGTTGACCTGCATGGGCCAGAAAAAAAGGGAAAGCAGCATCAGGGCCGCGTATGCCCCAAAAAGTTTGGAAGGGGGGAGATTTTTTGCCAGCCAGTGGCTTGCCGCATAACCGGCCAGCAGAAATGCCTGGAAAAAGATGAGGGCGGAAAGCCACACAGATGAGCCGCCGCCGAACCAGGGCAGCAGGATTTTGGAGACAAGGGGCTGGACCAGAAAAAGCAGGAAGGCGGAAAGCCCTATGGTTGCCCCGTGCAGAAAGTGGACCATAACCCCTGGAGTTATTCGCGTCTTGAAAACCTTTGCATTGCGAACCGGTATGGGTTTGTGCGCTGTTATCCGTTGTGGTTTTCCACACGGGTCGTAAATTTCAGACCAAGGGCCTTCATCACCTTCAAAATTGTATCAAAGGTCGGGACCCGCTCGCCGGAAAGGGCCTTGTAAAGGCTCTCGCGGGAAAGGCCTGCATCGCGGGCCACCTGGGACATTCCCCTGGCACGGGCAATATCGCCAAGGGCCTTGGCGATGAAGGCCGCATCCCCGTCAGTATCCTCAAAGCATGCCTCAAGATAGGCCGCCATTTCCTCGGGGTTACGCAGATGCTCGGCCACATCATATCTGCTTGTGATGGTCTTTGTCATGGGAAAAGGCTCCTATAAATTTCTTGCAAGTTGCAAGGCGGTTTTAATGTCTTTTGACTGGGTTTGTTTATCGCCCCCGGCCAGCAGAACAATAAGGCTGTTGCCTTGTTTCTTATAATAAACCCGATAGCCTGGGCCATAATCAATTTTCAGTTCAGAAACCCCCTCGCCCACAGGTGCAACATTTCCAGGATTTCCTGATGCCAGTCGCTCGATGCGCACCTGGATTTTGGCGCGGGCGCGGAGATCGGCCAGATTATCAATCCACTTGGCAAACAACGGGGTTTTGCGGATTTCCATCATGAAATAAATGTAGCCCACAGGCTACGGAATGTCAACATTCATTTTTTAAGGGAGGTTATGGAAGGGCATTCTGACAACTTCTTGTTAAAAGGCAAATCGGCTCTTGTCTTCACGGCCTTTTTCATGCAGCCGAGATTTTGAGCACCTGGTTTCGCGGGTCAACCTTGTCAATGCGCACGGAGATGATGGTTTCAGGGGCCATTTCCGGCAGGCCCGATGCGCTCAAGGTTGCCTCGATCATCAAATCCGTGAGCAGCACCACAAAGCGGTCGCGCCTCTGCTCAAGCACCATTGCCTCCTCTTTTTCGCCGATGCGGCTCTGAAGGTGGGTCAGAATCCAGTAGCGGTGGCGCATGGTGGAGAGGCGGCCTGCCTTGGAGAGGGGCACCTGGGTCTGGGCTATTATCTGCTCGATTTCATGCTGGGAGTAGGCCTTTTCAATGCCCAGGACTCCCCGCACCTGCCTTTGGGTGACAAGGTCGAAATACTTGCGGATGGGTGAGGTGGCTGTGACATAGGCAGGCACGCCCAGGCCGGAATGGGGCTCGGCCCAGGGGGACAGCACAAAGCGGGCCAGGTGCCTGCGTTGCATCCAGTTTTCAAAAAGGCTGCCTTCGTCCTTTGCAAACAAACGCCTTTTGGGTTCGGGCTGGGAGCGGAAAACAGCGGGCGTTCTGTGCTGGTCAAGAAAGTCCGCCATGAGGCTGTTGGCCATAATCATGAGCTCGGAAACAAGGTTTCTGGAAACCGACTCCCGGTTTATGCGGTGCAGACTTACGGTCTGTTTTTCATCCAGCCAGATGGTCACTTCAGGCAGGGATATTATGAGCGCGTTGTTTGCAAGGCGCTTTTGCTTGAGCTTTTCCGCTATGGCGGCCAGGGCTATGACCTCCTTGTCCGCTCCGGCCATGAGGTTGGCCTCGTGGTAGGTGAGCTGGCGGCGGATTCGGATAAGGCTTGGAAAAATTTCGTAATCAAGGATATTGGCCCCTGAATCCAGCCTTGCCATTATGGAGATGGCAGGCCGCACCTGGCCCGCCTTGAGGGACAGAAGCCCCTCGGCCAGCACCGGGGGCAGCATGGGGATTTTATGGTCCGGCATATAAATGGAGGTCCCCCGTGAAGCTGCCTCCTGGTCAATGGGGTCGTCCTTTTTGATGAAGTAGGCAACATCGGCTATGTGAATGCCGAGTTTCGTTATGCCCTGGTCCTCCTCCAGGCTGATGGCGTCATCAAAGTCCAGGGTTGCCTGGCCGTCAATGGTCATCATGGCAAGGCCCGTGAGGTCCCGGCGCTCGCAGGGCTCGGCGCGGTGCACCGGGGCCTGGGCAAGCTCAACTGCTGTCTGGCTTGCCTGCCAGGAAAAATCTGTAGGTATTTCAAGGCGTTTTAAGCCTATGTTCTCATGGGGGGAAAACTCGCCTATGCTCACCAGAAAATCAAAGAGGCCGGTTTGGGGGTCCAGGCCCGCCTTGGAAAGAATCTGGCGGCCGAAGGCGTATTCCGGAGCCATGTCCTCGAAAATGCACATCTGCTTCAGAATTTCCACCACAGGCTGCATGGAATCCGGCACGCTGCGGGGCGGGTTGGCAATGGCCTTTCTTATCCAGGCTGCACCGTCATCCACAAGGCGGCGGCGCTCTGCCTCCTTTTCCGCCTGGGTGATGAGGTTTTCAACCTGGGCTGTGGTGTGGGGAAAAAAGCGGGTTATGTCAAACTTGAAGTAAATGCGATCCGCAAAAAAGGCCCTTATGACCGCACTTGTGTGATCAGCATCCACAGGCCCGGAAAAGGCGAAAGAGGCCATGGTCTGTGCGTCAATCCACTCGGATTCCGTGTGGAGTATCTCCCAGAGCTCCTCCACATTAACGGATTGGGCCATCTGCTCGCGGTTGCGGGCAATTTCGCCCAGAAGCGCCATAACGCGCTCCCTGCCAAGGCCCGGGTCAAGGCGGCCCTGGGCGCAGAAAAGGCGCTTGGCCGCAAGGCTCACTTCCCGGTTGTTTTCCGTGAGCAGCCGGACCTTGTCGTTTTTTGTCTGCACCACCACGGCGCAGAAAATGTTCTTTTTCTCTATGAACTCAACTATGGTGCCTGTTTCCATGAGGGCAGGCATAGCAGCGGAGCGGGCCAAAGTCAATCAACCATGCAGGAACAGCCTGTCAGGCCTGCTGCGTCCGGTTTTGCAAAAACAAAGACCCGGCAGGGGGCTGCGCCGGGTCTTTTTGGCTTGTTTTTCAGTAAGGTTTGCTGCGCCTTTCAGTTCATGGATGCAAGGTAGGCCCTCAAATTGCGTTTCTGCTTTTTAAGGCCAAGCTTGTTTCGCAGGCTGTCCCTGTGGAACTCCACGGCCCGCTTGGAAATGCCCATGACCTTGGCTGCCTCCTTGCTGGAGGTGCCCATGCGCACAAGGTTTGCCACCTCTATTTCCCTGGGTGTGAGGTTGGGGTGCTTGGCCACTATCGTCCGCATGAAGGGAGCCACGATTTCCTTCAGGTTGGCTTCAATCACGCTCATGTAAACGGTCTGATCCACGGACAGGGTTGTCTCCTTCATCCGGGACACATAGGGCATTATGAGCTCCTCCACATTTGTGGCGATGCGCTGCTCAAGCTTTTTCATCTCGTCCTTGCTCTGGGAGAGCAGAATATGCAGGGCATCGTTGACCTCCTGGAGCTGGCGGGATTTTATTTCAAGCTCCTGATCCTTTTCGCCCAGAACCCTGGTGGCGTTTTTAAGGTCGGTTATATCCTTTGCAGATGTCACAAGGTGGGGCATGTGGTGAATGGAGATGACCTCCGCCGAGTACAGGCAGGTCCTTTCCTGCCCCTTGAAACTGGCCTTTATCTCAAGATTTTTCAGGCGGCCCTCTTTTTTGAGGAGGTCCACAATGCGCTGTCTTTGTTTGACATCCTTCCAAAGCCCCAGTTGCGTGCTGGTTTTGCCTATCACATCGCCAAGCCTGAAGCCTGTTATGTCCAAAAAGGCCTGGTTGACCTCAACATAGCGGCCTTCCTCCATTGTGCTCAAGGCCATGGGGTCCGGGCTTGCCATGAAGGCCTTGTGAAACTTTTCCTCGGAAAGGGCCAGGGCCTGCTCCGTGTTTTTCCGGTTTGTCAGCTCCTCCTCCAGGCGGGCCTTTGTCCGCTCCAGTTCCTGGGTGCGGATGGCCACGGTCTGCTCCAGCAGGTCCTCTGCACTCAAGCCCTTTGGCTTTACAGCTTTCTGGATTTCTTTTTTTGCCATTATCAATACCTTTTTTTGTGGTTACAAACGCCGGGAAAAGATGCCAATTGCAAAAGGCCCCTGACCGGGCTGACCGGCAACCGTGGTTGCTTTTGTTTGGGGCCGGTTTGGAACCTTTAACTTACTGTTTGCGCTGCCTGCCTGAACAGCGCTCCTGTGGCCCGGCCTGTTGCCGGGCGGGCAGAATTTATTCACACTTTAACGGCCGAAATAACACCTGTCAAAGTAAAAAACAAAAAATATCAGGGCATGGAGCCAAATTGCCATATTTTTTCCAGTTTTACTTATGCTTTTCAACAGGTATGAAAATTGTCATGCTAACTGTTATTAAATATAATCAGGTATTTAATATAGGATAAGCTTAAAATGACAGGGCTGATAAAATGGCAGGAACTGTCTTGCCCGGCGAAATTTTGCTGGCAGAAGGGCTTTGATCACAGGCGGGCGGAACACTTTTTTGTTGGGATGGCGCCAGCCGTCGGCCAGCGCCATCCCAACAATTTTTTTGCAGGTTTGCTTTGCAGCCCGGCAAAAAACTTGCCCGGCTTATTTGGCTGCCATGCGAAGGGCCGCATCCAGGCGGATTGTTTCGCCGTTAATCATGGCGTTTTCAATTATGTGCATTGCCAGGGCCGCGTATTCGGAAGGGTTGCCCAGGCGCTTGGGGAAGGGCATCATCTCCGCAAGCGACTGCTGTGCCTTTTCCGGCAGGCCCATGAGCATGGGGGTCATAAAAAGGCCCGGCGCTATGCAGACAACCCTTATGCCGTAATCTGCAAACTCCCTTGCCGCAGGCAGGGTTAGGCCCGCCACCGCAGCCTTGGAAGCCGCGTAGGCTGCCTGGCCTATCTGGCCCTCAAAGGCGGCAACCGAGGCTGTGTTTATCACCACGCCCTTTTCGCCGTCTGCATTGGGGGCGTTTTCCATCATTTTAACCGCTGCAAGGCGCATTATGTTGAATGTGCCGCTCAAATTGATGGCAACCACCTTTTCAAACCTGTCCAAAGGCAGGGGGCCTTTTTTGCCCACTATCTTGCCCGGTGTTGCCACGCCCGCGCAGTTTATGGCCACATGAAGCGAGCCAAAGGCCTTCACCGTGCTTTCAATGGCGCTGGCCACAGCTTCCTCGCTTGTAATATCAATGGCAAAGAACCTGGCGGAATCGCCAAGCTCCTGGGCAAGGGCCTTGCCCCGCTCCTGGTCCATGTCAAAAATTGCAACCTTGGCCCCTGTTGCCACCAAAGCCCTGGCAGTCGCCTCTCCAAGGCCCGATGCCCCTCCTGTAACAAGCGCCACGCAACCGGCAATCTTCATGAAAAAATCTCCTTGCGTTTAAAATATGGTTGATGATGTGGAGCAAAAAAGCTGTGCCTTTTTGTTCGATGATTGTCTGATATGCAAAATTTGCATCTGTTGATTTACGCTTGATTGAGCAAAGACTTTTGCTTCTTAATTCACGCTCCCCGCAAAATTATTTTCAGTTCACATTTTTTTCAGAACCCGGTTCTCAAACGCTTTCCCGCACCTTTTTCACCACGGATTCCACGAGGTTTTTGATTTCCTCCAGGCGGTTTTGGGAAAGGGCTTCAAAGCGCAGCACCAGCACGGGCTGGGTATTGGAGGCCCGCACCAGGCCCCAGCCGTCTCCAAAGAGCACCCGCACGCCGTCAATGTCTATTACGGCAAATCGCTCGCGGAAGTATTGGGTGACTTTTTCCACCACTGCGAATTTCTTTTCTTCCGGGCAGTCCACGCGCATTTCCGGTGTGGAAAAGGTTTTGGGCACATCCTTTAATAGTGCTGAAACGGGGGCAGATGAGGCCGCAACGATTTCCATCAGGCGGCAGGCTGCATAGGTGGCATCATCAAAGCCAAGGAAACGGTCTGCAAAAAATATGTGCCCGCTCATTTCGCCTGCAAGCTCGGCCTTTTCATCCTTCATTTTCTGTTTGATGAGGCTGTGGCCGGTTTTCCACATCACGGCCTTGCCGCCGCGGGCTGCAATGTCATCGTAAAGGGTCTGGGAGCATTTGACCTCGGATATTATTGTGGCTCCGGGCTTGCGGGAGAGGATTTCCCTGGAAAAAATTATCATGAGCTGATCGCCGTAGATCATGGTTCCGTTTTCATCCACAGCGCCTATGCGGTCCCCGTCCCCGTCAAAGCCTATGCCCAGATCAAGACCCTTTTCCTTTACAAGGGCGATGAGGTCCTTCATGTTTTTGGCCACAGTGGGGTCCGGCGAATGGTTGGGGAAGGTGCCGTCCATGTCGCAGTAGATGTCGAAAACCTCGCAGCCCAGGGCCTTGAAAATGGGCACAGCAACAGGCCCGGCAGTGCCGTTGCCCGCATCCACGCCTATTTTGAGCGGCCTTTTTATGGAGATGTTTTCTGTTACGAATTTGAAGTAGGCGGGGTTCACGGTCTCCTGAAAGAGGGCTCCCCTGCCTTCCACAAAGTCCTTTTTTTCGATGAGGGCGCGGATGTCCTGAATCTGGCTTCCGTGCAGGGAGTTTGTGCTGTCATTGACCTTGAAGCCGTTGTATTCCGGCGGGTTGTGGCTGGCTGTGACCATGACCCCGCCGTCAGCTTCAAGGTGATGGATGGAAAAGTAGAAAACCGGGGTGGGAACAACGCCTATGTCCACCACATCCAGCCCGCAGTCGCGGAGACCGGCAATGACCCTGGCGGAGCATTCGGGCGAGGACAGGCGGCAGTCGCGGCCCACGGTAACGCGCCGTCTGCCTTTGCGGAACAGGTAGGTCCCTGCGCCCTTGCCGATGAGAAAGGCATCTTCGGTTGTAAGATCCTTGTTGATGATGCCCCGGATATCGTACTCCCGGAAAATGTGGGCCTTCATGGAAGCCTCCCTTTTTGGAGTGAAGTTTCTGAACTGAAAAAATCTGCCGGGCTGTTTTTGTCCTGAAAAACTTACCAGGCCCGGCCTGCCAGCACGCCTGCGCCAAGCAGCAGGCAGTAGGGGGCAAACATCCACAGGCCCCCGCGCCGGACCACCTTCAAAAGCAGAGTAAGGGCCAGCCAGCCGGTGACAGCAGCCATAAAAGCGCCGGCAAGAAGGGCCGGAAGCTGGGCCGTGCCTGGGGCCTGGGCGTCCAGAACCTCCAGCAGCAGTGCGCCCATCACGGCTGGCAGGGAAAGGACAAAGCTGTATCTGGCGGCCGTTTCCCGCGTAAGGCCGCAAAAGAGCCCCGTTGCAATGGTCGCCCCGGAGCGGGATATGCCCGGCAGCACGGCCAGACCCTGGGCCGTGCCGATGACAAGGGCCTGCCACAGGCGCATTGCTGCTGGCTCGTCCTTTCCCTGGCGGGCAAACTTTGTGGCAAGCAGAATCAGGCCTGTCACCATAAGCAGGGCTGCCACCAGGGGCACGGAGGCGTAAATGCTTTCTGCATGGCGGTGTATGGCAAGGCCGATTATTGCCGTGGGCACGCTGCCCACGATTATCCACAGTGCAAGGGCGGCTCCAGGGTCCTGGGAAAGGGGTGTTTCAACCCGGCCCGGAACAAGGCGGGGCAGAAGCCGGAAAAAACCGGAAAAGGCTGCGGCTATTTCCCGGAAGAACACGACAAATATGGCTGCAAGGGTTCCCATGTGAACAGCCACGCCGAACATCAGTTCCGGCTCGGTCATGCCAAGGTAGTTCTGCACAAGAACAAGGTGGCCTGATGAGCTGACGGGCAGAAACTCCGTCAGACCCTGGAGCAGGCCCAAAATCAGGGCGTCTGATGTGGTCAAGAAATTCCTCTTTGTTTTTGGGTTTGCCGGGATGCAGTTTGCAGCCAAAGGTTAATTTTTGAGCAAAACAGGACAAAGACATTCATAGCACAAGGAGCTTTTTTTTCAAGAGCAGCGGAAAGGGCACAGCCGGACAAACCTTTCTGCGGTCCGGGTTGGGCCTTTCAGCCCAGGACGGGCACTTTCTTTGGCCGACAAGGGTGCGGCCGGGAGTGTGGCCGGGAGTTGTTAAGAAGATACACATCTGCCATAATGCCCAAGGGGTTGCGGGTCAGGTCTGCGCTTATTTCAGGGCCGGGAGGAATTGAATGCTGGCAAAGGTTTGCAGCGGGGCAGTCATCGGAATCGAGGCGGTTCCTGTTGAGGTTGAGGTGGATATCCGCACGGGCCTTCCTTTTTTTTCCACAGTGGGTCTTGCCGAAACCTCGGTCAAGGAGAGCAAGGAGAGGGTAAAGGCTGCATTGATAAATTCCGGTTACATGGTTCCCAATGACCGAATCACCGTCAATCTGGCTCCGGCGGACATAAAAAAGGAGGGCACGGGCTTTGATCTGCCTATGGCGCTGGGCATCCTTGCAGCTATGGAGATCATTGTTGATGCACCGCTGGACCGCTTCCTTGTTGTGGGGGAGCTTTCGCTCGATGGCCGCATAAAGCCGGTTCATGGAACCCTGCCCCTTGCCATTGCAGCAAAAAAAGCAGGTTTTGAAGGCGTTATCGTTCCGGCGGACAATGCAGCGGAAGCAGGGGTGGTGGAGGGGGTAAAGGTTCTTGGGGCGGCTCATCTTGCCGATGTGGTGAATTTTTTTATCGGCGAGGTGGAGATTCCCGCTACAACGGTGGACCTTGACGCGCTTTTTGCTTCAGCCCGCCACGCCTCAACAGCGGACTTTTCCGAGGTTCACGGCCAGGAGTATGTTAAAAGGGCCCTGGAAGTGGCCTGTGCAGGCGGACACAATGTGCTTATGCTGGGCCCTCCCGGTTCAGGCAAGACCATGCTTGCCAAAAGGCTTCCCACCATACTGCCGCCCCTTTCCTTTGAAGAGGCTTTGGACACCACGGCGGTATATTCCGTTGCAGGCCTTTTAAAAAAAGGCCAGGCCCTTGTAACCCAGAGGCCTTTCCGCGCTCCCCACCACACAGTGAGCGATGCAGGTCTTATCGGAGGGGGCCGCATTCCCAGGCCCGGCGAGGTTAGCCTTGCCCACAACGGGGTTTTGTTTCTGGATGAACTGCCTGAATTCAAAAAGCAGGTGCTTGAGGTTTTGCGCCAGCCGATGGAGGATGGCGTTGTGACCATCTCCCGTGCGGCCGTATCCATGACCTATCCGGCGGACTTCATGCTTGTGGCTGCCATGAACCCATGTCCCTGCGGACATCTGGGAGATACCCGGCATGAGTGCCGCTGCGGCGAGCGCCTTGTTCGCCAGTACCGCTCACGGATTTCAGGGCCCCTGCTGGACCGGCTGGACATCCATGTGGAGGTTCCGGCCGTTGCCTACAAGGATCTGGCCTCAACTTCCAAAGCCGAGCCTTCGGCAGAACTGCGCCAAAGGGTTGCAAAGGCCCGCAGCACTCAACATGAGAGGTTTGCCCGGCTGCATATCCACACCAACGCTGCAATGCAGAACCGCCATGTAAAAAAGTTCTGCGAGGTGGATGCAGCATCAACGCGCCTTCTTGAGGCTGCGGTGGACAAGCTGGGCCTTTCGGCCAGGGCCTACAACCGGGTGCTCAAAATCGCCCGCACAATTGCAGACCTTGCCGGAGAGGCCAATATCCGGGCTTCCCACATATCCGAGGCAATTCAGTACCGCACCCTTGACCGGGCTGCCTAACCCGAATAATTCATGAAAAATTTTGCCTATAAGAAAGTATAAAATATTTACAGATAATTATAGATAGATAAGTGCATTTTTGAGGCCGGGCCGAAAATACAGTCTGCTTTTGATGCCAAAGTTGTTTAAGCGGTAAAATTTTTCACCCTGCGGGCGAGAAAAGATTTGCGCACTGGCTGCGTTATCGGGGACTCGACATACTTTCAGTATGTCGAAAGCCCCTCTAGCCTTGCCAGTACACAAATCAAGCTCGTGAATTATCCGGGCTGCCTAAACATTCTCCAAAAACAAGGCCCCTTTCCCTGCCCGGTTGCGCGGCGGAAAAGGGGCCATCTATTGGCAGCAGGTACTGTCAGAGGAAGGCGCTTACGATGCCTTTTGCTTGTACTCGTAGGCTGCGCGAATGAATTCCCGGAAAAGGGGATGGGGGGCCATGGGCCTGGACTTGAATTCCGGGTGGAACTGGCAGCCCAGAAACCAGGGATGGTCCTTTATTTCCACAATTTCCACCAATTCATCATCCGGGCTTGTGCCGGAAATGATAAGGCCGCTGTCCTCAAGGGCCTTGCGGTACTTGTTGTTGAACTCGTAACGGTGGCGGTGCCTTTCGGAAATCAGCTCCTCTCCATAAGCTTTTCTGGCAAAGGTGTTCGGGGCCAAAACGCAGGGATAAGCCCCCAGGCGCATGGTGCCGCCCTTGTCGCTCTGGCTGTCGCGTTTGTGGACAATGCCCGTCTTTGCGTCCAGCCATTCCCGCATGAGGTAGATGACCGGATCTGCCGCATTTTCGTCAAACTCTGTGCTGTTTGCTCCGGCAATGCCTGCAACATGCCGGGCAAACTCAATGACCGCGACCTGCATCCCTAAACATATCCCGAAAAACGGCACCTTGTTTTCCCTGGCAAAGGCAACGGAGCAGATTTTTCCGTCCACCCCCCTTGAGCCGAAACCGCCTGGCACAAGAACGCCGTGGATATTTGAGAGGGCCTCCTGGCAGGTGTTTGAGCTTATGGTTTCCGAATCCACAAAGGCAAGGTTAACCTTCACATTGTTGGCGATTCCGCCGTGCACAAGGGCTTCATTCAAGCTTTTGTAGGATTCCTTCAACTCAACATACTTGCCCACAATGGCTATGGTGACTTCATCCTTGGGGTTTCTTATGCGTTCAAGAAGTTTTGACCATTGGTCCAGCCGGGGCGCGCCTGTCCAGATGTTGAGGTGCTCCAGAATCTTGTCGTCCAGGCCCTCGGCGTGGAACATGAGGGGCACTTCGTAGATGCAGTCAACATCCTTGGCGGTTATCACCTCTTCTTTGGTAACATTGCAGAACAGGGCGATTTTTCTTTTTATGTCATCAGACAAAAACTGGTTGGTCCGGCATAAAAGGAAGTTGGGCTGAATGCCTATGCCGCGCAGCTCCTTCACGGAATGTTGGGTGGGCTTGGTTTTAAGCTCTCCGGCCGTGGCAATGTAGGGCACATAGGAAAGGTGGATGTAAAGCACATTCTCCTTTCCGGCATCTGTGCGGAACTGGCGGATGGCTTCCAGAAAGGGCAGGCTTTCAATGTCGCCTATGGTGCCGCCTATTTCGATTATCGCCACATCGCATTTGTTCTCCTGCAGGCGGATGGCGTTTTTGATTTCATCTGTGATGTGGGGGATGACCTGGACCGTGCCGCCCAGGTATTTTCCCTGGCGCTCCTTGGTTATAACCGAGTGGTAGATTTTGCCGGTGGTGAAGTTGTTGTCCTTGCCCAGGCGCACATTTGCAAATCGCTCGTAATGGCCCAGATCCAGGTCTGTTTCAGCTCCGTCATCGGTGACAAAGACCTCGCCGTGCTGAAAGGGGTTCATGGTGCCGGGATCCACATTGATGTAAGGGTCGAGCTTCTGGAAGCTTACGGTAAGACCGCGGCTTTCCAGCAGTGCGCCGATGGCCGCTGATGCCAGGCCCTTGCCCAGCGAGGACAAAACGCCGCCTGTCACAAAGATGTACTTGGTGGGGGTCGCCATAGGGGTTCCTTAATTTGGCCAGGGCTAAAAAGCAAAACAGCCTGGATTCTTGAGCCTGAATTCTTAAAAAGAAGGCGGGGCGCTTTCATTGCAAATCGCGCCGATTTTGCGGTCAGGGGCAGGGCATGGAAAGGCCGGTTTTATGTCGCAAAAGCTTTTTGTTAAGCGGGAAAAAGAGCCTTGCAGTCATTGCCGGTCGCAACACAGCAGCCCCGTGACCATGGGAGTTCTTTTTAACGCGAATCCTTTTTTCTGTCAACCGGTCTTGTTTTATCCGGAACAAGTTTGGCACAGATTCTTCCGGTAAGAGTGGTTTAACAGCCAGAACTTTCCCTCTGGCTTGAATGGTAATTAATTTGGGCAGTCATGATGCAGGGAAAGGAGTTTTCCCCTTTCAACAACAAGCGTGCCGGTCGGTTCCAGGGGGACAATGCCTTTCCCCCTTCAACCACAAACGCACAGGGCGGCCCTATGGAGCCGTGGGCAAGGCGCTGGTTGTTTTTCTTCTCAACCACAAGCGAACAGGGCGATTCCAGGGAGGCGCGGGCTTTTTCCCCTTCAACCACAAACGCACAGGTCGGCTCCAGGGGGACAATGCCTTCCCCCCTTCAACAACAAGCGAACAGGGCGGCTCCAGGGAGCCGTGGGCAAGGCGCACAAGCGAGGAATGAGGGAGTGTACATTAAGTACATGACCGAAATTCCGAGGCGCAGTGCAACACAGCCCACGGCTTCCTGGGGCCGCCCCTCTTATAACAAGGGTTTGCTGTATATGGCCTTCCCATCCCCCCTGTCGTAAAAATCCTCCAGCACAGTTTCCAGCCTGTATCCGCAGCCTTCGTAAAAGGCCCTTGTGCTGGCGTACTGGGCGCGTTGGGAGGTATCCGCGTAAACCCTTGTGCCGCCTGCCTGCTTTATCTTTTTTTCTGTTTCCAGAAGCAGCCTGCGGCCCAGGCCCCGGCCCTGAAACTCCGGGTGAATGGCAATCCAGTAAAGGTCGTGGCTGGAGATTGTGCCGGGTATGCGCCCGAAGCAGGAGTAGCCCACAAGCCGGCCGTAGTGCTCGGCCATAACAAAATGGTAGCCGCTGGCATCCCCCTTTGCCAATCGCTCGTCCACAAGCTCTTTGGCAACATCCACTTCCTCATCGGAAAAAAAGCCTGTTATCCTCACAAGCCGGTGCACCTTGCCCGAATCTTCGGGCCTAACCTCGTAGCGGAAGCTCACCCCGTGGATTCTTTCGCCCTTATCGCGCTTTGTGCCTGCAACGCGGGCTGTTGATTCCGAGAGCCCCCTGAAAAAGGCCAGGGCGTTTGTCCCAAGGGTTCTTATGTTGTAGCCGCCCTCCTGCACCACCACCAGGGGAAGGCCTAAAGCGCCTATGCGCCTGCCGTTTTCCTCAAAGTCTTTGGCTGTGAGCAGCCAGGTGCCGGAGGGGTCCCCCTTGGCTGTGTCCAGGCCCAGCGCCACCACAAGAAACTGGGGGGCGAAAATCTCTATGCGGCCTAAAGCCTTGTCCAGGGCTTCCCTGTAGGTCTTGCCATCCACCTTTTCGGGCAGGGGCAGGTTGAAGTTGAAGCCCTCGCCGTCACCTTCGCCCTGCTCCTCCTGGGCAAAGCCCGAAAAATAGGGATAGGCAAAAGAAGGGTGCCCGTGGATGGACACGGTTAGAACATCGGCGCGGTTGTAGAAGATTTCCTGCTGCCCGTTGCCGTGGTGATAGTCAATGTCCAGAATTGCCACCTTGCCGTAGGAGGAAAGGGCCTGGGCAACAATGGCGTTGTTGTTGAGGTAGCAAAATCCGCCAAAGGCTTGCTTTTCTGCGTGGTGGCCCGGCGGCCGCACCAGGGCATAGGCTATTCTGTGGCCCTTGAGCACCGCGTGGGCTGCCGTGAGGGCTGCATCCGCGCCGCTTCTGGCTGCTGGCCAGGCGTTTTTGCTGATGGGCGTGAAAGTGTCTATGCAGTAGTATCCGGCAAGAACAGAAGGCTCCTTGGGCAGCCGGGCCTTGTTGCGGATTGGGAAGATGTAGGGATAAAGGGATTTGCCCTCCGGCATGGTCTGGCAGGCCTTGCGAAGGTAGCGGGTGAAAACCGGGTCATGCACCGCGTTGATGGCCTTGTCCGGGAAGGAGCGAACGGGCGTTTGCGCAAAAAGGCCCGAAGAATCGAGCTCTTTTTTGATGACGCTCACCCGCACGGGCGATTCCACATAGCCTCGCTCGTGAACATGGTGGATCTGGTGATGCTCGTTTATGACAAGGACTATCTGCTCTCTGGAAGTGACCTCCACAACCGGACGGCTGGCTTCGGGCTTTACATAGCGGAAGTTCCGCAGGCGCACAGGGTCGTCTGCAAATGATTCCACAACCATCTCAACATATTCCGGCGGGCATATTCCTGCGTACTTCCTCTCAAGTATGGCCCGCACCACCTTGCGGGCAAAGCTTTTGCGCAGGGGGTTCTTCTCCTTCAGGGCATCGTAAACAAGATGCGGCATACAGGTGTCGCCCGGCTTTACAGGGGCTTCGTATTGGGTGTTCACAATGGGCCTTGCCCCATAGCGCTCGTAAAAACGCAGCCGGGAGCGGTTTTCCTTTAGGAGCGCCTCATCCGGGCAGGCAATGCGGTCATCTGGCAGACATTCAAAGAAAAGGCCCTTGGCGTTCAAGGCCACGGTTTCGCTGCGAACCCTGTCGTACAGAGCACCGCCTATGCCGCCCCCGGCCTTGCCGGAGAGGGTGGCAATCCAGTCCAGAAAAACAAAGCCTATTTCCGGCTCGTGCAGCAGCAGGGCAAAGCCGACAACCTTGCCCTGGAGGGATTCCGCCACAAGCAGCAGGGAGCGGAAGCGCTGCTTGAAGGGGTTTCTCAACTTGGGGCCTATCTGGGCGATCTCGTTTTCGTCCGCTGCCGGAAAGCGGGTTTTTATTATCTGCTGAATCTGCCCCAAAGTCTGCCTGTTGACCGGGAGCACATCATCGTAAATCCGGCGGATGCGAATCATGGCGCAATTTCCTGGGCCAGGGGGTTTAAGGCGTTTTTGCAGATGGCTGCCACAGCCTGCTCAAAGGGAATCTTTGCCTGCGCCAACGCTGCGGCAAAGCCTGCATCCGGCGAGAGGCAGGGGTTGGTGTTTATTTCAAGGATAAAGGGCCGACCCTTTTCATCCACTCTAAAGTCCACCCGCGCATAACCGGCCAGGTTGAATGCCTGCCAGCAGCTCAAGGCAAGGCTTTTCAAGGTTTTTAGAAGTGTTGCGTCAGATTGGGGAAAGTCAAAACTTCTTGGCGTGTGGGAAAACTCGTAGGACGCCTCATCCCACTTGGCCTTGTAATCCACAATTTTCACCCTGTCCGGGCCGTATCCCTCAAAAATTATTTCCGCAGGGGGCAAAACCTGCGGACCGCCATCTTCCCCGGCAAGAATGGAGAGGTTGAACTCCCTGCCGTCAATGAATTTTTCCGCAAAAAAGTCTCCGCCCATGCGGCAATGGGCCTCTTCAAGACGGGCTGCAATGTCAGCATAACCTGACGGCTCAAAAAGGCTGTTTTCATCCAGGCCTATGGATGCGTGCTCCCAGACTGATTTTACTATCCAGCGGCCCTGGGCTAGATTGGCCGCACTCCTGCCAAAGGCAAAGGCAGAAGGAGGGTAGGGCCCGGCCCAGTCCGGTGTGGGCAGGTTTTTTGTCGTTAAAATGCTTTTGGCTGCAACCTTGTTGGAAGTAAGCAGCATGGCATCCGCCCCGGCTCCGGTGAAGGGCAGTTTTTTGGCCTCAAGAAAAAATGGAAAAAGGTGTATGAGCCTGCCGCTGCCTTCAAGGGATTCCACAAGGTTGAAGACAATATCCGCGCCAAAGGCCCTTATTTGGGCAAGAGTGGCCCCAAAATCGCTTGAAAGGGGCAGAATGCAGGCCCTGTGGCCGATGAAGGCAAGGGCCTGCTCCACGGCCTTTGCCTGGATTATGGCATCCGCCTGATCCGCCGGGCAGTTTTCGCCGACAGAGTCGTGAACAACGGCTACTCGCACGGAACCGGCCTCCCCATGCGTGTTTTGGCGGAATCCATTATGCGGCTGATGAGGCTTTTGTAGCTTATGCCCGAAAGGTTGCAGATGATGGGAAGGTCCGAGTGCTCCGGGTGAATGCCTGCCAGGGGGTTCACCTCCATGAAAAGCGCCCTGCTGTTTTCATCGCAGCGGATGTCCACACGGCCCGCATCGCGGCAGCCAAGGGCCTTCCATGCGGCAAGCGCCACCGAATGGGCTTCTGCGGCCACCGGGTCTTTTTCCGGCATGGTAAGGCGGTATTCCACAAGCTCCTCGCAGTTTTCCTTGTTCACATAGGAATAGACCCCCTGCTGGGCGTTTTCCTTGAGGTGAACCTCCATGCCCCCCAGAACCTGGGCCTTGTGGCCTGTTCCCACTATGGCCACCGTGAACTCCCTGCCATTGAGGTAAGGCTCCACAATCACCGGCTGGGAGTAGGCCTCAATCAGCCCGGCGCAGGCTTTGGGCAGGTCCGCCCGGCTGCGGACAATGGAGTCGGGAGTTATCCCCTTGCCTGTGCCTTCTGCCACGGGTTTTATGAAATAGGGCGGCTCAAAGGGCACAAGGGCCGCATCATCCTGCCCGGCCACCACAAAAAAGTCGCTTGTGGGCACACCGCAGTCCCTTATCACACGCTTTGTCATGCCCTTGTGCAGGGTAAGGCTCATCACAAGCGGGCCTGAAAAGGTGTAGGGAATCCGGTAGAGGTCCAAAATCGCAGGCACCTGGGCCTCCCGGCCTATGCCGTCCATGCCTTCGGCGATGTTGAAAACCAGGTCCCAGCTTTGGCCCTCTGCAAGGGCCTTCACAAGCTGCCGGGCATTGCCTATGCGGACTGTTTTATAGCCAAGCCCGCCAAGGGTGGCCTCAATGGCGTCAACCGTTTCGTCCCGGTCGAACTCGGCTGTTTCGTCCAGGGAATAGCCCTGGGCAAGGTACTCGCTCCGCAGGTCATAGGTCAGGCCTATCGTAGTCATTGTGCTGGCAGATCTCCTCGTACAGGGTCTTGTGCCATTGCCGGGCCTGCTCCAGGCTCATGTCCAGCTCCTTGAGCAGTATGACCTCCGGCCCCACAAGGTCCCTGGGACAGCCTGTCTCCAGTTCCTCGTGGATGCCCTCGTAGTGATATGTGAACGGATAGAGACGGCAGACCAGAGGCCTGCAATCCAAGGGCAGAAGACAGCCCTTCTGTCCAAGAAAGATGCAGTCTCCGCCGGGGCCGCGCTTTAAAACCCTTCTGGCCCCGTCAGCGCGGAAAACATGCTGCTGCCAGGGCGGATCATCGGACTGGTCCAGATATTGAGGGTTCTGGGGCGGCCGGTACTCGTAAAATCCGCCTTGCCCGGTCATGCAGACAATGCGGTTCACATCCTGTTGTGTTACATAAATCTCGGACCATTGGCAACAGGTCTTTCCCCTTTTTGCGCAGCGGGCGCAAAGGGGCTCATTTTCGCTCATGGCAAAACCCCTCCAAGGGCCGGTGCCGACAACCCCGGCCACTGCAATGGAAAAGAAAACTGCCTCAATTAATTGCAAAAATTATTTTTGCCGGGAAAACTTTTTCTTAAAAAAACGAGCTTTCCCACCTCGTTTCAACCAGCCTGCCAAAACGCCTTTACAAAAAACTGCGCCCCAACAGAAAAGGGACATTCCGCCTCATGGCGAAACATCCCTGTTTTGCTGTTTCCTGGTGCAGTTGTGCAGGATTTCCCCGGTCTTCAAGGCAGGCCGCGCCCGTTATGGACGCGGCCCTTGGGCCTTTAGGATACCGGGTTCTCCTGGTAGTCCGGATACCGGTGCAGATCTCCCTTGTAGTTTCTCAAAATGAGCTCACCAGCCTCATCCCTGCCTGCCACATAATCGGGCATGAGGGGGATTTTGCCGCCGCCGCCGGGGGCGTCCACCACATAGGTGGGCAATGCATAGCCGCTGGTGAAGCCGCGCATGCCTTGCAGAATCTCCAGGCCTTTCTGCACCGGGGTGCGGAAGGCGGCGCTCCCTGTGATGGGGTCGCACTGATAGAGATAGTAAGGCCTCACGCGCATCTTCATAAGGCCGTGCATGAGCCGGGTCATGGTTTGAACCGAATCATTTATGCCCTTGAGCAGCACGGTCTGGGATCCCAGCGGAATGCCTGCGTCCGCCAGCATGGTACAAGCCCTCTGGGTTTCGGGCGTGCACTCGTCCGGGTGGGCAAAGTGCAGGCTCATCCACAAAGGGTGGTGGTTTCGGAGCATTTTGACAAGCTGGGGAGTTATGCGCTGGGGCAAAACCGCAGGCACCTTGGTGCCGATGCGGATTATCTCCACATGCTTTATGCTGCGAAGCCGGGTTAGAATCCAGTTGAGCTTGTCATCCCCCAGCATGAGCGGGTCGCCTCCGGAAAGGAGAACATCCCGCACCGAGGGCGTTGCCTCAATGTAGTCGAATGCCGCCTCCAGCCGTGCGCGGCTGGGGAAAAGGCCGTTGTGCCCCACCATGCGGGACCGGGTGCAGTACCTGCAAAAGGTGGAGCAGAAGTCTGTTGCCAGCAGCAGAACGCGGTCCGGGTAACGGTGGACAAGGCCGGGAACCGGGCTCTGGGAATCCTCGCCAAGGGGGTCGTCCTCCTCCCCGGGCGAGCGCAGGGTTTCACAGATTGTGGGAATGACCGTTCGCCTGATGGGGCTTTGCGCATCATTCCTGTCAACAAGGCTCATGTAATAAGGTGTAACGCCCAGGGGAAGCGAGGTGCCCAGATTTTCCAGGGCTGCCAGCTCATCAGGGGAAAGAGCAAGAAACCTTTTTAACTGCCCTGCTGTCCGGATGCGGTTGCTAACCTGCCAGTTCCAACTGTTCCAGAGCTTGGCAGGCACTTCCGGATAAAACTTTTTCCGGAATGCGCGGCTTAACGGGTTAGTCTGACGGGTTCGTTGCTGGCTGAAAGGAAGAACACGGCTTTTGATGCTGGGGGTAACAAAAGGCTGGGGGTAAACTGGCGCGGTCTGAAGCAGCCGCTGATCCGGAGGTTTGTCGTCACCCTCCTCGTCTTCCGTGGGGGCTGCCGGAACAACTTTCCGGCACAGCCGGTTGTTATACGCTTTCAAATGCATTTGCCCCACTCCTTGATTGAAACTGAAACAAGGGATGAAAAAATTTGCAAAAATGCAGGTCGTATCCGGCTGGAAAACCGACCTGCAAAACCCCAAATGGAGCACCCTCCATTTAGGTAATTATTATAATCCGATTTTGGGCCAATGCAAGAGTTTTTTATGCACATCCAAAATAATTTTTATCTTGTGATTAAAAATGGTTAGAATGCCGGTCCGTAGGTGGGAAAAGAAAAAATCCCCGGTGCGGTTTTCCGGTTCGGCAGACCCTGGCCAAAGGCTGCCTTCGGGCGTAAAAAAAGGGGGCCGCGCCGGTTAAGACGCGGCCCCTTTATTGAGGCGATTTTTATGACAGGCTTACCTTATTATAAGGCAGGTGTTTAGTACTTTCCTGCCTTAAAGTCGTTGTAAGCCTTGTACCACAGGTTTATGTCTATTGAGTCTATACGGCAACTGCTGTCCAGATCCGCTGCGGCAATGTACTTTGGGTCACCGCAGCGCACGCCCTGAAGGGCGCGGATGAGCTTGAGGTCAGCATCGCTCACAACCCTGTCGCCGTTCACATCGCCCTTGATGGGCGTCACAACCGCCAGGGTTGTGAAGGTGAAGGCATCCGCCCAGCCGGATTCAAGGGCTGCTGCTGTATCAAGGTATTTCACCCGCCACCAGTAGGTTGTGTTTGCGGCAAGTGCCAGCCAGTCAGCGAAAAAGCTTGTAAGCTGGGTGTCCGTGAAGTCAAGCACAAGGTCGCCGTGAGCAAAGGCGGGGGTCTTGCTTATCTGCCAGCGGCTCTTGTTGTGTACAAAGCCGGGCGGCAGAAGGGCAGGCCCAACTTCAGCAGCCTTGAGCGTGGGTTTCACAGCCACCCCGGCAGCCCCGTCAGCAGGCGTAAGCAGCACGGGCTTGGGCAGGTAGCGGGCGCCTGCATCAACAATTACGCTGTCAAGCACATCAACCACCTGCATGCCGGGGGTTTCCCATCCGGCGATGTCAAGAAAGTTGATACCATATGTATCCACAAACTTGAGAACAATGTCCCCGCTGATGCGGCTTGGAATAGGCTCGTCTGTAAAGCCCCAGAGCGCGCCGTCCAGGCGGGCGGCTTCCGGCTCAAGGGTCACGCGCAGCCAGCCTGTCTGCTGCCCGTAGGTTCCGGTGGTATCGCCGGTCTGGCCGTTCAAAACCGAAACCATGTCTGAAGCAGGGGCGTCCCATCCGTAAATGGTTTTGAAATCAATTATGTAATCGCCCACAGGCAGGTTCGGCACAACAGCGCCGGGGTTCTGCCATGCGCCGCCGTTTGCCCGCCACTGCGCGCCAGCATTTCTTGCGCCTTCAGGCTCAATGAACACCTGCAGGGAGCCGACATGCTGGATGTAGGTGCCTGTGGTGGATGTGGTTGCTCCGCTTAAAATGTCCACATTCTGGTCTGCCGGGGTATCCCAGTTGAGAATGTCAAAGAAGCTCACCACATGGACACCCACCGGAAGGTCGTTCACCGTGTCGCCGGAGTTCTGCCATGCGCCGCCGTCCACTCTCCACAAGGCTCCTGCGGCAATGGCCCCTGCCGGCTCTATTGTAAACGTGAGTGAGCCGACTGACGGGACATAGGTGCCTGTGACCGGGGTGTTGGTGTCCTTTGTGATGTTGATATTCTGGTTTGCAGGCTTGTCCCAGTTGGCGATGGTGGAAAATTGCACGGTGTAAGCGCCAACAGGCAGGTTGTTGAGGGTGACCCCGGAATTGTTCCAGTTCACGCCGTCAATGCTCCACTGTGCGCCAGCAGCCACGGCCCCTGCCGGGCTTATTGTGACCGTGAGGGAGCCCACATGCTGGATGTATGTGCCTGAAGTGTTGGTGGTTGCATCAGCCAAAACAGCGACAACCTCATCGGCAGGCTTGTCCCAGTTGGCGATGTCCTTGTAGCTCACAGTGTGATTGCCAACGGAAAGGCCCGAAACCGTTGCACCGGAGTTCTGCCATGCGCCGCCGTCAACGCTCCACTGTGCGCCAGCGGCAACTGCTCCGGCAGGGTTGATGGTGACACTCACCGAGCCTGTGGGGACAGGGGCAAGAGTGTATGTATATGAAAGGTTCAGGGAGCCGCCGTTGGGCAGTCCGTGCACGCCGGAAAAATCAGGTGTGACCCAGCCGGGTACATCATTCAGGGTAATTGAAACATTCTTTGCTCCCCCCCCGCCCCAGTTGAAGGTGTGGGTTGCGCCGGAGATTTGGCAGGGAACACCCGGGCAGGCCGGGTCAACGCCGGGAATGGAGGCGTTCCACCTTGCTGTTGCCTGCACCCCTGCAGGAAGAAGGGTGACCGTGACCGTGCCGCTGCCTGCGTAAGCCGGAGAAAGGGATAAAAACAAAGCCAGCATAACTACAACTGCCCCAACCAATTTGCATTTCATCTTGTGCCTCCTTTATTTTGCGGAGAGATGCTTCAAAAAAGGATACAGCAACAGCTTTCCCGCAAAGCTGTCCGTGGCCCCGTTTCCTTTTGTATGTGTTTGTGCGCCGACAACCCGGCTTTAAAAACGGCCTGTTGCTCCATAATTTTTAAGCCGGATGGCCAAATCACGCTCTTTTCAATTACAAAAGCCCATCTGGTGCCAAAAAGGTTCAAAAAGGCCTTGCAACCTTACTTAACAGGCGCTGATTTTGCCGGAAATCCTTTTTGGCTGAAAAAATACCGTCACGAAAAGAGGGATTGAATCCACAAAAGAAGAGTGATATCCACATCCCATTCCCCACTTTGCATTTTAAACCAAACAAGCGGCCTGTCAAGGTTTTTCAAGAATTATTATTGGCTATTTCAGTTACATATTATTTATTTGAATTTAATAAGTTGCAATTTTGTGCAGCAATACCGGGTGGTTTTGAAAAAACTTTCAACCCTCTTGGCCTTGGTGTTTGCCCGGCTTGCTTTAGTGACTGCCGCAAAATTGCATCGGCCCCCTCTGCCGGGCAATGTCAATATTGAAGGAGGAGTAGTAACGCGCCAGGTCTGTATGCCGGATATGCCTGCTCATTGACAGCCTGCTTGAGGCATGGTTAAAGGCAGTATTCCGAATTGTAAATAACGCCCTGGTTCCATTGGCTGCAAATCCCGATTTCACTTAAAGCAAACCGGGCATCACGCCTGCAAAAGCAAAGGGGTTTTTAATGAAAGGCAAAACAGTTTTCATCACGGGAATGGCCGGTTATGTGGGGGAATGCCTGTGCCGGGAGCTTGACAGAAGCCCCTGGTGCGGCCGCTTTTTCGGCATTGATGTTAAAAAGCCCCTTTACAAATATAAAAAGGGCCAGTTTAAGCGCATGGACATAAACGACCCTGCCCTTGGCAAGTGGATTGAAGAAACAGCCCCCGATGTTGTGGTGCATCTGGCCTTCGTGCTTCAGCAGATTCACGATCCGGGCCTCATGTACAAAATAAATGTTGACGGCACCAAAAGCGTGCTTGCGGCTGTGGAAAGGGCAAATGTGCCACAGTTGCTGGTTACAAGCTCGGCCACGGCCTACGGGGCTTTTCCCGACAACCCCGTGCCCCTCAAGGAGACAGACCCCATACGCCAGCACCCGGCTTTTCAGTACGCCAAAGACAAGGCCGAGGTGGAGTGGATTCTGGATGCCTTTGCCGCGGCACACCCGGAAAAGGCCGTCTGCTGGGTTCGGCCCTGCGTCATTTACGGCCCAAATGTTAACAACTACATATCCGGCCTTTTCACCCTGCCTGTGGCAATGGCCCCCAAGGGGGATTTCACCCCCACATTTCAGTTTGTGCACGAGGACGATGTTGCGGCGGCCCTGGTTTTTCTTCTGAAAAAGCAGGCAAAAGGGCCTTTTAACCTTGCCCCGCCAGACACCATAACCATTGACGAGATAAACGCGGTTTCAGGCAAGATGGCCTTCCCCCTGCCGGAAAAGGTGCTCCGGGGCCTTTTCCGCATCACCTGGGATTTGCGGCTGCCCCTGCTCAAGGTGCCGCCGGCCTTTTCGGACTATGTATTTTACCCCTGGCTGGTGGACCCCAAAAAACTTCTGGACCTGGGCTTTTCCTTTGCCTACTCCACAAGGGAAACCCTTGAGATAATGCTGCGGGCAAAGGGGCAGATAAAATAGCGGCAGGTTGTTGCCGGGCATGAATTCAAGGTTTAATCGGGATCCGGCCCGATTGCCCGCAGGCTGCCTGCTGGCGCACAAAGGGTGTTGACCAGGCAGGGTGCATCTGCTATGCAGTCTGCCGCGTAAAGGAGGGATGGCCGAGTGGTCGAAGGCGGCGGTCTTGAAAACCGTTGAGCGCAAGCTCCGTGGGTTCGAATCCTACTCCCTCCGCCATACTCATAAAAAAAGACTGCATTTTCAGGCTATTAAAAGCCGCGATTTTTTCGCCCTCTCAAAAACCCGCCCATAAAAACAATA